>Ga0209810_1001756_pt1 | contig 30275 bp, 35 predicted proteins | sample Coa_R1_7_FD_187159 | JGI IMG/M metagenome (GOLD analysis project Ga0209810, IMG submission 187159) | Surface soil microbial communities from Centralia Pennsylvania, which are recovering from an underground coalmine fire - Coalmine... | ecosystem: Environmental > Terrestrial > Soil > Unclassified... | reverse complement strand
TTTCGCTCCCAGAGAGCGGCCACGTCGAGACCGTTCTTATGCAGACACATGGCTGCGCTCTGTTCTGCGGGAAATGCACTCAGCCCAATGAGGGCGTCTACTGCCTTGCTGGCCGTCTCTTCGTCCGGGCTGCCCAATCCGGCCGAGCGGTAGAGTTCAAACAGGATGCGCTCGAGATCCTGCGGGCCAGGCAGCGGCTCATCGAGGACGAGCGCGTCCTGGAAGAGTTCGGCCGGCAACTGGGCGCCCGGAATCGCGAGCAGAACCAGCATGGCGCCATGAGCTTTGAATACATCGCGCACGTTCCAGATGCCCTGCACGACGGCGGGATCGTTCCAGCAACGGTGAGCGTTGGAGAGGAACAGAATCGCATCGGGCTCAGCGCGATAGAACTGGGTCAGGACCTCGATCGGGGAGACAACCGCAGAGGACGCCACTTCGCCAAACAGCCGCGCGATCTCTTGCCTGCCGGCATCGTTCATGCCAATCAGCCCACGAATGGTGTCCCATCGCACAAGCGGCATCTCCTCGTTCTGGAGAGTGCCCTTCATCAATGCCAGACTACTTTCGGGATCCGGTGTACGAACCGTCACAATGGGAGTCGAGACGCGACGCGCGGCCCGGAATTGCTGAACAAAGTGGTCGGAAGTACGAGCCATAAATGCCTCCTAAAAGAAATGCCCGGATCGCATGCAGTGCGGCTGTCGCAATCCGGGGACTGTTAGGTGAATTAGGAACTACAGGAGACTCTTCGGACTCCTGTGTTGCGCGCTTAGAAACAGAACGAGAGCTGTTCGAACTTATCGCCGGAAGTGGTTGGCCGAGTTTCGAATATCTCCGGCACAAAGACTGGCGCTTCCGGCGAACCCGGACCACTCGTTTCTGCGTTCGCAAGGTGATGACCTAGTGCCGTGTTAGTGTGGCCCTGCTTTAATGTCTTCCAGACCGCGGCCGCGCATTCGCCAATACCTTTCTCGGTTACCAGTTCGCGTGCCAGCGCGGTGAGGACATCCTCGTCATCTTCCATCGCGGTCAGGCCATGGTTGGCGAGTTTGCCTTCGAGCGCCAGCGAGACAAGCATCTTTTTGCCCGTCAACCGCAAACAGCGTTCCTGAGCTGTGCCGGAATAACTCATGTAGCAGACGCGCACGGCCTGTTTCTGACCGATACGCCAGCTGCGACGGCTTGCCTGCCGCAGAACATGCGTGGAATAGCCGGTCTCGTAAAACAGAATGGTCGGCATGGCCAAGATGTCTAACCCGGTCATGACCAAACGCGGATGGGCAATACAGACCTGCATGCCATGCTTCAGCTTTTCCTCGTACCAGACTTCGCGGCGCTCCGGTGGAATCTGCGTGGTGAGCACTTCGGCGCGGATCCCTTCCCGTTCGAGCAGATCGCGTAAGCGCTGTGTGACATCGCGCTTCTTGGTGTAGACCGCGAAAATTTGACACAAGCGGCGCTGCGCCAGCTCGCGACGGACCTCTTCAATCAGGCGGCGCTCTTTTGCGTAGTAAACGGAGCGGTCGAGGTCCTCCGGACGCGAAATCAGAATTTTCTGCCGTTCTCCGGTGTCGGGGTCGTGAACAAAGGCAGTCAGGTCCCCCATGTCGAATGGGCGGTCCGGATAAAGCAACAGCGCGTTCATGCCAACACTCAACAGCGACTGGCTTTTGCCGTATTCTTCGAGCGCGTGCTTGATGTCGTCTTCGAGCGCGCGATAAGCGTTCTCCAACTGCGGGTCCATGCGAACCGTCAGAACGTCTTCCTCGTAGGGTGGCAGAGCTTCCGCAATGTCTTCGAGCGACAAGAAAGCCGCCGAGTCCATCAGAAAATGGCCGAAGAGCAGCGGCGATGCTCCTGGGCGGCGCTTCACCTGTTTTGTGACACGCGCCTCCGAGCAGGCATTGTCGGCCGGTTCGATGGTCGTGATGTGCTCGAGAACTCCGTATGCTTCCGCGAAGGAGCGCAGGCCAGACTGGCTGAATTCGAAGCCGGAGGCGAGCATCTTCTGCGGATACAGCCGGAAGAGATTGTTGAACGCCTCGTCCGCGTATCCCCCGCTGAACGTACCGGTCAGAGCGAGTGTGCGCCTGGCGCAGGAAGCAAGCGTCCCGAGCGCCTGCCCTTGTGCTGTGTCGTTGGCGAGCTCGTGCATTTCATCGGCAATGGCGTAATCGAAGAACCCGCGCAGGTGGCGGCCGATGAAGTCGACCGGGGCAGCACGCCGAATTTTCTTCGCATCCGCCTGCCATAGGGCACTGAAGAACGTGCGCCGGCTCTTTTCCGGTGCTTCTGGATCCGGCATCACCACTTCGGCATGTTTCGCTTTGTTGAAGTCGGGAGCGCGCAGCTGGTCATCGGAAGTGAGGATCGGTTTTCCCGTATCCGGGTTAACCACGCAGCCGCTATAGGGTCCCGAGCGCGAAACGCGATACGCATGGCGCCAGAACCATCCCAGCTTGGCACGCTCGCGCGAAATTATGAGGACGGCTGGACCGGGGCAAATCCGGCGCCAGCGCTCGCGTGCGGAGCGGTGTCCTTTGGCCAGCCGCAGATCGCTGAGGGTCGTTTTGAAACCGTCCCTCCGGACCTGGCCGTTACGAAAGCAAACTTCGTTCACACCCGAGTAACCATTCGACCCAACACCGTTGCGCACGCCGTCGATCAGAAACACACGCACGCCGGGGATGGTGAGAAAACACTCGCGAGCCCACTTCAGCACGAGTTGTGGTGGAACCATCGCGATCGCGGTGAAGGGCCGTCCTTCGGCGTGGGCGTAAATGCTCGCCAGAGCGATCAGCGTCTTGCCGGTTCCACACTCGGCGAGCGCCATAGCGCTCGCCTGCTTCTCCCAGGCCTTGACGATGCCCATGATGGCCAGTTCCTGCCCGGGAAACGGCCGGCGCTTGAGCCGCTTGAGATGCGGCGAAACCGGATCTCCCGGCTGGTGTAAAGGCGGGAAGCGAGACACCACCTGTTCTCCGATCTCCATCGAGAAGGTGCGCAGGTAGTCCGAAATCGTGAGAATTTCTTGCACAAAAATCTCCTCGTGAGGGCCGCGCAGAAACTGCGCACAGAGAGTCGGCTACGAATGGAAAACGGAAGCGGAGTTTATCGGAGCTCGTCTATGCAAATGCCTGCGGGACGCTCCAGTGAATGGACGGCTTATCGGGAATCGACAGAACTCCCCGCTTTACTGCGCCGGCAATAAGATTGAGTAACTCCTGTTTGGAGGCCTTGACAAGCACGGGATTACAGCCGAGACTAAGCAACGGATGAACGCGATTTTGCCGTGTGAGGTCCGATCCAATCCAGCTGCTCCAGCACGGGAGCAGAGGAATGCCGAAGCGTACGCCAAGACGATAGACCAGGAATTCCGGGTCCGAGCTGTAAACGATGGTGCGGTCCGCCTGCGCGTTTGCGCCGGCTTGCGTTTCAAACAAATCCTGAGACACAGACACGAGATGCCGGACCGGTTGCCGGCGGCCCGGCGCTTGAATCAAGCCGCGGAACGTGTGTGCGCGCTCCCCGAGAGTGACGACCATCGGCGATAGATCCGGGCCGGCAATTCGAAAATTGGCTTGGTCCTCGATGGCAGCATGGATCGCTGCGATTTCCTGCTCCCCGCCGAAGACCGAGAGCAAATGACACCGCGGCGGCTGCTTTTCATCAGAAGCAGGTTCTACAATGAGCCGGTCCATCGTGACGGTCACGTGAGTGGGCGTGGATTTGGGCGAAATGGCAGGCTTGATGTATTCAAGCCTGCCGAGACGTAGGTGCGCATTCTGCATCGGTTTCCTCGGAAAGCTCTGCCGTGCCGCCGTCGGCGTAAATCAAAGTGAGGGATTGCGTAAAGCGTTCGCGGTCGCGCAGTGTCGTGACACCGCGGTCGTCCGTCTCTTCGATGTGATCGATCTTCTTGCTGGTTTGCCAGCACGCCACATGACGAAGCTCGCCCTGCCCAAAGACACCGTTCAGCAAACCCGAGCAGCTCAGGATGCCCGCGTGCCCCTCGTGCAGAGGAGTAAGCGGTCGCCCGGCAACATGAATTGGCGGAGCGAAAACGCTGCGCGCGGCCTCACGGTAGGCCCGCGAAGCCGGCAATAAGTCTTCAATCGCATCGAACGGCAGACCGTGGTACGTCAGGCGAATGGCTGCAGGTCCCGCCGGAACGGTGTAACTGCGGTCCGGTGTATCCCGAAGCGGGCTGATCTTTGCATACGCAGCTGCCGCATACGATAAAAAGCTCCGTTGCGCTTGGAAGTCTCTATCCTTTAGGCGCTCGCGTTCGTAGCGGCTGCGCCGCACGCCAAAGAGCACCACTTGCTTGTATTTTGCTGCCTCGGGATCCGTCAACCGATACATTGCCACCTCGCGAAAATGCGAAGCCAGGATGGTGCTGCAGGCGTTAACCCGCTGAGCGGGAATCACCAGAATCAACACACCTTTAGGCATCAGCCAGCGAAAACAATGTTCCAAGAACACAGCTTCACTGCGGCGCGAACGATCTTCGTGCACCTCATCGTCGTACGGTGGATTGAGATAGAGCAGAGAGTACGACTCCACTGGCGAGTGCGCATCAAATGTGCTGCCCTGGACAACCTCATCGAGGGTCTTCGCAACTTCCGCCGCGCGGAACGCATCGAGCTCAATGCCATACAGCCGGGCGCCTGTGCGTCCGGCGATCAAATCGAGCGCGCGCCCTGTACCGGCACACGGATCGATAGCGGCGCAGGTATTCGGAAACTGGAGAAACTGCCGGATCCGTTTTGCCTCGTTTTCTACAAGCGGGTAATACCCGAGCTTCCGGCGCGCGGCATAGCGAGCCATAGTGGATTTCTCCGTCGTAGTTGTTGTTGTTGTTGTTTGTTGTTCGTGATTTGAACGATCCGATGGCCGTTTTGGCCAAGGGATGGCTCCGAAATGACGGCGTCGTCTTCCGTTTTGTTGGAATATTGCTTGAACGCATTGATCACAATTCCGGGGGTATGTATGTTCAGCACGGACTTTGTCCCGCAGACCTCAGCATCCAGTTAGCCCCTGGGTTGGCTGGTTGGAAGCCTGGGGCATCGTGCTGTACATCGGGGCTCACGGTCTCCGGGGGTGGTTATGCGACGGCGGCAGTCCTGTGTCTGGACGCGGCGATCGTGCTAGCTGTGTGGCTCGACGCGCGCCTGAGCTGCGTGTCCTGGCGCGCCTCGTTCACGTCAGGATGCTAGGGTTTCTGGCGATGTGGACCGTCTGGATGCTGCTGAAGGAGCCGTATGCATCGAAGCTTTGCAATAGCTGACCCTGGGCCGGTGATCTCCTTCGATGCAATTGCGTACTCGTACAAGTTCAACTCCAGATCAGCGAGATCGGTGGCGTGGTACGCGGATCGCTCCGCGATGAGGTAGTAGGCGACCGGCGATTGCGGATCATACTCAATCGCGAATCGGTCTGCATACAAAAAGACAACGGGAAAGTCTGCCTCATATCCAATCCGCTTTTGTGCATGGAGCCGGTCCAGTTGCTTTCGCGTTGCCTGAAAAGCAGGAAACGTGAAGTACGGAACCGATGCAGAATGGACGGCTACCTCCGGAGCGCAGGGGCTGGCTTCAATTCCCGAAATTCCTGGTCGCTCATGGCCGCCTGTAGTGCATCGGCCCAATTGGTGAACTTCTTACAAGCCGTGCAGGCTGTGACCGACCAGACTCCCTGTTCGAATTTCCATTTGTAGCCCCGCTGCTTGAAACAGCAGCTGCCGCTATTCTGGTGCAAAATGGTTTGGATCCGGCCGAGCCGTTCTCGCGAAAGCAGTTCCGCTGGAGCGCCGAGCACGAGTTGAATTGCGGCAGCCATTTCCTTCAAGCCGTCCTCCGTTGCTTGCCGTTCGATGGCCTGCGCGAGCGCCATCGCCAATTGCATACGTTGATATCGCGAGCGCGGTTTATGTGCCATGCGAATCCCCTCCGAGCTGGATCTGAACGAATTGTGAGAACGGTGGCACTGCTGCGCCATCCATGTACGCTTGCTGATAGCGAACCAGCTCAGTTGGTACTTTATGCACGATCCGGTCGATTTCCTCGGCGGGAAGTAACCGTTGTTCGCGGATGAATTCGGTAATCGAGCCAGCCGGTCATCGCGCTGCCGTTTCCGCCGCCACAGGCCTTCGATTTTGTGGAGTCGAGGTTTGGCCCGTGCTTCCATCAGCACGATCCGGCGCAGAAGATTCGCCGGCAGTTCTTCGACTTCCTTCGGCTGAATCGAAGGACAGAAAAAGCAGCTGGATTTGTGCGGAACCGGCCAACCTTCTTTCTCGATTTCGGCGATGCAGCGCTTGCGATCCCAGCCCAGCTCCGTGAGCGGGTGCCGGTATTCGTAGCGTGGATCTTGTGGATCGCCAACGTGATTGCAGCGTCGCTGATCTTTTGGGCCGGCATCGTATCCGATGAGCTTGAGCACCCGGCCACCCTGCTGCCAGCATTCGATTGCGGGCGGCCAGGATTCACAGTATTTGTTTTGCGGCGCGACTTTCCACTTCTGGGAACAGCTTTTGAAGCCGAACGCCAAACTGGGAAGCGTGCCGTTGGTGAAGCAGTTTTCCTCGAGCGTGTAGTACGGCGGCCAGTGCTTGAAGTTGCTCGGCACATACCGCACAACCGTGATCGTGGGAAAACCCCAGCTCGCGAGTGCCCGGTTCATCACTGGGATGTAATCGTAAGTTTGAGGAAATTCCGAGCCGGGATCCGCGTGCAGGATGAGGTCCGGCCGCCAGCCGGTGCGCTTCATGTAAATGAACAGCGCCATGCTGTCCACACCGACGCCATTGGCAACGACCACAGGCTGCCGGACGGGAAAGAGAGACGGCTGTAACTGTTTGGGCATAGTTCCGCAAGCCTTTTTTGCGCAAATGTTGTCTATGGCGGCCGACGCTAAATGGGGTGTTCTATGGGTGGGCTGCGTCGAACAGACTGGCAGTTTCTCCGAACTCCAACGCGTTCTGCAACGCCTGTCCGTTCCAGCGAGGAGCGCTGTTCACTGCCTCGATTCGATCAGCGATCACCACCCCGCGCAGCATAATTGGCTGGTTGATAACGAGTCGCCGGCCAGCGCTTGTCCAAACCGATATTGCGCGCCACGTCGCGGAATCGGCCGAGGCAAAGGAAAAGCGTGTGAAGACCTCGGCCTCCAGCATGCGCAAGCCGTGCAGCTTCACGCGCGGGCGCCCTCTGTGCACACGACCCCCATGGCTCCATGCGCATCCACCACAAATCGCTCCTGATGGTGGCGTACCGGCCTGTGGCGCCGAGAGCGATGCGGGACTAGGATCGGGCCAGGCGATCGAGACGGTCAAGCGATTCTGAGAGGCGCCAGACCGGGACAGCAAAAGGATCGGCGCAGAAGGGCCAATCGGCTAGCCAGTCATCATTGGCGTCTTCACCGCCATCAATCACGTCAGGAATCAAAGCCCAATCGAAACCCGGATCTCCACACCACTCGTCGATTCAGGCGTAATATTCGGCTGGATGGTAGCGATGTCCGCGTTTCCAGGTCGTGAACGCACCGTTATCGAGTACGAAGGACTGGCAGATACCGGCGACGTTCTTAACTGCGGACGGTTCGTAAACCAGACCATTGCGTGCCGTCTTTTAAAATGCGCGCGCAATCCCAATTCCGGGGGTGATCGGAACGCCGTGATAACGGATCATCGGTTCTCCTGTTCATCCCTGCCGCTGCCCGCGATGAAACGTGCGGCCACGGCTCACTTTTCGCTGCGCCTCTTGGCAACGAAGGCTGGCGGCTCGCCTCTTGCTTTTCGCTCCGCTGCCACGGCTCTCGCCGACTTACTCCGCACTTTGTCGGTGAGCGCCTCGCGTTGTCGTGCGATCGTCTCGGCCACCCTCGGAGGAATTGCCAGCCGAAAGCTTCCTTCGGCTTTGATGCACTCGATGAATATCGTGTCCCCGCGATCCCTTTGCCGAAAAGTCGTGACAATGAACATTTCAGAGCTTCCGATCAAGGGCTGTGTGGTCCTGATGGTTGAGGGCTTCGTCTTTGTTACGTCAGGCAATCCTTCCAAACTTCCGATGAGCCGGTCAAAGTTGTCGAGCATTGCCGGCCCATTTGGTTCGGGCGTTTTCAGCGTCATGATTGATCCTCCGGAGTGATCCGGTTGAGTGCAGCCGTTGCCCAGCCCAGCCGCGCGGCTCCAACGTTTACGCCGAACTCGATGCACTCCTGTATCGCGCGTCCAGCGACGGTCGGCAGGTGCTCCTCGGCAAACGGAGGAGAAGACATAAGCAGGTCCGTCAGTGTGTCGCGTGCGTCGAATTCATCGAACCTGTCGCAGGAAGCGCCTCGCGCTTCGTCGAGCCTGCCAGCCGCGGCCGCGAAGTAACGGGCAATACCGAGCGAACAGTCGAGTAGCGGTTCATATTTCTCAAGCCATTCGAAGTAATGCTCATTGGCGCAGCAGGCGCGCGTGAGATCGATCGCAGACACCAGAATGGTGTAGCTCACAAAATCCATGCTACACTCCGTATGTTCAAAATTCAGTAACCGACGCACTCAACCTTCGCCGCAAAAGGACTGGCGATCATGCGGGCGCCAGAACATGCAACCAAGGGTAGTTACCATCAATTTGGTTCCGTTCTTGCTTCGTTGTGGGCCATTAATTCTCGCTCTAACTCGTCCAGTTCACGTTGAATAATCCGTCGTTCCAGATCGCGATGGAGCATATCGTTATCAGTCCGCGCGCGGCGACTGTCCAGGGCATCCAGAATAGCCGCGCCAAGCTGCACGCGCTCATAGGCAGAAGCGGGCATAGATAGGCCTCCGTCTTCGGAAGTGTTGGTTCTGTACTGCCTCTGGCAGCCGTCACGCCTGGTTCACTGCGGCGTTCCTGAACCGGTGCGTCCATCCAGCGGGGCGCAATTCGGCGAATACGCGCACCTCCCGTTCGCTTGCGAACGTAGGCCGGTCTGTCTTGCAATCTCCGCGCGCAAAGAATCACTGCTTGGTCCGGCCCGTGAAGCAATCTGACGACCTCGGCCTGCTTCCTCCGCTGCCGCGTGCGCCGAAGCGCACATTACAGATCCTCAGGGGCGCTCCCTGCGGAACAACACGACTGCTACTGCTTGTATTCGATTTCTCTGGGGTTGTGGGGTTTCGGTTGTAACCTGCCGGCTCCGCTAGTGTTGCGATTCCAACCGCGCAGCCAGTTGCTGCCAGATCGCGATGCAGAGTTCGTCGACTTGAGCCAAATGCCGAAGCAAAGCGGTATGATCTTCTTCTGTCCAGGTCTGACCGACGCGAGACGCGGAGTAGTCGAGAAAAGAACGTCGGGCTTTGACGGAAGGATCACAACCTAAATCTTGGAGCCCTGCCTCCATAAAACAATCGTCTACAAACTTTTTCCGCAATGCACCTCTCAGGCGGTACGCCAGTGCGGCGGCTTTCAGGCACCGTCGTATTCCTACGAACACCCGCTCGTTCCTCCGCAGTTGTCGCATTTGTAGCAGGAACCGTTCCGAGTCATGATACCGCCGCATTCCGAGCAGAGAGGAGCATCGGAAACCGGCTCGAACGCAAGCGCCTGCTGCGGCGCCGCTTCGGTCGGCCGAAGGCCCATGCTGTCGCCGACTTCCGCCGGATCCGTTCGACCAAGGAACCGCTTGCCCAGCCAGCGGAACAGGTAGTCAATGATCGACTTCGCATACGGCAGCTGCTGGTTGCCGGTCCAGCCGCTCGGCTCAAAGCGTACGTGACTGAACTTATCGACGAAGAACGAAAGGGGGACACCGTACTGTAGCCCGGTGCTGACGGAAACGGCGATCGTATCCATCAGGCCCGAGATGGTGGACCCGGCCTTGTTCATCGAGATGAAGATCTCACCCGGCGTGTTATCCGGATAAAGACCCACGGTGATGTAGCCTTCGTGTCCCGCAATCGAAAACTTATGCGTCATCGACGAACGTTCATCGGGTAACTTGCGCCGGAGCGGCTGCATCGCAGCAGGAGCTCCCTTCTCCTGGGGCGGCACAGTGTTGCCTGCACTGAGAGGCTGGACGCGCTTCGAACCGTCGCGGTAAATCGCTACGGCTTTCAGTCCCAGTCGCCAGCTTTCCACATAGGCATCTAAGACGTCATCTACCGTTGACTCTTCTGGCATGTTGATCGTCTTCGAGATCCCGCCCGAAAGAAACGGTTGGAGCGCGGCCATCATGCGAATGTGCCCGCGCGCATCGATGGAGCGCTTGCCATTGTGGGGCCGCAAGCTGGAATCAAACACCGCCAGATCCTGGTCCTTGATGCACGGCGCACCCTCGATGGTGCCGGTTTCGTCGATAAAGTGAACAATCGCCTCGACCTGCTCCGCCGTGTAGCCAAGCCGGTGCAGGCCACGCGACACAGTGCCATTCACGATCCGCATACTGCCGCCGCCGACAAGCTTCTTGTGTTTTACAAGAGCGAGCTCGGGCTCGATACCGGTGGTATCGCAGTCCATCATGAAACCAATTGTGCCGGTGGGGGCGAGCACGGTGGTTTGCGCATTTCGGAAGCCAACGCGGCTTCCCAAGCTGTAAGCTTCGCGCCAGCACTCGCGGGCGGCGGAGAGGAGCTCGCAGCTCGCCTCATCCTCCTCGACGTTGCGGGTCGCAAATCCGTGCCTATTGACGACCTGAAGAAACGTCTCGCGGTTCTGCGGAAAACCAGCGCAGCATCCAATTGCTTGTGCAATGCGAGCACTCGTGAGATACGCCTGCCCGCCGAGTATGGCCGTCACAGCGGCCGCCAAAGCTCGGCCCGAATCGCTGTCATACGGTAATCCAAGCGCCATGAGCAGCGCCCCGAGGTTCGCGTAGCCCAGGCCGAGCGGCCGGAAATCGTGCGAATTCTGTGCAATCTTTGCCGTGGGATAGCTCGCCCGGTCCACCAGAATCTCCTGGGCCAGGATCAGCGTATCCACCGAATGCCGGAATCCCGCTACATCGAAGCGACCACCGGGAGTCAAAAACTTCAGGAGATTGAGCGAGGAGAGATTGCACGCCGAATCATCCAGGAAGAAGTACTCGGAGCACGGATTCGATGCGTTAATCCGGCCGCTTACTTTCGAGGTGTGCCAATCATTGATTGTGGTATCGAATTGCAAGCCCGGATCGCCGCACTGATGCGCAGCTTCGGCTATTTGGCGGAGCAGATCCCGCGCTTTATAGGTTTTGACGGGTTGCCCGGTGCTGACGCTGCGCGTGGACCAATTGCCATCCGCTTCGATCGCGCGCATGAACTCGTCCGGGACGCGCACAGAATTGTTTGCGTTTTGGAAGAAAATCGAGCTGTAGGCATCGCCATCGAGCGACGAATCGTAACCCGCGTCGATGAGCGTGTGTGCTTTCTTCTCCTCCTTCGCTTTGCACCAGATGAACTTCTCAATATCGGGATGATCGGCGTTGAGCACCACCATCTTCGCAGCGCGTCGTGTTTTGCCGCCGGATTTGATGACGCCGGCGAACGCATCAAGACCCTTCATGAAGCTGAGCGGACCGGAAGCTCTGCCGCCCCCCGAGAGAGGAGCATCCTCTTCGCGCAGCGTGGACAGATTGACTCCCGAGCCTGACCCGTATTTGAAGAGCATGCCTTCGGTTTTGGCGAGGTCGAGAATCGATTCCATCCGGTCCGCGACGGAGTTGATGAAGCAGGCCGAGCACTGCGGCCGGTTGTCGGCGCCTCGCAGCGGACGAACCGCATCCTGCTCGCGATCGTACACGAAACCGTAACCGCGCGGCTCGGAAACGCCTACGTTGAACCACACCGGAGAATTAAAAGACGCCTTCTGATGAAGCAGCAGATGTGCCAGTTCCAGCCGGAAATTGGCAGCCGATTCCGGTCCATCGAAATAGCCGTCCTCCCGTCCCCATTTCGCAATCGTATCCACGACACGCGCGACGAGCTGGCCCACTGAGTGTTCGCGCGCCGGCGCTCCCAGCCGGCCATGAAAATACTTGCTGGCCACGATATTTGTGGCTGTTTGCGACCAGCTGGCGGGCGCCAGCACATTCTGCTGTTCAAAGATCACGCTGCCGTTCGCATCGGTAATGCTTGCGGTACGCAGTTCCCATCTCAGCTCGTGTTCCGCATCACCCGCCTCCCGTGTGAAATAGCGGGAAAATGCGAGCCCGGGTGTATTTGCAACCCGCTCGCCTGTGTGCGTCGCTTCGGCCGTAATCGTCATAAATAAAATTTCCCTTCTGAGCGCCGGCGGCACGCTTAGCGGACTACCGCGGGCCTCGTTTCTTCGCCACGCGCCCAATCACGCGCAATCGTCCAGTGATCTTCCGCGAGATCGCGATGGTGTTCGACCCAGCGGTTGGTGTACGAACGCAAACCGACCAGAAAGCTGTGCTCGTCTCCAGACTGGAGACACCGTGCTTCCCAGAGCTCGAGGTTCCGAATATCGTCGAGCGAGAACCGCGCGCGCCGCATATACTCGGCAAGCTCGCCGGTCCAGCGCGTCATCGGAATGTACAGCCACAAGGGCGTTAAGACAAAAGCGAGTTTATCCGCCACACACAACCGGGAATAGGGTCGGGCAGTTTTCTTCGCCCAATAGCGAGAGTGGCAGCACGTAAACTCTTCCCATTCGCGGCCGCACAGCCGGCGCATAATCGCTGCGCCGAAATGGACGTGCTCCTCGCCTTCCGGGCCGTCAATGTTCGCTTTGCCCGCGTATCCAAGATCGTGCACGAAGAAGGCAAGATAGAGGCGCCAGTCGCGCGGAAAGCCGTAGAGCCGGGTCCAAGCGAGCGCTACAAACAAGGGATGCAAGAAAAAGCAGTGTGCGCCAAACAAAACACTTTTTGTTCCGATACTCATAAGACGATGCCTCAGTCGCGAGCCGCGCGAAGTCGATCCAGGATCGGCCAGACATTGTCAAGCGACTCCGCATTCTTAACGAGATTCACCAGAAGTTCTAGTTCCTCCAACGAAAAATGGAAAGGATTCTTCACCAGATGCGATGGACATCGATTGTTCCAGACGTAATGCCCAGTTCGCCAGTAAGGACAAACCGCTCCGGGCGATTCGTCTTGCCTGCTTGTATAGGGTTCGGGTTGTAGGTCCATGTCGTTTTCCTCTTAAACACGCACTACACCATGGATCGGCAACGCCGCTTGAACCCGCGATACACGCGAAAGCTCCGTTTCCCGAAGCATCAGGGATTGTGCAAGCGTGGAGGGACCCGAAGCGGCGAGCCGCTTAGCGCGTGCCTCAGCAAAAATACGCTCCCGCTGCTGCTCGATCCATTGCTCCCAGGGAATGCCAACCGCATCAACGGGAACATGCTGAAGTAACATCGCCGCGGCCTACTCGAAGTTGGCATTCACAAACCTTTCGAGCCGCGAGCTGCGGCGCGGATGCCGAAGCTTGCGCAACGCCTCGGTCTCCCATTGCCGGACCTGTTCCCGGCTGACCGAGTAACGCGCTCCGATCTCTTCGAGAGAGTGTTCCTGGCCGTCTATGAGACCGAAGCGCAACTGGAGGATCGTGCGATCGCGCTGGCTGAGCGTCTTTAAGAGCTCATCCGAGGCCCTTGCCAGCCGTTCGAAGGTAATCTCATTGAGCTTTTGATAGGTGACGGCGTCCTCCGGCCGATGGCCAGCCGGAAGGCCGCGGGTATCCCACAGAAACTGGGCGAGCGTGGACTCCTCCTCCTCGCCCACCGTGGCGTGAAGCGATATTTCCTGCCGGATGCGCTGATACCGCTGTACTTCCTCGGCTGTTATGCGGAGTTCCGACGCTATGTCTTCGATCGTTGTCTCGCGTCCCAGTTGCTGTTCCAACTGCTGTTGCGCACGCGAGATGCGGTGCATCGTTGCAATCACATGACCCGGAAGTCGCACGGCGCGGATCTGGTCGTCGAGAAAGCGGTTGATGGCCTGCCGGATCCACCAGGTCGCGTGTGTGGCGAAACGGGTACCGCGCCGGTAATCGAATTTGTCAATGGCCCGCAGCAGTCCGACGCTCCCCTCCTGAATGAGATCGTGCAGCCGGTCCGCGCTGTCATACGAGCGCACATATTTCCTGGCGATCGAGGCGACAAGCCGAAGGTTGGATTCGGCCATCTTCTCGCGAGCGGCGGTCCGGTCTTGCTCGGCTAGGGCAATGCTGGCCACCGCTCGCCGCAATTGATCTTCGTTTTTGCCTTGTTCGAGCAGCGACTGCCGCACAGCTGGATCGGTGGCGGTGTTGAGGCGCTCGGAAACCGATTGCAGAGAGCGCTCGGTTTCGCGCAGATGCTCGACCATGCGGTTCAAGAATTCCGGCGTAAAGGGCAGGGATTGAATCTCACGCGAGATCGCAACCAGAAGGCGTGGATAGCTACGGATGCGCGCCCCGCGCCGCTTCCGTTTCGCGGTACTCGGATTGAGAACGGCCAGGCAGCGATCCGCCTCGCTCCGCAGTTCCTCGACTTTCGAGAGCGCAGTGGATAGCAGAGCTTTGAGTCTCTTGCACCCAGCCGTCTCTTTGGCATCGGGAACGAGGTCAGGACCATCGGAGGCCGACAGCATCTCGGATACCGGGATCTGTCCGGAAGCTACTGCGGCTCCTGTTTCGATCAGCAGCTGTTCGGTTAGGCGAAGGCGCGAAAGTGTCCTCAACATTCTGGCATTGGCTCGTTCCATGCGTCGCGCCAAATCAATTTCCTGCTCGCGGGTGAGCAGCGGATAGTGCCGCACATCGCGCAGATAAGCCCGTGCCGGATCGCCGGCAGCCTCGGCGCTCGAAACCGTCGGCAGCGGTGATTCGTCCATCGGCGGTTCCAAGAAAACTTCAGTCATGCGTTACTCCTTCGTTCCCTCGCGTCTCGGGAGTATATGAATTTTTTCAGCCGATGCAACCGCGCGGCTAAGTGATTGATATTCCGTCATTCGAGCATGAATCCGGCGGTGTCGGCACAGCCGGTCGGAAATCCGGCTGCGCCGATGGTCGCGGTCAGGCTCGAGCCTCCTGATGCGCCGTATCCGACCGGCGGCGGGGCATGTGCGGCGCCGGCGGGTAGTATGCAGGTGGCGGCGCTGCTTCCTGTTCCTCGGGGAACAGGCCGTAAAACTCGCCAGTCATAGCCGCCGCTTCGGCCGCCTCCTCCGGAGTCTCGATCGCATCGGGGTCCCCGGGCGCTTCCTCCGGGCGGAAGGAATCTTCTTCTGGACGGAGACCGGCTGGCTCGGATTCAATCGCGTTGGCCGGGGCCGGCAACGCGACTAGCTGCCGGAATTCCGCCGTGTGGGCATGCAGCAGGCGGGCCATTTCTTCGAGGCTTTTGGCGCGAAATTCCAGGCTCACCCCGTACTGAATGCTGCTCTTTTCGCCGACTTGAACCTTGTAGGGACGGAGAACGAATTTGAGCGGTATCCCGGCCACGCTACCCGCTTCCGGGTTCCCCCGACCCGTCATGAGGCGAATCTGGTCGAGCGAACCGGCCAGCTGAGCGATCGAGCGAAAGCCGGTCGTATCGAATTGGCAGGAGCCCCCAAGAGTCGGGGCATTCATGAGCTGAAACGTCAGCTTGCCATGCGGCTTGCATTGGCGCTTGTCGCCGACGGCAAACCGGCAGCCGGCCGTATAACAGCCGCCGAAAATCGGAAAGAAGCGCTGATTCTGCTTGCGGGCTTGCTCCGCTAAAGCGCGTTCGTCCGGTGACTGGGCCCACTCCACATTCCGGCGTGCATCGATACCGTTCCCCTCGCACAGCAGTTTCGATGTGGACCACGCCTGAAACGAGGCGTCAAACGCTTGCTCGTTCAGGAAAACGATATCGATCTCGATTGGAACGGGTCCGTGCAGTTCGATGGTGTCGAAATCGTGGACGAACTTGCCTTGCGAATCGGTCCGCAGAAACGTGAAATACGGCAGCTTCCGTGGTGCGTTCCGCTCCGGCGCGGTTTTTCGCTGCTGGGCATAGAAGGCTTCGGCATCCGCGCGCTGCGCCAGCCGCTTCACCTGGCTCTGACGTTTGCCGTTCACGTACGCTCCGACCTCGACGGACCATTGGTGGTTCTGGTCAATCCACACATGTACGTCGGGCCCGGTCGGGACGCCGATCCCGACTTTGAGAACTCGAACCTGCCGCACAATTGGGCGGCCGCTCGGCTCGTGCAGCACACCATACAGCTTGCTGCGATCAATGGCGATCGTTGTGCTCATCTCGTTTTCCTCCCTGTCACATTCACCTTCTTCGTGATCCGGACTCCCGGGATTCGGAGATCTCCGTTGGAGGCCTTGGCCATCGCCGCAAGCAGCTTTGTATTCGCCTGCAGCACTTCCTTCTGGACGCTGCCGGCAACAACCGCCCGAGCGAGCAGCAGAATATCGGTCACCTCGACTTCGAACTGATCGCGGGTCGAGTAGCCTTTAGGCCGCGCAAACGATTCCGTTTCCACCACTGGAACCAAAATTTCCATGGCTCCGAGCGAAGCCAGCACCTGCTCGGAAGCTCCCGATTGCCGGGCGGCCTCGATCATCTGCTGCTGCATGGCAGAACCGGCTTCCGCAGCAGCTTGTTGCCGGACGCGTGCGGCCTCAGTTTCGAGTTGCCGCAGTCTTACATCCAGCGCGGCGATCCCCTGCTTCAGCTTCTTTTCGAGCGCAACCACTGGATCGAGATCGTCGTGTTCGTGTTTGCATGCAGCGGCGTGGGCTTCCTTCAAGGGGCGCTTGATCGGTTCGTGATAGCGTTCGATGTCGTCCTTCAGCGAGAGAACGGAGGCGAGCAGCTCGTTCGCTTTCGAAAGATCCTCCACGTTCGTAAACGACAGCGCCTGGATCTGTTCCTGAAGGGCGCTGGCGCGCTGTTTGAAGGTGGAACGCGCATCGTCCGATGCCGAGTGATCCTCGGCCGCTTGCGGCGCTTGTGCCGTCCCTTCTTCCTCCCTGATCTCGAGAGCGCTCTCCCGCTCAGCCACACGCCGGATCATCTGGAGTGCGCTGGGCTGTGGCGTGCCGCTCGAAAACAGATTACGCTGCGGAAACTGTGGCATGAGAATTTCTCCTTCTGTGCTTTGCGTGCCAGACTACGGCCGCGGCGGCGAACACCTGCCAGTGATAAGGAAACGCAGTCAATGCATGCTCGCGAGTCGAATACGAACCATTCGCGCGCAGGTGAACGGTCATGCGTTTACGGGAGTGTGGATTGGGTACACACTGCGAATAGGCGGCGAGTTGATAGCCGTGCCAGTCCTGCGGATCTCCCGTTTTGATGTCGATCAGATATTCGGTCGTGCCGATCGTGCCCACCCGGTCGAGCATGCCGCAGTAGCCGGAGACCGGTTGGAACAGGAGATATTCAATCAGAAGCTTCCCCTCGGAATCGCGGCTGATGATGAAATGCGACTCCTGTTTAAAGCGTTCCCAGGCTTCGACGTAGCCTCGGTATTGCGGCAGAACGGTGTTCCAATCGAGATCATCTTCGTCGAGGAACTGCGTGGCGAGATGAACCGCTCGGCCCCGTTCGCGAGCCTCATCCGTATACCAGGTTGTGTCGATCAGACCCGCATCTTTCAGAATTTGAGTCACGCTCGGGCGTTGCGCACCGGCAACGGTGTACACGTGAGCGGCTTCATCGAACTGCACGAATTCGGTACCGGCGGAGAGAACAGGCATAGGTACACCTCCGGGATGAAGTTCTTCATTTTTGAGCAAATCCAAGTGACAGAATCAGCCCCCCGGATCTGCTGAAAGCGCAAAAGCGAATCGGAGCGAAATCAATTGAGAGTTGAGCTGAGCTTTAGCGGATGGGCTGCTATCACCCGTGGCGAGGTCCAGGCGTTTCGGCGGTGCCTTCCGGAAGATTCGAGCAGATTTTGAGAAGCTCGTCCTGCCATTAGTTGATCTCGGTTGTCCAATCGCAGGTCCTGACGGCACCGGTGTCCCTGAGATTACGGACGATTACATTCAATTCAATGGCATCCGCGGCTGCGGACGAGAAAGTAGATGGTCCCGTGGTCTTGTTTCCCACAAAGTACGCCTGCGGCATCGATTCGTCGGCTACTACCCGATTCATCGATACGCCACTCATGACATTCGCCACCAAACGGCGCTGCGATGGCCAATGCTGCCACGAGGATTTCTTGCTGGGCAAGTACGAACCTGGCCGGTGCAAAACTGCATTCAAGCCCTACGACGTGGCAGTGACTGCGGCACTGCTCATTGCGAAGCACCATTACGGTGCAGGTATCAAGATCACCAGTTGCGGTTCGGACATGCAATGGTGGGACGCCAGACTAATTTGCCAGCGAGTTCTCGGCTACGGCAATTCATTCAGGTTTGTGCCCAAGCAGCGGTTCTCCGATTTGAGCGGGCAATGGATTGAGGAAGAGGTGCTCGAGGAAATTCCCGGGAACCAAGTCTTTTATCCCGTTTATCTCGAAGGCTTCAAGGAAGGTCGGCGCGAAGGAATGTTAGCAATGGTGCGCCGCATCATTGAGCACCGTTTTGGGCCTCTGGCCCCAGATCATCAGCACAGCCTCCGACATCTCTCCTGCTCAGGCATTGAGGATCTTGCTCTCCGTTTGCTGGAAGCGAAAACGCTGGACGAACTGGAGCTGTGAACTGGCCCCCAGGAATGCGGCCAATAGGTGATCAGCGGAACAAATCCTCGAAGCTCGATGCGGTGAGCACACGCAGCCCGACCGCCTTGAGTTCATCGGTTGAGGCTTGCGCCAGCTTCTCTTCGACCCACTCAGGCAGCTTACCGAGTCGCTGCTCGACTAGTTCCTGCACCATCGTCAACTGGTTCTTGCGACCTTCTTCGAGCCCCTGCCGATAAGCGGGGCCCAGCACTTCGTTTTCGGAAAAATCGATCGTGAACACTGTTTGTGCCTCCTGTTGAACCGCCTTCGCCAAACCTCGCAAGCCCGCCAGAATCAGCAGAGCCTGATAATACTCGCTTGCTTTCTCCCGAGGCAATGTCGAAATGCTTGCCAAGATGCTACGGACAGCCGTGCGGCTGTCTTTCAGCCGCCCAAGTATCGCTAATACATTATCGCTCGGTTCGGCGCTGGCGAGCAGCGGCTCGCCGTCCACATCGCGCATATCGATTAATTGATAGCGATGGGACCCGTCCGCCCAGGCGATTTCGCTCGGCATCCGCAACGGTTCGCGGCCGGCATAGAGCAGAACCTGCCTCGGTATCCGATGATGCAGTTTAGCGATCAAACCAAGATACTGGAGCATCCGGAACTGCATTTCCTCGTCATGCCCGCTCTGAAGTTCGATATGGATCAATTCGCCATCGACGGTTTCGCCCAGCATGTCGATACTTGGCTTTTGCACTTTGGGTAGTTCCGTTTCGAGCCATCTCGCCACGGGTCGCCCGGCAACGCGCGCAAACGAATTGCGCAGCAGGAGTTTGAGAACAACATCGAAATGGTGCATATTTCCTGCCTTTCCGCCCACGCTTCGCAGAGCAAGTTTCAATCGGGCACTCACAGATCGGTGTATCGTTCCGGGACCCCAGAGAGCGTGCGCGCGAGCCGCGTGTCAATCTAAGATTCACATGGCGGCTTTTCGGAACACTGCCACCAGCTAAGAAGAGGCAACACTGCCCGACGATCATTCCGGCAGGCCGCCACTGGATCCCGTTTCCTTCTCGGGGCGCTCGTCCGGATCGAACAGCCGGCTCTGATAATCCGCGGACGTCATGTCTTCGATCTTTAGGATCTGGCCAGTGGCGACGGCAACAAAACTCTTGCGTCCTTTCTCGGGTGTGTTGAGCAGCACATCGCACTCGACATCCTGGCGCTCCAGGCCCAGATTGATGCGTTTGGAGATATCCTCGACCTGTTTCTGCTTTTGGCCGATCGCTATCTTAAACTCGTCGACCGCAACCTTTTTCTGCATTACGAGTTCGCCGATATTTTGAAGCAGCCGCGCCTGTTGCTTACCGAGCTCAGCGAGCTCGGGCTCAGTCAACGGCCGCTCGATCGACGTCGTAACAGTCCTCATAATCGAAGATCTCCAAATGCAGAAACGGTCTGCCGTGTCCGACAGAACTCTTCATTAGAAGGAGCAGTTCACCGCCACGGTGTCGCCCGGCGATGAACCAGCTCCTGCCGCAGGACTTTCACCTGCCAAGATAGGCAGCAGTTATCGAAGCGCTCAAAATGGCACGTCGTTATCAGTGATGCCCATATTGTCGAACTGATCATCCTCGGTGGCTGTGGCAGGCCCACGGCCGTTGCCGTTTCCTTGTGCCGGTCGGCGCGCATCGCTACGTTGCGAGCGCGCACCGGAGGCTGAATCATCGCGGCCGCCGAGCAGGATTATATCTTCGGCAACAACCTCGGTGACATACACCTTTCTGCCCTCCTGGTCGTTATAGCTGCGCGATTGCAGCCGGCCTTCGACGTGTACCTGCTTTCCTTTAGTGAGGTAATTGGCTAAGTTCTCCTTGCGCCAGGCTGTCACGTTCGTCCAGTTCGTTTCTTCTTTCCACTCGTCGTTCTGCTGATCCTTCCAACTATGGGTTGTCGCAACAGAAAAGCGAGTACACGCGACACCGGAGGGCGTAAACCTCGTTTCGGCATCGCGCCCCAGATGGCCAATCAAAAATACTTTATTTACACTGCGGGACGCCATTGATCGCGGCCCTCCTTTCCTGAATTAGCGAACACGGTTTAAACCGCTGCGAGTTGCTGCGTTTGGTGTTCCGACTCCTCTATAATGCGGCGGTTATTTTCATAACCGATCAAAATGCGCCGCGGCAGCGATCGTGCGCTGATGCCATGCCAGAATGTGCCGCGCGAGGCGAAACAAACCGCAGACGAGAGCGAACAGAACGGACCAGGCCGCCAATACAGCGAACCATTGCCCTTGAATCCACCCCACGATGCGGCTGGCAGCAGCAGATTGAGCGATGATTTGTGCGAGGCCCTGCAGTCCCCACACGGCTCCAATCCAGACAAACGCCAGCAACTGGAGCAAGAGCGTGGCGAGTGCCAGCCTCGTTATCACCCCTTTCGTTGGGCGCTGTGACAGTGCCTGCATGCGCTTCGCGCGCCGCAGTTTCCAGAGCGTGATACCGATGGCGATGACGGACCAAAGTAACGCCAGGTGATTCAGCGAGAAACAAACAGCCGGAACCACCAGCACCGGGATCGCGAGCGACAGGCTCGTCATCAAAAGTTTTCCAAAGCGCACGCGTAGCCTCCTATTGCACGATCCGATTCGAGGGCCGGTTCCACATTTCGTCAAACTTGCGTTCGAATGCATCCAGTTCTTTGGGCTGCGATGTAAACCACAGCGCATTATCCTGAAACCGCTCCGCTCCGATAGACCAGTTCGCGCTGCCTTCACGCAGTGTGCCCGCGTGATTCGCGCAGTCGATGCAATAGTCTTTTTGGTGCATCAGGTCCTTCGCCAAGCCGCCTTTGACACGAATGTGAATGTTGGCCACACCCCGGAGAAGATCGGTGGTGCTCGGATGACCGCGATGGGAGTGGGCCTGTTCCGACTGAAACTGTTCCTGATCGCGGTAGATCCGGATGATTGGACCTTCTGCCGCTAGCTGCTTGAGAACCTGCGCCAATTCTCGATCCGTGAAGGCATACATGCTGATATCCGCCCGCGCGCGGGTCTTCCGGAGTTGCTCGATATCGAGGCGCTCCAGATTCTCGTCGGGTGCAAAGTGCATCATCGGAGGACGCAGCAGTTGCTGTCCCTGCGCGATTAGCCGACCGCTCTGCTGAAAAACGGGATCATTGCGGAATGCCTGCGCAATCGCATCATGAAACAGGAGCGCCAAAATCAGCGCCGCGCCCGCGAGCAGGGCGAAACTCTTCAGACCGCCGCGAAACATTCCGAACATCAGCTATTCCCCGTCGCTGTTGATGATTTGACCCCGCGCCTGAAGGTAGTGCGAATGCTGGCAGCCCACACACGACGCGCCTTCCACGGCAGCTTTCAATGCGGCCTGGTACGCCTCGGGCACGGAGACCTCATCACCGCCGCGTGTCGTAAACGTTGGCAGCACGGCGCCGCGAAACGCTTTCTCTTTGTTCCAGAGCTCGAGACCTAGAAATCCATGGCCGCGAAACACCATACTGCTCACCAGCTTCGGCTTGCCGTCGACGGTCTTGGTCGTGTGTTTGGTGGTCGCGACTTCATAATTCCGTTGCAGACGGAAGACTTCGATGCGCAGAAGCGTCGGCGCGACCACGACCGCATGCGTTTGATTGGGTGCAATCGCGTCCTGCGGATGCAGCCATTCGAGTGGTTGACCATCCTCCGCGGCAAACGTCACATAATGACCGATGTGCTCTACAGCGCCGCCCGATTCGGTACCTCGCACGACGGGACCGTGGCCGCTCGAAGCGATGCTCATCGCACGCCAGGCAGTGATGCGGAGGCGACGCAATTCCTGCCGGTACTCTTCGGGTAACGAAACGCCACGATCGTCGAGAACCTGGCGGTCCCCACGAGCTGCACCGTTCATCGTTTTGGCAGGGTCTTTCTCCGCTGGAAGCGGCCGCCCGTTCGCCGCTATTTGAGCCAACATTGGGTCGTTTTCAAAAACGTTCGGCATTGCTCCTCCTGTTCTGCAAGCAGGCCATTTTTGTGCATTATCAGTTCCGACAAGAGCGGCTGTACTTTGACCGGGTCCACGTTATGCGCCGAAGCCCAATGCTGAACGATGCGGCTCAATGACTCCCCATTGGGCGGATGCACTGCCGGCAAATAGTCCTCTTCGTCATCGTCATCCTCTTCGTGTTCCACTTCCAAAGCGACGGCGTGCTGCGTGACCTCGGTGAAATCATCCGTGTAGGCAGTCCCGGTACAGCACTCGAAATGCTGCGCGAAGTCCGCCGGAATCGCGCCGATTTCCGTCATGTCCCAGCACTGCCCCAGCGCATCCAGATGAAGCAGCTCGCCCGAATCCCGGCCACGATAGCATTCGTAGCCGTGCTCGTTCCACATCCAGGAAAACATCCTGCGGCAGAGCGCGAGGGAAAGCCACCGCTCGAGTGGCTTCCAGTTCTCTGGAAAATATTGGCGTTGCGTCTCGGTCTGCATTAGGGCGTACCCCCTGCAACGACAGGAATGGGACAGCCGAGCGCGGCGCGGATCGAGTACTTATCGCAACCGGCCCGGCACTGGTAGAAGCGTGGATCCGACACTTTGATGTGCAGATTGTCTCCGTGCTTGTCTTTACCCTGTTCGCGGCAGGAAGGGCAAGCGGTCACATAGTTGCCGCTCGCAATCCGCCGTGAATTGACTTCGACGTGCTCGAGAATCGAAAACTGCGGCGGGTCCTCGGACCGCGAATGCCGGTACACACGAATCGGGGCAGATGGTTTGGGCTCCGGCGGTGGCAACTCATCGAGGAAGGCGCGCAGCTGTGCCTCGGTGAGCCGGCGACGCTGAGCCAAATAGGCGATCTGAGCCTCCAGGCTAAAATCGTCGGCGCCATAGAAGTAGTAACGAAGACCCGTTGCCTGGTGCACGCCGAGAGGCCCGCGCAGACCATTTCCCATCTGCCCGGGCTCGACTGTGTCCTGCTTGGGAAAGATCTCGATGCCATCCACCTGCGTGGCGCCGGTTTCCTTTCGCGCGCCTTTGATCGGCACGTTCAGTTGCGACGCGATGTGCGAAATGAATGCACGGCATTCGAGGGCGAGGCAGGGCTGGTTCAAAAAGATCCAGAGATGCCCTCCGCGGCGGCTCTGCTCGACAGCGACATCAATTCCCTTTTTTGTTAGCTCGTATTGCAGCGCGCACAAGTCATACAGAGCGCGGTCGTAATCCGCGTCGATCGCAACCCACTTGCAGCGCTGCGTCTCCGGATTCACCGCGTAGAGACCAATGGTCAGCCGTCCTTCGAGGTGTGCCCGGATGGTCGCCTCATCGAGCGGCTTCGGAGGTCCGAGCGGTGGACCCGGTGGCTGATCAGGCAGGAACTCCTTGGCGAGAAAATAGTTGTGGCGGCCCGTGTTGGCGTCGGGCCGCTTGGATTGAATCGTGTAGGCACGCCGGTTCACGAACAGTGCCCAGTAATCCCGGATCTGCTCCGGTCGAGCCCTGGTGCGGTAAGTCATCGCAACAACCTCGCAAACAGCGATACATTCAGCAGCACACGAGTGCTTTACCCGATTTACGCGGCCGATGCAAATGGCCGGGAATGCTGCGATTCCGGTGGATTCGTGGCGTACAATTTTCTCGGCCGCCGCGCCAGATCGATCAGCCGGAACTGCCTTACGAGCTGGTCGAACTGTTCCGATGACAACAGGCCGTTATCCGCGCCCGGCAACTCGAGACAGTGGAACACGCCTTCACGCCGCACGTACAGATAGCAGGCACCGCTCTGCGGATCGCCGGGAACGGCAACACAAAGCAGAATGCCGGCGCGGTGCTGAATCCACCGCGTGGCCACCGCTTCGGCCCAGTTCAGGAAGGCAAATACAGCTTTGTCAGCGCCCGCCGCTTCGTGAAGACCGATATCACCGAGCGATACGGAGCGCTCAATGGAAACTTTCTTTTGCATACTCTTGTTCTCCTTTACAAATCACTGCTTGGAAACAGTCGAGCGGAGGCGCAGGAAGACACACGGCGGCTCTGCCATGCGCTCTCGCTCGACGAAGTTGCATGAAGCCTGGGACTCTGGCCGAATCCTAGACAGGATAGGACTAAACCTAACCTAAGCGGCACGCTGGCGGAGAATGGGAATCCCGCCTGCCTGCGGCCGAGTGGCATTCGCGTAAGCAACCGGTTTTCTCGCAGAACGGGAAAGCACCGTGTTTGCGCGCTTGCCATATACGGCAGCCAAAATGATCGCGTCAGCGTTCCGCCAACGGCGGACCAACGAAGAATTCATGTTGTTATCTCCTGGGGAAACAAGGGCCTTCGTGCGTAGACACACGGAGGGTTCGAGTGGAAAAACAGGAACTGCTCGGGTGAGAACAAGTCCCGGAAGATGTGCAAGTCCGGTGAAGCACAGCAAGTCGTGAAGCGCTGCGCCGATTACGTGGTGGAGGAAATGGAATGAGGCGGGGAGCCTACGCTACCGTTCATTCAAGCAGCAGCTTGCGCTGCCCTTGCGGCAGCAGCAGCCGCCAGGCGGTCGACAGATTCCTGTTCGGGCACGCCGGAGTGCCCTCGAACCCATTGCCAGCGGACACTGTGTCGTTTACTGGCTGCAATCAACTCCTGCCAAAGAGCCTGATTCCGGATCGCCGGACCATTGCTCGATCGCCAATGGCGGGCTTGCCAGAGCAGGAGCAAGTCGGTCATTCCGGAGATTAGATACCGGCTATCGGACACCACAACGATGTTGCTTGCGGACGGAAACGACTTCAATCCTTCGATCGCCGCGCGCAGCTCCATCGGGTTGTTAGTGGTGTTTTGTTCTGTGCCGGACTGCTCGGGCATGACGCGTCGGCCCTCCAAGACGCGATAAGCCCAACCACCCGGGCCTGGATTGCCCAGGCAGGAGCCGTCGCAATATAAGAGGTACTGTTGTGTCAATCAACACCGTCCAGTGATGCAAATGCGGCGAAAGAACCGCCGGGTATCCGTTATACCTGGCGGTTACAACGGATGCAAATAGCCCGGAAAAGCGGCCTTTTCCTAGGCAGAATTATGCTTTCGAAAGATACAACGTCGCCGTATCCTGCTCCTCGCCTAACAGCGAGTCCAAATCTACATTGACTGCGCCTTCGATGCGAGTCGTCTTGGCAACTCCGGTGAATTTCAGATCCACGGTGCCGAGCGGCAGGTTTGCGTGTCCGAAAAACACGACTTTCCCGTCTCGCACGAAGCCCGACGTGATCGGGATTTCAACGGTGCCGGCGTCCGGATGATGCAACGTGATATGGCCAGTGAGCGAAGCGCCGGTCTGCATCAGCAGGATTTCAGCAGTGCCGTTCCAGCCGCGGCCGTTTCCCTGACGGGCATGGACGGCCGTTGTGTAAGTGCCGCTCATATCTGGCTGCGGGAAACAGCCGGTGAAAAAGGTGGTTACCAGCATTAACAGGCCGATGACCACCGCAAACGGGATTCGTTTCATGGTGACTCCTTGAAGTGGTAGAGAAGTGGACGACCGATCACAACCAGACCGGCAGATGAAAAAGGCGGACAGAAGGAACCCTATGTGGCAAGGAATACGCAACAGAGACTATTGCGGGTGTGAATCCGGAATGCCACATAGCCAACGCAGTGGTTCCGTCTGCGAACGGCCGCTATTGCCGAACAGGCTATGTCGTCCTTGTCAGAGGAACAGTCTTCTTTACAGCCTGGACAAAGGACTGATCTCGGTGGCGGATCTGCCGGCGTTTCTGCCGCGGGCCGTGCGGCTCCGGTCCGGGCAAAAGTGGAATCTGCCGCCCGCCCAGGGCTTTGGTCAAGATGGTGAGTCTCGACGGTAGCGGACCCAGCACTGTCTCTCGAATCTGGCCCTGATTGCTCCTTCGCGGATCCGAAGCACGGCGGGCCTTGCCGCACGGGTATAGCGCAACCTATATCGGGTATAGCGCAACCTATATAAGGATAGGCCCAGCGAGCGAATTTGCCCGCCGATGAAGTTGAGCGGGCCACCGCAGTCCCAGCAAACGCGGCCGCTTAATAAAGAAGCAGGACGCAGGCGATCGCGTCCAGTGCGACGAATAGCAAGATGAACGGAAATGCTCCTCGACCGACACGCGACAAGAACTGAATCGGAACTGCCGCGGCGCGCCCTGTCCGCAGTTCCTGATACAGCGGCTCAATTTCATCGTCGAGAACATGCCGTAGCCAGAGTGCAGCAGCGTTTCGGGCATTGTCATATACGTACCACTCCGCTTTCTTCCCGTGGTGTTTCCGGCCTCGGATCTGGTGAGGCCTGACCGCGCCACGCACGAATTCTTATGCTGCAACTCCGGTTGCCCGGCGGCTTGGGATGGGAATGCCGGCAAAGCGCGGCGTTACTGACTGTGCGGGTTTTCTCGCAGGGCGGGAAACCACCGTTTCGAACTGTTTGCGTCCAAGCAGAATTTCTTCGGCGTGAAGCCAGCGAAAAGCGACGGAAGCGTTCATGGACGTGTACTCCTTTGTTCAGATGGAAATAGCCTGCATCGCCAGGCCAGAACGGCTGCGGAACCGTTGATCCAGGGTTTTCACCAGAACCCCGAACTGGAAAAAGATGCGTACGCTCCGTGATCGCGATCCGGCGGAACGGCGCTGGCAAACCGGAGTGACAAAACACGGATAAGCGCGACCGCAATCAGTGAGTGATTGCGTAAACGAAGGCCGGAAATTAGCGTCTGCGCACGGCGCGGGCGTGAATTGAATTGTGAAGTGCAACGATTTCGAGCGCTGCGTCTGGGCTGGAGCGCATGAGTTGGAGCAGTCGGGCCCAGGTCGGATCGGGACTTCCCAACTGGTACTCGCGATTGCGAGTGCGAACGCGCCGGTGTTTCACAACGGTGAGAACATCGCTGGTGTGGATCATCTCGCCATCGGCATGATCCGGATGGCCAGACACGATTCCGACCAGATGTCCCCGAATCAATTGCCAATTTTCTAAGCGCGTGTGTTCTGTGGTCGCATGTGCGACAGCGGCATTATTCACTACGTTCATAGAGGAAGCTCCAGGGTGCGGGAACGGAACAGAGCGGTGTTTCGACTCCGTCTGTGGATCTAGGAACACAGGCACGGTCCGGCGCTGACACCGTGCAGCAGCCAGAACTGTAGTCAGCAAAGATGAACAAACGTCCAGCGGAGAGCCCCGCTTGGAGGCAGCTCAACCCGCGGCATTGTTCAGAGAGGAAGTGGCGGCCCGGAGTTGAACCGGGGTGACCTGTGGGAGGCACAGGCGACTAACCCGCGCGTCACCGCCACTGGAAAAGCAAAGCGCGTTGTGGTTCGGACGATGAAAGGAAAACTACCGTCGATCTGCCGACACGCCTTATCGTCCAAAACGACAGGCCAGCACGCGCGCGCTCTGATTGGCGGAAGTTCGCAAAATCAGAACGGCGAAAGCGCAGTGCTCCGACATTTGCGACGGAGCTGCCACACGCGTACGGCCTCAACCTGGCAATGTTGGTAGATACAGATTCCTCACGAGTAAGCCCCACGAGTGGAGAGCGCGCGCAACGGGAACGCTCCGCGGAAACGACACGTCTGGCCAAACTCATCCGGGACCACTCAAACAGAAGCGGAGCAAAATCGGCCACGCGGATCAGACTGCCTGGAGCAGCGCAGCGACGAGATCGGGATGCGCTGCACACAGTTCGTAAACCGCAGCGTTCGTGTAACCAAGATCGGCAGCCTCGGTGCGCACCATCAGCCAGAGTGGACTGGTGACGATCTCGCTGTTATCGGCAAACTCCGCATGGCCAAAGACGCGACCGGTTAAGAGGATGCCGCCCCAGTCGTGCGGGATGGGTGAAACCCGAAGCGACCAGTGGTCGAGCCGGTGCCTCGGTTTACGGCACGTGTTGTCCGGCACTGGGACAACTTGTAATTGGACAGCATCACTCACAGGGAACTCCCTTGCGAAAAACGGAAATTCCGATCGAAGGGGGAAACAGGGAACGACACCAACCGACCGACCGTGCGTTGCAGAAATTCCGGGACTGGATATTGTGGGAAAGAGGACGCGACAACAACACACAGCCAAGCGCGGCATCGTCGCGCATGAGCACAGTCAAGAGCGTCAACCGAATTCCTGCAGGCGCTCGTCGCGAAGCGTCTGTATAAAGAGTTGGCGTCGGGCGATTGGTTGTGGCACGTCGTCGCTATCTCGGCGGCTTTGAGAACAAGTTGCGAAGCGGTCAGACCTACTGCGGTGTGCCGCTGATGGGAGACGCGAGTGGCAGTGCCGAGTCGCTCAAGCTCACGATTCCGAAATACGTCATGCCGAGCCGGTGCAAGCGCTCGCGATTACGTTTGCGCGAGAGGTACCTTACGCGTCTCCAAGCAATTCCGATCCTCCGCTTTCGAGGTTATATCTGTCACGGAGCTCCGGCTGCTGGACGCTCGGCAACGCTGAACGGACGCTGCCCAAAGGCATCCACCTTGCAGATCCTGAATTCGGTTGCTGCGAATCGCAATCCATTTGCTGAACGAACGAAGCCAATGATCGCCGTGATTCACTCGCGTTCGCAGAAGCGCAGGTGTACGGGGATTTCTGCCAACCGTTGCGCGGATTCGACAGCACATTATCTTGCAACCGATTCCGGCCAACTGCTGTCGGCGCCGGAACTCACACACGCCATCCGTACGACGAATGCGGACATCATTCCGCTGATTCGCGGCGGCGAAGTGGCGAGCAGTTCAGTATTTTCGAGAATCCCGACCTCCTGTGCGCGGTCGGAGAAGCGCGGGTACCGGGTTGCTGGTATCGGATATTCCGGAAACAGTACAGCGCTCGACCTGCTGAGCGATTTCGCAGCAATACACCGGCCACGGCAGGTACTCACATCGCGGACGCGCTGCGCACACGTCGGGACTCACAACAACACGTCGCGGAATTGCGAGCACAGAACGACGAGTTGCGTATGCAGTTGCGTCAGGTGCAGATGCACCACGCTACACAAACACTGACGCCGCCACCGGCGCCGCCGCAGAAAGAAATTTCATCACAACCTCAGCAGAACGCACCAACTCTGCTCAGGTTAGTGCTCGCGCTTCTGATCGGAAGCTGACGAGCGTGATACTGCTGCTATGGTTCCTGCATCAGCGATGAAAACCGCTTGTGAACGGAACTGCGCTCGACATGAGATCGGCCGGGAGACTCAAGACCGCGCCAGCCCACAACTGGACGATTGTCGCGTCTGCTCAAGCGGAACCGGTCGATATCGAACGCTCCAGATGGCATTCACCGCTATGCTCACGTCCCAATCACCAACAAGAGCATCAAATCTACAACTAAGTAAACCCGCAAGTAGCTGGCCCGCAGGCACTTGCTAGGAACCCAAAAAGTCAACTGGCGGCCAATGGGCGGCAATTCCGTCGGTAGTTGGGGGAAATCGGCGGCTAATCGGCCGCCGATGGTAAGCAATAGCCAAGGAATGGACCGACAATGGACCGCAAAGCTCCGCGTCTGCACTTAAGCCCGAGCACGTGCAAGTGGCGCTTCCGTTCTCCCGCGCTTGACCGCGTATCTGATCTCGATGAGCTCTTGCAAAGTCATGCGCCACCCTTCAGTAGCAAGAACAACTCCGGCATCAAATACTTTCTGACAAAGATCGCTTGCCAAGCATATTGCCACGGGCTGGCTACAGTGCCTGAACGTTGCCGCTAGCTTTCCGTACAGGTATGCT
>Ga0209810_1001755_pt1 | contig 30279 bp, 24 predicted proteins | sample Coa_R1_7_FD_187159 | JGI IMG/M metagenome (GOLD analysis project Ga0209810, IMG submission 187159) | Surface soil microbial communities from Centralia Pennsylvania, which are recovering from an underground coalmine fire - Coalmine... | ecosystem: Environmental > Terrestrial > Soil > Unclassified... | reverse complement strand
CTCGGTGCCGCGCGCAGCTCGAACCGGAAAAACCGCGACCGGACGGGGGCCCGCAGCGCGCGGGTCGCTTCCGCGCGGGTACCGTACGGTCGCGGATGGTTGCGTCTTTGCATTTCATTCACCATTTGCGGTCAGACTTCCTGGGCTCGCCGCGCCACGCGGCGGTTCGGCGTCGCGGGGAACATTCCGGAGATCGCATGAGAGCCGTGTCGGGGGTTCGGGTGGGGCGGCTCATGCTTCTCGCCGCTGCGATCGCGTGCGTGGCACCGCTCGTAGACCTCGCGCGGGCGGAGACCGTGCGCATCCGCATCGACCAGGCGCGCATCGTCAAGCTTCCGCCCGACGTCGCCACCATCGTGATCGGCAATCCGCTGATTGCCGACGCCACGCTGCAGAAGGGCGGCGTGCTGGTGGTCACCGGCAAGGGTTACGGCACGACCAACCTGCTCGCGCTCGACCGCGCCGGCAACGTGCTCATGGACTCGGCCGTGCAGGTGGAGAGCGAACGCGGCCGCGACCTGGTGGTGGTCTATCGCGGCACCGAGCGTGAATCCTACAGCTGCGCGCCGCAATGCGAGCGGCGCATCATGCTCGGCGACTCGCCGGTCTATTTCAACGCCGCGCTCGCCGAGAGCGGCGCCCGCAATTCCGCGGCAAGCCCCGCGCACTGAGTGGCTGCCGCAAGGCAAGGGGTCGAGACCAGCGTTAATGCTTGGTTGCCGCGATGCCGCGGTTTCGCGAAGCTACACGCAACCATTCGACAACGTGACTTTGTTATCACCCGCGCATATTCCCGAACCATTGCCGGTTCGATTGCGCATTCGGGTCATGCTCGAGGCTGTTCGGACAACCCTGACCGGGTCCGCGCGGAACGCCGCAGGCGCGGCATCGGCGCCGCGCGCGGGCGGCTTTCTGCGCCGGCAGGAAGGCGCAGCCGCCGTCGAGTTCGCTATGGTCGCGCTGCCGTTCTTCGCCTTGATGTTCGCGATCATCGAGACGGCGCTCGTGTTTTTTGCCGGCCAGTCGCTCGAGGCGGCGGCGGCTGAGGCCGGGCGACAGATCATGACCGGGCAGGTGCAGGGCAACGCCACCATCAAGAACGCCGACGACTACAAGACCTACATCATCTGTCCCTATCTCCAGGGCAGCGTCTTCGACTGCGTGAACGGCGTCTATGTGAGCGTCAAGACCTATTCGAGCTTCCAGAATGCCGCCAACGGCGCCGACAGCGGACCGCCGCTCACCGCAGACGGCAACGTCGACAAGAGCAAGCTGCCCTATGAGCCCGGCAATCCGGGCGACATCGTCGTCGTGCAGCTCTATTACCAGTGGCCGATCTATGTCTCGGCGCTCGACAGGCTCGCCAATCTCGGCAACAGCCACCTGCTGGTCGCGACCGCGGTTTTCCGCAACGAGCCTTTCGGACAATGATCGGACAATGATGCACGCGATCGCCCACCTTTCGTCCGTCCTGCCGCGGCGTCTCGCGCGCGACCGCCGCGGCGTTTCCGCGGTCGAGTTTGCCCTCGTCGCGCCGCTGATGATCGCGCTCTATCTCGGCTGCGTCGACATTTCCCAGGGCGTGGCGGTGCAGCGCAAGGTGAGCCTGATCGCGGCCACGCTGGCCAATCTCGCGTCCTCCTGCGACACGGGCAGCAACTGCGTCAACAATACGATCAGCACCACGGAGATGGCCAACATTCTCGACGCCTCCTCGGCGATCATCGCCCCCTACTCGGTCGGGCCGCTGCGCATGTCGCTCTCGTGCGTCGCCTTTGACGCCAATAAGGCCATGACCGTGAAGTGGACCGCACTGCGGGGCGAGACCACGGCGCCGACGATCACGGTGCCGCCCGATCTGCAGCAGCCGAACACGCAGCTCCTCTATGCCGAGGCTTCCTACACCTATACGCCGATCGTCGGTTCTCCCGTCACCGGGGCACTCACGCTGTCCGATCACATGTTCATGGCGCCGCGCATCGCCGCGCCGACCTACAACGACGGCACCAATCATCCCTGCACCTAGCGCATGAAGGCGCGCGCCTTACCCGCCGCGCAGAAGCTCGGCAAGCCGCGTCCGGTTGAGCGCGAGCCACTGCAGCGCGACAAGCAGCGGACCGTTGCGCAGCGTACCGCGCGCCAGCGCATTGAGCGCCGCGGCGATCGGCGTGCGCAGCACCGTCACGTGCTCGTCGCCGGTCGCGGTATGCCGTGGCAGGCGTGACGCATCGACCGATGCGAGAAAGACGCTGATTTCCTCATCCGTGAGGCCGGGCGTGGGCAGATAGCTGAACAGCGCGCGGAGGCGGATGGGCGCAAGACCTATTTCCTCGCGGCATTCGCGCAAGGCCGTCTCCTCCGGACGCTCGCCGGGCTCGATCCGGCCCGCCACGATCTCGACCAGATTGCCTCTGCCCCCTGCAAGATGCGCCGCCAGACGAAACTGGCGGATGAGCACGACCTCGTCGCGCGCAAGGTCGATGGGCAGCACGGCCGCGACCCTGCCGCCGCGGATGAGGTCGCGCTGCTGCGTGACCGGCCTCCCGTCGGCGGATGCGAATGTCACGCGATACCGTTCATAGTCGCGAAAGCCCCGCGCCAGGAGCTCCGGTCCCGACAGCTCGACCCGGGCGGCCTCGTCGGCGGGCATGTGCACGGCCCCGGATCAGCACACGACTCTGCCGCAGGCACGCATCGCGGCAATGACGCGCCTGAGCGGTTCAAGCCCCGGATGACCGAGAATGGCAACCCCACCGATCACATAGGCCGGCGTCGCGCGCAGACCGGCGAGGCCGCCCACGGTGGCGTTCTCGCGCAGCAGGTTGAGCGTCGCGTCGCTGCGGGCGATCGCGGCGACTTTTTCCTCGTCGAGTCCCATCTCCTTGGCAACGGCCATCACGCGCGCCGCGTCGATGATACCCCGCGCGGCATAGATGCGCCGGTGAAAGTCGAGCACCCGGTCCGGCGACAACAACCGGGCGGCGGCGAGTTCGACCATGGCGCCCTGCACCGACTGCACCGAGAGCACCGCATACGGGACGAACACGAGCTTGAGACCGGCGTCGCCGCGCACGAGCGCGTCGACGTCGGCGGCGGCCTCACGACAATAGGGACAGTTCAGGTCGTAGAACTGCAGCAGCGTCACGTCGCCACGGGCATTGCCGACCGGGATCACGCCGCGCAGGGCGGCGATGCGCGCGGCCTCATCGGTGCCGAGCTGGAAATTGGCAACCGGGTCACCGTCATCGTCCTTGATCGCATATTGCGCGGCTGCGAAATCCTCTGCGGCGAAGGTCGCACCGGAGAGAACAAGAACGGCCATCATCGCGAAAAGATATCTCATTGCGACACCACCCCTTCCGGCGCGGCCTCCAGGTCGAACGAGGCGGCGAACAGGGCACGCGTGTAATCGCTTTTCGGCGCCCTGAACAGGTCCGCCGCGGCCCCCTCCTCGACCATCTTGCCGTTGCGCAGAACCACGACGCGACTGGCCAGCGCAGCCACCACGCGCAGATCATGCGAAATGAACATGTAGGTGAGGTCGTGCCGCTTCTGCAGCTCGCGCAGAAGATCGACCATCTGCGCCTGTATCAGCATGTCGAGCGCGCTCGTCGGTTCATCGAGCACGATGAAGGTGGGCTCGAGCACCAATGCGCGCGCGAGGGCGATGCGCTGCCGTTGCCCGCCGGAAAACTCGTGCGGATAGCGGAAGCGGGTGTCGGGATCGAGGCCGACGTCGCCGAGCGCCGTGACGACACGTCGCTCGCGCTCCTGCGCGCTGAGCGCGGGATGGTGCACCCAGAGGCCCTCCGCGATGATATCGGCGACGGACATGCGGGGCGACAGGGATCCATAGGGGTCCTGGAAAACGATCTGCATGTTGCGGCGAAACGGGCGCATCTGCCGGGCGCGCAAGCCGTGGATCGGCTTGCCCATGAAGACCACGGGGCCGTCGGAGGAGATGAGGCGCAGGATCGCGAGGCCGAGCGTCGTCTTGCCTGAGCCGGATTCGCCCACCACCCCGAGCGTCTCGCCTTTGCGCACCGCGATGCTGATGCCGTCTACCGCCCGGATGTGGCCGACGACCTTGCGGAGCAGACCGCGCTTGACGGGGAACCAGACCTTGAGATCCTCGGTCTGAACCACCACGGGCGCCTGCGGCCGTGGCGGCGCGGGGTCGGGCTTGGGCTCGGCGGCAAGCAGCGCACGCGTGTAGGCGTGCTGCGGCGCCGTGAATATGCGCTCGACCGGGCCCTGCTCGACGATACGGCCCTTCTGCATCACGCACACTCGGTCGGCGAGCCTGCGCACGATGCCGAGGTCGTGGGTGATGAACAACATCGACATTCCGAGCCGTGCCTGCGTGTCCTTGAGCAGCTTGAGAATTTGCGCCTGCACGGTGACGTCGAGCGCGGTCGTCGGCTCGTCGGCGATCAGGAGATCCGGCGCATTGGCGAGCGCCATGGCGATCATGACGCGCTGGCGCTGGCCGCCGGAAAGCTGGTGCGGGTAGCTGCCAAGCCGCGCTTCGGGATCGCGAATGCCGACCTGCGCGAGCAGCTCGACGATGCGCCGCCGGGCGGCTTCTCCGCTCATTCCCTGGTGCAGCAGCAGAATTTCTCCGATCTGCTTCTCGATCGTGTGCAGCGGATTGAGCGAGGTCATCGGCTCCTGGAAGATGATCGTCATGTCGTTGCCGCGGATCGCGCGGATCTCGCGTTCCGTCATGGTCAGCAGCTCGCGATCCTTGAACTTGATCGAGCCTGATGGATGATGTGCCGGGGGATAGGGAAGCAGCTTCATCATCGACAGCGCGGTCACCGATTTGCCCGAGCCGCTCTCGCCAACCAGCGCCACCGTTTCGCCCCTGCCGATATCGAAGGAGACGCGGTCGACCGCGAGCACCTGCCGCTCGCCGGAGCCGAATGCGACGGACAGGTCGTGGACCGAGAGGAGGGGTGCGTCGCTCATCAGAACGTTTTCCGGGGATCGAAGGCGTCACGCACCGCTTCGCCGATGAAGATCAGAAGCGAGAGCATGATGGCGATGGAGAAGAAGCCGGTGAGACCGAGCCACGGTGCCTGCACATTCGCCTTGCCCTGCGAGAGCAGTTCGCCAAGCGACGGCGAGCCGGGCGGCAGCCCGAAGCCCAGAAAATCGAGCGCGGTGAGCGTCATCACCGAGGAAGACAGGATGAAGGGAAGGAAGGTCAACGTCGCCACCATGGCGTTCGGCAGCAGGTGGCGAAAAATGATCGTGAGGTTGGATACGCCGAGCGCGCGCGCGGCCAGGATATATTCGAAATTGCGTCCGCGCAGGAATTCGGCGCGCACGAGCCCGACCAATGACACCCAGGAGAACAGCAACAGGATGCCGAGCAGCACGAAGAAGCCGGGCACCAGCACGGATGAAATGATCAGCAGCAGGTAGAGCGAGGGGACCGAGGTCCAGATTTCGATGAATCGCTGGAACAACAGATCGATCCAACCCCCGAAATAGCCCTGCACCGCGCCGGCGGCGACCCCGATCATCGAAGAGACGATGGTCAGGCACAGGCCGAAGAGAACGGAAATGCGGAATCCGTAGATCAGCCGTGCCAGCACGTCGCGACCGCCGTCGTCGGTCCCGAGCCAGTTGTATTCAAGCTCGCCGCACTTGCCGAATCCGTGCGCGGCGGCAAAGTCGCAATCTTTCTTGGTCAGCAGCCACGTGGGCTTGGACGGAAACGGCGACGGCGGATTGCTCACCTGCGTGTCGTAAGAGTATCGGATCGGGGGCCAGATCACCGTGCCGCCTTCCTTCTTGATCAGGCCCATCAGGTATTCGTCCTTGTAATCGGCCGGCGTGCCGAAAAGGTTCGGATCGGGCTCCTTGGCGAATGCGGTGTCGGGATAGGTCACCACCGCCGGAAAATAGTAGTGGCCGTTCACCGCGATGAAGATGGGCTTATCGTTGGCGATGAATTCAGCGAACAGGGAGATCACGAACAGCGTCAGGAAGATCCAGAGCGACCAGTATCCGCGGCGATTGGCCTTGAAATTCTCCCAGCGGCGGCGGTTGAGCGGCGAAACCGCAATCCACTGCCGGCTGGGCGGCACGGCGAGCCCACCCACGCCGATCGCGGTGGTGTCCGGTGACTTGATCCCGGTCCGGGCGTCCATCAGACCTCTCGTGTCTCGAAATCGATGCGCGGATCGACCCAGGTATAGGTGAGATCGGAAATCAGGTTCACGACCACGCCGATCAGCGAAAAGATGTAGAGCGTCGCGAATACCACCGGATAGTCGCGGTGGAGAACGCTCTCGAACCCGAGCAGGCCGAGGCCGTCGAGCGAGAAAATGGTCTCGATGAGCAGCGAACCGGTGAAGAAGGCGTGCACGAACGCTCCCGGAAAGCCTGCGATGACAATCAGCATCGCGTTGCGGAATACGTGGCCGTAGAGCACCTGCTTGCGCGTGCAGCCTTTCGCGCGGGCGGTGAGCACATATTGCTTGCGAATTTCCTCCAGAAAGGAGTTCTTGGTGAGCAGCGTCATGGTGGCGAAGGCCGACAGCGACATCGAGATCAGCGGCAGCGTCAGGTGCCAGAGGAAGTCGAGGGGTTTCTGCCACCAGGGAAGGAGCGCCCAGTTCTCCGAAACAAGGCCGCGCAATGGAAACCAGGAGAAGAAGGATCCGCCGGCAAACAGGATGATCAGCAGAATGGCGAACAGGAATCCGGGAATGGCATAACCGATCACGATCACCGTCGAGGTCCACACGTCGAAGCGCGAGCCGTCGTCGATCGCCTTGCGAATGCCAAGCGGAATCGAAATAAGGTAGGTTAGGAGCGTCATCGAGATGCCGAGCGACATCGACACCGGCAGCTTCTCCTCGATGAGCTGCAGGACGCTGATGTCGCGGAAATAGCTCTTTCCGAAATCGAACCGGATGTAGTCCCACAGCATGATGAAGAAGCGCTCATAGGCAGGCTTGTCGAAGCCAAACTGCTTTTCCAGCTTCTTGATGAACTCCGGATCGAGCCCCTGCGCGCCCCGGTATTTCGAGCTCACGGAGTCGACCTGCGCGCCGCCCTGGACCAGGCCGCGGTTTGCAAAATCGCCCGGCGCGCCGGAAATGCGCGAGGTGGCACCCGTGTCCGCTCCGGTAAGCCGCGCGATGACCTGCTCGACCGGTCCGCCGGGAGCGAATTGCACGACCACGAAAGCCACCAGCATGATGCCGAACATGGTCGGGATCATCAGCAGCAGGCGACGGACGACATAGGCGGTCATGAGTCCCTCACTAGGCCATTCCCGGCGGCGAGGATAGCGGCAAATGCTCGTTCCAAACGCGCTCGCGGCCAGGCGGGCGGCGAGAGTCTCCCTGCCCGCAACGTCCTGACACAGCCGGAACAGGCCCGCACATCAGCCTTTCCGCTCCAACACTCCCGCCTTGGCCGGGTCGAACCACCAGGTCGCGGGGATGCCACGGAAATAACGCGGCTGGGCGTCGGGAAAACCGAAGACGTCCCAATAGGCAATCCAGTGGGAAGCCTTGTACCAGTGCGGAATCCAATAACGACCCGCGCGGAACACGCGATCGAGCGCCCGGCAAGCCGCGATCAGATCGTGGCGAGTCCGCGCCGCGATGGCGGCCTCGATCAATGCATCGATCGCCGGATCGGCGATTCCGGCAAGATTGTAGCTTCCCTTGGTCGCCGCGGCCTGGGAGGAAAAATAGGCCCGCAGCGAATCGCCCGGCGTCGACGAGAAGCTCATGCGCTCCACGGTAATGTCGAAGTCGAAATCGTCGACGCGGGCGCGGTACTGAACCGGATCGACGATGCGCAACGTGGCGGCGATGCCGATGACCGCGAGGTTCCTGATATAGGTGAGATGATGCGGCTTGAACGTCGGTTCATCGATCAGGAACTCGATCGACAACGGCGTGCCGTCCGCAAGCACGCGCCTGCCGTTTTTCAGTTCGACGCCGGCTTCGCCGAGCAGTTGCGATGCGCGCAATAGCCACCGCCGATCATGTCCCGATCCGTCGGTCACCGGCGGCAAATAAGGCTCCCCGAACACTTCGTCCGGAACCCGTCCGCGGAAGGGTTCGAGCAGCGCGAGTTCGGCTGCGTCCGGCCTGCCGAGCGCCTTCATCGGCGAGTTTTCGAATATCGACTGCGTGCGCTGATACGAACCGTACATGAGATTCTTGTTGGTCCATTCGAAGTCGAAGGCGTCAATCAACGCTTCGCGCACGCGCCGATCGCGAAACTGCGGTCGCCGCGTGTTGATGAACCACCCTTGCGCGCCGGAGGGTGTTTCGTCGGGGATGACGCGCCGCTTGACCCGACCGTCCTTGATCGCCGGGAAATCGTAGCGGGTTGCCCATGTGCGGGAGGTGAACTCCTCGCGGAACAGGTAGTTGCCTGCGGTGAATCCCTCGAACCCGACGTCGCGGTCGCGGTAATATTCGTATCGGATCACGTCGAAGTTGTTCTGGCCGCGCGTCACCGGCAGATCGGCACCCCACCAGTCTTTGACGCGCTCGAATTCAATGAAGCGTCCGACCTCGAACCTGCCCACCTTGTAGGGCCCGCTGCCTAAAGGAATCTCGAGCGTTGATTCGTCGAATGGTCGCTTCGCATAATAGGCACGCGAAAAGATCGGCAGGCCGGCGACGAACAGGGGCACGTCGCGGGCCCGTCTTGGCTCGAATCGCACCGTCACGGTGCGCTCGTCGCTGGCCTCCACCCCCGTCATATCGCGGAGCATCTGGCTGATGATGGGATGGCCTTTCTCCTTCAGCGTTGTCAACGACCAGGCGACGTCATGCGCGGTGAGCGCGCTGCCGTCGTGAAATCGGGCCTCCGGGCGCAGCAGAAACGCATAGACCAGCCCGTCATCGGAAATGCGTACCGCCCGCGCGGCAAGCCCGTACATCGCGTCCGGCTCGTCGCCGGAGGGTGCCATCAGCGTGGCGAAGGTCAGCTCCAGGCCGAAGGCCCCTTCGCCCTTCAGGATATAGCCGTTGAGCGAGTTGAACGTGAGAAACGAGCCATTGTAACCGCGGCTGCTCACGATCTCGGAATAGAACCCGCCTTTCGGCGCATCCGGATTGACGTAGCGGAAATGGCGAAAGCCCGCCGGATAGGCGAGATCGCCGAAAGCCGAGATTCCGTGCTGCTCGAGGCTCTGCCCCGTCGCGCCGGCAACACTCCGGTTCATGCCCGTGGCAACCGCGCCGGCGAGGAGCCCCAAGGCATGGCGGCGAGTGAGAGCCATTCCGTCACGACCGCTGCGGCAGCTTCGCCGCCTTGTCACCATCCCACCACCAGATCGCGGGGAACGCCGACGTGCCGTATTTCGGCATCACCGCCGGCCGGCCGAAGCGGTCCCAGCGGGCCGTCCGCACTTTTCCATAGGTCCATTGCGGGACGACATAGAAATTCCACAGCAGCACGCGGTCGAGCGCATGGGTGGCCGCCACAAGCTCGGCGCGATCCTTGGCATAAATGACGCGGTCGATCATGGCATCGACCGCCGGATTCTTGATGCCGATGAGATTGCGCGAGCCCGGCTGATCGGCCGCAGCCGAACCCCAATAGCCGCGCTGCTCGTTGCCCGGCGACAGCGATTCTCCCCAGTTGGCCGTGATGATGTCGAAATCCCACTGCCGCAACCTGTTCTCGTATTGCGCGCTGTCGACCATGCGCACCGTCACGGTCATGCCGAGTCGCTGCAGCGAAGGGCGATAGAAAAGTACGAAGCGCTCCGTTGCCGGATCCTCCACGAGGAACTCGACCGCGAAGGGCTCGCCGGTTTTTGCGTTCACGAGCTTGGTGTCCCGGATTTCGTAGCCCGCCTCGCGGAACAGCGCGAGCGCGTGACGCAGATTGTTCCGCACGTTTTCGGGCGTACCGCCGACCGGGTTGCTGTAGGGTTCGGTGAAAAGGCGCGCCGGCACCTGGTCCTTGACGGTCTGAAGAATTTCGAGTTCCTGTCCCTGCGGCACGCCCGAACAGGCAAGCTCGGTGCCCTCGAAGTAGCTCTTGATGCGCGTATACTGGCCGAAGAAGAGCTGCTTGTTCATCTCCTCGAAATCGAAGGCGAAGTTGAACGCACGACGCACGCGCGGATCGTGGAACTTCTCACGACGGATGTTGAAGGCGAAAGCCTGCATCACGCCGTAGTTGCGGATCGGAAACTCCTCCAGCACCACTTTTTTTTCGCGCACAGCGGGAAAATCGTAGGAGGTCGCCCAGTTCTTGGCGCTGTTCTCGATGCGCCAATCGACCTGATCACCCTTGAAGGCTTCGAGCGCGACGGTCGAATCGCGAAAGTATTCGTAGCGGATCTGTGTAAAATTATTGGTCCCGATATTGACGTTGAGGTGTCTGCCCCAATAGTCGGCGACCCTCTCGTAGACGACGGTGCGCCCCGGCGTGAAATCCTTCAGACGATAGGGGCCTGAGCCGAGCGGCGGCTCGAGCGTGGTCTGCGTGACGTCGCGCTTGCGGCCGCTCGCGTCGGTCCCCTCCCACCAATGTCTGGGCAGGACCGGGAGCTGACCGACGATCTGCGGCAGCTCGCGATTGCCGCCCTTGTCGAAGACGAAGGTGACGTCGCGTTCCCCCGTCTTCTCTGCGTTCACCACGTGGCGATAATAGGCGGCAAGCTGCGGACTGTTCTGCTTCCAGACATTGAATGAATAGATCACATCCTCGACCGTCACCGGCCGGCCGTCGTGCCAGCGCGCATCCGCGCGCAGACGATAGGTAACCCATGCGTGGTCGTCCGGAAAACGCACCGCTTCCGCGAGCAGCCCATACTCGGTCGAGACCTCGTCGAGAGAGGGGGTCATCAGGGTCTCGATCACGAGGTCGAGGCCGCTCGCCAGGCTGCCCTTCACGCCCGCGACGACCTGATTGAAATTGTCGAAGGTGCCGAAGGCGATCATCCGCACCGCGCCGCCCTGGGGCGCCGCCGGATTGACGTAATCGAAATGGGGAAAACCCGGCGGATAGCGAGGTTCACCGAACAACGAGAGGCCGTGCTTCCAAACCGGACTCTGCGCGCGCGCCGGGTCGGCAGCGCCCACGATCCCAAGCGCGTCAAAGGCGGGCGCCGTCAGCGTCGCAGCGGCGGCACTGATCACGCGCCGGCGGGTGAATGTCATGCGCATGAACTCCTGCGGAGCGCGCCCGGGAGCGCCATCGCCCGTGATTATGTCGGTTTTTCGGTTGATCTCCAGCCGCCCGCGACCGTCCGCCGCGGATTCGGATCACATCCGCGTGGCCGGCGGTCACGAAGTAGCGGAGCGGCCTCTGCCAGCCATCCCGAGGCGAAGGTCCGGTCACTTTGCCGGCGCGGCGGCCGGCGCCGGCGGCGCGTTCTCTCCCGGCTTGGCCGCCGGCCCCGCGGTGCCTTTCGTTCCTTCATTCTGCGCCTGCGGTTGCGGCAAGGGCTGCGGATTGTCCGAGAGCGTATGGAGAAAGTCGATCACGTCGGCGCGCTGCTGCGCGTTCTTGATCCCGGCAAAGGTCATGGCCGTGCCGCTGATGTAGCCGCGCGGATCGGTGAGAAACTTGTCAAGCTCCTCATAGGTCCACGAGCCGCCCTTGGCCCTCATCGCGGCGGAAAAGTTGAAACCACCGCGGTCCTCTCCGCGCGGGCTGCCGACGATATTCCAGAGATTGGGCCCGACGCGGTTGGGGCCCCCTTTCTCAAAGGTATGACAGGCTTGACACTGCCGCGCCGCCGTCTTGCCTTTATCCACCGAAGCCTTGGCGAGCCGTACCGCGATCGGCTCCTCCTTGGGCGCCGCCTCCTCTTCCTTGGCGGGACCGGTTTTGACGGCGATGGCATAGCCCGGCTTGGCCGCCTTCTCCGGGGCAAAGATGGCGCCGGCAGCGATATTGAGCGCGAGCAGGACGAGGCAGGTCCCCAGGATGGCGCCGAGGATTTTGTTGAGTTCAAAGGAGTTCATCGCGATCGGGCTCCGGGGAGCGCTCGGAAGTGACGTGGGGCTGGCGCCGAGGAGTGCGGCGGCCGCGATCAGATACCGGTTTGCCTCGGCCGTGGCAACCCGTATAAGCGCGGCGCCAGCGTCGCCTTTTGTCACAGAGGCGGGCGACGGGATTTTCCATGTCCGATACCATCGTCCTGATCCCCGCGCGTCTCGGCTCGACCCGCCTGCCCGGCAAACCGCTGGCCGATATCGGCGGGGAGCCCATGATCGTGCATGTCCTGCGCCGCGCGCAGGCGGCCAAGCTCGGCGAGACGGTCGTGGCCACCGATTCGGAAGCGGTCGTCGCCGCGGTGGAGAAGGCCGGCGGGCGCGCGCTGCTCACGCGTTCGGACCACGCCTCGGGTTCGGACCGGATCCACGAAGCGCTCACCGTGCTCGATCCGGAGCGGCAATGCCGCTTCGTGGTCAATGTGCAGGGCGATCTGCCGACCATCGAGCCGTCCGAGATCCGCGCCGCGCTCGGCCCTCTGCACGATGCCGCGGTCGACATTTCCACGCTTGCCGCCGAGATTACCGACCCGACGGAGCTGTCGAATCCCAACGTGGTCAAGGTCAAAGGCGTTGTGGTATCTCCGACGCGCCTGCGCGCGACCGGCTTCACACGGCACGGCGTGGAGGGGGCGGACCCGCAATATCACCACATCGGGCTCTATGCATATCGGCGCAGCGCCCTCGAGCGATTCGTGCAGTTGCCGCCGTCCGTGAGTGAGAGACGCGAAAAACTCGAGCAATTGCGTGCGCTCGACGCAGGAATGCGGATCGACGTGGTGCTGGTGAAAAGCGTCCCGCTTGGGGTCGACACGCCGGAAGAGCTTGACAAGGCGCGCCGGTTGCTCAGCGGTTGACTCGGGTTCGAAGCTCTGGAAAGCGAGTAGACGATGAGCCGGAAGACCATCGTGTTTCAAGGCGAGCCGGGCGCCAATTCGCATCTCGCCTGCCGTGAAGCCTATCCTGACTACGAACCCGTGCCCTGCGCGACCTTCGAGGATTGCTTCAGCGCTGTCACCGCCGGCGACGTGGCTCTCGCCATGATTCCGATCGAGAATTCGGTCGCAGGGCGTGTGGCCGACATTCATCATCTGATGCCCGACTCGGGTCTGCATATCGTGGCCGAATGGTTTCTGCCGATCCGCAATCAGTTGATGGCGCCGAAAGGCGCGACCTTGCAGACGATCAAGTCCGTCGAAAGTCACGTCATGGCGCTGGGCCAATGTCGGAACATCATCCGCGAGCTCCGGCTCAAGCCGATCGTGGCCGCCGATACCGCCGGCTCCGCCCGTGAAGTCGCCGAGAGCAAGGATATCACCCGCGCAGCAATCGCCTCCCGGCTCGCGGCGGAAATCTACGGCCTTGAGATCCTGAAGGAAAACATCGAGGACCATTCCCATTCGACGACACGCTTCGTCGTGCTGTCGCGCGAGAAGAGATGGGCGAAGGCCGACAACGGCAAGGTCATCACGACTTTCGTATTCCGCGTGCGCAACGTGCCAGCCGCCCTCTACAAGGCGCTCGGCGGTTTCGCGACCAACGGCGTCAATATGACCAAGCTCGAAAGCTACATGCTCGGTGGCAATTTCTTTGCGACGCAATTCTATGCCGACGTCGAAGGTCATCCCGACGACCGCTCATTGGCCCTCGCCCTCGAGGAACTGGCCTTCTTTTCCAAGGAGCTGCGCATCCTCGGCGTCTACCCGTCGCATCCGTTCCGGGAGACGTTCAAGGAAGAAAAGGAGTGAGCGCGGCCGGCCGGCGCATGATGTCGAAAGTGGAAACCGGTTTTCAAAAAAAGATCACGCTCCGGCAGAATGTTTTGGCGCGACACGGCGATTCGACTCTGCGCGTCGCGCTTCAGGTCGACCCGAGCTCATAGCGCGCGACAAAGCGCGGGGAGAGCCTGCGCAGCCGCTCGCGATCGACGCGGCCGGAGCGCGTGATGTAGCTCATCGCGAATTCCGCCGGCGCAAGCTTCATGTGCTGGGCAAAATGCTCGTACCATTCGGCGCTTCCATTGGCGCCCGCGACGAGCTTCTCGAGAACCGGTCGGCGCACCGCTTCGTATGCCGCGAGGGCTGACGGGATATTCCCCGGGTGAGCGGCGAGCGACTTGTCGAGTGCGATCGCGTCCTCCATCGCAAGGCGTGTGCCGGAGCCGATGGAAAAATGCGCAGTATGCAGTGCGTCGCCGACCAGCACGCAGGGGCCATACGACCACCGCTTGTTGCGCACGATCGGGAACCGTCGCCAAATCGAGTTGTTCGAAATCAGCGGGTGGCCGTCGAGGGTCGCGGCAAAGATCCGCTCGCAGGTCCTTCGCGCTTCCACTTCCGGCATGTCGGCAAAACCCATGCGTGCGAAGGTCGAGGCATCGGTTTCTACGATGAAAGTGCTGGAGTCCGGCGCGTAGCGGTAGTGATGGGCATTGAAAGCGCCTTCGCTTGTCTCGACGAATGTCTGCGTCAGGGTCTCGAATCGTTTGGTGGTGCCGAACCAGGCGAAACGATTGGTGAGGTGAGTCACCTGCGCGCCGAACGCGTCGGCGTAGGTACGCCGCACCAGGGAATTCACCCCGTCGGCCCCCACGAGCAGATCGTGAGCCGGGAGTTCGTCCAGACTCTTCACGGATCGCCCATAGACGGCAACAACACCGACCGAATGGGCCTGTACCTGCAGGAGCTGAAGCAGCTTGAGCCGACTGATCGCCGCAAAGCCTATTCCGTCGATAACAATTCGCTCGCCACGCAGGCAGAGCGTCATGTCGGTCCACGACTCCATGTGGGGGACGATCGCGGCATAGGTCGCCTCATCCTGGTCGCGCAGAAAATCCAGGGCGCGATCGGAGAACACGACGCCGAAGCCGAATGTGGCGTCGGCAGGATTCTGCTCGATGACGGTGACGGTCGCCGCCCGATCGCGACGCTTGACGAGATAGGCCAGGTAGAGCCCGGCCGGACCGGCACCGAGGATGACGATGCGCATGCCCGTTTTGTAGCGCGGCCGGACGCGGCCGTCATGTCCCGTGCGCGCCTCGGACCTCGCCGCGACCGCCTTGCCGCCGAACACCCAGCGCTTTCATCCGCCACTCAAGCGTGGATAATCGGATCGGATCCGCGCTGCGCCCTGTCGGTGACGCCCATGATCGTCCTTGCGCTTGCCCTGCATGTCCTCGCCGCGGTCGTCTGGGTCGGCGGCATGTTCGCCGCCCTGACATGTCTGCGCCCGGCCGCCGCCACACTGGCGACACCCCAACGCTTGCGCCTGTGGCGCGGATTCTTCAGCCGATTCTTCTTCTGGGTGTGGGCCGCGACGGCGCTATTGGTCGCGAGTGGCTACGGGATGATGGTGACCTATTTCGGCGGTTTTGCCGGCGCACCGCTCTATGTCGATCTCATGCAGGGGCTCGGCTGGCTGATGATCCTGCTCTATGCTGTTTTGTTTCACGGTCCGTGGTTGACCTTCAGGCGCGCCGTCGACGCTGAAGACTGGACGACCGCGCGCGCCAGCCTCGATCGCATTCGCCGCATCATTCAGATCAATCTGCCGCTCGGCCTGCTCGTGGTGGTCATCGGAGGCACCGGACGGTACTGGGAATGGTGACTCAGATTGTCTGATTGTAGGCGCCCACCTCGGGATGGGCCCGCAGCACGCCGTCGACGGCGCCGAACATATCGCGCATGCGCTGTTCGGAAACCGGGCTCTCGACGACGACGACCAGTTCGGGTTTGTTCGAGGAGGCCCGCACCAGCCCCCACGTGCCGTCTTCGATCGTCACACGCACGCCGTTGACGGTCGTAAGCTCGCGAATCGCCTGCCCGGCGACTTTCTCTCCATTCTTCCACGCCGCTTCGAAATGTCTCCGGATCGCATCGACGACCGCATATTTCTTTTCATCGTCGCAATGCGGTGCCATCGTTGGCGAGCTCCAGGTTCGCGGCAGCGCCTTGCGCAGATCGGCCATGCTCTTGTCCGGATTGCGATCGAGCATGTCGCAGACCGCGAGGGCGAAGACCATGCCGTCGTCATATCCGCGGCCGAAGGGCTTGTTGAAGAAGAAATGCCCCGATTTCTCGAAACCGGCAAGTGCGCCGAGTTCGTTGACGCGGCGCTTGATATAGGAATGACCGGTCTTCCAGTAGTCGACCTTTACCTCGTTCGCCTGCAATACGGGATCGGTGAGAAAGAGTCCCGTTGATTTGACGTCCACGACGAAAAGGGCGCCCTTGTGCCGCGTGGACATGTCGCGCGCGAGCATCACGCCGACCTTGTCGGCGAAAATCTCCTCGCCCTCGTTGTCGACCACTCCGCAGCGGTCGCCGTCGCCGTCAAAGCCGAGGCCAACATCCGCCTTGCTCGCGAGCACCGCATCGCGCATGGCATGCAGCATCTTCATGTCTTCCGTATTGGGATTGTAACGCGGGAAGGTGTGATCGAGCTCGCAGTCGAGCGGCACCACCTCGCAGCCGACCGCCTCGAGGATGCGCGGCGCAAAGGCGCCGGCGGTGCCGTTGCCGCAGGCCGCGACCACTTTCAGCCGTCGCCTGAGCTTCGGCCGGTTGGTCAGGTCGGCCATGTAGCGCTCGGGAAAATTCTCGATGAATTCATAACCGCCGCCGCCCCGAAGATCGAATTTCGCATTGAGCACGATATCCTTCAGACGCGTCATCTCGTCGGGCCCGAACGTGAGCGGCCGGTTGGCGCCCATCTTCACGCCCGTCCAGCCGTTGTCATTATGGGAGGCCGTCACCATCGCCACGCACGGCACGTCGAGCGCGAACTGCGCGAAATAGGCCATGGGCGTGAGCGCGAGACCAATATCGTGCACCCGGCAGCCCGCAGCCATCAAGCCTGAGACGAGCGCGGCCTTCACCGCCGCGGAATAGCCGCGGAAATCGTGGCCGGTGACGACGTCGGGCTTGACGCCGAGTTCGCGGATCAACGTGCCGAGGCCCATCCCGAGCGCCTGCACGCCCATGAGGTTGATTTCTTTTTCCAGCAGCCAGCGCGCGTCATATTCCCGGAATCCGGTCGGCTTCACCAGCGGCGAGGACTCGTAGGCATAGGTGTTGGGAACGAGCGCGGGTTTTGGCTTCGGGAACATCGAATCCTCGGCAAGGAGCAAATGAGGGTCGGCGGGTTCATTACTCCAACGCGGCAGGCCCGCAAAGCGGTTCCCGCACCCGTCATCGAGCCTGGAGGTCGTGCGGCATCCGGCGGCACAACAGGTCGCCGCATCATCTCGTCGACCGGGCGCGGTTCTCGGCCGCGCCTCCCCATGTCGGGCTATTGTTCGAGCACGAGGCGCCCGCCCGCATATTCGTAACGCCTGAGCCGCGACAGGAAAGAGACGCCGAGCAGGTTCTGACTCAGCACGTCGTCGGGCAGGATCAATGCCGGAACGTCGAAAACGGTGATGCCGCCGACCTCGATCCGGTCGAGCGTGGTCGGCGCGGCCTTGATCTTTCCGTTCGCGGTCAACACCGTCGCCGTGTAGTCGCGTGGGCCCGGACGGATGCCAATATTGGCCGCGTCAGTTTCGCGCAGCGTGACCAGCGAGGCTCCGGTATCGACCATGAAGTCCACCTGACGCCCGTCGACGCGCGCGGCGATCTCGAAATGGCCGTGGCGATCGGCGGCCACGGTGAGCGTACGGCCTTCGCTCGCGGCCTCGGGCAGCCGCGCGGCCGGCTGCGCCACCGCGACCGGCGGCGGCGGTCGCTCCAAGGTCCGGTCGGCAAGGCGCGCAACGTAGACGCCTCCGACCACCACGATCGCCGCGAAGACAAAGATCTGGCGCATCGCGCAGCTCTCGACAACGCCGTCAGCTTTACCCACTCCGCCTCAAGGCGGCCTTAACGGCCGTGACCACCGCGCGATCTGGTAAGCGGCGCGTTAAGCCCGTCGCGACAATGCGCGCTATTGGCTGCGCGGTCTCGGACGCGAAGTGGCGGGTGCCGAAAGCGGATCCGCAGGCCAGAAATGCTTGGGATAGCGGCCGCGCATCTCCGACCGCACCTGTGCATAGCTGCCGCGCCAGAAGCCGGGCAGATCACGCGTGACCTGCACCGGCCGATGCGCGGGCGAGAGCAGTTCGAGCGTGAGCGGCACGCGTCCGTGGGCGACGCTGGGGTGGCTCGCAAGCCCGAACAGTTCCTGCATACGAACGGCGAGCCGCGGGCCGCCCTCCGCCCCATAGTCAATCGGGATGGACGCGCCCGAGGGCGCGGCGAAGTGGGTCGGCGCCTCGCTGTCGAGCCGCCGGCGCAAGTGCCGCGGCAGCAAAGCCTCGATCGCGGCGGCCAGGTCGCTGCAAGAGATCTGCGACAACGCCGTCTTGCCGGCAAGGAACGGCGCCAGCCAATCGGCGGCGCCGCGCGCGAGTGCCTCGTCGGATACGTCAGGCCATTCTTTCCCGTCCACGCGGCGCAGGAACGAAATGCGATGGCGCAACTGCATCAGCGCCCTGCTCCAAGGCAATTTGTCGATGCCGAGCGCGGCGATGCCGGCGGCCAACAGGCGGGCTGCGTCGGCGTCGGGCGCCACCGGCTTGAACTGTTCCGCAAGAACGAGTGCGCCCAGGCGGCGCGTGCGGCGGGCGCGCAGCGAGGCGGAGGCCGGATCGAAGCCCATGGTCTCGCGGTCATCGATGCGCGCCGCGAAGCAGGCTTCGATCGCGGCCAGCGCGACCGGGGCGGCGAGCACGATACGGCTTGCCGTCGCGTTTCCGGTCAGCTCCGCGACCGCGAGAAACGGCGCGCGTGCAAGGGGCGAAGCCGGATCGACCACGGCACCGCGGCCGTTGGCGAGGAGGAACGCACCGCTGCCGTCGCCACGATTTTTCGCAATGCGCTCGGGATAGGCGAGCGCAAGCAAGGCACCCGAATGGCCGATCTCTTTCTCCACCTGCTCAGAAATTGAAACGTCGCGCGCCCGGGCCGCGCTTGTCCCGCGGCGGATTTTTTCCTCCGGCGGTCCGCTCGTCGGGGCCGGTCGTTCCGCCGCGGCGGAAGAGCGGGCAAGCATGGCCCACCGTCGGGCCATCGCCCGCGCCTCCTCGGCACGCGGCGAACGCTCGCGGCGGAAGCGATCGAGCCGGTGGCGCAGGTCGGGGTCGTCGCCGCCGAGTCCGCGTTCGGTGAGCACGACGGCAATTTCCGCCGCCACCATTTCCTTTCCTTCCCCGGCGGCACGAAGCACCATGCACGCAAGACGCGGCGGCAGCGGCAGCGCCCGGAGTCTGCGGCCCTCGGCGGTGATGCGGCCTTCGGCGTCTAGCGCACCCAGTTCGACGAGCAGGGTCCGCGCTTCGGCGAGCGCGGCCGCCGGCGGCGCATCGAGCAGGGCGAGGTCGCCGGGATCGCGCACTCCCCATTGCGCAAGATCGAGCACGAAGGACGACAGATCGGCGGCGAGAATTTCCGGCCGCGTGTAGGGATCGAGGGCGCCCGTCTGCGGCTCATCCCACAAACGGTAGCAGACGCCCGGCTCGCTGCGGCCGGCGCGGCCGCGCCGCTGGTCGGCGGCGGCGCGGGAAACCCGCACGGTCTCGAGCCGGGTCAAGCCCACATCGGGCTCGTAGCGTGGCACGCGCGAAAGACCGCTGTCGATCACGATGCGCACGCCGTCGATGGTCAGCGACGTCTCGGCGATGGAGGTGGCGAGCACCACCTTGCGTCGCCCCGCCGGCGCGGGCGCAATGGCGCGGTCCTGTTCGCGTGCATCGAGCGAGCCATGCAGCGGAACAATGTCCACATTCGGATCGTCAATGCGCTCGCGCAGCAGACGCTCGGTGCGGCGGATCTCCGCCATTCCTGGCAGGAACACCAGCATGGAGCCGGGCTCGCTGCGCAGCGCGCGGGCGACCGCATCGGCGACCTGGTGCTCGATCGGCCGATGCGCATCGCGACCGAGATAACGCGTATCCACGGGGAAAACGCGGCCCCGGCTCTCGACCACGGGCGCGTTCTCGAGAAGGGCCGCGACGCGCGCGCCGTCGAGCGTCGCCGACATCACCAGCAACCTGAGATCCTCGCGTAGGCCGCGCTGGGCGTCGCGCGCGAGCGCAAGGCCGAGATCCGCATCGAGCGAGCGCTCGTGGAATTCGTCGAATAGAACCGCGGCGACACCCTCAAGCGACGGATCCTCGAGGATGAGCCGCGTGAACACCCCCTCGGTGACGACTTCGACCCGCGTGCCGCGCGACACTTTCGAGCCGAAGCGCACACGCAGGCCGACGGTCTCGCCGACCGACTCGCCGAGCATCCACGCCATGCGCGCGGCCGCGGCGCGCGCGGCAAGCCGTCGCGGTTCGAGCACCAGGATCTTCCTGCCTTGCGCCCACGGTTCCTCGAGCAGCGCGAGCGGCACGCGCGTGGTCTTGCCGGCCCCAGGCGGCGCCACCAGCACGGCGGTGTTGCCGCGCCGGAGCGCAACGGCCAGATCCCCGAGCGCGGCGTCGATCGGAAGGATGTCGAAGCGTCTCATCGATCTCACGGACTGAACTCGGCCATCCTTCGCCGGACCCGCGCCCGTGGGCATGAAACACGACTTTTCCGTCGAGTGCGAGGCCTGCTCGCAGGTGACGTCGCGTCCTGCCGGTTGGCCCCGTCGCGCGCGGGGTGCCCGCACCCCGGGAGCGGTCATGGCCTTCTCCGTCCGACGCTTTCATAGACGAAGCCCGCCCGCGCGACCTCCTGCGGCCGATAGATGTTGCGCAGATCGACGAACACCGGCTGCGCCATCACCGATTTCAGCCGTCGCAGATCCAGGGCGCGGAACTGTTCCCATTCGGTGACGATGACGAGCGCGGCGGCGCCCTCCGCGCAGTGATAGGCGTCGCGGCAGAAGGTCACGTTGTTGACATAGGCCTTCGCGGTCTCCATGCCCTGCGGGTCGTAGGCGCGGACCCTGGCGCCCATGTCCTGGAGGGCCGTGATCAGCGGTATCGACGGCGCGTCGCGCATGTCGTCGGTGTTGGGCTTGAAGGTGAGGCCGAGAACCGCGATGGTCTTGCCGCGTACCTCGCCGTCGAGCGCGTTGGCGACCTTGCGCGCCATGGCGCGCTTGCGTGCATCATTGACGGCGACCACGGCTTCGACGATGCGCAGCGGCGCCTCATAATCCTGGCCGGTCTTGAGCAGCGCGAGCGTGTCCTTCGGAAAGCACGAGCCGCCGAAGCCGGGGCCGGCGTGCAGGAACTTCTCGCCAATGCGCTTGTCGAGGCCGATGCCGCGGGCGACGTCCTGCACATCGGCGCCCACCTTTTCGGCGAGATCGGCGATCTCGTTGATGAACGTGATCTTGGTGGCGAGGAAGGCGTTGGCCGCGTATTTGATGAGTTCCGCGGTCCGCCGTTCGGTGAACAGAATTGGCGCACGATTGAGGTAGAGCGGACGGTATAGTTCGCGCATGACCTCGCGCGCGCGCGGATCCTGGGTGCCGACCACGATCCGGTCCGGGTGCTTGAAATCCTGGATCGCTGCGCCCTCGCGCAGGAATTCCGGGTTGGAAACGACGGTGCAATCCGCGTCCGGCCGTATCTCGCGCATGATGCGCTCGACCTCGTCACCGGTACCCACCGGAACCGTCGACTTCGTGATGACCACGGTGAAACCCTCGAGTGCGACGGCGATCTCTCGCGCCGCATCGAACACGTAGGTAAGATCGGCGTGGCCGTCGCCGCGGCGCGATGGCGTGCCGACGGCAATGAACACCGCTTCCGCCGCCTTCACCGCCTCGGGCAATGCGAGGGAGAATTTCAGCCGCCCTGCGCGGCGGTTGGCGGCGACGAGCTCGCCGAGCCCCGGTTCGTAGATGGGAATGTCGCCGCTTTCGAGCGCGGCGATCCGCGACTTATCTTTGTCGACGCACACCACCTCGTGACCGAAGTCGGCGAAACAGGCACCCGAAACAAGCCCGACATAGCCAGCGCCGATCATGGCAACGCGCATGACTGCATCCGTCCGCTGCGAGGTTAACCTTTAACGCTTAACCTTTACGGCCGAAGCCGGTGGTGCCTCAATAGCAAAGCCGCTATCGAGTGGCGAGAACGACGAGCGATAGACCCGGCATGAAGCATGAGCGGGCTCGCCCCCAGAGCTTCACCGCAGTTTTTGTCATAACCGCGACATGCAGGGAAACCAAAGTCACGATGGACGCGTCGACTGGGTCGACTACGCGAAGGGTTTCTGCATCATCTTCGTGGTGATGATGCATTCGACTCTCGGCGTCGAGGCGGCAGTCGGACGTTCAGGCTGGCTGCATCACGCGGTTGCGTTCGCGCTGCCGTTCCGCATGCCCGATTTCTTCATGATTTCCGGCCTGTTTCTCGCCAATGTCATCGATCGGCCGTGGCGAGTCTACCTCGATCGCAAGGTGGCACACTTTGCCTATTTCTACCTGTTGTGGATGACCATTCAGATCGCGGTGAAGGCCCCTCTGATCGCTCAGGAGAGCGGCCTTACCGAGGTCCTCCGGCTCTATCTTATTTCGCTCATCGATCCCTTCGGCACGTTGTGGTTCATCTATATGCTGCCGATCTTCTTCGTCTTCATCCGCCTGACGCGGCGGGTCCCCGCCCCGCTGGTGTGGCTGTTCGGCGCGGCGCTGGAGATCGCGCATGTCAATACCGGTTGGATGGTACCCGACGAATTCGCCGCCCGCTTTGTCTATTGCTACACGGGCTATGTTTTCGCCAAAGCGATCTTTGCGCTCACCGCTCGCGCGCAGGCTCATCCCGCGCTCGGTCTCGTCGGCCTCTGCGCGTGGGCTTTTGTGAACGGCACCCTGGTCTATCTCGGCTACGAAACACGGCCCTTCGTCTCGCTCGGACTCGGCCTGATGGGGGCCTGCGCGGTGGTTACCGCCGCGGCGCTGATGGCCAAGAGCGATCTGTTCATGCCGTTGCGATATTGCGGACGCAACTCGATCGTCATCTATCTCGCGTTCTTCCTGCCGATGGCTGCTGCGCGCGCCGCCCTGCTGCGTCTCGGCTGGATCGACGACGTCGGCACCGTCTCGGCGCTCGTGACGCTTGCCGGCGTGATCGGCTCGCTAGGCCTGTTCTGGGCGGTGCGGGGAACTCCGGCGCGCTTCCTGTTCGAGCGGCCCGCGCCGTTCTGGCTCGCACCGGCGAAGCGCGCCGCGCTGCAGCCGGCGGAATAAATCCACAACGTGCCCATGGGGCGCATTGATTAAGCGCCGCGCCCGGCCCACATTCGGGCCATGCCGACCAATGCCAAAGCAAAGACGCGAACCGGGTCCGCCGCGAAGGCCCCGCCCAAAGCCGCGAGCACACCGAGGACCACGCCCGCGGAGCCATCGGCGCGCCCGCTGAAAAAAGGCGATCACCTCTTCCTGGTCGACGGGTCGGGTTACATTTTTCGCGCCTATCACGCCCTGCCGCCGCTCACCCGCAAATCGGACGGCCTGCAGGTCAATGCCGTTCTTGGCTTCTGCAACATGTTATGGAAGCTTCTTGCGGAGATGCGGCCGGAGGACAAGCCGACGCATCTCGCGGTCGTCTTCGACAAGTCCGAGAAAACCTTCCGCACCGATTTCTATCCCGAATACAAGGCACATCGGCCGGAAGCGCCGGCCGACCTCATCCCGCAATTTCCGCTGATCCGCGCGGCGGTGCGCGCCTTTGAGATTCCCTGTCTCGAGCAGGACGGATACGAGGCCGACGATCTCATCGCCACTTATGCGCGGCTCGCGAGCGAAGCCAAAGCGACGACCACGATCGTGTCGTCCGACAAGGACTTGATGCAGCTCATCGGCGACGGCGTCATCATGTACGACACGATGAAGGATCGTCGCATCGGACGTGATGAGGTGATTGAGAAATTCGGCGTGCCGCCCGAGAAGGTGATCGAGGTGCAGGCGCTCATCGGTGATTCGACCGACAACGTCCCCGGCGTGCCAGGCATCGGGGTCAAGACCGCGGCGCAATTGATCAACGAATACGGCGACCTCGAAACGTTGCTCCGGCATGCCACGGAGATCAAGCAGGACAAACGCCGTCAAGCGCTGATCGACAACGCCGAACTCGCGCGCATCTCCAGGCGTCTCGTGACCCTCGAGCGAAACGTTCCATTGGATGTTCCGGTCGAACGGCTCGCCGTTCACGAGCCGGACTACCGGAAGCTGATCGCCTTCCTCAAGGCGATGGAGTTCACTTCGATCACGCGCCGCATTGCCGAGAAGACCGGAATCGATGCCGCGCAAATCGAACCGGACGCCGCGCTTGCCGCGGGCGGGTCGCCGAGCGGCGTGCGGGCAAGCAACGCGTCTGGCGCGCAGCCGCCGGATGACAATACGACGCTGACAGGTGCCGCACCAAGCGTCGCGCCTTCGCGCACGGACGCGACGAGAAGCATCCTGACACCCGCAGCGTTGGCCACCGCGCGGCGCGTCGCCGCGCAAGCCGCCGCGTTCGACCGCCGCAAATACGAGGCCGTGCGGACCGTCGCCCGGCTCAATGAATGGATCGCGCGTGCTTTTGAAATCGGGATCGTCGCGATCGATACCGAAACGACGAGCCTCGACCCGATGCGGGCCGAACTGTGCGGCTTCTCGCTTGCCCTGGCACCCAACGAAGCCTGCTATGTCCCGATCGGCCATCGCGAGGCGGCCGGCGACGGCAAAGGCGACCTCTTTTCGCCTGCGGCCAAGCTTTGCGAGGGCCAAATCCCGGAAAGCGAGGCGCTCGCGGCGATCAAGCCGCTCCTCGAGGACGACGCCGTGCTCAAGATCGGGCAGAACATCAAATACGACTGGCTGGTCTTCTTCCAGCGCGGCATCGAGATCCGTAGTTACGACGACACGATGTTGATCTCCTACGTGCTTGATGCCGGTAAAGGCGGGCACGGCATGGACGAGCTCGCCAAACGCTGGCTGAGCCATGACACCATCCAGTTCCAGCACGTCGCGGGAACAGGCAAATCACAGGTGAGTTTCGACCTGGTCGCGATTGACAAGGCGACCGAATATGCAGCCGAGGACGCGGATGTCACCTTGCGGCTCTGGCATGCGCTCAAGCCGAGACTGGCCGCCGAGCGCGTGACAGCGGTCTACGAGACCCTCGAGCGGCCGATGCCCGCGGTGCTGGCACGCATGGAACGACGCGGCATATCGATTGATCGGCAAGTGCTTTCGCGCCTTTCCGGCGATTTTGCGCAGGAGCAGGCGCGGCTCGAGGACGAGATCAGGCGGCTCGCCGGCGCGCCCGTCAATCCCGGAAGCCCAAAGCAGATCGGCGACATCCTGTTCGGCAAGATGGGGCTGCCGGGGGGCACGAGAACGCGGACCGGCCAATGGTCAACCGATGCGCGCGCGCTCGAGGACCTCGCTGAAGCCGGCCACGAGCTGCCGCGCAAGATCCTCGAATGGCGGCAGGTGTCCAAGCTGCGTTCGACCTATACGGAGGCGTTGCCCGATTACGTCAATCCGGTCACCAAACGCGTGCACACATCCTACGCCTTGGCGGCGACGTCGACGGGTCGGCTGTCGTCGTCCGAACCGAATCTGCAGAACATACCGGTGCGTACGGAGGATGGTCGCAAGATCCGCCGCGCATTTGTCGCCGCCCCCGGCATGAAACTGATTTCCGCCGACTACTCGCAGATCGAACTGCGCCTGCTTTCGGAGGTCGCCGACGTGCCGGCGTTGCGCCAGGCGTTCCAGGACGGCGTTGACATCCATGCGATGACCGCAGCGGAGATATTCGGTGTGCCGGTCAAGGACATGCCGAGCGAGATCCGGCGTCGCGCCAAGGCGATCAATTTCGGGATCATCTACGGCATTTCGGCCTTTGGGCTCGCCGCCCAGCTCGGCATCGACAAGAACGAAGCGGGAGCTTACATCAAAAAATATTTCGAGCGTTTTCCGGGAATTCGCGACTACATGGATGAGACGCGCGAATTCTGCCGCGAACACGGTTACGTGCTGACGCTGTTCGGACGCAAGTGCCATTATCCCGACATCAGGAATTCAAATCCCTCGGTGCGCGCCTTCAACGAGCGTGCGGCGATCAATGCGCGCCTGCAGGGTTCAGCCGCCGACATTATCCGTCGTGCCATGATCCGGATCGAACCGGCGCTGGAGGCGGCAAGGTTGCGTGCGCAGATGCTGTTGCAAGTGCACGATGAGCTGATCTTCGAGGTGCCGGAGGAGGAGGTCGAGGCGACGCTGCCCATCATCCGTTCGGTGATGGCGGATGCACCGCATCCCGCGGTCGCCTTGCGCGTGCCGTTGCAGGTCGATGCCCGCGCCGCCGACAACTGGGACGAAGCACATTGAGGTTTTCGTCGGCGTGCGTCGTGGCCGCCTTCCCCGGCCAAGAACGGCCACTCGCCGGCGGCTGGACAGATCCCCGTCGGGTCCCCGTCCGCCATGACGGCACACGTGCCGTACGACTTCATGTCGAACCCGGCGAGCGAGACGGTCACAAGTGTCCAGCCCGCGCGACGCGAGGCATGCCCAAGCGGCATTTGGTGATGCAACGCGCGCTCCGCCAACGCCCTTCGAGCATGCTGCGACGAAGAGGTCGATGGCACGATTTGAGCGCGGCGGTCTGACGGGCGCATTGTGACGTTGCAATTCCGCAGCCCGACGGGCGAGGCGTTCGCGCGCAGAACGTCGCGCGGCGTTTGCAGCGGATTGCGGTGATATTGTGCCATTGTTGCAGGTGCAGCGAAGCAATCCGGAATCGAATATGCGCATACCCGATCGAGTCATTACCACTTGAGGATCCGGACACGGGCGACACCGGATTGGCCCCACCGGAACCTGCTCGGAAACCGGCTAGGGCACCAGGGCGAAGAACACGAACGCCGCGAAGATGGCGAGGTGGACGATGCCCTGAAGCAGCGTCGTACGGCCGGTGCCGAGCGTGATCACGCCGACGAGCAGCGTGAGCGCCAGCAGACTCTGCTCCTTTGCGTCGAGCCCGAGCACGAGCGGCCGGTCTAGCGCGATCGACACCGCGGCCACGGCCGGGATCGTCAGCCCGATGCTGGCGAGCGCCGAACCCAAGGCCAGGTTGAGGCTGGTCTGCAGCCGGTTTGCCCGGGCGGCCCTCAAGGCCGCGAGGCTTTCCGGCAATAGCACCAACGCGGCGATGACGATCCCGACCACCCCTTCGGGCAGGCCGAGTGTGACCACCGCATGTTCCACCGTGGGCGTGACCGCCTTGGCGAGACCGACGATCGCGACGAGCGCGGCTATGAGCAGGCAGGCGCTGACGGCGGCAATCCTGTTGGACGGTGGCGGCGCATGTGTGCTCTCGTCGCCGTCGAGCGGAAGGAAATAATCGCGATGGCGCACGGTCTGGACGAACACAAAGGCGCCGTAGAGCACCAGGGAGACCGTGCCGGCGAAGACGAGCTGCGAATCGCTGAAGCGCGGTCCCGGCGCGCTGATGAGAACGTTCGGCACCATCAGCGTGAGAACCGTGAGGGCCGCGAGCACCGCCAACGCGGCGCTTGCGCCTTGCAGCTGGAACCCCTGCTCCCCATGCCGCGCGCCGCCCCACAGCAGGCAGCCTCCTACGACGCCGTTGCACACGATCATGACGGCGGCGAAGACTGTGTCGCGTGCCAGCCCTGCCCTCCCCTCCGGCGTCGCAATCATGACCGTGACGATCAGCGCCACCTCGATCACGGTGACCGCAACGGCAAGCACCAGCGTACCGAACGGCTCGCCGAGACGATGGGCCACGACTTCCGCGTGGTAGACGGCAGCGAAAACGGCAAGGATCAAGACCGTTCCGGCGACTGCGGCCACCAAGGAACCGGCGCCCGACACAAGCGCCGCCGCCCAAACGACCCATGCCGCGAGCGGCCACATCCATGCCCACCACGGGGTGGCCGCCGCCGCGGGCGGCCTGACGTGCTTCGTCTTGCGGCGCCGTTTCCGCGGATCACTCACGTCCGTCTTCGTCTCCGCACCTTGTTTTTGACACCGCGCGCGCGACGCACCGCCGGCTTCGCGGGCATGACCGCGACCGCCTCGATCTCGAACAATCCTCCCGGGCGCGCGAGCGCCGGCACTCCGATGGTGGTGGACGCAGGCGGTGCCTTCCGGTCGACGTAGCGGTCGCGCACCTCGCGGAACGCGGCCATGTTGCGTTCTATGTCAACCAGGAAGTTGTTGATCTTGACCACGTCGCGCCACGACGCACCGACGGCTTGCAGTGCCCGGGTCATGTTTTCGAAGGCCTGCGTGCATTGCGCCCGGAAATCCCCCGGAGCGCCGACGAAGACGTTGTTGTTGTCGACGCCGAGCTGGCCCGCGCAATAGATCGTGCGGCTGGGGCCGACCGCTTCAACCACGCAGCTGTAGCCCGGTGGAGGGGCCAAAGTCTTGGGATTGAGAAAACGCAATTGTTCTGCCATCGAGCATCCTCCTGTTCCGACGCGTCGGCGTATCCTCCCATGGCGCGACTGTTCGTTGCAATCGACTCGATTGCTGGAGTCAACGCCGCCTGCTAGGCCATGGCCGATGCCGCGAAGAAACGACTTTGCGTGGACCAGGCGTGTGATCCTTGCCGGCTGCTGTCTCGCGCCGCAGACTGCGGTCGCAGCGCCCACGCTCGACGGCACGCGCATGGGATGGGCCTGGACCCTGCCCTTTCTCGGCATCCTATTGTCCATCGCCATCATTCCTCTGTTGCGACCCAAGCTTTGGCACCGGCACTACGGCAAGATCGTCTGCGGCTGGGCGCTCGGCACGACGATGCCGCTTGCGGCGGTGTTCGGTGCAGGGTCCACGCTGGCGGCCTTGGTGCACGCCCTGCTCGGAGAATATCTGAGCTTCATTGTGCTGTTGTTTGCCCTTTACGTCGTTGCCGGCGGCATTCTCGTGACCGGCAGTCTGCCCGGAACGCCGCTCGCCAATTCGGCGCTTCTCGCCTTCGGCACCGCGATCGCCAGCCTCGTGGGGACGACCGGCGCGGCGATGATCCTGGTGCGGCCCTTGATTCGTGCCAATAACGGGCGAGCACGCAATGCGCACGTAATCGTGTTCTTCATCATGCTCGTCGCCAATATCGGCGGCGCCCTTTCGCCGCTCGGCGATCCGCCGCTGTTCGTCGGCTATCTGCACGGCGTATCCTTCTTCTGGCCCGTGCGACACCTCTGGCTTCAGACGATGATCGTCGCTTCACTGGTGCTGGCATTGTTCGTTGCGGTCGATTACTGGTATTATCGACGTGATCCCGCACCCACCGCAAAGCCGGCGCCGACGTCGATCCGCATTCGCGGCTGGCCCAATGTCGCCCTCATCGGACTCATCATTGCGGCGATCCTGTTGTCCGCGCAGTGGGATGCCGGGTTTGCGCTCGATGTCTACGGCACTCCGCTTGCATTGCAGAACGTGCTGCGCGACGGCGCACTCGTGCTCATCGCGATCGCCTCGCTACGTTACACGCCGCACGAACACCGCGCCGCCAATGGTTTCACCTTCGAGCCGATCCGCGAGGTCGCCGTCCTGTTCGCGGGCATCTTCGTGGCCGCGATCCCGGTGACGGCGATGCTTCAAGCGGGGCACGACGGAAGCTTCGCCGTGCTGCTGCAGGCGGTGACCGCCGGCGATGGCAGCCCGCACGAAGCCGCCTATTTCTGGCTCACGGGGGCGCTGTCGGCCTTCCTGGACAACGCGCCGACCTATCTCGTCTTCTTCGAGCTTGCCGGGGGCGACGCCGAAGCCCTCATGGGTCCGCTGGCGGGCACGCTTGCCGCCATTTCCATGGGCGCGGTCTACATGGGCGCCCTGAGCTACGTCGGCAACGCACCGAACCTCATGGTGCGCGCCATCGCCGAAGACCGGGGCGTGCGCATGCCGAGCTTCCTCGGCTACTCGCTCTGCGCCTTTTGCGTGCTCATACCCCTGTTCCTGCTGCTGACCCTGCTGCCGATACCGCCGATTCTCAAGCTTACTTGACTCCTCGCCAAGCATGATCGACCTTGCGAGATGGCAGGGGTGCGGTCGGTGCCGGCATGGGTCCGCGGAACGTCCGTGACTCTTGGGGGGATGCCGTGCACGCAATGACCGGGGTGTATTTCGGCTTGAATCCGATGTGGGTGTCGACGTGCGTTCTCGTCGTCACCTATGCCGTCATCATGTCCGAGAAGATCAACCGCGCGATCATCGCGCTGGTCGGCGCCGGCGTGATGATCCTCGTCGGGGTGCTCGATCAGGAAGAAGCCTTCAAGGGAATCGACTGGAACACCATCGGCCTGCTCACCGGCATGATGATCCTGGTGTCGATCTC
>Ga0209810_1001753_pt1 | contig 30329 bp, 25 predicted proteins | sample Coa_R1_7_FD_187159 | JGI IMG/M metagenome (GOLD analysis project Ga0209810, IMG submission 187159) | Surface soil microbial communities from Centralia Pennsylvania, which are recovering from an underground coalmine fire - Coalmine... | ecosystem: Environmental > Terrestrial > Soil > Unclassified... | reverse complement strand
CATGACTCCTATCTTGCGGGGAGGAGCGGCGCGCGAGAGGGGATATGGAGAAGAAGGCGCGAAGGGGATCTTCTGCGCAACGACATCAATCCCGTGCGGGGGGAGGCGGCGTGTGAAGAAGGCGCGGGACATCTTCTGCGCGACAACATCAATCCCGTGCGGGGAGGAGCGGCGCGGGAGGATGTGGTGTAGAAGAAGGCGCGGGACATCTTCTGCGCGACAGCATCAATCCCGTGCGGGGAGGAGCGGCGCGTGGGAGGAGGTATGGAGAAGAAGGCGCGAAGGGGATCTTCTGCGCGACAGCATCAATCCCGTGCGGGGAGGAGCGGCGCGTGGGAGGGGGTATGGAGAAGAAGGCGCGCAGCGCCTTCTTCTCCATACCTCCTCCCCTCGGCGAGCGCCGCAGGCGCGAGCGATAGGAAAGCTTCATCGGCTAGTACCTTTATCCCATATATTTCTTCTGGAGTAAAGCTTAGAATGGAAGGGAACAGAGATGAGGTCACGTTGTAAGGGAGGTCAAAATTGATATCACCATTGCACCTCTATCGCCGGTACAGCCGTTTGCTGGCTCTTGTCACTCCACTGCTGGCGCTCATGTTTGGTATTGGCGTATCCGCGCTGCAACTGGCGCTTATTCCCGCCCAGGCGGCGGGATCGATTGCGCTTCCCGATACGCTGACGCCGCTTATTGAGCATAGCGGTTTGCGAGGTCCCGCCGATCCACAGCAGCGCATCTCGCTCGCTATCGGCCTGCGCCCCCGCAATCAGCCAGTCTTGAATAGCTATTTGCGGAATCTCTCGCGCCCGGAATCGAGTAGCTATCATCGCTTTCTCTCCTCCGCGCAGTATGGGCAGATATTCGGCCCGGACCAGGCTGATTATAGCGCGCTGCTGCAATTCTTGCAGGTCGCCGGCTTTACGATCACCCACACCTACAGCCATCGCCTGTTGATAGCTTTTACCGGCAGCGTGGCGCAGGTTGAGCGCACATTTCAGGTGAGCATCAATAACTATCAGGCCCCCGATGGGCGAACTTTCTATGCCAACGCTCAGGCTCCTCTGTTACCGGCACAGCTAGCGGGCGCGGTTCAGACGATCAGCGGCCTGAATGATGCCGCTCGCTGGCAGCATGCGGCGCTGCTCTCTCTCGGACCGCTGCCCGCGACGAAGCGCCGGGCGAGTGCATGCCCGGCACATGGTCCCGGCTATTACACACCCGATCAGATCGCCGGAGCCTACAACCTGCAACAGTTGTACAGTTCGGGGGATCATGGCGAAGGGCAGACTGTAGGACTTTTCGAACTGGGCGCTTTCTCGCCTGGCGATCTTGCGGCCTATAGCGCCTGTTTCGGTGGCGGCCATACCACCATTCAGGCCGTCTCCGCCGGATCGCATGCGGCTGCGCTTGACAGCGGAGCAATCGAGGTTGAGATGGATGCCGAACTGGTCTTGAGTGCAGCGCCGGGGCTGAGCGCATTGAAGATCTACGAAGCTGCCAACGATAACGCCGACGTGCTCGCGGAATGGGCGCAGATCGTTCAGGATGATGTGCCGGTTATCAGCACCAGTTGGGGCCTGTGTGAGCCACTTGCGGATCCTTCGATGCTGCAACAGGAGAATACTCTGTTCCAGGAAGCGGTACTGCAAGGCCAGAGTATCTTCGCGGCATCGGGCGATAGCGGCAGCTCCGGCTGCTACTTCGATAATAGCGCGCAAAATACAGCACTTGACATCAGCGATCCGGCCTCGCAGCCCTATGTGATCGGCGTGGGTGGCACCTCGCTGGCGCTCGTAGGAACGGCATCATATGGCAGCGAAAGCGTCTGGAATACGGCGCAGAATGCGCCGACGGGCGGAGGCGGCGCCTCCACCGGCGGCATCAGTCGCTACTGGCCCGCAGCTCCCTGGCAGAATGCGCCGGGAGTCAAGAATGCCTACAGTTCTGGAATACCATGCCATGCACCGGCGGGTACGATTTGCCGTGAAACGCCCGACGTATCCCTGAATGCCGATCCCAACAGAGGCTATCTTGTATACTGCGCGGCGATGCAGGCGGGTTGTGCCGGCGGTCAACCCTGGAAGGTTATTGGTGGCACCTCGGCTGCCGCCCCACTGTGGGCAGCCTTCGCAACCTTAGCCAGCGAGCTGTCGCAGCGGCAGGGGGGGCCTGCTCTCGGCTTTATGGCTCCGCTGCTCTACCAGGTTGCCAGAGATGCGAGTGCTTACCCGGGCTGTTTCCATGACGTGACAACTGGCAACAACGATTTCTCCGGCGCAAATCAGGGGAAGTATCCTGCCACGCCCGGCTATGATCTGGCAACAGGGCTTGGCAGCTACAACGCTTATATGCTGGCGATCAATCTTGCGGCCCTGGCGCTGCATAATGCGGGCGCGTAGCCACAGTATCAGGCCAAAGAGACAGCGGGGGAGCGATTGCCCCTTGAGTTTAAACGGGGTGGGAGACAATGCTGAGCATCTGGCAGTCCCTCCTCGTCCATTCATATTATGTCAAGTATTCCGATATCTTCGCGTCCTCGCGCCTTGCCCGCCCGCCTTATATACTATGGTGTGGGACGGACGCTTCGCGCCCGTCCCACACCATAGTATATTTCTTGCGCGGTGAAGCCGCGCGAAGGCGCGCCCGGAGCAGGCAGGCGAGATGCGGAGCCTCAGACACTCTCTGAAAGCATTGACACAGCGTGCCTCTTAGGATTAGTATGTGCAGGACAGTTCAGTAGTGTTATGCTATGTAATAGAACATGCATGGTTTGCCCATTTCTAATGGATACTCACAACACCTGTTCGGCAATAAGCAAGATATTGCCAAACAAACCAGTCTGGCGTATCCTGGCGAGCCTGCTCACGAAAGTGCAGGTATAGCAGCAGTTCACAAAAAACTGTTGAGGATTGAAACTCAGTATGTCACAGATGCATGACAGCCCCAATGGAGCGCCCGGCAAGGGCGGGAGCGACAAAGACGAGCTAGAGCGGCTACTCTTACAGGGTGTGACACTTCATCAGCCATCAGTGGAAGATACGCATGCAGCGACATTGCCTGGCGAAGATGACGACGAGGACACGCAGATCTTCCAGGACAGCGACGTTCAAGGGGCATTGGGGCTTTTCGCGGAGGCCGCGCAGGACATGGCTACCGCCGGGCTGGAAGCAAGTCTCGGACGCCACTTTGCCTGCGCGGATTACTGCAACCAGGCGGCGGAAAAGGCGGCGCAGGCCATCAGCCTCTTCCGTTTCGGGCGCCGCTCGCCCTACGACCACGATCTGCGCCGACTGGGGGAGCGCGTTGGCGCCCCCGCGGAAATTCAGGACGAGATGGCCGTCCTGACGCCATTCCACCCCGAAGCCTTCTACGCCAACACCCCACCGGAAGAAGCTGATGAGATTATTAGCGCGGAACAGGCCAGGAGCTATATGCAGAGCGCCCGTAAGGTGGTTCGCTGGGCAAAAGATATTCTATTACGTGCGTAGCAGCTATATGGAAAGAAAAAGAGAGTTAGTACCTGGAGGATATTTTTCATGACGCAACAGATTACTTCCTCTGGATTGGAAGAGGCGGTCAAGCGCTCTCCGCGCAAGTGGGTGTATCTCTTCAGCGAAGGCAGCGCCCAGATGCGCGACCTGCTCGGCGGCAAAGGCGCGGGAGTCGCGGAGATGACCAACGCCGGGCTGCCCGTCCCCCCCGGCTTTACGATTACCACCGAGGCATGCAACGCCTACTATGATGCTGGCAAGCGTTTCCCAGATGGCATGTGGGAGCAGGCTCTTGCCGCGCTCAAGATCGTCGAGCAGCAGACGGGCAAGGGCTTCGGCGATAAGAACAATCCCCTGCTCGTTTCCGTCCGCTCCGGGGCGAAGTTCTCCATGCCCGGTATGATGGACACGGTGCTCAACCTGGGCATCAATGACGAGACGGTGCAGGGCCTGGTCGCCCTGACCAACGATGAGCGCTTCGCCTACGACGCGTATCGTCGTTTCATCCAGATGTTCAGCAAGATCGTGCTCGACGCCGATCCGCGCGCGTTCGAAGCCGTTCTGGATCAGTATAAAGAGCGTGCCCACGTTTCCAGCGATGCCGAGATCCCGGCCTCCGATTTGAAGCAGATGGTAGTCGAGTTCAAGCAGATCGCCGAGCGCCAGTCGGGTGAGCCATTCCCCACCGATGTCTATCAGCAGTTGCGCAAAGCTATCGAAGCCGTCTTCGCTTCCTGGAATAACAAGCGTGCCATCGACTACCGCAACTTTAACAAGATCCCCCACGATCTGGGCACCGCCGTCAACGTGCAGACGATGGTCTTTGGCAATATGGGCAATGATAGCGGCACAGGCGTCGCCTTCACGCGCAATCCCACTACCGGCGAGAAAAAGCTGTACGGCGAATATCTCCTCAACGCCCAGGGCGAGGACGTGGTGGCCGGCATACGCACCCCTTCGAAAATTGATCGCCTGAAAGAAGAGTTGCCGCATGTCTACCAGCAGTTCGAGGATATCGCCGCGCGCCTGGAGCGTCACTACCGCGACATGCAGGACCTTGAGTTCACGGTTGAAAAGGGCCGCCTCTACATGCTTCAGACGCGTTCGGCCAAGCGCAACGCTCCAGCAGCCGTCAAGGTCGCCGTAGATATGGTCGAGGAGGGCCTGATTAGCGAGGAGGAGGCTATCAATCGCGTCGAGCCGGTGCAGGTGTACCATCTGCTGCTGCCCCGCTTCGACGAGTCCGAGAAAGAGCGTGCCACGAAAGAAGGCCGCCTGCTGGCAAAGGGCCTGAATGCATCGCCCGGCGCGGCCTTTGGCAAGGCCGTCTTCGACGCTGACCGCGCCGAGCAGCTTGGCAAAGCCGGCACGCCCGTCGTGCTGGTGCGTCCCGAGACCAGCCCCGATGATGTGCATGGCATGCTGGTCTCGAAGGGCATCCTGACGGCTCGCGGCGGCGCGACCAGCCATGCCGCCGTGGTAGCGCGCGGGCTGGGCCTGCCCTGCGTCGCCGGAACCGAAGGGATTCGTGTGAACGAGGAGGAGCGCCTCTTCCGCGTGGTCGGCTCCGATATCGTCATTCACGAGGGCGACGATATCTCCATCGATGGCGCTACCGGCGAGGTGTTCGCGGGCATTATCAAAACGGTTGACGCCGATTACGATAAAGAAGTTGACTTGAAGAAGCTGCTCTCCTGGGCCGACAGGTATCGTGAGCTTGGCGTCTGGGCCAACGCCGACTACCCGCGCGACGCCAGGAGGGCCGTCACCTTCGGAGCCGAGGGCATCGGCCTGTGCCGCACCGAGCATATGTTCATGGAGCAGGAGCGCCTGCCTATCGTGCAGAAGATGATCCTGGCGAAGACCAGGGAGGAGCGCCAGGCCGCGCTCGATCAATTGCTGCCCTTCCAGCGCAGCGACTTCAAAGGCATCTTCGAGGCAATGGTCGATCCCAGGACCGGCGAGGGCTACCCCGTCGTGATCCGTCTTATCGATCCGCCACTGCACGAGTTCCTGCCCTCCTACGAGGATCTGCTCGTTGAGGTGACGCGACTGGAGACCGAGGGCGGGCATGAAAAGGAGCTGGAGGAGAAGCGCCAGATGCTCGAAGCCGTCGGAGCAATGCGCGAGATGAATCCGATGCTCGGCCTGCGCGGCTGCCGCCTGGGCCTGCTTTTCCCTGAAATCAACGTCATGCAGACGCGTGCGATCCTCGAAGCCGCCGCCGAACTCGCCAGAGAGGGCAAGAAGCTCCAGCCCAAGATCATGATTCCGCTGGTCGGTCATGTCAACGAGCTAAAAGAGGTGCGGCGCCAGCTTGAGGCAACGGCGAAGGAGATCGCCGGCGAGTCGGGTGGCAATGTCGAGTACAAGTTCGGTACGATGATCGAGCTGCCGCGCGCGGCACTCACTGCCGATCAGATCGCTACCGTTGCGGACTTCTTCAGCTTCGGCACCAACGACCTCACGCAGACGACCTTTGGTTTCAGCCGCGATGATGCCGAGGGCAAGTTCCTGCTCAAGTACATCGATGGCCTGGAGGAGCCTGGCTTGAAGGAGAAGGTGAAGATCCTGCCCATCAACCCCTTCCAGACCCTGGATCGCGATGGCGTGGGCCAGCTTGTGCGCATGGCAGCAGAGAAGGGGCGCAAGACCAATGCGCACCTCGAACTGGGCATCTGTGGCGAGCACGGCGGCGATCCCGATAGCATCGAGTTTTGCCACATGGTCGGGCTGGACTATGTAAGCTGCTCGCCGTTCCGTGTTCCCGTCGCGCGCCTGGCCGCGGCTCAGGCCGCCCTCAAACACGGCAAGAAGGGCGGGAAGTAAGGCTCCCTGCTACCAAAGTAAGCTCATCTATAGCTGGTTGGGCACCCTCATGCGAGGGTGCCTTTTTTGCGTAGTTAAGCGCTGCCGTTTTTAAATCCGTATATTTGAGCATCGAAATACACATAATTGAGAATTGTTGAGTCAATACGCCTCCGCTATCCTGGCAGAAAATCTTGAGGGAAGGGCGCGTACAAGGGATGGCAAAACCAAAAAGCTATCGCCTACGGAAACGACCACAGGCATATGATTCAACTTTGAAAGAGTGGGTACAGCAACAGCCTGAGGTGATTCTACCGCTGATCCTCCCCAAAGCAGTGTATAAAGAGACAATTGATGTCGAACGTATCAAACCCACGATGCGTATAGATCGAGTGTACAAAATCATGTATCGGGCAGGAACATCGTGTAGCTATGTATCCGCTATTGCCAGCAATGCACGGGGTCCACCGCGAGTTGATCGACAGAGCAATAGACGAGTTGGCTGAGCTTTATCGCGAGGATGAGGTTACGTTATCTCAACAGTTGGTATGGATGGAACTCCTGCTGGAGCGGGCAGATGCCGTTCCTGCACAGGAGAAAGAGGAAGTTCAAAGGAGGCTGAGCATGTATGATCCTCTGTGGGAAGAGCATCCAAAGGTAAAGAAGATACGCGCGGAGGTCAAGCAGGCCAAACTTCTTGCCCGGCAGGAAGCCAGAGCCGAGGCCCAGCAGGAAGTAGAGCAGGCCAGGCAAGAGGCTGAGCAGGCCAGGCAAGAGGCTGAGCAGGCGTTACAGTCTGTACGGGACGCCGCCGTAGCAATGGTCCAGGTTCGTTTTCCGGCGCTTACTGAACAGGCGCGGGAGCAAATCGCAACTATCGGTGATAGCAAGTTGCTCCAAATCCTTATCAAGCAACTCGCTACAGTGCCAAATGAGGAGACGGCGCGCTGGCTTTTGAACTCGTCGGCTGCATAGCCCCGGCAGAATCAGTACATGGCTGGCCTGTGAGGATGCCCCCGCTGCCAGCTAGGGTTTTTAACATCCATCATCAGGCATACCATCCTGAGCGCAGCGAAGGATGACATGCCCGGACTTGATGTTTAAGTTCGCGCAGCCAGCGATATCAGGGCTAAACCTTTACCAGCACCTTCAGCACACCTCGCTGCCCGGCATGCTCAAATGCCGTCAGTGCCTCATCCAGCGGATAGCGCGCGCTGATAAGCGGCTGCACATCGACCAGTTTATGGCTCAGAGCGCGTATCGCAGGGGCGAAGGGGCCGCAGCGCGAACCCTGTACGCGGATCTCATCGATCACAATTGGAGCCAGGTGAAGCTGGCTGCGGGCCGCTACCGTGCTTTTCAAGATCAACGTGCCTCTCGGCCTGACCAGACGCAGCGCCATCTCCAATCCCTGCTCCGAACCGGTGCATTCTACAACGAGATCGACGCGCCGCCCGCTCTCCAGCACACGATGTTGCGCGTCTTCGAGCAGGCAGGTGCGCACACCGCGTTTTTCGACCAGCGCCAGCTTCTCTTCATGCTTACCCACCATCGTCACTTCGCACCCGCTTAGCGTGAGTACTTGCGCCGCCAGCTGGCCCATCTTGCCATCGCCCAGAATGAGCACTTTGTCCGTCGGCCTGAGATGCGCCTGCTCCAGGATCTCAAAATTGGCCGCCAGCGGCTCTACGAAGACCGCCTCCTCGTCGCTCACGTTTTCAGGCACGGGATGCAGGTTCTCGACAGGCAGCATTGCGTATTCGGCAAAGGCACCGTCGCGGTTGACGATTCCGAGCGTTGTGCGCCGGGGGCAATGGGTTGGCATGTTATGCTGGCAGTAGAAGCAATCGGGGCGGTGGCAGGCGGCGTTGATCTCGCCCACGACGCGCTGCCCGATAAGGTCGCCGGCCAGATCCTGAGCAGCCTGCCCATAGATCTCTTCAACGATGCCAACGAATTCATGCCCCGGCACACCCTGAAAATTCATATAGCCGCGCACAATCTCCAGGTCGGTGTTGCAGATACCGGCCTGGAGCACGCGAATGAGCGCCTCACCATCAAAGGGAGTGGGCATGGAATAGTTGCGATCAAGCGCAAGGCCGGTTTCCCGCTGTACCAGTGCACGCATACGAATCCTCCTTATCTTTTCCCCAGCGCAAAACCGATGCCTTTGAACCTTGTCTCGCCAGTTTCCACCAGCAAGAAGCCGGCATCCTTCATGAGCGCGGGCAGATCTTGAATGCCCAGCATTCCAGCTCCGAACTTGACCGGCTGGCCCTCGCGCGGCTCCGGGCGCTTGAAATCGGCGATCAGCAGGCGACCTCCCGGTTTGAGCACGCGGGCAATTTCAGCGAGTCCCTGCCGCTTGATGTCATCGGGCAGGTGGTGCATCATAATCGTGCTCAACACGGCATCGAAAGACTGGTCAGCGAAGGGAAGCCGTTCGATCACACCGCGTTGAAAGTCAATAGCGAGGTTGCGGCGAGCGGCTTTGCGGCGGGCGCCTGCGAGCAGCGATACCGAAGGATCGATACCGCAGACGCGGCCCGCTGCTCCGACGCGCTCTTTAGCGACTATTGCCAGCGATCCGGTGCCGCACCCCACATCCAGCACGCTCTCGCCGGGTTGCAATTCAGCAAGGGCTACAACCCGCTGCAACAGCGCCTGCCTGCTCACACCCATCATGATGCGCAGTCCGAACCGCGCTGTGAGGTCGTAAAACCAGCTCGGCCAGTTGAGGACGATTCCCTGTGTCCGGGGAGCTGGCGAGAATTCGGTTCCCTTATGATGATGCGCGAATGAATGCATAGATCTTGCTCCTTTTTGATTGTTTATTGTAGCAACCTGCACCGTTTGCTATTCGTACTACCTGACACAATCAAAATGTACCGTAGAGAGGGAACGGAAACAAGTACGCAATTTTATTTGACGTAGCTGCGAAACGTATCCTCTTGAATGGAGCAATGCTTATGCCACGGCAGAAGAAAACCGAGATATGCCCGCTCGGAGGAGTGGGCGTCGGGGGCAAGTTGAAGTTCCAGATCTGGCATCTCCTGCTTGACGGCCCCAGGCGCTTCGGGGAATTGCAGCGGCTCATCCCCCGGGCGAGCCGGCAGATGCTCACGATCCAGTTACGCGAGTTAGAGCAGGCCGGAGCGCTCCGCCGGAAGGTCTACGAACAGATGCCGCCGAAGGTTGAATACTCGTTGACGGAGATGGGACGGAGCATAGAACCGATAGTGCGCCAGATGTATGACTGGGGAGAATGGTACGGCGAGCAGATCGGCCAGGATATAGATTGGTTAGTAAGGCTGAGCGGCAGATGGACGTTCTGGATATGGTATCATCTGCTTGACGGTCCCAGACGTTTCAGCGAATTGCAACGGCTCATTCCGCGTGCGAGTCGGCAGATACTCGCGATCCAGTTGCGCGAGTTAGAGCATATGGGCGTACTTTATCGGAAAGCTACTGTGCAGGAATCTCCAAAGGTCGAATATTCGCTGACGGAACTGGGGAAGAGGTCGGAGCCGATGCTGCGCCAGATGTATGCCTGGGGAAGATGGTACTGCGAGCAGAACGGCCTGGAGTATAACTGGCCTGTGTGCGATGAGCCGGAAGTACGTATGGACTTCTCACCTGCCCTTGTAATCCCCTCGGCGTAACGCTATACTGGTCGTGCGCGTTAATCTATAAAGCGGATAATAGAGAGAGGTCGATGGACGAATACGATCAGATTGCGCCCTTTTATGATAGCGAGCACGCCGACTTTAGCGAAGACCTGGATATGTACCGCAACTTCGCCGGGTTGTGTGGCGGAAAGCTGCTGGAGCTGGCCTGTGGCAGTGGGCGGCTGCTGCTCCCCCTGGCAGAGGATGGCTATGAGATTACCGGCGTCGATACTTCAGCGCATATGCTAAACCTGGCGCGCCGGCGCCTGGAAGATGCCGGGCTGGCCGGGCGCTGTGTACTGGTACAGCAGGATATGCGCACAATGCACCTGGAGCAAAAGTTCCGCCTGGCCTTTATCGCCCTCGGTTCGTTCGCGCACATCACCTCGCGTGCAGGGCAGCAGCAGGCGCTCAGTTCCGTTCGTGCCCACCTGAGTCCCGGCGGCACCTTCATCGTCGATATCAGCAACGCCGACGCGCGCTATATGGAGTCGCTTGGCGGTCATATGCTGCATCAGGGCACATGGCGGCGCGACGACGGGACGCTGCTGAGCCATTTCGTCAGCCCTGCCGCCGCGACGGATAAGCATCTGCTGGAACTCACACACTTCTACGATCAGCATAGCCAGGGCGGCACAGTGCGGCGTACCGTCGTCACCACCTATCTCTATCTTTTCGAGCGCAACGAAATGGAACTCCTCCTTGAGCGCGCAGGCTTCGTTGTTAAGGGCGTCTATGGGGATTATGACTTTTCCCCATATCAGCTTGATAGCCCGCGCATGATCTGCGTAGCGGAAGCGCATTAACCCGATATGCATGTTTTTTTGCGCCTGCTGCGCACTCTGGAAGGTGGAGTCTGTGGGCTGAACGCCGCAGGCGTTCAGCCCACAGACTCCACCTTCCAGGGCGAACCGCGTAGCGGTGAGTAGTCTGGAAGACATGCGTATGGCGTTCGCTAGAAATGAAGAATAGTATGGCAGAAAAAGCATTGCATGAATGGAACCTTACTCCCGATAAAGCCATTGCCTTGCAACGCGAGCTGGCGGGGCGTATCATTCGCGAGGATCAACTGGGCGAGGTGCATTTTGTGGCGGGCGTAGATATGGCGATCAACGAGGAGCATGAGATGGCGCGCGCAGCCGTTGTCCTGCTCGCCTATCCCTCGATGGAGATCGTAGAGCGCCACGTCTACGAGGAACCGGTGCGCATGCCCTATATTCCCGGCCTGCTCTCGTTCCGCGAGGCGCCGTGTGTGCTGGGGGCTTTTCGCCAGTTGCGCCAGCAGCCGGATCTGGTGATGGTGGACGGCCAGGGTATCGCGCATCCCCGTCGCATCGGCATCGCCTCGCACCTCGGATTGTGGATCGATCTGCCCACTATCGGCTGCGGTAAATCCATCCTCACCGGTCACTATGACAAAGCCGCGCTCGGTGAAGAGGCCGGGTCGTGGGTGCCGCTGGAGTACCAGAAGGAAGTAATCGGGGCCGTAGTGCGCACCCGCACGCGTGTCAACCCGATGATTATCTCGATAGGCCATCGCATCAGCCTGGAGACCAGTATACGCTACGTGCTGGACTGCTGTAGAGGCTATCGGCTGCCGGAGCCAACGCGCCAGGCCGACAAGCTCTCCAAAGATAATGCCTGGCGCGAACCGGAGACGGGTGGTGATGAGCAGCAGCTTTCATTATGGGACACCCGGTGAACTTATGTCATTTGCCTGTCCTGCCCATGATACTCGGGCAGTGTAAAATAGAATGTCGTCCCTTTATCCAGCGTGGTATCGAAGCTGATCGTTCCTCCGTGCTGTTCCACGATCAGCTTCGCAATCGAAAGGCCCAGGCCATAGCCGCCCATCTTTGATTGCTCTCTATGATTCGCCTGGTAAAAGCGCTCAAAGACGTGCTGGCAATCCTCGGGAGGGATGCCATAGCCGGTATCGCTCACCGAGATCATCTGAAAGCGTTCCCCATGAGCGCAACTTTTGACCGTTACAGTGCCCCCTGGCGGCGTGAACTTGATCGCATTCGCCACCAGGTTGTTTAGCACCTGTTTGATGCGCTGCGGATCGGCGTACAGAAATGGCGTATCCGCCGGGACTTCCGAGCGCAGTTCAACGCTGGCTTTCAGCGCCTGGGGATGCAGGGTGCGCAACACCTGTCTCACAATGTCCCGCAGCCGTATTTTCTGCGGTTTGATCTCGAACTGCCCCAGGTCCGAACGCGTCATGAAGAGAATATCTTCGACGATAGAAATAAGCTGCTGCACTCCCTCCTGCACGTAGCTCAGGTAGGTACACTGCTCCTCGGTCAGCTTGCCCATATGCCCATGCAGCAGCAGATCGACAAAGCCGTGCACGGAATTGAGCGGCGTGCGCAGTTCGTGCGATACCATCGAGACGAAATTCGAGCGTACATGGTTCGCCACTTTCATAGCCGAGATGTCGCGCCCGATAAAAGTGGCGCGGAAAATGCCGCTGATATCTTCTATCGGCGTGACACTCATGGAGACCTCGCTGATATGGTTGGGCCGCGTCCCGATCACCAGTTCTTCGTTCGCGAGGGGCTGATTTTGCTGGAGCACGCGCACAAGGGGACAGGCCGATGTTCCGCACAATTCCATGTGGTTCAGGTTCTGGCAGCGCAGCACCTCGGTGCACCTGCGCCCGCTGGCTTCCTGGGAGGTCCATCCGAGCGTGCGCGCCGCTGCCGGATTGAGTTCGAGGACATGAAAGTTTTGATCCAGCGAAAGTACCACATCGGGAGTATTGGCAATAGTTTCGGCCAGGCAGTGGTAGCGATCTTCTAGCGTTGTGGGATCGATATTTTCTAATAGATAATGATCTGCGGCAGGCCCGGGGTCTGACACAGTGCGTGACAGATCTCCGTTTGTATGCGGCAACTGTTTCTGTGTACGTTTCCTCACCCTGTTCCCTTCACTTCCCAATAAATTTGTACCCTACACCTCGTACAGCGACAATGTGTTGTGGCCTGGTAGCATTTACCTCTAGCTTCTTACGAAGACGACGGATGTAGACATCGACAATGTTGCTATTGTTCTCATCCTCGTTCCATACCTCCGCCAGCAACTGGTCGCGATCTACCACCTGACCATTGCTATTCATCAGCACGCGCAGCACCTGCATCTCAGTAGGAGTGAGCGTAATGGTCGAGCGGCCCGCGATCACCACCTTTAGCTCCGCGGGGAAGAGTTCGATCTGCCCACCGCGCAGGCACTGGCCGGGGGGTTGACCGTTTTGTTTCGCACGGCGCAGGATTGCCTTCACACGGGCGACAAGTTCCTGGGGGTTGTAGGGCTTGCACAGATAATCATCAGCGCCGATATCGAATCCCTGCAACTTCTCCTCTATCGAATCGCGCGCCGTCAGGAAAAGGAGCGGAATGTCGAAGCCTTCGGCTCGCAGGTGATTGGAAAGCTCGAAGCCATTCACATACGGCATGGTGACATCGAGGATCAGCAGATCCGGCTCACGCTTTTTAATCATCTGCAATGCGCCACGGGGATTATCGGCAGTCTCTACCTCGTAGCCTGCTTTGCCGAGGACAAACTGCACCAGTGCATTTGAAAAAGGTTCATCATCAACAACGAGAATGTACACAGTCTTCCCCTCTTCTTGTATAACCCAGGTTGCCGTGCACCTTCTGTGAGCGCTTCCAATACACAGAGTTGATAGATGGTGAATTGTCAGTGTGTGTATGGTACACGTTCAATCCCGTAATTGTCAAGAGGATACTTTTAATGCCCGTAGTTTCTCCAGATATACCATCAGAATTGCTATGTCCGCCGGGGTTACTCCCTCTACACGCGACGCCTGCCCAACGGTGCGAGGGCGTGTACGCATCAATTTTTGCCGCGCCTCGGTGCGCAGGTGCCGCACTGCGGTGTAATCGAGCGCATCGGGAATGCGCATCGCTTCGAGCCGTAGAGTGCGCTGCACCATCTGTTCCTGCTTATGAATATAATTCTCGTATTTTACCTGCAACTCGACCTCTTCCATCGTCTCAGCGTCGAGGGTAGGCAGCGTGGTGGGACGAGCGTGGTAAAGTCCCCGGTCTACTGCCTGACTCGAGGAAGCCACGCGCTCGGCCAGTTGAGCTACCTGGACGTAACTCGTCTCCGGCCTGCGCAGCAGATCGCGCGCGGTAAGCATCTGGCCCGGCGGTGCGATGCCAATTTCGCGCGCCCAGGTCTCGACCAGGCGCGAGGAGGTGAAGGTCACGCTATCCAGCCGGCTGAGCGCATGCTGGATAGCTTCGCGTTTCCTCACGACCTGCTCATAGCGCTCCTCATCGATGAGGCCGAATTTGTAGGCGTAATCGCTCAACCGCAGGTCGGCGCTCTCAGGACGTAGCAGCAGGCGATGCTCCGCGCGCGAGGTATGCAGCCGGTATGGTTCGCTCAAGGGACGCGTTACAAGATCATCGATAAGCACGCCGATATACGCCTCATGGCGACCAGGAACGAAAGCCTCCTCGCCACGCACGCGCAGGGCCGCGTTGATCCCCGCCACAATGCCCTGCGCCGCTGCCTCTTCATAGCCGGAGGTGCCGTTGATCTGGCCCGCATGGAAAAGCCCGGCCACAGCTTTTGTCTCAAGCGTTGGCAGCAACTGCTCGGGTGGCACATAGTCGTACTCGACGGCGTAGCCCATGCGCACGATTTCGACGTGCTCCAATGCGGGAATGCTGCGCAGCATCGCCAGTTGCACATCTTCGGGGAGACTGGTATTCATGCCCTGCACGTAGACCTCGCCGGTGCGCCATCCCTCTGGTTCCAGAAAGACCTGGTGCGCGCCCTTATCGGCGAAGCGCACAACCTTATCCTCGATAGAGGGGCAGTAGCGCGGGCCAATGCCCTGAATCACGCCCGTATAGAGCGGCGAACGGTGCAGGTTGTCGCGGATAATCTGGTGCGTGCGTTCGGTGGTGCGTACCAGGTAGCAGGGCAACTGCGGTCTCCAGCCGTGCAGGTCCTCATCTGTGACGGGGTAGATAGGGTTGGGGCGACTGCCGGGCAACTGCACATCCTCGCGCGCGGATACGTCTCTGGAAAAATAGAGCGGGACGCGGCTCCCCGGCTGTGGTTCCGTCTTGCTGAAATCGATGGTACGCGCGTCGATGCGTGGAGGCGTACCGGTTTTGAAGCGCCGGATCTCCAGTCCCAGCGCGCGCAGCGACTCGGATATGCCCAGGGCCGGTCCTTCTCCGGCCCGGCCGCCGGGCTGTGTCTTCGCGCCGACGACCAGCCGTCCATTGATGAAAGTGCCCGTCGTCAGGATCACAGCCCCGGCCTCGTAGCGCCAGCCGTTGCTGGCCTCGACGCCCGTGATGGCCGGACGGCCATCCGCGCCTGTGCGCGTTAGCAGGCGTGTAATGGTCGCCTGTTTCATATCGAGATTCGGCTGGGCTTCCAGCGCGAACTTCATGGCGAGGCGATACGCCTGCTTATCGCATTGTGCGCGCAGGGCCTGGACTGCCGGACCTTTGCTCGTGTTGAGCAGGCGGATCTGGATGAACGTGCGATCTGTATTGCGCCCGATCTCACCGCCGAGCGCGTCGATCTCTTTGATGAGATGCCCCTTCGCCGGTCCGCCCATCGATGGGTTGCAGGGCATCAATGCAACGCTATCCAGATTCATTGTCAGCAGCAAGGTCTTGCGTCCCATGCGCGCGCTCGCCAGCGCCGCTTCGCAGCCGGCGTGCCCGGCTCCTACGACGATGACCTCGTAAACGCCCCCGGCGGGCGACTGCGGGGAAGGATTGTTGCTCTCGGTGTCGTTTTCCATTAGATATATACCTGGTTGATTGCTTTACTAAGAGTAGTTTTCACTGCTACAGCATTCGTATTATGCCCCAGATAGCCATCCTCGTCAATAACCTTCAATCGCTGCCCGAAAAATTGCGACTTTTCTGCTCACCGGAAAATGTCCTGTATTCTTGAAGAGAGTGCATAATGCTCAGCGCCATCGTGCCCCGGACGTTCGCGCGGCTTCGCCGTGCCTTATGGATATGATTTTGCGAAAAATGCGTTGCGCGCATTTTTCGCAAAATCATATCCATAAGGGGAGCACCGCAGGTGCTCGCCAGTGAAGGTGTCGAACCCAGACAGTTTCTATTAGAAACTTTGCAGAAAAGGTGATTGACGGAGGGGGCAGAACATGATAGTATCGTGTCAGCTATGCGCGGGGCGATGGCGGAACGGTAGACGCCGGGGACTTAAAATCCCCTGACCGAAAGGTCGTGAGGGTTCGAATCCCTCTCGCCCCATCTCAAGTAAGAAGCCTCTCTACAAGGCGGCCTAAACGACTACCCTCCCAAAATTCCCAAGTCAGAAGACCCACAGTTTAGCCCATCTTTCATAAAGTCTCCTGACCTCCAAAAACACCTCTAGGTCAGGAGATTAGCAATCTTCCTGAGCTTGAAAAGTGAACCCCCCTTTGAATGGATGTGCAATAAGATTTAAGATTATATTAATGGACAGTCAGGTATTTTTATGTTACCATCAGCATAAGCACAGGTATGGCTGATGCGATGATTATTTCTGAGGATAGAGGTTAGGTAGGATGTCTGAAATTAACTCTCCATTTCGCTACCCCGGCGGTAAGTTTTATGCTCGAAAACTTATACTCAAACATTTGGTCCCCCATGACTGTTATATTGAGCCGTTTGCTGGCGGGGGCTCTATTTTTTTTGCTAAAGAGAAGGCCGCTCATAATATCTTAAACGATGCCGACCCAGAACTAATTAACTGTTATCTAGCGATACGGGACAATGTGGAAGGGTTGATAAGACTGCTTGATGGTGTTCCTGCTACTAAAGAGCTTCATCACTACTATAAGAATATATACAGGCCCACAAATGATTTAGAGCGAGCCTTTCGCTGGTATTATCTGAACAGAATTAGTTTCTCAGGTATAATGAATATGCAAAATTGCTTTTGGGGTTATGGGGATAAATATAGTATGCAGCCAAAGAACTGGCCGCGCCATCTTCGGCGATGTTCTGAGAAATTACAAGGGGTGGAGATAACCTGTTTAGACTTTGAGCAGGTTATTGTGAATGCCCCTGACAATGCATTCCTTTTTGTTGATCCTCCCTATTTCAATGCCGATCAAGATAAGTTTTATACGCATAGCTTTGATAGGGAAAATCATTACCGGCTGGAGAGGGTACTCCGTGAACATAGTCCCCGGCTGAGATTCCTCCTTACCTACGATAACAGTCCAGAAGTGCGAGAGTTGTATCATTGGAGCACGCACATATTGGACAAGGAATGGAACTATACTATTAATCGTACCGATGATCAGACTAAGAAAACTACGGCAAAAGGAAAGCGGTATATGGGCAAGGAGATTTTCATTATCAATTATGATGTGGACGCCGTTCACGAGCCTTTTCCTGTACAATTGCCATTAGAGACGATTGAATTTGGTTTAGTGGTAACCAATTAGGATCGTTTTCTAGAAGAACGGATGGCGTCCGAGGGATAACCAAATAACCCTCAACCTGCTCTGCAATTTTGCGCGGTAGTACAAATCTCCAATCTTTGTTAGTAGCATCTATAAGAGAGATAGTATCTGCGACGCCATAATACCGATAAAGGAGCTCAAGTAGACCAGGATCCGGGACTAACTCGAATTCCTCTCCTATAGTCCCTCCTTCAAAAAGAGCGTTGGTAGGAGTTGCTACTATTACATCAAATTCGGTTACTAAATAGCGGTCGTTGTAAGGCAGGGACGTGTTGCTGCGACTTCTATGACACTTCACCTTAAAATGGGGAATGTTTTTGTGTTTTCTTGTTCGAGTACCGCTAGTCATTGATCCCCGTACTGCGCTCTTTGTCTCAATAATTATCTGGATTCCCGTTTTTCGATGTGTTATACCAATATCCTGATCATTAGTACCCGGCTGAGGATTGAGATTCAATTTCTGAACGGTCCATATTTGGGGATCCAGGACTCGACCCAGCGTAAATACAGCATCATATTCCGCTGCTTTTCCACGCAACATTGGAATAACCTTTTGATCATTAAGAATCGAGAAAAAGTCTTCAATTCTAATATTGTATTTCTTACAATACGCTTCTAGCTCTCTTCCAAGCTTTTCGTAGTCTACTCGATCAGATGCGCTCATATTTGCTCTTGCCTCTTCTAATCTTCTTGCTTTTATTGGTAAGGGGGGCCAAAGTTAAAGAGTTCTTTGATCTCTACATTCAGTTGCTGGGCTAATTTCAGCAAAGTTTTAAGGGTGGGGGAGGCTATTCCTGTCTCGATCTCACTGACATAGTTCACTGATAAGTTAGCTCTCTCAGCAAGTTGAGCTTGAGTAAGGTTGGCTAAACGCCTCAAATACTTCACTCTCTTGCCAAGAAGCAGATGCAATTCTGCCAGGTCCATTGTGTAGTCGATCCTATCCTAAATGGATACATCAGTCAGAGGAAAAATATCACATCAACAGAGGGAATTACACCAGCCAGTAGTTGGATTTTGGAGGGGGACAGTCAATGAAAGACTTTGGAGTAGAAATGTAACCGAGAAGCAAAATTTGCAGGTGATGCTCATAAATAATGCTATAAAATATCTTGCTGATGAAATTGATGGTGAAGTTCTGCAGAAAATGAGGCTGCAATGACAGATGCAGCCTTTAATTGTCACCTGTCCGATATCCTCTATTTTATGCTCTTTTTATATCTCCGTGTTTATTAGCACCTCTAAATCATGTCCGATAGTGGAAAAGCCAGGTTAAGTTATCGGACATATGGCGAAATTGGGCGGGATTCGATGAGATCGTCTTGAGAACTATTCGGGCTTAAGGAGTATTTGGTAAATGATGAGGAATAATGGGGATTTATGGAAAATTTTTGCATAGGATGGTGTGCATTAGTGGAGGTCAATCTGAGGAATGTCCAGAGCCGAATCGGTGGGGGTGGCAAACGCCGGGGCAGCATAGATCGCTTCGCGCGTGAGACGTGGATAAGCCTCTAAAAGATCATCTATCGTCGTCCCGCTTGCAAGCTCATCAAGAATTTGATCAACTGCAATGCGTGTCCCTTTGATTGCTGGCTTCCCAAAGAGCACATTTGGATCTGAAACGATCCATGACCGGTACTGTGGCATAAGGCTATCCTTTCGATTACTCCCCAGGTGAGATGATAGCATCCTTCGTCAGTATTATACTATGTTTCCGCCGCTCCACAAAGTAGCGCATTCTACCCTGCTTTCCGGGGAATACTGAGCAAAATTTCATCGTTATGGTGAGTGGATAGGGAGAATCGTCAGCGGCGCTCCTCTTCCCTTGCTTGCTTGTTCATAAAAGTAATGGCTTAGATGAACAAATTTTCATTGTTGGGGCCGCAAACAGGCCCGGAAAGGGTACTTTCCTCTTGTCATCAGGGCTGAGTCGTGCTACACTGCAACCAAAAGATTACAACTTTTTTAGCCGCTGCTCGTACACGTTCACAGAAGATGCTGTTTTTTTCCTTATCAGGAGTGAATATAGAGAACTAGTAATGAGCGGTGATGAATGGTAGAATCAACCATAAGCGCTTCAAGCATGCTGGGGGGCATTGGATCATTAGCGAAGCCGGCACGCAAAACACGCAGTCGCAGTAGCGAGGCTGTATCAGGTGTACAGGGTGTATCCAGCACCGGCCAGACGATTAGCGGCCGAACAAAGGCGGGGGCCGTAGTGGAGTCGATGAGCGATACAGAACTCGTTGCGCTCGTGCTTGAGGGCGACCAGGATATCTTCTCGACGCTTGTTGAGCGCTATAAAGATGCTGTACAGAATCTCGCCTATCGTATGCTTGGCAATGTAACAGAAGCCGAGGATGTGACGCAGGAAACGTTCGTGCGTGCCTTCATGCAGCTTGCGACGTACAAGCCAGTGCATAAGTTCAGCACATGGCTACTCTCGATAGCCTCGCACCTGGCTATCGATCAACTCCGTCGTCGCCGCTTTCTGGCCCTGCCGCTGGAGGATGTGCCGTTCCTGGAGTGGGTAATTGACAACGGCATTAATCCAGAGCAATCAGCTCTGCAAGGGGAGCAGCAGGACGAGATCCAGCGCTATCTTCAACGCTTGCCGAGCAAGTACCGCGCAGTTATCGTCCTGCGTTACTGGTACGATTTCTCTTACGAAGAAATTGCAGCTACGCTTAAATTGACGCCCGCTCTGGTCAAGGCGCGCCTGCATCGCGCTCGCGAATTGCTGGCGCGTTACATGCTAGAGAAATCATCTCGTGAGGAGGAGCAGGTTGATGCGCTGTCACGAAGCTAGACAATGGCTAGAAGATCAGCGTGAAGACAATCTTGCATCCGCGGATGCTGCGGCGCTGCGAGAACATCTGCAAGAGTGTGCGGGCTGCCGCGCGTTCCAGCAGTATCAGCGGCATCTTGAAACCGTGCTGCGTGCGCAGGCTCCTCGCATGCGGTCACGGATCACAACCGATCATATTATGCAGGCGATCCAGCAGCAGAGGAGAATCACGCAGCAGCTTGAGGATATTCGCAAGCGGCAGCAGTCGCGCGTAGAACGTTTGCGCAGCGTGGGTGCCGCGATGGCTGCGATCAGCTTCTTCACGCTGAGCAGCATTCCCCTGCTATTGCTGGCTATCACGATTATCCAGACCGATCTGGTGCTCAAGGCGCTGACATTGCTCAACGGCGTCATCGACACCCTGATCATTCTCTCGCAGTATCTACAGACTGGACTGACCGTGGTGACGCGCAACACCTGGCTGCTGTCGGGGGTTGCCTTCGCCTGTGTCATCATGATGGGGATGTGGCTTCGCTTGATGCGCCAACCACAGGAGGTGTAGATAGCGAAGGTCATAGCCGAACGCCCGGCTATGATAGGGGGTTCCGGTATGCTAAAAGTCTTTCGCAGACGCTGGTTTATACTTTTGCTGCCCGGACTCTTGTTCCTCGCAGCGTTCTTGATAGGTGGGGGAGGTTCTCTGGTGTCCGGGGTGCCCGTGGCCCTGGCGGCGAGCAGTTCGTCAGGCGGGGGCGGTCTGGATTGCACAGGTGGGCCACGGCAGGCATCCTTTGGTAGTGTTGTGGTAGTCAACAGCGGGGAGGTGATATGCAGTAACCTGACCTCTTTTGGGGGAACGATAGTAATTCAGGGGGTAGTCAAGGGAAACGTGGTCTCGTTCGGCGGGAATGTTGTGATTGATGGCAGAGTTGAGGGCAACGTCACTCTGTACGAAGGCAACGTTACCTTGCAGAATAATGCCCATGTGGACGGGAACATCCATCTTTGTGGGGGTCACTGGGTGCATGGCGCCGACTCACAGCTTCGTGGCTCGGTCTTCGAATGCACGACAAGCGCGGGCCTGCTGGCACTGAGCGCCGGGCGGCCCTCGTTAAGCATCTGGTCCATTCTGACATGGGTAGCGCTGGGGCTTCTGCTTACCTCGCTGCTGCCGGAACATGTGATGCTGGTACGCACGACGGTGAGCAGCAAAATGAGGCGCAGCCTTGTTCTGGGACTCCTCAGTGCGCTGCTGGCGCCGGCTGTGCTGGCTGTGCTGATCGCACTCATTATCTCTATCCCGCTGGCGATTATCGTGGCGACAGGACTGGTTGCGGCGTGGGCGCTGGGGACGGTAGCCGTTGGCTGGCTCGTTGGTGACTACATCTTGCGCACGCTCACTCCGCATCAGCATACGACGCGTTTGGCGCAAGTTGTGGTGGGATTGGTCGTGTTAGTATTGTTAGAATCGCTCCCCTATATTGGCTGGCTGGTTAGCATCGGAGCGGGATTGCTAGGGCTGGGGGCCGTTTTCTTGAGCCGTTTCGGAACGCGGCTCTATTCTCAACCCAGACAGCCGCTCCCGTTATAGATCTGTGGGATGCCCGAGGCCCTGTGGTCCCGCTGCATCCCGCATGTGTTAAACGTCTAGAATGCCCTTCATTGAGGGTAGGAGGCCCGAACGCGTAAGGGTCGCTTCATATGTGGGACTCCATCGTTGGGGGGCCAGGTAGTATCTACGAATAGGCAAGACTAAAACGCTGGAAAGATGGGACGGACATCAACGACGTGCATTGTCGTGAGGTGGACCGCCGAGGTGAACATGAGCATTGATGTTGAACTTACAGACCTTGCCTACGGGGGCGATGCCGTAGGCCGCTATGAGGGGCGCGTCCTGTTTGTTCCGGGGGGCATTCCGGGCGAACGGGTACGAGTTGAGATTGTGGAGGAACGCCGGGGCCATGCCCGCGCGCAATTAATAGAGATCTTGCGTCCTGCATTAGAGCGGGTCGAGCCTGCTTATCCGCTGCTCACCGATAGTGGCTGTCAATGGCAACACATCTCTTATCCCGCGCAGCTTACCTGGAAGGCGCATATTGTACGCCAGTTGCTTGTCCGTATTGGTAAACAGCCGGATGCCCTCGTTCATCCTACGATTGGCATGCCGCCAGGGGTTTCGCCCTGGCATTATCGCAACATCGCGCTATTTACTGTTGGACCACGCGGCGAGGTTGGTTTCAAGCTGACCGACAGCCATGAAGTTCAGGACCTTGAGGATTGTCCGCTGCTGCATCCCGCGCTCGACCAGGTTTATCAGCTTGTACGTCACAGGCTCAAAGAATACTTCGGCGATACGCTTGGCGAGATGATCCAGGGCTTTACGCTGCGGGGCGCTATCGGGGCCGTGAGCAATTCTACTCTCGGTGCCGCGTCACCCAATATCAAGGCGGTGCCCACGCTGCTGACGGTGCATGCCCGCCCCGGTTCGCTGATCGAGAATCCGCAGCAGCTCGCGCAAGAACTCATGACTACGGCGCCCGGCATTGTGGGCGTGATCGTTGAGCGCGTGGGAGGACGCTACGGGCGCGTCTTCGTCGGCCAGGAGTTCCTGACGGATGTCATCCTGGGCCGCCGTTTCCGCGTCTCGGCGGATTCCTTCTTCCAGGTGAACCTCATCCAGACCACTGTGCTTGTCGAACGCGCCCTGGCGATGCTTGAGCCACAGCGCTCGGAGGTCGTGCTGGATGGCTACAGCGGGGTGGGCCTCTTCTCGGCCTTCCTCTCGCCACGCTCCGCGCGCGTCATCGCTATCGAATCGCAGCCAAGCGCGGTGATGGATGCACGCGCCAGCGCCGCGCTGAATAATCAGAACAACATCACGGTTCTGGAGGGTACGCTGGAGCGACTGCTGGGCCAGTTGCATTACCGGCGCGAGCGTATTGACCTGGCGCTGGTCGATCCGCCGCGCTCCGGCTGCCATCCGAAGGCGTTGCAGGCGTTGCAGGTGCTGGCTCCGCGCTCTATCTGTTATGTATCCTGCGATCCCAGCACGCTCGCACGCGATATTGCGACGCTGTGCTCCGGCGGGCGCTATCGCCTGGTAGCGGCTCAGCCCATCGATATGTTCCCACAGACGTATCATATCGAATGCGTCGCGCTGCTGGCCCGCATGGGTGTGCGCTAAACTTCGATCCCACAAAAATCCCCGCGCCGGCGCGGGGATTTTTTGTGGGATCGATGGCTATATCTGGTCAACCAGGGTTGGCCGTTTGCTCAACACTACCTGGATCTTACTCCCTTTCTCCATCATCGTGCCTGGCGGCGGGTTCTGATGCACAACATGGCCGGGGGCGACGTTGGTATGGGAAATAGCCTCGCCCCACACGGTGACATCCAGCCCAAACTCCTGCGCACAGGCCATTGCCTCCAGCAGATCCATATCTTTCAAGTCGGGGGCGCTCCTGCTTTTGTCGGTCTCCTCCAGCGCCGTGATCACGTTCCCAAACCACTTGTGCAGCGCCTGTTTCTCGTCGTTCTCCTTCTTGACCTTATCTGCCTCATCCTTGTGCCTCTTGATACCCTGAATTACATCTACCAGCACGAAGGGGTGATCGACGGTCGCCAGGATGATATCGGGATTTTTGCCCGGCGTCTCTATATAAACGTTCCCGATATCCAGGAAGCGCTCAATGATGTTGGGCACTGTCACCCTGATATCGCGGATATTCTTGTATTCGGTCTCTACGCGCGTCTCAAAAAAGATCACGAAGTGGCGGTGGATATCGATAATGCGCCTGTTGGTCAGGATATATACGTCGTCGATATAGTTGGTATACACCAGCCCTATCGCTATGAGCAGGCCCAGGACCACCAGGCCCGCGATCAGCCACCATTGCCCCATAAGCTCCACCGGTATCCAGCCAGCGCTCGGCGGCGCGACTGCCGCGGGCAGCGCGATCAACAGCAGGATCACCGGCAGGAGCAGATTGCGCGCGAGGACGTACTGAGAGCGCTGGATATACTTGACGCTGTATTCTCCTGGAACATAGCGTACATCGCAGGGAATGCGCAGAATGCCGCCAAAGGTTCGCCTGGGGCCAGGATAACGCTGACCACGCACACGAGGGCGGCCCTCGTCGGCGTTTGGCAGCGTGGGAACTGGTTTGGGCTTCGCCAGATCCGCGATCACTTCCGCCACGCCAGGATTTTTGGGAACAGGCACGGGCTTCTCTTTGGGCCTGGCCGCTTTAATAGCCTCGGTCATCCCTTGCAGGGCGTCTCGGACTTTGCGCGGTTCGGGAACGCCCTTCATAATGAGTTCGCCGCCAACCAGATAGAGGTGCACCGTGCCGTAGTCGAGCAGGAATTCTGGGAGCGTATCGACCTCAACGCCTATCTGCTGCACCCTGTCAAGAGGAGTTTCCTGCCGCGCAGGTTGTAGCAGGCCGCGCGAACTGATAATACGCCTGTTGGTGATGATATAGGTCTCGAACCACCAGGCAACCAGGTCTTTGTAGGCAAACCAGGCGCCGGTGACAAGGATAGCCACGGCGGCGGCGCCCTCCAGAATGTACCACAGCGTCGCGTAGCTCGGAAGCAGCGTCGAAATCCACAGGATCAGCATCAGCGCCACAACGCAGCCCAGCAGCGGCAGCGCCGGTGTTACCAGAAACCACCAGTGCCTGCGCAAGATCCGGCGCACCTCTTCGCCCGGCTGCTGTCCAGAAAAATACCATCTTCTGTCGCGCCCCCGGCGAAATACATGCAGACCGAACCGCCGCCGTCCTGACTGCCACAGGTCGGGAGGAGGAACTGTTTCAGATTGCTGCCTGGATTTATCGGCCATCGTGTCACCTCAACTCTGGGTAAGTCATCAGGTCGAATCTACGCTCTCAACTGCAAAGCTATTTTTTCGCGGGCGTCTTCTTTGCCCTCGCCGCGATCAATGCAATCACCAGTGCGATGATAGCGACTACAAAGAGTATTGGCAGATAATTGGCCGGGTCGGGTGTACCCACGGCAACCGTGACGCGTGGCTGCCCTCCCTGCTGCGATAGAAAGGTATCGACGTAGGCCAGGATGAAGGCTCCGCTGATGAGCGCGGGTATAATGCCGATGAAACGCTCATGATGCGCAGCCGGTCTGGCGAAAACCTTGTTGCCGACCACGTACCCCACGACGACGGCGATGAAAAAAAGCGCCAGCGATTCCCAGGGAACCAGCGGACCTTTGATTGGAGGATCCGGCGCCGGCTGCGGCGTCCCCGTTGCAAGGTAGCCAATCACTGCTGGCAGTCGCACAATGGTCTGACCGAAGGTTTTAGCGGAATCAGGGTGGATCAGGAATACAGCCAGCAGGACGAAGACCAGTGATACTATCTCGCGTCGCCAGCCACGCATAAACCCAACCACCCCAAAACCGAATGTAACAACGAAAAAGCATCCTTGATCCGTAACAGGCAATAACATCTATTTTTGTCTCCCCTGAAGCACCGGAGTCAACACATGCCAGACATGTGCCAGTATGGAACACAGATATACAAATGCTCTCCCTGAAATCCCGTTCCTGCATTTATGATACCACAGCCTCTTGCTAAAACCTAGTGGCAATCCTCCCCGCTTTCGCTCCGGGCTGGCTCACGCCTGCGGCGTTCACTTTATATTCAGTGTTGTGCAGAGATGCGCTTCGCGCATCTCTGCACAACACTGAAATGTATATTCTTTATGAAAAATGCGCGCAGCGCATTTTTCATAAAGAATATACATTTCTGGCGCGGCGCAGCCGCGCAAGCGCCTGGTCAGAAGGCCAAAAAAGTATGAAAACTCGTATCGATGAGCGCAATGTGCTATAATAAAGAAAGGTAGGATCAAATTTTCTAATCCCTCCCACTTCTTAATCCAGGCACTTCAACCCGCTATCGCCTTCTGGCTGGCTGGCTATACATGACTTTTTGATGAGGACGTTCTAATGGAACCTGGCAATATTAAAATGGTCAATATCGTTGAGGAGATGACCGGCGCCTACCTCGACTATTCTATGAGTGTAATTGTGAGCCGTGCACTGCCCGACGTGCGCGACGGCCTGAAACCCGTTCATCGCCGCGTCCTGTATGCTATGGATCAGATGGGCCTGCAATCGACGAAGCAATTCCGTAAGTGCGCCGGCACGGTGGGCGAGGTCTTGAAGAGCTATCACCCGCATGGCGACGTGGCCGTCTACGATTCGCTGGTGCGCATGGCTCAGCCCTGGTCGATGCGCTATCCCCTCGTTCTCGGACAGGGCAACTTCGGATCGCAGGACGATGATCCCCCGGCTGCCATGAGATATACCGAAGCCAAGATGGCGGCGATTGCCGATGAACTGCTGCGCGATATCGACAAGGATACGGTAGATTTTGTCCCGAACTACGATAACCAGACCGTCGAGCCAACGGTGCTGCCCGCGCGGCTCCCTAACCTGCTGCTCAATGGTTCCACCGGCATCGCCGTCGGCATGGCGACGAATATACCCCCGCACAATCTCGTCGAGGTCTGCAACGGCATCACCTACCTGATCGATCACCCCGACGCGACGACGGAGGAGCTATCGCGCATCATTCGCGGACCCGATTTCCCCACCGGCGGCATCATCCAGGGGCGCGAGGGCATCCGCAACACCTACGCCAACGGGCGGGGCCGCATTGTGATCCGCGCGCGCACGCGCATCGAAGAGTCGGAGCGGGGTCGCATGAGCATCATCGTCACGGAACTACCCTACCAGGTCAACAAGGCCGAACTGGTCAAGAAGATCGCCGAACTGGCCCGCGATAAGAAGATCGACGGCATCTCCGAGGTGCGCGACGAGTCTGATCGCCAGGGCATGCGCATGGTCATCGAGTTGAAGCGCGACGCTAACCCGGACAGCATCCTGAACTCGCTCTACAAGTACACAGCCATGCAGAGCGCGTTCCATACCAATATGCTCGCGCTGGTGGACCGGCAGCCGCGAACGCTGACGCTGAAAAATTTCTTGCAGCACTATATCCATCACCGCGAGATTGTCCTTACGCGCCGCACGAAGTACGAACTGGCCCGCGCCGAGGCCCGCAAACATATCCTCGAAGGCTTGAAGATCGCGCTGGATAACCTGGATGCCGTGATCAATACGATCCGCCAGTCGCAGCGCGATACCGCCGGTCTCACCGAAGAACTGCGCCTGCGCTTCGGCTTCTCGGAAGAGCAGGCGAAGGCGGTGCTGGATATGCGCCTCGCCAGCCTGGCCGCGTTGCAGCGCCAGAAAGTCGAGGACGAACTGAGGGATGTCGTCAGGCATATCGACTATTATCACATGCTCTTGCAGGATATCAACGAAATTCGCAAGCTCATCCGGCAGGATCTGCAAGAACTGAAAGAGAAGTATGGCGATGAGCGCCGGACTGAGATCAAGGAGGCCGAGGCGGGCGAATTCAGGGACGAGGACCTGATCCCCAACGAAGAGGTTGTGGTGACGCTGACCGAGAAGGGCTACATCAAGCGCCTGCCTTCGAGCACCTATCGTGCGCAGCGGCGAGGTGGGCGCGGCGTGACGGGCATGGTTACGCGCGAGGATGACGCCGTGCGCCACCTGGTTGTGGCGCACAGCCACGACAGCCTGCTCTTCTTTACTGATCGCGGGCGCGTCTTCCAGCTCAAGGTGTATGAGTTGCCCGATGTGAGCCGCACATCGAGGGGCGAGCATCTTATCAACCTGATCTCTATTGAGCAGCGCGAGCGCGTGACGGCCCTGGTCTACGTGCCAAAGGAGGTCAGCCGCGACTTCATGATCTTTGCCACGAAGAAGGGCGAGGTCAAGAAGACGGTATTGAGCGAGTTCGAGGCGGTACGCCGCAATGGCCTCATTGCGATGGATCTGGAGGAGGACGACGAGCTGATCGGCGCCCGGCTGGCGCATACCGGCGACGATGCGCTGCTGATTACGGCACATGGGCAGGCGATCCGTTTCTCGATAGATGAACTGCGCTCCGCCTCGCGCACCAGCGGCGGTGTGCGTGGCATCCGCCTGGGCGAAGGCGATACCGTCGTCTCGCTCAATCTGACGCCGGCCAATAGCGAACTGCTCGTCGTCACCGAGCATGGCTATGGCAAGCTCACGCCCATCGACGAATATCCGCGCCATAGTCGCGGCGGCGGCGGCGTCATCACGGCAAAGATCACGGAGAAGACCGGCAATGTGGCCGCCGCACGCGTTATCACGGAGAAGGATAGCGATCTGATGATAATCTCCGCGAGCGGGGTGGTGATCCGCACGGATGTGAGCCTGATTAAAAGGGCCGGGCGCGCCACTCAGGGCGTTATCCTGATGCACCTGGGCGAAGGCGATAGCGTGGTTGCCGTCTCAACTACCAACGGCAAGCGCCTGGAGAATGGCAACGGCGAAGCCGAAGAAAATAGTGAAGAATAAGCATGGATGCAGACGGGCGCAGCCCGTCTGTATCCATGCTTATTCTTCACTATTAGTTCCATTTAATATTAAGAGGCAGCGGCCTGCGCCCCCCTTTCTCCCTCTGGATGCGCTGACCCTGACGAATTTGCCGCGCTGCCGCACGATCCTGCCGCGCATCCTCGGTAATCATCGGGAATGAGCGATGGAAGCGGGCGGAGAACTCCCTGGCCCTGTTCTCAGAAATGCTTGCGCGCTGCTCATATGCGTGAGCAAGGATCGCGCGCTTCACATCATCGCTGGCCTCGATGAGCAATAGATAGGCCAGCGTAAAATCGGGCTTGCCCTGCTCGGCGTAAGCATCGGCGCAGCTCAGGCCGTCGGCCCCCTGCTCCAGTTGTTGACGCGCCAGTTCAAGAAAGATATCTTTCAGCGTTTCGCGATAGAGACTATCAAATGTATCTGGCATCCTCTGCTCCTGCATGATAGCAATGACATCTCTTACTTATACTACCATATTCCCTCCATAGGTTCCCCGGCTTCATCTCTCTTCATGTTGAGATTCGCGCCGCGGCACGTCTTTAAGTGTGTCTGGGGCTTAGCGCCTTCTCGCCGGACATTCCGCGCGGCTCCGCCGCGCAATGAGTGGAGTGTGAGGTGTGGCCCGGGCGCTTCGCACCGGGGCTACACCTCACACTCCATAAGCGAGCGCCGCAGGCGCGAGCAGAGGAATGTGGCTGCGGCGCATCGCCTTCTTACCGGGCAATCAAGCGCTGCCGCATAGTGGAAACAGGTTGTTGTGTGGCAAAATACGCGCAGTGCATTTTGCCACACAACAACCTGTTTCCAGCGAGCGCCGCAGGCGCGAGAAAACATCTCAACAGGAAAGAGGTTATCCGATTTTTATGGACTCCTATCAGCTCTATCATAGAGATGGCTACCTCCGTGAAGTGGATGCAACGGTGATACGCGTCGCCGAAGATCGGGTTGTGCTGGACCAGACGATCTTTTATGCGCGGAGCGGAGGACAGCCGGCTGACCACGGCGCGCTCACCTGGCCTGGCGGGCAGGCGCGGGTGAGCGATGTGCGTCGTGAAGGTAACGAGATCTGGCACAGGCTGGAGGGGCCAGTTCCCCCGGTGGGGACGCAGGTACATGGAGAACTTGATTGGGAGCGCCGCTACGCCCTTATGCGCGCTCACACAGCACTCCATATCCTCTGCGGCGTTATCTGGCGCGACTATGGCGCGCACGTCACGAGCAGCGCAATGGAGCCGGGCAAAGCGCGCCAGGATTTTGAGCTTGAGCGCATGACGCTCGACTTCGCCACCGAGATAGAACGACGCGTGAATGCCGAGATCGAGGCGAACCGGGAGGTGCGCATCCGTTTCCTGCCGCGCGCCGAAGCCTTCGCCATCCCGGACCTGATCCGCACAAAGATCAATCTGCTACCTGAAGATATTGAGATAGTGCGCATAGCCGAGATAGTCGGGCTGGATATTCAAGCCGATGGTGGCACACATGTCGCGCGTACCGGCGAGGTCGGCCATGTTCGGGTTATAGCTCACGAGAGCAAGGGACGCATAAACAAACGCCTGCGCCTGGCAATAATGCCATCCTGAGCATAACCTGTTATCCCTGGCGCAACATATCATCCTTCGCGCGCGCCCAT
>Ga0209810_1001752_pt1 | contig 30352 bp, 25 predicted proteins | sample Coa_R1_7_FD_187159 | JGI IMG/M metagenome (GOLD analysis project Ga0209810, IMG submission 187159) | Surface soil microbial communities from Centralia Pennsylvania, which are recovering from an underground coalmine fire - Coalmine... | ecosystem: Environmental > Terrestrial > Soil > Unclassified... | reverse complement strand
TAGTGATCCCACATTCCCGAGTGGAAGGAGTGTGGCTCAACGGATAAAAGCTACCCCGGGGATAACAGGCTGATCTTGCCCAAGAGTTCACATCGACGGCAAGGTTTGGCACCTCGATGTCGGCTCGGCGCATCCTGGGGCTGGAGTAGGTCCCAAGGGTTGGGCTGTTCGCCCATTAAAGCGTCACGCGAGCTGGGTTCAGAACGTCGCGAGACAGTTCGGTCTCTATCCGTCGTGGGCACAGGAAGAGTGAGGGCCGTCAACTTCAGTACGAGAGGACCGAGTTGGCTGGACCGCTGGTGCGCCAGTTGCCTTGCCCGAGGCAGCGCTGGGTAGCTACGTCCAGAAAGGAGAAGCGCTGAAAGCATCTAAGCGCGAAGCCGCCCCCAAGAGGACTCTTCCCATCGCTCTGCGGAGCGATCAAGATCCCAGGCAGATGACCTGGTGGATAGACCGCGCGTGTGAGCCGGGCAACCGGCGCAGCGGAGCGGCCCTAATGATCGTACGGCTTGTTTCCCTCAAGTGTGGTGATCTGTGATATCAGCATCGGAGGGAACCGTACTAGAAAAAGTAGCTTTCACAAGGAGTATGAGTCAAAACTTCATGCTTCGCGAGCCTCTGCTCATCTCTTGCCTGGTCTCGGCAAAATTGAGGTAATAATGTCTTTGGTGGTTTTTGAAGAGCGCGTAATCCAGCGCTCTTTTTTATTTTTGGATAACCAGAATCTACAAGCTCTATGTTACAATTATTGACAGCAAATCATGAGCGTGAAGGTTCTTAATGGTTCCAGGGAGTGCTCCAAATGCTAATCGATTTTCATACGCACATATTTCCATCGGATGTCCGCGATCACCGGGAGCAATATTGCGCGCGCGATCCCTGGTTTAAGCAACTATACGCGAATCCTCGTACAGAGCTGGCGACCGTGGAGGACCTGGTCGTCGAAATGGATGATGCCGGGGTAGATGCGGCCGTCACATTCTCATTCGGCTGGACCGATGCGGGGCTGATCGAGGAGACGAACAGCTATGTCATCGAGGCCATGAAGCGCTATCCGGGACGAATTTATGGTATGGCAGTACTTCAGCCAACAGTTGGAGCGCGGGCAGCCCTGGAATTGGATCGCTGCGCCAGGGCCGGGATGATCGGGCTGGGCGAATTAATGCCTCACGGCCAGGGTTATAAGCTGAGCGATATTCAACTGCTGATGCCGGTAATGGAAGTTGTGCGCCACCATCAATTGCTGGTGCTGTCACACTGTAGCGAGCCGGTAGGGCATCTCTACCCTGGCAAGGGCGATGTATCGTTGCATGATATCGTTACCTTCCTCACCGCCTTTCCCGATGTGCGTTTTATAGCTGCGCACTGGGGCGGAGGTCTACCATTTTACACGCTCATGCCGGAGATACAGCGCGTCACAGCCAATGTATGGTATGATACTGCTGCCACCGTCTACCTCTACCAGCAGCGTATTTTTCCGGTAGTGGCAGACCTGGTTGGCGCGGAACGAATTCTATTTGCCAGCGATTACGGCCTTTTACGCCAGCGGCGAATTATCACTCATATTGAACAATCCGGCCTGGACGCCGGAGCAGTCAAGATGATATTAGGCGGGAACGCGGAACATCTGTTATTTCACCGGTAAAGCTGCGGGGACATTATTAACTATGCGAGTTATATCATTGGGCAGTGGGAGCAGTGGCAACGCATTACTGATCGAAGCGGGGCCAAAGGGTCGCACGAAAATCCTGGTAGATGCAGGATTCAATGGCAGAACCTTGATTGAGCGCCTGCGGATCGCCGGTACTTCTCCGGCCCAACTGCAAGGTATTTTGCTCACGCACGAGCATACCGATCATATACTGGGTCTGCCAACGCTGGTAAAACGCTATGGCGTACCGGTAATTGCCGATCCTCTCACGATAGAGGCAGTAGAGAGAATTTTTGCCAGCGGCTACATAACTATAGATGCCGACCAATCCACCAGTATCGCAACACTGGCGCGAGACGAGCAGCCATCAACAGGGCAATTGCAAGAGCTGCCCATAGCATATATGATCGCGAATGATAACCGTGAATCTCTATCGGATAATCATACGAACGGTCGCCTCGATGTGGTACAAAATGGCTCTGACCGTCCTATTATCTCACAATCATCCCAGCCGTTCGCGGTCGGCTCGCGCACTATGATTGGCGACATCGAGGTTATCTCTTTTCCGGTCTCGCATGATGCCGTAGCGCCGTGTGGTTACCTGCTGAGCGCCGGCGGTTGTCGTGTGTGCGTGGCTATCGACAGCGGCGAAGTGACCGCGACCATGCTCGAGGCCATGAGCCAGGCCGACCTGCTCGTCATCGAATCCAATCACGACCGCGAAAAACTGCTGCGCGGCCCCTATCCCTATTCCCTGAAACAGCGTATTCTCAGTCCTACTGGCCATCTCTCTAACGACCAGGCAGCAGACGCGGTCTTGCGCACCTGGCGCGGTGACGGCGTGCGCTGGCTCTGGCTCTCCCACCTCAGCCGCACCAACAACACCCCAAAACTGGCCCTGAACAATATGCACACGCGCCTGACCGCCGCCAAAGCCAACCTTGCCCAGGTGCATATCTCCGTCCTGCCACCAGGGATGGGAGGGGTATGGGACTCGACGCAGTTGTGGAGCATGGCTTCGTTGTGGGAGATGGGAGAATGAGGTAGGCTCACGTTCTGCGTCCTTTTCCCACAATCCCCGTCTCCATAAGGGTATACTACAATCAATCGCTAACAGTGTGCCTTGCTGCTCGCATAGTAGAAGTGAAGGATACAGGTCATGATTTTGACAACAGAACGGGAATTGCCAACCATCCTCTAATTGACATAAAAATTAAAAAAGAGAAAAGGTGCGTCCTTTTAGCAAAAGTTCCGACTATTCAGGTGCAATTGAGCGTGTTACCATGTCTGTTACAGGATAGAACAGAGGATAAAAGGAAAGGGTCTTTCACAGGAGTTGAGAATGTCCGTTTCCTGAAAGGTGTGATAGAGGACATCCCACTGCCGGACAACAGCGTTGATGTCGTCAAATCACACCGGTGCCTTACTATCCTGCATCAGGGCTGTGCGTGCCCGCTCTGCCAGTGTGACCGCTTTGAGGGACTCGAAGAAGCCCAGAGCTTGCTCGAAGTAGAGGTGGGCGCGGCCTATATCGGCTTCGCGTGTGACCGGATTGTCGCGGTTGACAACATCAGCGTGGCCGCGGTAGAAGAGGCCGAGACAGTAGAGCGTCTGCCCCCGTTCCAATGGAGTATCGAGTATTTCGAACTGCTTGAGGGCTTCCTGCAGGTCACGCTCGGCATCTTCCCAATGAGCTTGTTCCAGGTGCATGCGACCACGGGCGCGTAGGGCGACAGCATGAAACTTGCGCGACCCTGATTGCTCCGTCAGTGATAGAGCGCGTTCGCACATAGCCTGCTGGGCTTCCACGCTTTCACCGGTAATAACATAAAGTTCGGATAGGATAGCCACAACTGCCGGCGAGGGGAATGGTTCGGTTTGCTGCAAGGCCTCCTTGAAGTCTGAGGTCGCGCGTGTCCATTCTTCGCGGGCGAGATAGATACTTCGCGAGAGTTTGGGTTGGATACCGCGCTGCTCGGCCAGGCGCTTGTATTGGCGCAGCAGGCGGTCACTTTCCTCCTGATCTCCTGTGCGATAGGCAAGGTCGGCCAGCGTCTCCAGCGCATCCAGCTGCCAGTGTTCGTCCTGCTGGTATTGTTCGGTCACACGCAGGATGTTGTGAGCGACCTCGCGCACCTCGTCCCAGCGATTCCATTCGTACCACACATACATGCGACCAATCAGGCTGAGCAGCAGCAGCGAGGGACTTTCCATGGTCTGTGCGATACGCCAGGCCTGACCAAACCACTCCGCGGCAGCCGGATAATCACTGATATACTCGTGCGCCCAACCAAGCGAGGTGTACAGGTCATACAGTTCCTCGCGCCAGCTAATGAGAGGCGCCAGTTCCTCGCGGCGATGTTGTACGGCATGTTGTTCCAGGTACTTATGTTGCCTTTCGTAGATGAATCCCAGCGCATCCAGCGTGACCCACAGCGAATTGGTATCGTTCGCTTCCTCGGCAATACGCAGCGCCTCCTGCCCGCTACTCAAGGCTTTTTCCGCCAGCTCTGCTCGTTTATCCGGGCTGGCGTACTTGATCTGCCGCACATACCACATTGCCTGGTAGGTCAAGAAATCGGCCAGGTCGCCGCCGGGTGGTTTCCCCTCCAGCAATTTCAGGCCAGCATCGATATACGAGCGTACTACCTGCATATCGAGGCGCGTGTTGAACCATCCCAGCCAGCGGGTCGATAATTCTGCCATACTGCGATACAGGCACAGCAGGTCATCCTGGTTAACCTCCTCGGCCTCCTTCATGAGTTCCAGCGCGTGTCCGTACTCATGCCATGCTTCATCTGCATTGGCACGCTGGGCGTAGGCATCGCCGAGTTTCTTATGCATGTTCGCGATGGAGAGCTTATCGGCGTTGAGGGCGATCAATAAATCCAGCGCCTCAGCATATGCCTGAATTGCGCGGATCGTGTAATAGCCGTGAAAAGCCTGGTCTCCTGCTAGCGTCAGATACTGGATTGAGCGCTTGCTCAGTTCCTGACGTGTCAATCGTACCGGCGCTCTTCTATCCTCCTGAATCTCATTGTTGATCTCGCTTGAACCGGCGGAACTGGCCAGTATACTGGCCGACCAGTTTACCAGCGCCTGCCTGTAGTGATAAGCCAGTAATTCCGCGAAAGCGTCGGTGTTACCGGCGGCCTTTTCTTCCAGCCAGAGCGCGAGTTGCGCGTGTTTTTGTGAGCGGCGCAGGCGTGGAATGTTGTTGTAAACCACGTCGCGGATCAGGACGTGCTTGAAGATGAACACGCGGTCATGTTCGACCGGAGTACGCACATGTTTCTCGGTTTCCACGATAAAGTCGCGTTGTGAAAGCACATCCAGTATCTTGAGAATAGTACCGGAGTCGAGGTCCTGGGCGAGTTCAAGAATGCCCGATAGCCAGAAGGTACGGCCGATGATTGCCGCGTATTGGAGTACCTGTTTTTCCACCTGGCTGAGCAGGTCGATGCGCGCCGCCAGCACCCCCTGGATGGTATCCGGCACAACGCGGGGCAGGGGCAATACATAATGCGAATCAATCAGTGTGTCATCGGGCGGGATAGCCGGGCTGGATAGCTCGCTCAGCGTAGCGACGTTCTCCTCGCTCACATGCCAGCAGCCGTGATCATTGACCAGCACGCCCTGATCGATCAGCATGCGCACGATTTCTTCCACGAAGAAAGGATTTCCCTCCGCGCGGTTCTGAATTGTGTAATAAAGGACTTCGGGCAGTTCGTGCGTGCCCAGCAGGCCCGTGATCAGTTCTTCGCTTTCCTCTTTGGTAAGCGCCTCGAGAACGATAGTGGTGAAATTGCGGCGGCCACCCCCCCAGTCGCGTTTGCGCTCGAGAAAGTCTGGGCGAGCAGGACAGATAAAAAGCACTGGCTGGTCGGTGATGCGGTCCGCCAGGTATTCGAGCAGGTCGAGCAGGGCCTCATCCGCCCACTGAAGGTCATCGATGATGAGAATAAGTGGCTGCTGCTGGGCTACTGCCTCAAGCAAGACGCGCCAGGCACGCAGCAGTGCTGCCTGTGGCCCTCCCTGCTCGGTACTTTTGCTATGTGTGCTGCGCTGAATCTCGCGCCTGTCGATAAAACCGAGTTGAGCGGGATCGCCCGTCAGACCACTGCCGATACTGCGCACAAGCGCATTGGTTACCCGCTCGATATCTTCGTTGCGCTTTGCCTGCGCCAGTGTATCGCGCACAAATTCCACGAAGCGATTCTCCAGGTCTTCGCGGGTTTCGCCATCGCGCGCATTCAGCAAGGAGCGCAGGATTTCAACCAGCGGCCAGTAGGTAATACCCTCGCCATAGGGCGGGCAGTGCCCCTCGAGGATGCGGGGAGCGACAGGCCGGCCGGCGTTTGAAGCTGATTTGGCCGCCTCCTGCTCGCGGGCGATAAATTCGCGTACCAGGCGCGATTTGCCTATGCCCGGCGCGCCCAGCAGGGTAATCAAATGCGGGTGTTTTTCGGCCTGCACACGCGCGTAGGTCGCGTGCATCAGTGTCAGTTCCAGCTGGCGTCCTACGAGCGGTGCTTGTAGGCCCTCGATGCCGCGTGGGTGCTGGGTAATGGCCGGTGTACCTGTACGCAGGCCCTCTACTACCCACGCGCGAATAGGTTCCGACTTGCCCTTGAGATGCAGGGGAGCGATTGGACGAAACTCGAAGACGTTGCGTGTCGAGAAATATGTGCGCTCTCCCACCAGGATGGTATCGGGGCTGGCAACCTGCTGCAGGCGAGCGGCAACGTTCACAGCATCACCCGTGATGAGAAAATCTTGCCGGCTGAATTGCGCTCCTGGAGCCGCGACCTCGCCCGTGTTGATGCCAATGCGCATCTGCAAACGCGTCGCTTCCGGGTCCTGTGCCTGCCTTCGCTGGTTGAACCTGGCGAGGGCGGCCTGCATGTCTAAAGCGGCTCGTATGGCACGGTCAGGATCATCTTCATGCGCGATGGGAGCACCAAATACCGCTACGACTGCATCGCCGATATATTTCTCGATGGTACCACCGTGGCGCCGGATCTGCTCTGCCATCAGATTGAAGTAGCCTGCCAGGATCGCTCGCATATCTTCGGGGTCGAGATGGTCTGCCAGTGGTGTTGAACCAATGATATCGGCGAACATGATGGTGACGACGCGCCTTTCTTCCGGCAGCGGCAGCCTGCCCCTGTTGCCATCGCTATAAGGTTTATCTCTTGTGGTCTCCCATAGCATCGCCTGGTTTTCAGCGGCAGAAACGGTTGTCATTTCCTGTGTTTCCCCCGTTGTAGTATCGAGTGCTCCATCGCTGCTCTCGTTTGCAAGACGTGCCGGTGGAGGAGCAGCGCTTGCGCCTTGTGCAGCAAGAGGTGTCCCGCATTCGATACAAAATTTTGCTACCGGCAGGTTCACGGTGCCACAGTTAGGGCAGACCACCAGGCGATTGCCGCATTCCAGGCAAAACTTCGCATTAGGCGGATTGAGTGTATGACAGTTTGGACAGCGCATAGGTATATTTCTCGTCTAATTTAGCGTGATCTGAACAACTTTTTCTGTGCATATTTATTGTACAACAGAACGTAATTACGTGTGGGATACTGGTTTTTACCGCTTGACGTGAACGGTAAATTCGCGTACTATGGGGACGAACGGAAGGGAGTGTATATGCGACTAGATTTTCAGGTGGAGAGTCGAAGTTATGACCAGATGCTGCGTGGCACGTGGCGAGGGTATCAGCTGGACGCAAAAACGCAACTCAGTAATGAGCCGGTGGCGGAGGCGGCAAGTGATTGCCTGCGGCTCTGGCTGCCTGCTGGAACCCTCATGAACTGGTCGACCGCGACGCGTCCACTGCGCTACAATTGTGTGCAGTTTTACTGGCCCAGGCGCTGGTATACATTCAGTGCCATGTATGATGGGCGCACATTAGTGCATACCTATGTTTTCATTATCCAGCCTGCCACCATTGAGCTAGACAGACTTTCCTACGTTGACCTCGACCTGCGCATGCTGGTGCAGCCGGATTTATCATATGAGGTGTTGACCCAGGCCGAATTTGAGGAATTTGCCGAAACACTGAACTACAGCGAGGAGACGCGCATCGGCGCGTTGATGGCGATGGATACCCTGACCAACTCCATTCGGCTGGGTGTAGGTCTCTTCGCAACCATTCCGCACACATTGCGCCAGACCGATTTTCATCTCCAGTCCTGCAAACAGTAGGGGCGGGAGTTGTGGGGATATGGGGTGGGGTGCTTGCACCGCCCTGAGTTCATCATTCAAGAGGAGGTTTGCGATGCCCAAACGCATTGATCATGTTGCCATCATCGTGCGCAACATCGAACAGGCGCTCGTCTTTTACCGTGATACGCTGGGTATTATCCCCAGCGAGATCAAAGAGGTGCCGACGGAGCAGGTGCGCATCGCATTTCTTCCAATGGGCGGTCCCGGCGGCAGCGAGATCGAATTGATCGAGCCGACCACAGCCGACTCCAGCCTATCAAAGTTCCTGGACAAGCGTGGAGAGGGCCTGCACCATATCTGCCTGGAGGTGGAGAATATCGACGCGGCTCTGGCCGAGATGCAGGAAAAGGGCTCGCCGGTGCTGGATAAGCAACCACGCATCGCCGCCGAGGGACGAGCTATCTTTATTCATCCCAAAGCGGCGAATGGAGTGTTGCTGGAGTTGATAGAAAAACCATCTTAATATCTCTTACTTATTCGGCCAGGCGACGATTTGCCTCTCGATAAGAGGGTTCAATGGCATGATATGCCGCCAGAGCATCCTGAAAATCCGAGCGAGATGTGTCTATCGAGCTTAGTGCCAGCCTGTAAACTGGTTCGTTATCCAGCAACTCGCCTGTTGATTTAAATCCTGCCTCGGTATAGAGATGTTGTGCCACGTGATTTTCTGGATGCACGGTGAGTTGAAGAGACCGGCATTGGGGATGATGTTCTCCCAGAAATTGAAGGAATACCTCTAACCCTTTCTTTCCATAACTCTGTCCCTGATAGCGGTAATCGATAAAGAAGTGGAATAGCCAGTAGTTCTCCTGGCTTCCTGGTTCATAAGCCAGTTCCATGAAACCGATCATCTCTGCTCCCTTATAAATCGCATAAGGCACCCATAGCAGCCCGCCTGGACGGATGTACGCTTTTGCCAGCGCAATGACGGCAATCGGAACGTAATCCGCGATGAAGCGTTGTTGTTCGGGATGAACAGCGAGGTGCAACGCGGCACGCCAATTTTCGCGTGTGACCTCGCGTATTGAAAGTTCTTCCATGTATTTCTCCGCATTACAACGGAATATTTCCGTGTTTCTTTGGTGGATTCGAATCCCGTTTGTTTTTCAGCATTTCCAGGGCTGTAATCAGCTTTGTGCGCGTATAGCGTGGCTCGATCACCTCGTCGATGTAGCCCCGGCTGGCGGCGATGTAGGGATTGTTGAACTTCTCGGTATACTCGGCGATCAGTTCCTTGCGGCGCTGTTCGGGGTCCTCGGCCTGGTCAATCTCATCCTTAAACAGAATGTTGACCGCACCTTCCGCGCCCATGACGGCGATTTCCGCTGTGGGCCACGCATAGTTGATGTCGCCGCGCACGTGCTTGCTGTTCATCACATCATAGGCGCCACCGTAGGCCTTGCGCGTAATCACCGTGATCTTTGGCACGGTCGCCTCACAATAGGCGTAGAGCAACTTCGCGCCGTGCCGGATGATGCCGTTATGTTCCTGGCTCACGCCCGGTAGGAATCCCGGCACATCCACGAAGGTGATGATGGGAATGTTGAAGCAGTCGCAGAAGCGCACAAAACGTGCCGCCTTATCCGACGAATTGATATCCAGCACGCCCGCAAGCGAACCGGGCTGCTGCGCCACGATGCCAATAGAGCGACCATTCAAACGCGCGAAGCCAATCACAATATTGGTGGCAAAATACTCCTGCACCTCGAAGAAATCGCCATCATCGACGATATGGCGAATGACGGTCTTTATATCATAGGGCTTGTTCGGATTGTCGGGGATGATGCTGTCCAACGCTTCCTCGGCGCGCGTGGGCGAGTCGATGGGAACGATGCGCGGCGGGTCTTCCAGGTTGTTCGAGGGAATGTAGCTCATCAGCTGGCGAATCAGGCGGATGCAATCAGGCTCGGTGGGACACGAGAAATGAGCGACCCCGCTGGTGCTGTTGTGAACCATCGCGCCGCCCAGCTCCTCGAAGGTCACATCCTCGTGCGTGACCGTTTTCAGCACGTTCGGGCCGGTCACAAACATATAGCTAGTCTGCTCGACCATAAAAATAAAGTCGGTGATGGCGGGCGAGTAGACCGCGCCGCCCGCGCAGGGTCCCATAATGGCCGAAATCTGGGGCACGACGCCGGAGGCCAGGGTGTTGCGCAAGAAAATATCGGCATACGCGCCCAGACTGACGACACCTTCCTGGATGCGAGCGCCGCCGGAGTCGTTCAAACCAATCACCGGGGCGCCATTTTTCATCGCCATATCCATGATCTTGCAGATCTTTTCGGCATGTGCCTCGGAAAGCGAGCCGCCGAAGACGGTGAAATCCTGCGAGAAGACATAGACCAGGCGACCATCGATCTGTCCATAGCCTGTGACGACGCCATCGCCCAGAATTTTCTGCTCGTCCAGCCCAAAGTCCGTGGAGCGATGCGTGACGAACATATCCAGTTCATTGAACGTGCCTGGATCAAGTAAGAGGTCAAGCCGCTCGCGCGCGGTGAGCTTCCCTTTCTGGTGCTGTGCTTCGATGCGTTTCTTGCCACCGCCGAGCATAGCCTGCTCTTTCAAACGGCGCAGCTCTAAAATTTTTTCGTGCGTGCCTTTCAACTCAGAGGATTCTTGAGGAGTACGTTCACTTGTGGTCATGTACTTACATCTCCATACGTAAAAATGCTGTTATGGGTCTGTATGGAGTATAGCATGTAGAGCGAGGGGGTGTCTAATAGGCGCCCTTGCTTTCTTTATTGTTCTACTCCTTACTCGAACTATCAAAAGAACGAATCAAGTGGCTGCGTTTCTTGAAAGAGAGATAGTCCTATGCTATAGTAAAGGCAACTTACAAGTGGTAGTTGCCAGGATAGAAGCAACGAAGCGAGCAATTATAATTACGTCGTATATACCGGATCCGAAGAAATGGGAGCCAGATTTACGCACCAGGAGGAAAAAGTAAATGCAATGCGTTTTTTGTGGACAAGGCGAAACCGAACCAGGATTGGCTACCGTTACTTCGACGCCTGAGAATACGACTGTTGTCTTTCGTGATGTACCGGCGGAGGTATGTACCACCTGTGGCGAGGAGTATCTCAGCAAAGAGATTATGGGCGAGTTATTAAGGATTGCACGTGAGGCGGCACGGGCAGGTGTGCAAGTCGATGTACGCACCTATAAAGCGGCATAATACCTCACCGAGATTACTCTATACCAAATATCTGCTTTAGCATTTCCCAGTCCACCTCATCAAATCCGTAAATAACCTTATCTGCCCGCGACAAATCTTGTTCATCATTGAATCCATTGCGGAAGCCGATGCAGAACATCCCGGCATTTTTAGCTGAGAGAACCCCGTTTTTTGAGTCTTCAATAGCGATGCACCTCTCGGGTCTGATACCCAATTGCCTGGCTGTGAGCAGGTAGATTGCCGGAGATGGCTTTCCCTCGCCATTCAGTTCATCGGCGCTGACCACTACTTTGAAGGATTCCCGCAGGTGAAACCTTTGCAGCACAATATCTATCCAGGTTCTTGGAGAAGATGAGGCCAGGGCGACCGGAATATTGTTCTTATGCAGCCTTGCAAGTAATTCTGTGAAACCTTTGATAAGGGACACTTTCTGGCCGTAAATCTTATTGGCCATTTCCAGGTAGAGTTCCAAAAATTCTGCCTTTGTTTTTTGCAACTGATAGGTATCGACCAGCATTTTGTATACATCGTGTACAGCCAGGCCAATGATCTTATCCTGGTCGTTGACATTCCATGCCGGCGCAAGCGATTGTAGAAAAAAGCCCTCGGTGGTTTTCCAATGAATCTCACTGTCTACAATGACGCCATCCATATCAAAAATGACTGCATCCATGAAAAAAGCCTCTCTAAGAAAATTTTAGCCGGGTTATGAATTTTTATCAGGCGCATTATAGGGTGTCAGGCTATGAAAGCGCAACTGATCAACGGGATGCGCCGACCAACTCTTTTCCAGAATCGGCGCTCAGCAGTTTTGTGGCTACACGATGCAGCAACATGGCAAGCTCCTCTTCCTGTTCTGGGGACCAGCCCTCAAGCAGCTCGGCAAGGCTATCATGATAGGCTTTATGTAATTTATCGAATGCCTGCTGACCTGACGATGTCAGTTGTAATTGCCCGCCTGCCTGTCCATCTGCCCGTGCTGTCTCTGCAACCAGACCTTTGTGTTCCAGCTGCTCTATAGCAGGAGAGAGCTTGTCTATTGGTACCTGCACGCGCTCTGCCAGGTTCGACTCGGAGACTGGAGCCTGCTCCTGAATGCGAAAGAGGAGCCAGCAGGAGAGAGGATCGAGGTCAATCCCGGCGCGTTCCGCGAGGCGTCGATACATAAGCTCCCTGCTGTCACGGCTGGCCAGCACATGCAGCGCCAGTTCGATCTCCTCTTGCGAAGAGCGCGCTGCCGGCATCGCGAAGGTGTGTCCTACATCGGTCGCCTCGGCTGTCTTGCGCAGTTGTATCTCCGGCAGGAACCAGGTAAGAATGAATGCCACTGCTGCAATTGGCGCGGCCACCAGGAAGACCAGCGAGAGCGATTGGGCGTAGGCATGCACAAACTCTGCACGCAGCGCTGCCGGCAAATGCTGGATCGCCGCGGCATTCTCGGCGCTGTTTAAATTGAAACCGGGCGGCAGCGAGGAGGCCAGGGAAGCAAGATTCGAGGTAAGCGCGTTAGCGAAGATGGCGCCGAAAATGGCCGTTCCGAAGGAGCCACCAATGGAACGGAAGAAGGTCGCGCCGGATGTCGCGGTGCCCAGATTGCGGTATTCGACAGCGTTTTGTACAGCGATCACCAGCACCTGCATTACCAATCCCAGCCCGAAGCCCAGTACAAGCATGTAGAGTGAGGCCAGGAGAATACTCGTTTGCGCGTTCATCAGCGAAAGCAGGTACAGGCCAACTATCATCAAGGCTGTACCAACTATTGGAAAGACCTTATAGCGTCCCCAGCGCGTGATAAGCTGCCCGCTGATGATCGATGTGGTTAGCACTCCCGCCATCAGCGGCACCATCCGCAGGCCAGAAGCGGTAGGCGACGCACCATTGACCACCTGGAGAAAGAGCGGCAGGTAGGTCGTCGCACCGAAGAGCGCAAATCCGACTACGAAGCCAATCGTACAGGCAAGAATAAAGACGCGATTGCGGAACAATTCAAGCGGCAATACAGGTTCGGCAGCGCGTTGTTCCACGATGATGAAAGAGATAATAAGGACTATAGCACAGCCGGCAAGAATGAAAATTGGCGCGGATTCCCAGGGATAAATAGTGCCGCCGAGAGTAGTGAGCAGTACCAGGGCTGTAGCCGCGGCTGCCAGCAATGCCGTTCCAAAATAGTCAATCTTATGATGCCCATGTGGACCCGAAGCTTGCAAAGCAATGGCAATCACTACCAGCGCGGCAGCCCCGATAGGGATGTTGATATAGAATACCCAGCGCCAGGTAAGGTTATCGACAAAGAACCCTCCCAGCAGCGGCCCAGCAACACTTGAAAAGCCATAGACAGCGCCAAAGATGCCCTGGTAGCGCCCGCGCTCGCGAGGGGGCACAATATCGCCGATAATGGCCTGGGCAAGCACAATCAATCCACCACCGCCCAACCCTTGAAAGGCGCGAAAAATGATCAGTTCAGTCATATTCTGGCTGATGCCGCATAAGGCGGAACCGATCAGAAAGATGACAATCGTGGCCTGGAAGAGCCGTTTGCGCCCGTAAAGATCACCCAGTTTGCCCCATAGCGGCGTGGAAACAGTCGAGGCCAGCAGGTAGGCTGTCACCACCCATGATAGCTGGTTCAACCCTCCCAGGTCGCTCACAATTGTCGGGAGCGCGGTTGCCACGACGGTCTGGTCAAGCGAGGCAATCAACATCGCCAGCATAAGCCCGGAAAATACCACCCATACTCTGCGCTGTTCCGTGGTTTGTCCTCCTTGAACCTGTGTTACGGACATGCCATGCGCTCCTTTCTCTCCACAGATGTCAGAAAACAGTCCTCCATCGTCCATGATGGGGCGTAGGGGCCAGTGCTATCTCAGTTGTAGTATGAGATATGATATCACATAGAGTTGGAGCGAATATAATAAATAGTTGAGTCAATCAGGAAGGATGATAACTCTTATACACATGCGTATTCATAACGTAGAGTAGAAAGCGAAAGGCAAACAAACATAAAAAGGGAAGCCAGCAATCTACACGCTGGCTTCCCTTTTACTTGAATCGAACCTTCCCTGCTAAAAGCCACTCATCCATACACCGCGAGTAGATCTCCCGCCGGAACCGCGACAACCTGGTCGCCAGCGGCCAGGCTGGCAAATTCTGCCTGCCCCATCGGCGCGCCCACTTTTGTCGACCATACCTGGCTTCCGGTGCTGGCATTCAAGGCATAGAGGTTACCCTGTGAGGAACCAATATAGACGTATGAACCATCGACAATGGGTGCGGTAACCAGGGAGCCATCGCCGTTAAAAATCCATAGCACGGTATGATTGCTCAGGGTCTCCGCGGACAGCGTCGAGCCATTCAGGAAGTAGCCCATCTTGCCGCTGAAAGCCGGTGGCTGCGTGGCAGTATATGAGCCAACAAGCTTGCCATTGGATGCGTTAAGAATCAGGTCACCCTCAAAATCGCGCGTGTAGAGGCGGTTTTGGTAGAGCGCAGTTGTTGCCCCGCCGCCGCCTTCGCATGGACCCGAGTAATGCCAGATAAGCGCCCCGCTCTTGGGCGCGAAGTCGTAGGCCTGGTTGCAGGCATAGGAAACATAGACGCCATTTTTGTCCACAGCGGGCGAACTATCGTCCCCGTTTTCCACGGACTGCGTCCATACCTGCGCGCCGTTTTTCTCATTGAAGGCATAGACCGTTCCACCGCTGCCCGCGGCCCCGGTATAGACGAGACCATGCAGGGCCGTAGGCGGAGATGAGAACGAGTACTGGCTAGTAATCTGTGTCGTCCACAGCAACTTGCCATTCTTCGCCGCGTAAGCTTGCAAAATACCGGCCCCGTTTAAAGTAAAGACACGACCGGAATCATAGGTTGCGGTAGCGAAATTGCCCGAAGACCCGATATCAATAGGACCCCAGGCTGTTTGACCGGTTGCCAGGTCAAAGGCGTAAAGAAGTCCTTCGCCCTGCGAGGTAGTTGCCGTCACGAAAACCTTGCCTTCGGCGATCAGAGGATAGTAAGCAGTACCGCCGAGTGTTGCTGTCCACTTGAGATTGAGTGGAGGAGTGAGATTGTCGGTCTGCAAGCCATCATGCTGGGTATTGATGTGATAGGCGGTTGCCGACGTTGACGAGTGTTTCGCTGCATTAACGGTAGGTGTTGGCACGATAGCGAGTAGAGATAGGAGAACGATACATGTTCCCCAGATTGACCATCTGTTCATGAAAATCCCCCTTTCAGAACGAGCCTGAATAATCCCATACATCTCTCCTGCTCGTCAGGTAGCGGTTGTATGGTGTGGTCAATACATGTTCAACTCAGCCAATCTTGTACGAATGCCATTGTATCTGCCAGAAAATAAAACTGGCCTGAAAGTGGCTTTGGAAGTGCAGGTGGCAACTTATCAGTAGAAAGCATCCCCCCTTTCTCTACAGGTCTTTCTCGTGGAGATAGAAATTCCCTCTTCAATCATAGCAGGCAAGCTTTGGGAATGCAAGGTGCAAACTATCCTTCTTTCAAATCAAGCGCCTTATACGCAAGTTGCCGCACGATAGGCGCAACTTCCTCAAGGCTACGCTCGGGACCGGCAAGGGTATCGAAGCTTTCGAAGCTCAGAAGGGTGTAGAGAATATTGACTACCTCGTCCGCTTCCTCTGCGCCCGGTTGTCCGTATTTTTCCGTGAGTCGCCCTACGATGACACGAAGACCCTGCCTTCGCCGCTCGTCTCGTGCCCGCACCACCTGCTCGAAGTCCGGGTCAAGCGCTGCCAGGGCGCGAAGTCGACGAGTTACGAGCCGGTCCGAGTTCCAGAAACGGCCGAAGATGGCAATATATTCATCCAGGGCCTCGAGTGGTTCGGAACGACGAAAGGCATTAGGCAGTTGATCCATGCCTCCCTGCATAGCAAGGTAATCGCTCAAGGCCTCAAGCAGCCCGACCTTGGAGCCGAACTGGTGATAGACGGTCATGCGGGCAACATCCGCCTTGCGCGCTACGGCATCGATGCTGAAACCGGAAAAACCCTCACTCTCCAGCAGCAACTCACGCGCCGCGGCCAGAATACGAGCTCGTGTTTGTTCAGAAGCGGCCTGCCGCTGCCCCATACGATACGGACGAGGACTCATAATTGACTTGACATCTCCCAAATTTCATTGTATGATCTGTCCAACTAATTTGATTGGATAGGCTGGCTACATAATAGAAGCTTTTAACGTTTTTGTAAAGGAAGGAGAACGACTTTATGAACCGACCATTTCGCTTCGGTGTAACCGTAAGCAATGCCCCATCGCGTAGCGCGTGGATTACAACTGCCCGCAGGATCGAGCAGTTGGGTTATTCATCGATGCTCATGCCTGATCGTCCCTCGCTGGGAGGGCTTGCCCCGCTCACTGCACTGGCTGTGGCTGCTGAAGCAACCTCGTTACTACGCGTTGGCAGTTATGTATTCTGCAATGATTATCGCCACCCGGTAATACTAGCCAGGGAGGCTGCCACGCTGGACCTGCTTTCCGAGGGTCGTTTCGAACTTGGCCTGGGAGCAGGAGTCAGTCCAACTGAATTTCAACAAATGGGTATTCCGTTTGCCAGCGGGGGTACTCGCATTGGACATCTTGAAGAAACGATCCAGTTGATGAAACAGCTTTTTACGGAAGAGACCGTGAATTTCAGCGGAAAATACTACACGATTACGGGGATGAGGGGCTATCCCAGGCCTGTGCAGAAGCCATATATGCCCATCCTGGTAGCAGGGACAGGAGAACGCATACTGAAACTGGCAGCCCGGGAAGCGAATATCATTGCTATCGGGTCAAGAATGTTTGCGCAGCGTATAGGCACTACGCAAGCTACCGATGCTGCAGACGCGACACTTGAGCAAAAGATTGCCTGGATCAAAGAAGCTGCCGGAAATCGCTTTGCCGACCTGGAACTGTGCCAAACGATCTTCGATAAGGAGATCAGCGATAGTGACACTCCCATTTCTCAAGCAGGAGGGCCACCGATTCTGAAGAGGCCACTAACCATCGAGCAGGCGGTGGAGGAACTGCTGGAGCAACGGGAGCGCTACGGATTCTCCTATCTTCAGGTTCATCAGGGGCAGATGGAGAATTTTGCTCCGGTGGTTGCGCGGCTGGCAGGGAAATAAGAGCATCTTGCATTGGCTCACGGCTTGTCATCTTGCCATGAAAAAGTGGCCGGGAAATGTCATTCTGAGCGCAGCGAAGAATCTGAGGCAACCAACCGGTCCCTCCCACCTGAGATTCTTCGCTGCGCTCAGAATGACACGCGAGCGGGTCTTTTTTCCTTACTCGATATCAGCCCTCCTGGAGAACCGTTTCTGCTCTACTATAGTCGCCATGGCTTTCATGTACTTTTCCCAGCTATGATAGAACTGTAGCCAGGCCACTATGATCTTGCGACGAGCGGGTCGCCTATTCTGCACCTAAAAGATAGCTCTCCGCCTTAGCGGTAGATGGAGGTTAGGGCGTGAATAACCTTGCGAAACAGGTAATGAGAGGAAGCCGGACAGTACATGTCAGCTTCCTCTCGTTCCCAATAAGACAAAGTGATCCGCACGCTGCTTTCTAACGTATAGGTGGTATTGAATCTCGTTAAGCAGGGCTGGTGCAGGAGGACCTCCAGATCCATGAAATCGCAGGTAGAGAATGATCGACGAATATGAGATGAAACGGGGCAAGCAGAAAGGATAACTGCAATGACGAAGAGCAAGCCACCGGGCCCCACTGGACTTCCGCTGCTCGGCTCCGTCTTCCCCTGGCTGCGAAACCAACCACGCTTCCTGCTGGAGACTTACCGGCGCTATGGTGAAGTTGTACGTTTCGAGTTCCTGGGTTTTCATGGCGCGATACTTCACGGAGCGGAAGCCAATCGCTATATCCTGATAGATGCTGTAGACAACTTCCAGGTCGGCCCTGTTATTGATAGGGCACGTGCCCGTTGGATTGTAGGGCAAGGGATTCTATTTATCGACGAGCCTGAACACCGGCAGCAGCGTCGTTTGCTGCTGCCCTCAATACATCGCAAACGTATCGAGACATATCAGCAGGTAATGCGCGAGGTAACAACACAGATTCTCGACTGCTGGCAGTCCGGCTTATTTACGACCGCCCATTGTCTAGACGATGGGGAATACTTCATACGAGTTGTCTGTTATGGCAAGCTTAACCCCTCCATCTATCAAAAGCTTAATCGTATCCCTTTTGACCTCAATCCTATAGGTATGCCAAGCAGCGCCAGGGTCAAAAGGAGAGTTAGCCAATGAAGAACCGAAGTCTCCTGCATGTGATGAGATTTCCGTTGAAGGATTTTGAAGATCGACTCCAACTGAATATCCCTGCCAACTCTCATCACTATTAGTGGAGGCACGAACCACTAGTGCAAATTGAGAATAGCAACAGCGGGGCCAATTCACGACTTGAATAGTTGCATCGAGGCTAAAGTATATGCATTTATGACCCGAAGACAAACACAGTCCCAGCCAGCATCGCGTAAAGCAATACCAGTAGCAGACCTTCCAGCCAGACCAGTTCACCGTCGTGGGTGATCTCATTGAAGAGGAAAGTCGCCAGCCCCAACGCACCAATCTCTACGATGCTGAAGATCAGGTCCAGGCGCTGTGGGGCCAGCAGGCTAAATAGCACCAGAATCGGCGCGACAAGCAGGGCGATCTGGATTGACGAGCCGGCAGAAGCAGCCAGCACCATACCCATGCGTTTGTCGAGCGCCATGTTGATGGTGTTGAAGTACTCCGGGATGCCGCCGATCAGTGGCAGGAAGACCAGGCCGACAAAGGCCGGATTCCAGCCGAGTACTTTGGTGAAAGGTTCAATCGTCCCTACCAGGATATCCGAGACAATGCCGACTCCGACTGTGGCGATAACCAGCAGACCGAGCGCGCGCCAGAGGTTTGGTTTCGGCTCCTGCTTCGGTGTCGCCTTCGTGCCGGAAGCTGGCTTCGCTGCATCAGATGGGGTGGTAGTGGATGTAGCCGCTGCCGGAACCTGGGGACTCTTACCAGCTTCGTGAGTTCTAATGATATCGACGGTGGCATCAATCTGACGCAATACGCTGCTCTTATGAGGCTTTGAGTTGCTTGCCACCTCATGCCGGTAGGCCAGCAGGCGTCCAATGGCGGCCTGGGAGCGCGCACCCACTACCGGGTCGAGTTCGCTGGATTCTCCCTCTTCTTCCTGTGCTGTATCGCGGACGCGGAAGACGCTGAAGAGGATTGAGGCGAGATAGCCCAGCAGGAGAAGTACGGCGATGAAGTCGGAAAGCAGCGTCCCGCGCTCGATGATTTGCGCTTGACCTGAGTGCGCCGCCAGCAGTTCGGCAACGGCAGGCAGGAAGAGACCACCCAGGCAGAGCGCCAGCAGCGAGGCATATTGGCTGGCCGGACGTACCTCGAAGCGCAGGCGGCCATGTTTGAAGCCTCCTACCAGGGTTGCGACTCCCAGTACTAGCAGCACATTGCCCAGGATCGAGCCGATGATAGAGGCTCTGACCACATCCACCAGCCCCTCGCTCAGCGCCAGCAGGCCAATGATCAATTCGGTCGCATTGCCGAAGGTCGCGAAGAGCAGTCCGCCGATACGCTCGCCGGTATGTTCGGCCACCTGCTCCACCGATTGCCCGATCAAGGACGCCAGCGGCAGGATGCCAAGGCCCGCGATGACAAACAACAGTAGTGGTGGCACGGCGATATGCAAGAATGCAAGCACAACCGCCAGCGCAGCGAAGATCAGCAGACCATAAAACCAGCGAGACATACGCTCTCCCTTTTCTAGATGTTCTCTTCTTCCTCTCTAGTAAAGGGTATCTGAGCGGTGCTGTCTACGGTAAAAGTGCGGAAAGCGGATTCCTCTTATGGCTTTTTTGAAAAACTCATCTGGGAGCCATGCGTATCGCCCCGTCCAGCCGAATCACCTCCCCATTCAACATCTCGTTCTCAATAATATGCTTTGCCAATGCAGCATATTCGCTGGGACGGCCCAGGCGCGGTGGGAACGGCACCTGCTGGCCAAGCGAGATGCGCGCAGGCTCTGGCAGACTGCCCAGCAGCGGCGTATCAAAAATACCGGGGGCAATGGTCATCACGCGAATACCGTTGCGAGACAGATCGCGTGCTATCGGCAGTGTCATGCCGACGATGCCACCCTTGGATGCTGAATAGGCCGCCTGTCCGATCTGACCGTCGAATGCCGCGACCGAGGCCGTATTGATAATCACGCCGCGCTCGCCACCCTCGTTGGGCGTGTTCTCCGCCATTGCCGCTGCCGCCAATCGAATCGCATTAAACGTACCAATCAAGTTGATATTGATTACGCGCGTGAAAGACGCGAGGCTGGCAGGGCCATTCTTGCCCAGCACTCGTTCGGCTATGCCGATGCCCGCGCAGTTGATCAGCACATACAGGCCGCCAAATTTTTCGACTGCGGCCCGCACCGCCGCCTGCATCGATTCCTCTTCAGTCACGTTGGTCTGCACAAATAAGGTTGAGCCGCCCAGCTCGTTTGCCAGCGCCGTACCCGTCTCGCTATTGAGGTCCGCGATCACTACTTTCGCCCCAGATTGTGTCAGGAGTCGCACGCAGGCCGCGCCCAGGCCGGATGCGCCACCGGTTACTACAACGCCTTTGTTTTTTACGTCCATATTGTCTCGTACCTTTCTGTTGTGAAATAGAATCTTCTCCTTACGAAGTCGGTGGTAAGGATGGTTCTTCATGTATTCTACAACAGACTATTTCAATCGTCCTGTAGGGATAGCGTGCTACGTCCTTGCTTTCCGCGAGGCAGGCCGATGAATCGGCGGTGGGCGCGATTCATCGGCCCCTGCGGCTGTGCTGGCTGGCCGATCATCGCCCGGTTGCCGGAGTAGTTGTGAAACCTCATGGCTGCCTTATACTTCTACAAGAAAATTCCCTTGAAAAAGTAGAGAATATTGTGTATAATTGCAAAGGTCGATTCGTAAAACATCTGGGGGAGGCCAGAAATCTTGCCAGCCAGGCCTTGCTCCATCCTGCCGTATTCCTATAGACAAGACACAATTTGGTGCCTTTCCATTTCGTGGTGATGGCCGGTCAGTAGAAAGGATTCTCTTATGCTTCGACATGTACGGCAACCGTTTCTCCTGGTTATTCTTCTGGTAGGATTATTTTCATTGGCGGTAGGAGTCGCATCGGCTCAGACACGTACACCTTTTAAAGCAAAAGGAGGTACCTGGAGTTTGACCGGCAGCATGAATGTTGCGCGAGCAAGTCATACCGCGACGCTCTTGCCTGATGGAAACGTTCTCGTCGCGGGAGGTACTTCAACATCCTTTACCGGTGGCATACCGGGAATGTTGAAAATGCTCAAAGTTCATCCAGAGGCTGCTCTAGGCTCTGCCGAGTTATATGATCCATCGACCGCTACGTGGAGCTTGACCGGCAGTATGCATTATAGACGTGCTGGTCATACCGCGACTTTGCTGCCGAATGGGAAAGTTCTGGTTGCCGGGGGATATACCAATACAGCCGAGTTGTACAATCCCAAGAACAGCAAATGGACACGCACAGGGAGCATGCAAGTTCCTCGCGATGTTGCGACAGCCACGCTGCTTCCCAATGGTAACGTGCTGGTCGCCGGAGGATACGATGTCGAGACCCAAAGTTATCTGAACTCCGCCGAAATTTATACTCCCTCAACCGGAAAATGGAGTCCGGCGGCCAGCATGAATTTTGCGCGCGCCATCGCGACGGCGACCCTTTTACCCAATGGCCTGGTCCTGGTTGCAGGTGGTGCTGATAGTAATGGAGTAGCTCAGGCATCAACCGAACTGTATGACCCGGCAAAAAATACCTGGACGGTCGGCCCAAGTATGAATATCGCGCGTGATAGTCACACGGCCACACTCTTACCCAATGGGCAGGTCTTAGTTGCAGGCGGCTCCAACCCTGGTGGCGATACAGATACGGCAGAACTCTATGATCCGGCCAAAAACCAGTGGACCCTGACGAATCCAATGCATACCTCGCGCAGTGGGCATACCGCGACATTGCTGAATAACGGCCAGGTGCTGGTCGCCGGAGGGTATGATACCGCGACTACCGAATTGTATGACCCAGGCAAGGGGCAATGGTTCATTACCGGGAGTATGAGTACTCAACGCCTGAACTTTACTGCCACTTTACTGTCAGATGGCAAAGTGTTAGCCGCTGGCGGCGAAGATGGCAATCTTTCACCGTTAGCCTCGGCAGAACTCTATACGCCACCGGGACATAATCCACCGCCAACGAAGTGGCAGCTCACAGGGAGCATGAACGATGCTCGTGAGGAACACACTGCTGTTCTTCTGCCCAATGGCAACGTTTTAGTTGCGGGGGGAAATGGCAGTTCAGGAGGCCCGCTCGCATCCGCCGAGCTATATGACCCCTCGACCGGCACCTGGAGCCGTACAGGCAGTATGAACGACGCGCGTTACTGTCATACGATGACGCTGCTGCAAAATGGTGATGTTCTCGTTGCAGGTGGTTCTGATTTGAGCAGTACCCTGGCAACTGCCGAGTTATATGACCCCTCTAGCGGCAAGTGGAGTCCAACCGGCAGTATGAATGTTCCTCGTTGCAGGTTTACTGCGACACTACTGAATAACGGTGAAGTTCTGGTCACTGGCGGTATTAACAATAACGGTATCCAGTCGTCATCCGAACTGTATAACCCCTCGACCGGCACCTGGAGTTTAACCGCTAGCATGAATAGTCCGCGCTACTTCCATCAGGCAACGCTACTGCCCGGTGGCGATGTGCTGGTTGCGGGTGGCTCAAACAATGGCCAGACCCTGGCTACAGCGGAAGTGTATGATCCATCTAAGGGGACGTGGAGCTTGACCGGCAGTATGCATAGCCCTCGTATTGGTCATACCATGCTGCTATTACCCAATGGTCAGGTACTTGTTGCTGGTGGCGACGATTCTACCGGTCATTTCCTGGCATCCGCAGAGCTTTACGATCCCGGTTCAGGCGCCTGGAGTCTGACCGGCAGCATGCATACCTCTCGGGCCAACCATGTTATGGTACTGCTATCCAACGGGCAGGTTCTGGTTTCTGGTGGCCAAAATACATCCCAGTTTTCAGCACTCGCATCGGCGGAGCTATACAATCCTGCCACCGGCAAATGGAAAACCACTGATAACATGTACTCGACACGTGTCTATCACACGGCCACCCTTTTAAACAATGGGCAGGTGTTGGTCGCGGGAGGACGAGATACAAACTTCAGTACGCTTTCGTCGGCAGAATTGTATACGCCTTGAGGTTCAACAATGAAGCTGGCCCTTGTGAGAAAAGATATCGCAGATACTCTTTCTTACAGAGGCCAGCTTCATCTTTTGCACTGCTTCTACTACGTATCAACGGCAATATCTCAAGGTATTTCTCGGAGGACTGCTACCGTTAAATCGGAAACACGGCGGAAGGCGCCATCATTGGTTACAAAAAGCATACATGTAACGATGACCGTCGCTTCTTGCCCAGGAATAAGTTGTGGTGTGCTGATTTCGATTTTGCCCCCTGGCAACACAACAGTCTTGACACGTAATTCAGTCGCCATGGGCAACACGTTCCTTTCGTTGCTAGATGTATGTCCTATCATTCTTATACCCTTTATATCATACATTCACAGCAATGCAACTTATAAACCGGCTATGACTGGTTGACATCCAGCCGAGCTATATGCGATGATGCCCACGTAAAAACTCTTGCATATTTCGAAGAGTTCGGCGTCATGCTCTTGAAAAGGATGAAACATATGGATAACCTGGAACTTGAAGTTGAAGTGCGCAATCGTCTTCGTCGCCTGGAACAGAAGGTAGATTTTCTCCTCAACGAACTCGGTCTTGCACAAAAGGAAGCCGCTGCTGCTGGCAGCCTGCCGCGAGTTGACCCGGCTCTGGCCGAAGTAATGGTATTGCTCCAACAGAACAAGAAAATTGAGGCGATTAAGCTTTACCGCGAGATAACGGGAGCCAGCCTGGCTGAGGCTAAACACGCGATAGATAACATGACGTATTAGCAAAAATCTTGACGTTTCCCGCGAAATCTGTCATACTATACTGCAATACATCAGTTGCGCAAACAAAAGCAATGATGGGGAAAAGTAGGCCGCTGAACATACTACAGAGAGAAAGGGTCGCTGGCTGCAAGCCCTTTCGTATAGTCACAGGTTGAAGTTCGCCCCAGAGCTGGCTGTTGAGCAGGTATGTTGACCTGGGTAGACAGTGCCGGGTTGCCCCCGTTACCGGGCAGGCCGAGAGGAACTCGCGCAGAAATTAGCCTCGCGCCATGTGCTGCTATACAAAGCGCATGAGGAGCATAATTGCATGGGTTCAATACGGGTGGTACCGCGGAGCGTTGCATGCTGGCAACTTCGTCCCTGTTGACGAATGTTTGTCAGCTTTTTTGATTCTTATGCCAATGTCATGCTGAGCGCGCGAGCCGAAGCCTTGAGGAACGAAGGGGAAGAAGCCGCGTGCCGTAGGGGTTTTGTAAGCGGGATTAACAGTGCAGTCCTTTTAAAGGAAGATGGAAGGTTCAAATGAGCAGTCTATTACAACAGGATTTATTGCAACAATTGGAGCAGCTACGACGAAATGCTGAAACAGCCCTGGCTTCGGCTAACAACAGCGAGGCCATTCGTGCCTGGCATGGCGAGTATCTGGGGCGCAAGGGCCAGCTTACCGCTATCCTGCGCAACCTGGGCAGTCTGAGCGCCGAGGAGCGTCCGGTGGTGGGCAAGGTCGCGAACGAAGTGAAGGTAGCCCTCGAACAGGCCTTGCAGGAGCGCCAGGCAGCAATCGAACAGGCCGAGATGATGGCCGCTCGCAGCGCAGAAACGATAGACGTAACGCTGCCTGGACGCCCGCAGACGCTGGGAAAGCTGCATCCCACCACGATGACGCTGCGGGAGATCTATACCATCTTCACCTCGATGGGCTTCCAGATTTACGATAGCCCGGAGGTAGAAACCGACGAGTACAATTTCCAATTTCTGAATATGCCGCCGGGGCACCCGGCCAGGGATATGTGGGATACCTTCTACACCACCACCGATGACCTGATCTTGCGCACGCATACCAGCCCGGGCCAGATTCATGCCATGCGCGAGTACGCGCCCGAACCAATCCGCATCATCTTGCCGGGCAAGGTCTATCGCTACGAGCAGGTCACGGCGCGTTCAGAATCGATGTTCTTCCAGGTGGAAGGCCTGGCCGTGGGCAAGCGCATCACCTTCAGCGATCTCAAGGGCGTTATCACCACCTTCGCCAATCAGATGTATGGTGAGGGACGCAAGATGCGCTTCCGCAAGAGCTACTTCCCGTTCACGGAGCCGAGCGTGGAGGCGGATATCGACTGCGTGCTGTGCGGCGGCAAGGGCTGTGCCATTTGTAAGTATACCGGCTGGCTCGAGATTATGGGCGCCGGCATGGTGCATCCCGTCGTGCTGCAATATGGCGGCTACGACCCCGGTGAGTACAGCGGCTTCGCATTCGGCATGGGGCCTGAGCGCATCGCCTTACAGCGGTATGGCATCGAAGACATCCGGTACTTCTATGCGAACGATGTGCGGTTCCTTGAAAGAGTGGGATAGATAAAGAAGTTGGAGATAAAAAATCATGCTAGTACCCATTTCATGGTTAAAAGAATACGTTGACCTGGATATGCCGCTCAAGGAACTGGCCGACCGCATTACGCTGGCGGGGCTGGAAGTCGAGGGCATAGAGCGGGCAGGCGAGTGGTGGGACCCCGAGCATATCGTCGTGGGGCGTATCCTCGCAGTAAAGGCGCACCCCAATGCTGACAGGCTGGTGCTGGTCGATGTCGATTACGGTGGTTCCGAACCGGAGCAGGTAGTGACCGGCGCGCCCAACCTTTTTCAATACAAGGACCAGGAAAACCTGCCCGTATTGAAGGTGGCTTTCGCGCGTGCCGGGGCCGTCTTGATTGATGCTTACAGTGAGGAACGCCCGCGCCCTAAAAAGAAGCTCAAGCCGTCGAAGATTCGTGGCATCCCGTCGAATGGCATGGTCTGTTCCGAGCGCGAGCTGGGACTGAGCGAGGAACACGAGGGCATTTTGCTACTGCCCGAAGATGCGCCGGTGGGCAAGCCGTTGCGAGATTACCTGGGCGATGAAGTATTCGAGATTGGCCTGACGCCTGATATGGCGCGTTGCCTCAATATGATCGGCGTGGCGCGCGAAGTCTCGGCCCTGACCGGCGCGAAGCTGCACCTGCCACCCGATGAACTGGTGGTTTCCAGCAATGGACACTCCGGAACATCCCAGGTTGTGGGACACGCTGAGGATTATGTCGATGTGCGCATCGAAAATCCTGAGCTGTGCAATCGCTACACGGCGATGATCATCAAAGATGTGCGGGTTGGCGAATCGCCGAAATGGATGCAGGATCGATTGATCAAGGCCGGTATGCGTCCCATCAGCAATATCGTCGATATCACCAACTATGTCATGTTGGAATGGGGTCAGCCCCTACACGCCTTTGACTATGACCTGCTCAAGCAGCGGGCCGAGCGGTCGGGACGCGACAAACCGGAAATCATCGTGCGCACGGCCACGACCGGCGAGAAGATGACCACCCTGGATGGCGTCGAGCGCGAGTTCGACGAATCCATTCTATTGATCACAGATACGCTTGGCCCGGTGGCGATTGCCGGCGTGATGGGCGGCGAGGAGACAGAGGTCAATGCTGAGACGCGCAATGTGCTGCTGGAATCGGCGACGTTCGATGGCATCAATAACCGTCGCACATCACAGAAGCTGAAGCTGGTCAGCGAGGCCAGCCAGCGTTTCACACGCGGTATTCCTGCCACGCTCAATCCTATCGCGGCTCGTCGGGCGGCATCGCTGATGCATCAGTATGCTGGCGGCACCGTCGTGCCTGGCCTGGTGGACGATTATCCTGTGCCGCAGCCCGAACGTGTTGTCTACACGACGGAGAGCGATATCCGCCGCCTTCTTGGTATGGATGTCAAGCTACCCGGGATTGCGGAAGATTTGCAGCGGCTGGACATTGAAAGTGAAAAACTTTCTGAGCTTCCGGCAGAGGCATCTACACTCGGTCGATCCGCTTTCGGTTTGAATGTGGAGGCAGGCGAGCCGGTGCTGCGCTGCATCGCGCCCTGGCATCGCCTGGATATCCAGGTACCGGCCGACCTGGCTGAAGAGGTCGCGCGCATGATCGGCTACGAGCATATTGCGACGACTCTTATGGACGATGTGCTGCCGCCGCCGCACCGCAACCTGGCATTGGAAACAGAGGAGAAGATTCGCGATATCCTGGTCGGCTGCGGTCTGCAGGAGACGATTGGCTACTCCTTAACGATACCTGAGCATCACGATATAATCAATCGCGAGCCTGCCGGTACGATAGAAAAAATGGTACCTTTTATCACGCTGGTGAATCCGCTCTCCATCAATCGCAGGGTGATGCGGCGCTCGCTGCTGGTAACGGCGCTGGAGAACCTGGCCTACAATTATCGCTACACGCAGCGCCAGGCCGTGTTCGAGATTGGCCATGTCTACCTGCCGGAAGAGAGCAAGGGCATTCGTCCGAAAGAGGAGCGCCGGCTCAGCATCCTGCTAACCGGGCCGCGGCAACTGGTCAATATCCAGAATGCCGCGGAAGGCACGCGCGATTTCGATTTCTTCGACCTGAAAGGTATTATAGAGACCTTACTGCACCGGCTCGGCCTCAGTGACAGCGAATTCGAGTTCGTCGCGCAGCGGGATCGTCGTGTCTTTACGCGGGTGAGCGCGGACCTGAAAATTCATGGTGAGCCGGTGGGCATCCTGGGCGAACTGCATCCCGAGGTGCAGCTTGGCTTCGATATACCCGGCAATGCGCGCGTCTATGCTGCCGAGATACGCATTGACCCGTTGATCCAGCCCGGCTGGCGCATTCATCGCATGGAGCCGATCAGCAATTATCCTCCAGTTGTGGAGGACCTGGCCTTTGTGGTTGCCGAAGAGGTGACCGCTGCGCAGGTACTGGAGGCCATTCGCAAAGCGGGTGGTTCGCTGCTGACCAGCGTAGAACTCTTCGATGTCTATCGCGGCCAGCCCATCCCTGCAGGCCAGAAGTCCCTGGCCTACAGGCTCACTTATGAGAATCCGGAGGCGCCTTTAAAGGAATCGCAGGTGGTAGCGATACGCAACCGCATTATCCAGCGGGTGAGGGATGCCGTGGGTGGAGTGCTGAGAGAATAGAAGAAACAGTTAGTGTATGTGACGCCTCCCCTTGTGAGAACCTTGATAGATCGCTATAAGGGGAGGCGTCTTGTAAGCACTATCAGTACACAACAATCTGCGTATTATAGTCGGTGTTGGCATAGAGCCAGGCGGCGTCGTTTTCCTGCATATTGATGCAGCCATGGCTGCCATTGCCGGCAAATGATTCATCGCCGCCGGTATCGTAGTGTGGGAACTGCGTGCCGGGGCCAAAGTTCACGCGCCACCACGCGTCATGGATGAAGTATCCATCCCAGTGATAATTGATGGCGTAGTGAATCGGCGTCGGCGGGTACCAGTATGGCGAACCCGGCGGGTCGGACGAGGTGAACTCGGTCGGTGACGCGCGATTCAAAACTGTCCAGTGCCCTGGCAAGGAGGGCAATTCAACGCGCCCGGTGGTTACGTGGAACGCTCGCACCAGCTTGCCATTCTGGTATAGGCGCAGCGCCTGCTCCAACATCGAGACCACGATGACCTGCCCCGAGAGGTGATAGTATTGCATCAGTTCCTGGTCGGTCTGGTGCGCCTGGTTAAACGGCGTCTTATCGGCATAATCCTGCTCCATCATTTTCAGGCTGAAGAGTTCATCGTGTTCGTCATTCAGCACGCCCTGGAAATCCGATGGGGTATATGCCCAGGAGAGTTCTAGTTGCAGCCAGTAGCCAATGCCATTCATCGTATAGCCAGAATCGAGGATATAGTTATTGCCATCGAATGTATCGTGATACAGGTGCGCATTGCCCCAGGACATTGCTTCGTTGTTGAGCTGACCGATCAGGGCAGTGGCTTCCCCTGTTACTAGCTGGTCGTGCATCGAGGCTATGTCGCTATTCACGCGATTCGCGACCGTCAGGTATTGCGCAAGCGTTTTGACGGATTGCATCGCCGCTTTGTCGGTATTGTAAAGCTGCTGGTACTGAGAGGGATCGATACCATATGATTTTAGCAACTTGATCTGTAGCTGGAACTGCTGCAACTTGGCCGCCTCGACATAAGGGAGCGCGCTCATGGAATGTGCCAGAGCCTCCGTGTATTGGGCATTGATCAGGTTTTCCAACTGCTGGAGTGCTGAGGTGGTCGTCGCGCTGTTGAGAGCCGCCAGGTCGCTGTTTTCCTGCCCTTGCAGCACGGAGACATCCAGTTGCGCTGACTGCATCTGGGTGATCGTTTCGGCAAAAGAGGTGAACTGCTCATAAGCCAGTCCCAACTGGCCTAGCGCCTGTGCTTTCTGTTGCGCGTCGTCGCGAACGGCGGCAAAGTCTTTGGGGTACTTCGCCTGCGAGAACAGCAATTGATCCTGTTGATAAGCATTATTAAAGAACTGGAGATCGCCAATCTTTTGTGTCTGCCGGCGGCTCAGCATTTGCTGGAAGCCCTGCAAATTCAGAGATGCCTGCATCTGAAACTGGCCGGTGGTCGTTGTGATCAACGTTTGCAGTTGTTGATAGAGCGCGTTGTATTGCGCTGCCTGGTGCGTATAAAAATTAGTATCGGGTTGATCGTTGAACGGTGAAAAAGGAGCGCCGGAGCTGCTCAATTGTTGCTCTTGACGCATGATAGGGGCAAGACTCTGCGTCGGTACGCCGATCTGCTGGGCGTGAGCGATCAGCTGATCCAACCGGGACTTACCCTGGCTGGCCTGTTGCTGGGATTGAGCGCTGCCCCCACAGGCGCTCGTGATGATCATCACGAGAAACAGGGATAGCACGCATGCCAGGCTGGTGAGCCTGCCAGCGCGCCGGGGAAATGGTCTCCACCATGTTTTCATATGTTATGTAAGCCCTGCCTTTCACTTCATGAAAAGAGTCCTCTGCTAGATATAGCGTTGTTCGGTTCCAAAAAGTGACGGAGAAAAGTATGAAATTTGTAAAAAAATTGGTAACTACTCAGGTAGTCTGAAATGAAGGAAGGACAGGATGACCGCGCAACGTGGCCTCCAAAGCAGAAAGCAGATCCACGCCCTGCTTGCGCAACGTCGACAAATAACCGCGGATGCGACAAAAGG
>Ga0209810_1001750_pt1 | contig 30383 bp, 19 predicted proteins | sample Coa_R1_7_FD_187159 | JGI IMG/M metagenome (GOLD analysis project Ga0209810, IMG submission 187159) | Surface soil microbial communities from Centralia Pennsylvania, which are recovering from an underground coalmine fire - Coalmine... | ecosystem: Environmental > Terrestrial > Soil > Unclassified... | reverse complement strand
AGGTGGCAGTGCCCCCAGGCGCCTTGCCAGTATAGTCCTGCCAGCGGCAGGGGTGGGATTATTAGTGCCCGGGTGTTCATCATAGGTGGTGGACTGGCACAGCCACTTGTTGCCGGCGGCATCATCGACTTCGCTGTGGGTGACGGTATCGACCGTGTAGTAGGTCCAGCCACCCTGGCCGTTGTTATTGTTGACGGTATAGCTCCAGGTCTCGGTCAGCGGATAGAGCTGAGTAGGAGGCGCGCTGGGCAGGTTGGAGCCTTTGATGACCTCCTGAGTCAGGTTGTGATAGGTGTTGTTGGTGTTGAGGCCATTGTTGTAGTCGTCGTAGGTATAGTCATGTTCGATCCAGGGGGCATTGCTGGTGCTGTTGCCATCGAATTCGGTGGTGACACTACTGAGGAGTGCGATGGTGCAAGCATCGTAGGGATTCCAGCTGGAGGGAGGGCCGCTCACACAGGCATTGGAGGTGGTGGGATAGGTGTTGATGGTCTGGCTCAGCAGGCTCGAGGACTGGTAGGTGGCTTGCTGGTAGACTTCATAGCGTTGCGGTTGCCCGGCGTTGTAGTTGTTGGGGTCGGTCATCGAGCTGTTCCAGCCGGCGGTACTGAAGTAGTAGCCAATGGAGAGGTCTTGCGACGGGGAGAGCTGCCATACTTGAGCAAAGCCACGGAACTCGGCATGGAAATAGTCACCCCAATCCTCCCCGCCCTCATTGAGGCTGCTCAACCAGTTGTCGCCGACACAATCCTTCTCCTGGCCGTACTGATCCTGGTAGCAGAGGGGACCGTGTTGATCCCATTGGGCATTCGTATAGGCCAGCCGGTAGTAATTGAACTGCGTGGTGGCCGGAGCCAGCGCCGAACTATCCTGGCCGGAGGAGGTGATCTGGGTCACGACCTGCGTACTCCAGGCGCGGTCATCGGGGTGGGCATAGTGGCCGGTACATTGATACTGCGATTGATTGTTGCGGTTGTTGTAACAATAGAGCGCATCATAGCGATCGTCCTTGACCTGGCCGTTCACGATATAGGTAGGTGTGCCATCACTGTTGTTGTAGGCAGGCGCGTAGCTGATCTGTTCGCCGATGCCGGTATCGAGGTCCTGGTAGGCGGTCAGATATTGCCAGGAGGTACTGGAGCTAATGGGTTGATTATTGTGGTTCAGATTGGAGGGGTCATAGTAGGTATTGGTGAGGACGCCCGATTGCCCAGGCGCGGGACTATAGCTGAAGGTGATCGACTGCAGAGGATGAGGCGTGCCACTTTGAAAGACGACCGGCTGGATCGCGGTCAGCACATGCTCGCCGGCGCAGTAGCCATTCTCCAGGGAAACCGGGTCGGTACAGAACTGAAACGGCGTATCCGTGTAGGAAAAGTTATAGGCATAGGCGGCGTTACTACTGGAACCGTCGGTGTTCAGATAGCTGGTGATGCCGGTCAAGCTGAAGGTGCCCATGACGGTGGGAGGAGTAAAGGGATTGGAACCGGTATACTGAACAGGGTCGTCACAGCGCACGGTGGTATTTTTTGGAGGAGTACCATTGCAATTATAATTGGTCCCATAATGCGTGGCCCACGGAGCGTCGTCGAACTGAGCGCGGTAGGTGAAGTCGATGGTCCCGGCCATATTGCCATAGGTGATCGTTTTGAGATCGGTGCTGATGCCATAGGTGATCTGTTTGATGACGGCATCGCGCACAGTGGTCGAAGCGCCGCAAGGCGGCGCGCTGCCGGAGCAGTCCTGCAGGTAGGAGACCTGGATCATCTTGTAGATCGAGTTGGGACCCTCGTTGGGGGCCACGATGCGGTCGACGTTCCAGGCATAGTTATCGCGCTGGCCGTTGTTGATAGAATATTCCAGCGAGTCGGGAGTACAGCCCAGTTCGTAGAAGGTGCCGGACTTGTCCCACACATCGAAGCAGGGCTGCCCATTGGCGGACACCTGCTGGATGCGCAGATAGGAGAGATGCTCGGTGTAGTAGAGCTTGTTGGTGCTATCATAGAGCAGCATGCGATCACCGACATTGTCGATGCCGTTGAGGAAATACCAGGTGGTGCCATTGGGGTAAACATCGGCGGTGATCGAGCCCAGTCCGAGTGCCCAGCCATCGCCGGCGTCATCGGCCGGCGAGGTGGCATTATGCCGGTCATTGGGGCCGATACTGGAGTAGGTCAGCGTCAGTTGGGGAGCGAAGCCGCCACTGCCGGGGGCCACCTGCAAGGGATAGCTGTAGGAGAGCTGGCCGTTGTTGCCCTGCACCTCGGCCTCGTGCGGAATCGGCGCCATCTGATTCTGCGGGTCGCCGCCCAGGCTGAACGGGCCAGGACCCAATACAGTACTCTGAGCGGAGAGCCTGCGGGTCTGCGAATCATTGTGCATGAGAATCGTGAGCTCAGCGGTGGATTGGTGCGCCTGGCGTGCGGCAGCAATCAGACCGGGCCAGCTCAGCAGGATAGAGGCGGCGTCGAGATTCAACGCCTCGAACTCACCCGGTTGGTAGTGGTAGAGCAGAGTCGCGGGGGTGGTGAGGGTGATGCCGCTCACGACATGGCCTGTGCTATCAACGATCTGGGCGCTATAGGAGCCGAGCAGGTTGAGCATACTCTCGAAGTGGCCATACGCCTGGCGTAGTTGGAGGGTCAGTGAGCCGTGTGGGGCCTTGCCGCCGGGGATGCTGGCGTGGGAGAGATCGAGCGAACCCGGTTGCAGGATCAGTTCGAGCCGCCCGTCGCTGCCATGCAGGTCGAGGGCCGTAGTGCCTTTTGCTCCATGGAGGAAGGCAGGGCTGAGGACCTGGTTGATAGGCGACATGGTAGCCGGTTCGGCAGACGAGGAGGGCGTGAATGGCTGGCCGGGCCTGGAATGTTTGGGTGGCTGCGGATAGGGCGAGGGTGGGCCGCTATGCGGCGGAGTGCTATGGGGTCCTTGCTTGAGATACTTCGCGAAGGTGAGGCTTGGCGGGGTACTGCGCACGGGAACGCTGGCCGCCGCGGAGGCAGGTTTGATCAGCAGGCTCCACTGGCTCAGCACGCCGGCCAGCACCAGCAAGGTGAGCAGGCAGCTCAAGACCAGCTGCCGCAAGGCAGAACGACGCCCTCTTCTTGAGGCGGAAACATGACGAACAAGGTGAAGATGAACAGGATGTATGGAGGAAAGATGCCGGGCCATCGATGAATCCTCGCTTTCTAACGAGCCTGCTTTCCTGATCGTGGCAGGCAAAAAGATAGCTCCACCGGGTTCGCATGCGAACCAGCATGACGTGAGATCCCAAAATTAAGTGGCCTCCCTGGCTCATGAAGCAGGTGCAGGACACAATCGGGAGCACGGTAAAACGAGCACAACGATTCTGATGCAGACGGATAGGTCCGATGCACTCGGTGTACAAGTCGTCGAAAAAGGCACACGATTCCTGTGAGTGCTGGCATCAGCAGGCGGCAAAACGCAGGCTCAGCATGAGCAAGCACCTATGTTCAGATCAGTAGGTAATGAAATAGACCAATCTCCGGCTAGCAACGCGAGAGCAACAAGACGTACAGAGGCTCGCACTACGAGAACGATTGCGAGTAGATGCCGCCTCCAACCCCCTCCTGGCAGGAGATCGGCATAGTCTATGGATGACCTATATAAGCAGCACTTTTATACTGAAGACGGAGTTGCCCCTACAAGACGTTGTTTTGTAGGGGCAACTCCGTTGCATCAAATGAAAGGGTGGGCTGCCAGAGAGTCGAACTCTGAACCTAGCGATTAAGAGTCGCTTGCTCTGCCATTGAGCTAGCAGCCCATTTGCTGACGTGGGAAAGAATATCATATTAGCTTTCCCACGTCAAGCGATTTTACTGTGGTGATTACTTATAAGCGGGCGAGAGATGCTTCGTGGCCCTCAGCATGACAGGCCGGCCTGTCATGCTGAGGGCCACGAAGCATCTCTCGCTCAGGGCATGTCATGCTGAGCCACCTCAGCTGAGCCGCCCGACTTCTGAGGAATCACCAAATTTCACTCAAAAATGTCCAATGGCAAAAACGCCGAGATCAACCAGTTGGGCGCGTCGACGACCTCGCTCACGCGCAGGTCAACTGTGATACTGCACAGGGCGTAGGCCTCGTGGGGCGTCAGATCATAGTGTTTGACCAGGTGGCTGATCATGTGACGCGTAGCCTGCTGGGCCGCTACGAAGAGGTCGGGGCTGTGTCCGGTCGTCACGTAGTAGCCCTTTTTGTTGGCCTTTTCGACAGCTGAGCCGGGGGTTGAATATTGCAGTTCAGGGATGCTCTCGCCTTTGTGCAGGCCGAAACGCACGGTGACGATCATGGGCCCTTCGATGGCCGTGCCGCAAACTTCGCCGTCACCCTGCGCGGCATGTGTATCGCCCAGCGAGAAGAGCGCGGTAGGATGCAGGACGGGCAGGTAGAGCTTCGAGCCTTTCACAAGCTGCTTGATGTCGATGTTGCCACCGTTGAGACGGGGAGGGATGGTATCGAGCGAGCCGGGTTCGGCGGGCGCAACGCCCATGACGCCACAGAAAGGCTCCAGGGGAATGCGGATGTTGGGCTTGAAATAGGCATGGTCGCCATCCAGCTCCCAGACCTTCAAATATGGTTCTGTAAAGTCATCGGCCAGTAGCCCAAAACCAGGAATGATGCCGGTCCAGCCCCATTCTTTGGGTTGAATATCCAGCACCTCTACCTCTAAGGTATCGCCCGGTTCGGCCCCTACTACTGCCACGGGACCGGTCAGAGGATGGATGACGCTGAAATCCAGGTTTGCCAGCGCATCGACACTGCTGCCCGGCCTGATCTGGCGATCCGATGCCTCTTTGGTCTCCAGTTCGACGATGTCTCCCGGTTCGACCGTGACAAGGGGCGCAATGGTGTTATCCCAGCGGCAGTGCGTATGCTCCTGGGTAAGCCGGTATTTAATGTCCATCATGATTAGTACTCCTTATTCTTCCAGGTACACTTTGTTGCTTGCTTCCAGGGACCTGGGAGCGCCGATGCTTAAGAATGTGACGATCACCAGGCCCAGCACGAACCAGGCGGCGCAGATCGGCCCGGCCAGGTTGAGCGGAAACTGGGGCGCGGGATAAAACTGCGCGATGATGGGGAAGATCAGCACGATGAACGGTATCACGGGCACCACTATATGGCGCACGACGTTGAACTCGTTGCGGCGTTCGCGTGAGTAGAAGAACGGTACAGACAGGCACGCGGCCATGTAAACCACCAGGATCAGGATGGTGATGATGGTTCCCAGCAGCGCGAAGGCGGTTCCCGGCCCATAAACGAAGCCAGGCCACAAGGTGAACACCACGCCGACAATCATGGTGAAGATGATCGCTATGTCGGGGGTGCGGAAGCGAGTGTTGATATGGGCGAGAGGGCCTGGCAGCGTGCGCACGCGGCCCATGGCATATAGGACGCGAGTAGCGGCATTGACGCCGGCGTTGGAATTTGCCAGCGCGCTATTGAGGATGGCAAGAATGGCAATGAACGAGAATGGCCCCCAGACCTTCGCGGCCAGCGTGCCCCAGGGATTGGCGTTGGTTGGGTAAGTGGAGATATTGTTCAATCCCCAACCGACCATGCCGGCATAGGAGCAAAACACGTAGAAAATGCCGATAACGATTGCTGCCGACAGGATGGCGCGCGGTACGGTACGGCGTGGATTATGCGCCTCTTCCGCCAGTGGCGCGGACGATTCAAAGCCGGCGAATGCCAGGAACGCGAAGATCATGCCGTGCAGGATGCCTTGCCAGCTTCCGAGCACCGGCCCTTTTTCCAGGCTGGAAGCCGGATTGAAGGTCGCGGCTGTATTGGCGCTGCCGGCGGAGACGATCAGCCAGATGGAGAGCAATACGAAGACGCCAATTTCGATTGCGCCCAGGATCACGCCGGCATCCGCGGAGACGCGAATACCGAAGTAGGTGAGAACAAACACGATCACCGCGAAGATCATCGCCCATACTGCCCAGCCGACGGTGCCAAAGGTGAAGTGGAAATACTGCTGCACAAAGGCATCCGCTACAGGCCCCAACACGAGCAATTGCAGGGGCACGATCAGCAGGTAGGTGAGGCTGAACAACCAGCCGGTCATCCACCCGGCCTGCGGCCCAAGGCTGCGGCTGACATAGGTGAAGAACCCACCGGCGGATGGCAGGTGTTTTGCCAGCGCGCCGATGTTTAACGCGATCAGGGAACAGACGAGCAGGGCAATCAGCACGGCCAGAGGCAGTGCGCCGCCGGTAAAAATCACCGCCGCTCCCAGGCTGAACGATACGGCGGAAGCGGGGGCCATGGTGGTAATCGATTGGAATAAAACGCCAGGAAGACCAATCGCATTAGGACGCAGGGTTGTTTGTTCTGAAGATGAGGATGAGGACTCGACTGCCATATGGTTGCTCCTTTGGATAGAACCAGACGACATCATTACGAGAGGAAACTACAAGGGACAACGCTACAGGACGACCTACGAGATGATAACGGGGATGTCCTGCCCTGGGGGCAAGAAGGCTGTACCCCGTTTATCTAGAACATACCTACGGACACGGGTTACAAGGGACAAACCCATTGATATATTTCTAATGATAAGAATTTATGAGCATATTGCAAGGGATGCGCTTCACATAAACAAAATATTACCCTTGTTGCGTTTGTCCATAAGGATTGAGATCGACTGATGAATTTTGACAACAGAATGAGGAAATCCATTCGTGTCATTCGTGAGCGCCAGGATCATGTCATTCTGAGCACCTGGATCATGTCATGCTGAGCGCAGCGAAGAATCTTGGCGCTCACGAATGCAGATTCTTCGCTGCGCTCAGCATGACATGACTCGCTGATACTTCTCGGTAGTGCTTGTGAAAATTCATGCATTCATTACCAGGCTCAAGGCGGTCATTTAGAATAGCCTGTTAAGAACATCTGTCTGCTCTATGCGAGCAAATGTATGTAGCGAGTCGTTCATGTTTATATTTTTCAATAATCAACGCGGAATTACGTTATAATAAATGTATGCCCGAGCGTATCGCCATACAAGTCCCTGGATTGTGTCATGCTCAAGTGGAAGGAGCCTTCACAAAAACAGGACTTCTATCTAGCGCGCCTTGTATGCTATACTGAAGGGCAATCTTGAGAGAGACGAGGGACTACCATCATCAGCCGGCATAATGGTAATGACAATACAAGCACGCAGACGGGGCAACTGGACCCGCGTACCCTGCTGCATAGGCGCTATGTCATCATGCGGACAATCGGGCATGGCGGCATGGCGGCGGTCTACCAGGCGCGCGATACGAAGGCGAAAGACCCGCGGAACAACCTGTGTGCCATCAAAGAAATGAGCCTTTCAAACGTACAGGAGAACGAGAAGGCGCAGGCAATCCAGAATTTCCTGGCCGAGGCGAGAATCCTGTCGCGTTTGAATCATCCCAACCTGCCCGCCTTTACCGATTTCTTCACCGAGGGTTCGCGTCACTTCCTGGTGATGGAGTATATCGATGGCAATACGCTGGAGAATCTACTGGAGCAGAATGGCGGCCCCTTTTCGGAACGGCGCGTGCTGGGATGGGCGCGGCAACTTTGCGATGTACTGGAATACCTGCATAGCCAGCAGCCGCCGGTGATTTTCCGCGATATGAAGCCCGGCAATATCATGTTGACGCGCAGCGGGCGCATCAAGCTGATCGATTTCGGCATCGCGCGTCTCTTCCGCGCCAGCAGCTCGCAGGATACACAACTGTTGGGAACGCCTGGATTCGCGCCGCCTGAACAGTATGGCAGCGCGCAGACTGATGTGCGTTCAGATATCTACTCGCTGGCGATGACGCTGTTCCAGCTGATGACCTACCAGTTGCCGGACAGTGGTTTCGGGCTGAGCAACGTGCATCAAAAATTCCCGCAGATATCCCCGCCGGTCGCGCGCGCGCTGGAGAAAGCCACGGCCTTGCGACCGGAAGATCGTTACGAAAGCATCGTGGTCTTCCGGCGCGCCCTGCTGGGGGTAGGCACCTTCCATTTTGAGACCGGCAGCGAGGCCACGACGCCCGAAGAGCTGGCCGAGCTGTGCGCGCACTTCCCGGAAGAGGCGGCGGAGTACCTGTTTGATGGCGAGATCGAGTCCTGGCTGCAAGAGATAGGGGCGACGGAACTGGCGCGTACTGCCCGGCGCATTCGCTCGACCATCGGCGATCCCGAAATGGCCGTCAACCGCTTCCTGCAGGCTGTGATGGGGCCGAGCGCGCATACACGCACACAATCGGGCATGCAGGCCCTCGACAATGGTCAGACGCTGGCCACAAGCACAAGATCGCGCATCACGCTGCCCGGCACGCGCGGGAGCCGTGGGGGTAGGTCGCGCGAGCCAGGAAACGATGTCATCGTGCGGCCCAAAACGATTGATTTCGGGCAGGTCTATCCGGGGCTGTCGGCGCCAATATTGCTTACAATCGCGGGAGACCGGGGCGCGCTGGTCAGTGGAACAATTCGTCCCGTGGAATCCTGGATTATTATCGACACGAGCAGCTTCGACGGCATGAGCACGCCTGTTCGCGTGCGCGTCGATACCACACGCCTGCGTGGTTCGACGCACTATACAGGAACGATCAACATTATCCCGGCCAACAGCGAGCGAGAGATTCCCGTCACGGTAGAGGTAGATGTTCTGGGCTATACAACGAACACGACAACGGTACGCGGTAGAGGAGCGCAGGCACAGGGTTCGCTACCGGAGGAAGACGATGATATGCTGGATTCCACGGTGGTTACAGGCAGAAGTGCCGCGAAAATGGCGCCCCAGGCGACGATGCAGGCGAACGCCCCTTACGCGAGCGCGAGAGACAGCGAGTATAAGACAAAATTTGGGCTGCCCGGTAGTGGCGGGTGGGAGCCGTTGAAAGCATCGACACGGCAACGTGCCGGGATGGGCTATGGCCTGACATTTGCTATGGCCTTTATGAGCGCGGCATTCTTCTACCTGTTCCTGGCGCATCTTCCGCCGCTGGCGCATGTATCGTTCCTGCCGCCCAGCGCGTGGTTCGGGATAATTTTGCTCGGATTGGTGCCGTTCACGACGCTGGGAGCAATTATTGCCAACTGGAAACGCACCTGGAATACCTTCGAAACGCTGAATCGTGCCTGTACAGGCCTGGCGCTGGCGCTGGCGGCATTGGGTTTAAGCCAGGGCGCCTGGCAAATGCTGGCATTTCCGGCGGCGCCGCCCCTGCAACTCTTCATCATGCTGCTCGTCGCGGCCCTTGGAGCCACGGTTGGTACGGCTCCGCGCGTAAGCAATCGTATCTTTAAGATCGTAATATTGGCCACGCGGCTCGTGCGGCGCTTAATTATGGCGTTTGCGGTTGTTATCGGAGCGGCGCTTGGGCTGGCGCTGGCGAACGGCCTTACCTATGGCCTGATCTCAATCTTTTTGATCGCGCTCGGCATAGCTGTGGTCGTACTGCTGGTACGGCGCGCCGATATGCTGATCGCGCAGAACTATTCCATTCCATGAGTATGATATCCCCGGAGGCGGACGACCACAAAGATTCCCACTCCACCCCAATTTCGCCCCCGCCCCTACAAGACCTGGTTGTTATACTTGGGCCAACGGCGTCGGGCAAAAGCGGGCTGGGCATAGCCCTGGCGCGGCGTTTTGATGGCGAGATTGTCTCTGCCGATTCGCGCCAGGTTTATCGCGGACTCGATATTGGCACCGCCAAGGTGACGCCTGAAGAACGCGCGCTTGTGCCCCACCATTTGCTGGATGTTGCCGATCCGCGCGAGATCTATACCGTTTCACAGTTTCAGCAGCAGGCTAACGCCGCCATTGCTAATATCGTCGCACGAGGTCATCAACCGTTCCTCGTCGGTGGCTCGCCGCATTACATTCAGGCTGTGGTTGACCACCTGGATATTCCCCCTGTGCCACCGCAGCCGGAACTGCGGGCGCAACTCGAGTCGCGACCATTGCCTGATCTGCTGGCACAATTGGAGGAGCTTGACCCGCGAAGCGCCGCTACAATCGACCGCCGCAACCCGCGCCGGGTCATTCGCGCGCTCGAGGTCTGCCTGATCACGGGCAAACCCTTCTCCCAGCAAAGGGCGATATCCGCGCCCCTCTATCGCTCGCTGCTGCTGGGTATCGAGTGGCCGAGGGATATCCTCTACCAGCGTATCGATGCTCGCGTGGATGAACGCATGCGGCAGGGTATGGTGCAGGAGGTGGGCGATCTGCTTGCGCAAGGCGTAAGTCACGAGCGTCTTGAAGCGCTGGGATTGGAGTATCGCTTTATCAGCCGCCTGTTACGGGGAGAATATGCGAGCGAAGATGAAATGGTGCAGCGCCTGAAATATGCTATTCACGATTTTACCAGGCGCCAGCTGACCTGGTTTCGTCGCGATACGAGGATTGTCTGGGTGGCAAATGGGGATGAGGAAGAGGCGGCAGTACTGGTCAGCAGGTTTCTTGAAAGCCCTCACGTGTGATGCCCTTGCGGTCGTTCTGGGTGAGTTATACAATAGGAGCATGGCTACTCAACCAGAAGACATCACGGCACAAAGAGATTCTTCATCACCACAGGTTGACGCTCCTGAACAGCAGGAAACGATGACTTCGCTGCTGCGCGGCAATCGCGACCTTGCGATTCTTTATGCCATTGCCGGTCACTTGAATCGCAAGGTCGATGTGCATGAAGCCTTGCAGGAAGTATTGGCGCAGGTTACCAAATTGCTCGGCTTGCAGACGGGTTGGGTCTGGCTGCTGGATGAGGCAGGCTCGCCCTATCTTGCCGCTGCCCAGGCTCTTCCACCGTATCTCGCGGATCACCCGGAGCGCATGACCGGATTTTGCCTGTGCCTTGATACATTTCTGGCAGGCGACCTGGAGGGGGCGGCCAATATCAACGTCCTGCGCTGCAGCCGCTTGAAAAATGCCGAGCGCGATAAGGACCCCTCTTCGTTGGGACTGCGCTTCCATGCCAGCATCCCCATCTACGCGGGCGATACTCCCATTGGTGTTCTGAATGTTGCCAGTGAAGACTGGCGCGAACTGGCGGAGGAAGAGCTGCAATTGCTACACATCATTGGAGACCAGATTGGCCTTGCCATCCAGCGCGCTCGCCTTTCCGCCGAACATACACGGTCCGCCGCGCGCCTGGCGACTATCGAGGAACGCAACCGGCTGGCGCGCGAGATTCATGACACGCTCGCCCAGGGGTTGGCTGCAATTACGCTGCAACTTGAAACCGCCGATCTGCTGGTAACGTCGCGGCCAGAACGAGCGCACGAGGCTATCCTGCGCGCCCTGGCGCTGGCCCGCCAGAACCTTGAGGAGGCCCGGCGATCCGTTATTGACCTGCGGGCAGCTCCACTGCAAGGGCATACGTTGTCCGAAGCGCTGGCAGCGCTGGCGCGGGAAACTGCCATACCGGGCATCGAGGTCGAATATCGCTCAATACCGGCCAGTGATTTTCCTATGCTGCCGCCGCGCCTGGAAGCCGGTATCTACCGCGTCGCCCAGGAAGCGCTCTCCAACGCCTATAAACATGCTGGCGCGCAGCATATATCGCTCGCGCTCAGCATCGAGGACGATGAACTCTGCCTGTATGTTCAGGATGATGGCCGCGGCTTCAATCCCGACGAGGTGACGTCATCTTCCGGCGAAGGCGAGTCAGGGAATCATTTTGGCCTGACGGGTATGAGCGAGCGGGTGAAGTTGCTTGGGGGAGTGCTGTGTATCCAGAGCGAGCCAGGCGCGGGCACCTGCATCGCCGCCTGCGTGCCGCTGGGAGTTGGTACTGATCCGTCCTACCAGCGCCGCTCGTCCGCGGACGGTGCTTCGCACTCAGGTAAGACGAAAGGAGAAGGAGCGAGTTCACAATGATTCGCATCTTGCTTGCCGACGATCACCCTATTGTGCGCGAAGGATTACGCGCTGTCCTGGAGACGCAGCCGGACTTCGAGGTAATCGGCACGCCACAACAGGCGGCTGACGGCGAAGAAGCCCTGCGCCTGTCGCTCGAACTGCAGCCCGATATTCTCCTGCTCGACCTGGAAATGCCGGTCATCGATGGCGTCGAGACGATTCGTCGTTTGCGGCAGCGCGTCAGGCAACAGAGCGCGCAGGGGCGGCAAAAAACCGCCCCTCGTATCATCGTCTTCACGGCTTTTGATAACGATGAGCGTATCATCTCGGCTCTGGAAGCGGGGGCCGATGGCTACCTGCTCAAGGGCGCGCCCCGCGAAGATATCTTCAATGCCATTCGCGTCACTATGCAGGGTGGCTCGCTGCTACAGCCGGTGGTCGCCTCGAAACTCTTGAGGCATATGGGGCAACACAGGGGCGCCGGTAATTTCAACAGGACACCGGGCGCGATTCAGAGCGGAACGGGCGACCATAGTAGAGAATCGATGGATCGCGCTCGTGGTCGTCCCTACGAGGATATTCCTTTCGAGGCGCTTACCGAGCGCGAACTTGAGGTGCTGGCGCTGCTGGCGCAGGGGATGCCTAATAAAGAAATCGCGGTTCGTTTGACGATCAGCGAGCGGACGGCCAAATTTCATGTCAGTTCTATTATGGGCAAGCTGGGTGCCACCAATCGTACTGAGGCCGTCTCATTAGCCGCGCAGCGAGGATTGATCAGGCTGAGTTCATAATACTGGTTTTTACTAGAATAGAACCTTGCCTCTCTTCCAAACGTTTCCTAAAATAGAGCCTGTTTGCACTATAAAGGAGCTATTCATGCATAGACGGCAGATTTCTTCACAAAATAGACCGGCAAAACAGCTGCGCCCGGCATATTATATACCTGGTCTCGCGATCCTGTTCATGCTCGTACTGGCAGCCTGTGGAGGGGGTAGTGGTTCATCGACGCCGGATGTTCATACGCTGATTAAAAATTCGCAGGCCGCGATTCAGAAAGTCAAATCATATCACTTCAATCTTGCGATCCAGAATCCCGGTACCGGCGGTGCGCTGCCAATTCAGAGCGCTGATGGCGATATAGTGGTGCCTGATAAGCTGCATGCCAATGCGAAAGCGCTGGTAGCCGGTTCGGTCGTGCCGGTGGAGATCATCGCCATCGGCAGCCAGCAATACATTAATTTGCTGGGCATCTGGCAGCCCACTACGAATCTGCTCGATCCTCGCACGCTTTCGGACCCGCAGACGGGCGTTTCCGCGATTATAGGCCATATTCAGAACCCGACAACACCTACATCATCGCAGGTTGATGGCAAGGATTGCTGGAGTTTCAACGGAAAACTCGATCCTAAATATCTCGCGGGTATCACGGGGGGGGGCGCGCCCGCGGGAACGCTTGACGATGTAACCACCTGCATCGGCAAGAGCGACAACCTTCCCTATCAGATCATTATAAAAGGAGTGGCAGCGCAGGGCGATACAGCTAAGACCGTTCGCACCCTGAAACTTTCAAAGTTTAACGAGCAAATCACTATTTCGCCACCGCCGGGTGTTTTCCGAGTACCAGCGCCGATAGCGTAGGAAAACCATACAAGGAGAGAATAGAGATATGCAGCGCCTCGCATTACAACGTGATAGCGCACTGCTGGCATTGCTGGCGGCATGTAGCGCTGTTTTTCTCACCGCTCTCGATCAAACGGTTGTCGTGACCGCTTTGCCCAGCATCATTGCTGATCTGCAAATTTCCACGACGCAGCTGGATCGCGCGGCGTGGATTATTACCGGCTACCTGCTCGGCTATCTGATTGCGATGCCGCTCATGGGTCGCATTTCAGACATCTATGGACGGCGGCGTGTGTTTCTTATCTGCCTGGGCATCTTTGGCTTCGGCTCGCTCTTCTGCGGTCTTGCTCCCATACTTGGGGACAATATCGATATCAGCTTCTTGCAGCACATCGGCATCAATGTTGCCGCGCCGGGTGATTTTAGCGATCCCAACATGCTTACACCGGGTCTGGTATGGCTGGTCGCGGCGCGTTTTGTGCAGGCGGCGGGTGGAGGAGCCATCATCCCTATCGCTATGGCGGTGGCAGGCGATTATTACGGCGAAAAGCAGCGCAGCCTGGCGCTGGGTCTGATCGGTATGGTGACCGAAACAGGCGGCGTGTTGGGGCCGCTCTATGGCTCGGTTATCGTGCAGAACTGGGGCTGGCAGGCTATCTTTTACATCAACCTGCCGATTGTATTTGTTTTGATGATTGCGATCTGGTTGTTTGTTCCCGCCGGGACGTACCGGGTAGGGGTGGGAGGTGTGGCGGATGGGGAGCCATCCGCGGTGGCCGAGGGCGGAGCAAGCTCCCCTGCCCCTACTGGGGCCGCGAGAGTTGGCAGGGGGCGCGTTCGTATCGATTGGTTGGGCGCACTGCTGCTTGGAGCCTCGTTGATCTGCCTGAGCCTGGGGTTATCGCAAGAAGCGATCACATCTACGACCGGTATAACAGGCACGGCGAGCAACCAGGCTCCAATAGAGAACAATCCTGTCCTTATTGGTATCGCTCTATTGTTGCTGGCAATCTTCATTGTGTTGGAAGTGATGATAGAGCGTCGTAACTTGCCCCTCATCGAACTCTCGCTTTTCAAACGCGCAACTTTTTCCGCTTCCTCGCTGGTGAGTTTACTGGTGGGGGCCGCGCTGATTATCGCTATGGTCGATATTCCTTTATTCGTCGCGACGGTGCTGGGAGGAGGCCCTATCGATAGCGGCCTTGCCTTGCTGCGGCTCACGGTTATGATTCCTATAGGTGCTATAATAGGTGGGTGGCTGTGTGGGCGCATAACCTGCCGGTTGACCGCCATAGTGGGATTGATTCCGGCGGCTCTGGGTTTCTGGTTGATGCACCTCTGGCCGGCCAATGTGGGCTGGCTGCAGATTACCACCAGCACGGTTATCTGCGGTCTGGGTTTTGGGCTGGTTATCGCGCCGATCAGCACGACCGCTATCAACGCGGCCAACAAGCGGCAGATGGGCATGGCCTCATCGACGGTGACGGTTCTGCGTATGGTAGGCATGATTCTAGGCCTCGCGGCGCTCACTTCCTGGGGGTTGGGCAAATTCCACGATCTGCTGGTTGCATTCCGGCCCCCGCCGGGAACGACCGTACTCAGCCCGGCCTATACGACCGCGTATCTGAAATATGTGACCTTCGCGGCACACGAGGTGTTTACCTCTATCTTCCTGGCCGCCGGTATTGTGTGTCTTATTGCAATTGTGCCCGCCTTTCTTATGGAGGGAAGAAAGTCTTCCCCGTATGAATTGATAAGGCGCGGTTGAAATACCTGATGAACAAAGTTGGCCGTGTCATTCTGAGCGCAGCGAAGAATCCCGGCGACCCGAGGCACAGATTCTTCGCTGCGCTCAGAATGACACGATCTGGGGCCTGTCATTCTAAGCGAAAAGGACGGCTATGAGCAGAGATAACTCCGGCACGCGCGGCCCGTGGGACGAACCTGTAAGAGAAACTTCTTACGAGGCATATCAACGGCTCAAACGGCTCAAACAACGGGCGCGCCAATCGAAGGCGAGTGATGCGAACAGGGCTGCCTCCCAGCCGGATACTCGCGGCAGGGCACAGGGCCAGTATCCGGCTCAGTCCAGAGATAGGAGTACAGCTGATTCACGCACGTGGCCGCAGAATACGAGCCGGTCGATACAGCGCCCTCTTTCTCCAGAAGTTCCTTATGAAGAGAATTATGGTAGGGGAGATGTACCCTCGCGGGGCTACCGCGCGCACGCCGCTATGCCTGAAATGTATGCTGAGGAGATGGGCGAGGAAGATTGGCCTGGTGCGCGTGATCCTTCAGCACCGTCTGAACGGACAACAATGAAGGCCGGGCCGGGGCCTGGATATGCAGCGCCGCGGGCAGCCCGCACCCGCGAACGCGACCTGGAATGGGAGGAGATGGAAAGGCGGCCGGGACGTCGACGGGCCGCGCCTGCGACAGGGCGGCAAACTGCGCCGCGCCGTCGTAGCTTTGGTTCTGCCGTACTTATCGGCTGCATTGGCGGACTGATCATGCTGGGGTTGATCGCGATTATCCTGATTGTCACGTTTTTGCGCTCGCCGCTGGGAGGTAATGTGCTGAATGGCATTACCAGCAAGGCCTATACCCAGTCGCATACGCAATTGCTGCCTACCTCCAATCTCACGCTGGTGCAGATTCAAAACGAGGTTGGCAATATCAATGTGGCGGTCAGTTCAAGCGTGCAGGCGCCAACACTGACTACGCTCAAGAAGGTGACGGCCAGCAGCGCCAGCGCTGCTAATAGCGAGTTTGGCCGCATCAATGTTTCGGTGCAACAACCTGTGAAATCAGATGTAACCATCAATGCCAGCATCCCTAAACAGGGCAACAATAGCGGCGATTCTGTCGATATCACACTTACCTTACCGCGGACTTCCGGCGCATCAATCACTTTCAATCTCACAACGATAGCCGGTAACCTGAACGTGCAGCAGGTAGAGCTGGCCGCCGGCTCTTGCTTACGCGTCAATCAAGGGAATGTGGCGTTCAATGGAACATTGGATACCAGCACCGGGACGTCGCTTGTTCCATGCATGAATACCTCGGATAACAATCCTCATCCCTGGTATACGTTTCAAGCTGAGGTAGGCAACCTGGATGTGACACTGCCGGCCGTCACCAATATCACGCTGAACGCTGCTACCAATACAGGTTCGATCAACGGTACTGCTTTCGGCCTCACCATCCCCAGCAGCGATAATTCGGCCTCCTATGACGGTCCGCTTATTGGCGGCTCGCCAGCTTCCGCGGCGGAATTGAAGCTGGACGTAGGTACAGGAAATATTACACTGCATAAACAGTAGGGACAGCGGCTCGTCCCTACTTGCCAGCCATCTAGCGCTACAGTATAATAGGCGACGGTTTACATAATGAACCGTTTTCATTGGTCAGGTTCTACCAACAATCCAATGTCGAAAGACCGTTTAGGGCGGCATGGTAGAGCCGTGTAGGGCAGGGGCGCACGACGTGCTGGATCAATCCGCACTCTACCGGTCGCCCTAGAATAGCGAGGGAACTGGCTATGGACGTCGTCAATAATCTTCCAGGGTTGGCTTCAATACGATTTCTTACCGGACCGCTGGCAGGCAGTGTTTATCCGATCAGTAAGCCCGAGATTACGATTGGACGCGAGCCTACTAATGATATTTCGGTAAGCGACCCATCTGTTTCACGACACCATGCTCGACTGGTATATGCCGGGGGGCAATGGAGTATTGAAAAACTATCGCCACAAAACATTGTGACTGTCAATTCACAGAACGTGCAGAGGGCAACCATTTCTGATCGCGATACGATTGGTCTGGGGGCCGGCACAACCTTTCAATTTCTCACGACGCCAGCTCCTTCGTCATCCGCTGCGTACCCGCCCACGCCGTCCTCGCAGCAGCAAGCCATCCGCTCCACTCCGGGGGTTCCGCAGCAGGCCGCGCCAACTCCGGTTCCACCATATGGAGGACAGCAGGGATTTGCTACGGAGGCAGCGCCATCGGGCACCCAGCGTGTTCCTGCCGGTGGTGCTGTACCAGGCCTGCCATCGCTGGAAGTGAGCTCAAATGTGCATCCCGATAAGCAGGCGGTCGCGCTGACAAAACAGGTGATAAATATTGGGCGCGATCCATCGAATGATATCGTGATCAATGAGCCGGTAGTTTCGGGCTTCCACGCGCAAATTGTGCGTGAGGGCAACCAGCTGGTGCTGGTTCATCCCCATCCCGCGCGGGGAAAGACGCTGAATGGCCTGCTGTACCAGGGCCGTCACATCCGGGGGGATCAGCAATTCCGCAAACCACTGGCGCGCGGGGATATCTTCCGTATCGGCGATGAACATGGGACGCTGGTGACGCTGGCATTTAATGACGGCAGTGGCGCTACGCAGGATATTGTGCCGGAAATCCGGCCAATCCCGCTGGGCGCTCCGGTGATTACGCTTGGGCGCGCGCCTGATAATATGGTGGTGCTGCAACACCCACAGGTTTCGGGCCACCACGCGCGCCTGGAACGGGTTGCTGAAGGCTATCGTATCGCGGATCTCGGCAGTACCAATCATACCTATGTCAATGGTCAGCGCGTCTCGAACCAGGTGCTGCGTCCAGGAGACGAGATTCGTATTGGTCCCTATAAGCTGACCTTCACGGGTACAGAACTGACGCAGCATGATGAGAGCGGTGGCATTCGTATCGATGCGCTGCACCTGAAGAAGGTGGGGAACAAACAAACGATCTTGATCAACGATATTTCTATCGTTGTTCCCCCGCGCAAATTTGTCGCCCTGGTGGGTGGTTCCGGCGCCGGCAAATCTACTCTCATGGATGCGCTCAACGGCCTGCGCCCCGCGCAGGAAGGAGCCGTCCTCTACAACGGCCAGAACTATTATCACCACCTGGCCGCTTTCAGCACGCAGCTGGGCTATGTGCCGCAGGACGACATCGTCCACCGCGATTTGACCGTCGAACGCGCCCTCTACTATACGGCAAAGATGCGCCTGCCCGACGACTTTACCGAGGAGCAGATCCAGCAGCGTATTACGGAGGTGCTGGAAGATGTGGAGATGAAGCACCGCCGCGGTCTGCTGGTCAGCAAACTGTCCGGCGGCCAGCGCAAGCGCGTGTCGATTGCGCTTGAATTGCTCGCCAATCCGAGCGTTTTCTTCCTGGACGAGCCGACATCGGGCCTTGATCCCGGCCTCGACCGCAAGATGATGTACCTGTTGCGCAATCTTGCCGACAAGGGACATACTATTATACTGGTGACGCACGCCACCAATAACATCAACACTTGCGACTACATCTGCTTCCTGGCGCAGGGGGGTCGCCTGGCTTATTATGGGCCGCCCAACGACGCCAAAGCCTACTTCGGCAAAACAGACTTCGCCGAAATTTATAGCGCGCTCGAGCCGACCGACGAGAACCCCAATATTCCCGCCGAAGCCGAGGCGCGTTTCAAGGCCTCACCGGACTACCAGAAGTACGTGATAGGGCCGCTGAACACGGGACCTGCCGCTCGCGTCAACACGGCGCAAGAAACGGCCGCCGTCAAGCCACCCAAGCGCGGCAACCCGTGGAAGCAGTTCTCGCTGCTCTCACAGCGCTACCTGGAACTGCTGAAGAACGACACGGGCAACCTGCTGATCCTGCTCTTGCAGGCGCCGGTCATCGGCCTGATCCTGTTCCTGATGCTGCTTTCAGGCGGAGGTAACACCTTCACGGCAACCAGCGTTGCGACGTGCCCAAACATAAACGGGAGGCCAATCGCGCAAAAAGCGGGATCAAACTCGCTAAACTGCCAGGATGTGCTGAACTTTTTCAACAGCCCGCAGGGACAGGTAGTCTTGCAGAGAAACTTTCCCGGCAAAACGCCAATACAGGCGGTACAAGATGTGATTCTGCCCGGATCAGGACAGGATGCGCAGAAATACCTGTTTATCATGGCGTTCGCGGCGGTGATGTTCGGCACCATCAATGGAGCGCGCGAGATCGTGAAGGAAGCGCCGATCTATAGGCGCGAGCGCACGGTGAATCTGGGCATCGTGCCCTATATGTTCTCCAAAATAGCCGTGCTGGGAACATTGAGCCTGCTGCAAAGCGCGATCCTGGTGATCATGGTGGCTGTCGTCGCGCCATTCCACCAGGGCGTCTTCTTGCCAGTCACGCTGGAGATTTATATTACGCTGGCGCTGACATCGCTGGCCGGACTGATGCTGGGCTTAGCCATCTCGGCGCTGGTGCCCAACAATGACCGGGCGATGAGCTTTGTGCCCATCATCCTGATCCCGCAGGTGATCTTCTCCGGCATCATCTTCGAGATCAACGGGCCGATCATGCAATTCATTGCCGGTTTCTTCGCGGCGCGCTGGTCGATGGCGGCGATGGGGACCTCAATAGGTATTCACGGGGACCGCATCAACGGGGACACCTTTTCATTCCAGGGCACGCTGTTCGCGACGCACAGCCAGGGAGAGGCAGTCGCGCACCTGCTGCTGTGCTGGTTCTTCCTGGCGGCGATGATCGTCGTACTTGGCCTGCTGATCGCTTACTTCCTGAAGCGCAAGGATGTGCGGGCATAACAAATAAGAGTCATCCCGAATTGGGGGGAGAGGGCGTATCCTGGTGGTCGCCCTCTCCATGGCTCCTCGAAGATTGGGGATGACTCTTGTTTGTTACGCCTGTACAGGCAGGCACTGAGCGTTAAGAAAAATATAACCTCTTCTTTAAAATCACCACTCCCTTGCTACTGGCTTCTCCTCATTCCCCTGTCTGGTCGTCAAAGTTCATCAGGATATGGCGATACACAAAATCAAGCATTAACTCTTGATGTTTGATGCGCTCTTCGACGCTGGATGTGCCATGACCAGCGTCGAACCAATGGACTTCGATGGATTTGCCCAGTTGCTTCATCTTTGCTTCATAGACCTGCATCTGGCGCGGTGTGCAGCGGGTATCGTTGTCAGGTAGCCGCCATTCGACCAGCCGGTGAGGAAGATCTTTGCCGGGTCGGCAATGCCTTTACTTTTCCGTTGGGTCTTTTCGGCAAGGACCCGCGCATCTTTGTACCGCTCATTGGGGTGGCCGTCCTTTATGCCTGTTTGCAGCGGAATGATGTCTGGGAAAAGCTGGTCTAATACCCCGCGTCCAAAAACGCCCAGCTAATCAGCCCGCGTGGATAGTAGTTGCCGGGCCAGAGTTGCCCGGTATCGCGCAGGCCTTCGCCAAAATTTTGGGGGAAGCCCGCGTTGAGTTGAAATACGGCGTCTGTCACATCCAGGCGCTTGCAGGATGCGCATCCATGCTGCGTATAGATGAGATCGGCAACGATGCCCGAAAGCATGACTTTGCTGAACCATTCGTAGCGCGGGCAGCCGCTGCCTGGACATGAAGCATTATTGGCCCGCGTGGATTCGAGGGCGATCATTGACGGTGAAGAGAGGGTGTTGGCGCTGAGGTCTGCCGGATATTGTTGTGCGAGGTCATGTAAAAGCGTGGGATTCACCGCGCTATCCTGGCCGGTGAGGTACAGGTAAAAGAGGCCGTCGCCCAGGGTTACCGAACGCCCATCACAATTGCTGTAGGCGTTGTTGTTCTCGGCGAGCGGGATGAAGCCACGCGTCTTATATTCGCGCAGCATGGCATTTTCGATTTTCGCGGCATCGCGCTTCCAGGTATTGCCATTGTTGTCTCCCGCGACCTGCCCATCGAGAAAGGCGGTAGCAAGGTAAGCGCCGGCTTCCTTGAGACCTTGATAGTAGAGGTTGCCTGCGCCGGGGGTGTTGTTATGCAGGCAATCCTGCTCGTCGTCAAAGGTCGTGTTGGTGTCCTGGAAGTTATAGGCAATGCCGGTGGCGGGATCGCCTACGGCCTGGTTGTGCAGCATGGCGCCGTCGATCAATGTCATGTTGGCATGGTTGTTATCCGTTAATAGAGACATATCGCCTGTGAGACTGGCGTAGTAAGCGGCCAGCAGCGCGACGTTGGAATCTTCCTCGGTTGGCATTGGCGAGCCGCCAAAAAGCGAGGGGTAGCAGGAGGCGCGAATAGTTGGTGTGCCATGACCCACTATCGCACAAGCGCCGCTAGCGGCTACGTCGCCTCCGGCATCATGCTGGAAGTACACGCCAAACGCATCGGATGTGGCATTCTTAAACACAGTGGATAACTCGCCGCGGAAGAACCAGGGCACGCGGTTGATCTCGAAGTAGCCATAATCGTACAGCACATCGACGGTGGAGAGGAAGCCGGCGTTGCCCTCGTAGACAGCCGCGTCGTAGCCGTTTCCGGCGCAGTCCTGCCGCCCTACGAGCCAGGTATTGGCTTTGTAGCTGCGCAGCGAGTCGGCGATTACCCAGCGCTGCACAGGTGTCAGCACATTATTTTGTATCAGGATGTTCTCCATTGCCTGCGCGCGCCCCAACAGGTTATCGCCGCTGGAGAGATTGTCGATGGCGAAATCCACTACCTGATTGATAGAAGCCCATTCGCGCGCCGCGTACATCTCCTCGCCCTGGCAGCCGGGCGGCAACTGCGTATTGATGAAGAGATTCTGGCTGGGGTTCCAGCCGCCGATGAGCATATAGGTTGTGCGAGTTTGTGCCGGGCCGATGCTGTAGTGCCAGGAGAGGCCGGCGCGGTCGGCAATAGCAGTGTTGCAATGCCATTGCGCGTTATTTCCTGCCAGGAAGAGCGTGCCGCCGGCTGTATCGGAACCGGTGGCATATGAGAGGACATTCACGACGGTGCCACCAGGCGTGGTGTGCCGGACGCAGCCATTATCACCAGAGGACAGAGGGCGATTGCTGCCGAAGAGAAATTTGCCGGTCCGCGTTTTGTGGCTCGTGTTTTGCAGGCTGATCCCGATAAGCAGGACGGGCACGGTGTCATCCTGCACGGAACGGGCGCAATTGGAGATAAATGTGCAGCCAGGTTCGCCCAAAAAGGAGTCGATGAAGTCCACGGTGATGTGCATGCCTGATCCGTCGCTGGCGTCCCCTTCCCAGCGACTCGTATCCAGTCCAAGCGTCCAGCGTTCATTCAGCATGTAGCTATCTCCCTGCGCGGCGTTGAGCCTGCCCATATGAAAAATCGATGTGCTATGTTCGCCACCGGGAGCGATGCCCACAATATAGCTGGCGCTATTGTCATGAAAGAGGCCGCCGGTGCCGCTTTGCACGGAATCGGTGCCGGGCGAAATGATAAAGTCAAAACGCGAACCAAATTTCGCGTTGGCATCATTGAAGTTGCTATTGTTGTTGAAGGTCTGGACGGGAAGCCGGCGGTCAAGCTGTAGAGGACAGGCCCTGTAGAGACAGCGGCTTGTTCCTATCCCCGTACTCCGACCAGGACAGGGACAGGCCGCTGTCCTTACAGGGTTGGTAGGGGCTGGGGGATGGTTTGCCAATGCACCGCCAGATACCAGGAGCCAGGGGAAGGTAATGATAAGCAGGAGTATGCCGAATACAGATGGATGAAAACGCCGCACGGTCCGATCTCCCAAACGCATTGATAAAGTCCTTGATATCCCAGACGTATTTGTAAAATCAAGGATATCTATGTTCTAGAAACGGCCAGAAATGCAAAAGAAGGCTTAAAAAGGACTTTTGGCTTGCTTCCTTTAGATGGGTGACCCGGCAGTCTCCACAGATGGTGATATACAAAAACTTTGTACATTGAACGTACACACCCATGAGTATAACAGACCTGAGATGAATTTACCAGGACAGGCTGGTTGAGTTGACGAACGAATCAAGACGAACGAATGAATATGACACATGACCCATGCACTCAGCAACCATTTCCTTTATGCTTGATAGCAGAAAGAATGGTAAGTCAGGAGAGAGCATCTCGGGGCCTGGTAAGGGCGTACCCTGGTGGTCGCCCTCTCGCCGTAAAGAGGAGGGTACAGACGATGAATTGCGTGATGCCAAAACTGTCCGGCACAGGTCTGAATATCGAATATATTGCTGATCCCATGTCGCAGTGGGAAGATCAGTATGCGACGACTCCAATGGCAGCCGTTCAATCCATCTTTCGCGCTCCTGGCGAAGAGGAACTACATACCGCATTCGAGCAGGCGATCAGCGACCGCGTGATGAGCGTCAACAGGAGACTTCGTCACCTGAGCGGGCCAATCACTGCCGGTGGATACGCGCAGCCCTCCACGGATCAACTTATAGAGTGTGATGGGACGAGGATAAGTTTGTATTCCAGGGCGGCCACAAGGGTACGCCACTACCCTATACGGATGGGCGTATCAGAACCTGATAGTTGGCGAGACCCCATTGTCAATGCCAGGCTTGCATATCATACAAACAGGTGGCAGCGAATTGTGTTAATGGTGTGTTTATGCGTGCTGATGATGACGCTCGGCTTCGATTTGATGGGAGTGCTGCTGATGTATGGTGGGAGGTAGGTCTTCAGGCCTTCGAGATTTGGATACCCAGGTGTTCGAGCAGGCGGCGGCTCAGCTCTGCCGGATATTTGATGGGTTTCTTCTGCGGGCCATGGGAGTCCGAACCGGAACTGGTTAGCAGGTAATGTGTATGGGCATAATCGAGGTACATAGCAATCTGCTCCGGTGTATGGACAGGATAATAGACCTCAAGGCCATCAATGGGAACTTCGTGTCTACGGCGGTCAGCAACGGCAATTGTTTCTCCGCCGCGAGGTGTTGCAGCATGGCGGTGATATCCACCCGGTCGTGATCCGTGATAGCTGCCAGGCCAAATTGTTCATGCACCAGGTAGTCGATCAACTGTTCCGACGACCAGGTGCCATCGCTAAAGGTAGTATGCATTTGCAGATCAATAGCCGCATCGGGAGCCAGCACGAGATGGGGGGTCATTGCTTTCATAGTCGTTTCCTTTCAGAATATGCTCGTCTTTGCGCAATATGTATCGAACAACATTGATGACAGGAGTTCAAGAGCTTTGTAAGCAGAACTGAATGTCTGCGATGGCCTGCCTGGTTTCTCGAAAGAGGATAGCATGGATACCAAACTCGCGAGCGGCAGCGATGTTGGCCTCGACGTCATCCAGGAAGATTATTTCTTGCGGCAGCACGCCTAGACGTTCGCAGAGCACTTCAAAGATACGTCTCTCCGGCTTGGCTACTCTCTCCTCATGAGAATAAATGAGGAGATCGCATATATCAGCAAAATGGTAACGCTCCTGCTCTTTGCCCCTGGCGCCTACAAAGCTATTGCTGAGCAAGGCGGTTCGATAGCGCGGGCGCAGGCCGGCGAAGTAGTCGGCAAGTTCACTATTGAGAGTGCCAAGATACTCTTCCCATAGATCGGCCATTAACGCCTCGACTTGCCCCTGATCCAACCCCAGGATGTCGCCGGTACGCTTTTGAACATCCTCTTCCGCGATGGTGCCCAGGCTGCCACCTCTCCACACGTCCGCGAGTCGTTCATGCAGCTCCCCCGGCTTCAGATCAAGTTGCGCCTCCCATTTTTCAACCCAGCCTGTCGAGGGTGTAATTTCCAGTACTCCGCCGATATCAAAAACAACTGCTTTAATGGACATAGTAAGGTTCCTCTCAGGAAAATTTCATCAATGTTCTTTTCAGAAAGATTTGTTTCAATATATCAGTTGCGGATATATCCGTGTTAGATAGAGTAACTTTTATATGGATGGTTTGTCAAGGGGAGTCTAAATCAGGTTATTTTTCCCCTCTGTTTGTAAGCAATGCAGGCGCGTTCTGACAAGAGCTTCGTGAAAAATCAGGCTTCCTCGACCGTCAAGGACGCCTCTGCTGGCCTCTCCGGGTGATAGCGGACTAACGTGTGACATTTTGTTGGGTTGGGACCCTCGTCCGTAAAACGATTCATCACGATGTGCCAGGTTTTCTCTTCTCGCCAATCAAGTTGCTCGCTGGAAAGAGCTCGGCGATGCAACTCAAAGGTATGCCCCTCTATTTCCTCACATTCATCGAGAGTAAAAATAGTATCTGGATAGTTCTTTTTCCAATACGCAAATGCTAGCTGAATGGCCTGCCCAATTAGCTGGTATTCCTGCTGGGATAAGAGGGTACGAACTTCTATCAATTCCAGTCCGGCAGCACAGATGTCTGTCAAAAAGTAATGTTTCCTCTCAGCAGACCAATGGACCTGCCACATTCCACCAGCATAGAGAAATCCGTTACTCCAGACACTGATCATGATGCCATCCAGGTCTTTGGCATCAATACTTACGTCAGGATGGAGAAATCTGTCCAGATTATAATACAGCTTCTCTCCTTTCCAGGTATCCTGGAGGATCGTCACATGGTCGTAGAGTCCAGGATACACTTGAAAATCGAGGAAAATATCGAAGAAAATGTTTTCTTGATACATGGTATAGAGCACTTTGACCGGTATTTCATTATCTAACATGGCTCATTTTTCCTTGAAAACCACTCATCTAAAGGGACTCATCAGTCTCTTATAGCTAAGGTGACACGCTGACGTAGAATTACTTTAGTATACCTCGTAGGAGAGATATTCGTCCTTTAAAGTATTCTTTCCCAGGATAAATGCCTCTAAATGTTGAATCCACCTGAGGGATGCATTCCTCTGTAGCGTTGAAAGACAGCTAGCTATGACGATTTCCAGAGATCATTCGATAAATTAGGTGCGATTGCTCTGTCCTTTTTGCTATTATGTCTGACCATTGATAGTCATCATATTCTAAGACGATTTGCTTCGGTACCTGGAGGCATTTTTCAATTTTGTCGTTTTTATCCTGGTATTGCCTCTTGTCGACTCTACGCTAAGGATAGAAGAGGCTAAGCATCCCCCCATTTTCATGATACCAAACAAAGAATCCAGCATTTGCACCGTTAGCTTCTGCGGTCTGCTGTAATTCCATCGCCCAGGTTCCGAGATGCGGCCCGCACCATTCATCGCAAGGTTTATACTCTGTTACGACATGTACTGCATAACCCTCTCCGAACTGAGCATTGTCTAACAATCATCGCCTTGCCCATTCGCTCCCTATCGTAGTCCTGCTGAGAAAGTAACACAGTCCTTCAATACTTCCTCTCCAACCTCCGCCATTCTCACTTGCAGATGATTTATCATTTACTCATTTCTCCGTTGATCATTCTCCTATTGCAGGACATTCAGGCTTTTCCGAGTTCCTCATCAGGCCGCAAGTAAATTTCTTGCATTCGGCGCGAGATAGCTGCATCACCTTCAATTGAATGTTGATACTGAGTTGGTGTACACGCACCAATCAGTTGTATCTCCCGCCGTGCCAATAGCGGTTTGAGCAAGTTACTTGCATCGATGGGAGAGTGTTCCCACTCTCTTCCTATGAGCCGATGGAAATCATTGATAAAAAACACCACCTGTTCCTCTAGCTGGCGCACTGCTAGAAAAAGCGCCTGAAGTCGGGAAAGAACCACATCAGGAGTGTTCCATTTCTCTAAAGAAGGCCACCATCCTCCAGGGCAGTATTTGACAAACATTTGTTCCAATATATCCTCCGACACAGGGCCAGCGAGATCCGCCTCCCATTGGCTTTCATCTGGCGAAGACTGCTCTGGTAATACGAATGAATAACTGCTGCGAGAAGTGGGAATATTGGCAAACAACGCCTCATAGTTGAGAGCAATGACCTGCCAGGTGGATAAAGGGTTAGATGCTTCACCTTCAGTCATCCGACGAACCACTTCGATAACTACTCGCCATCGCTGCATCCCATCAAGGTCCAGTAGCAATGGATTGTATTTGCTGTTGGTCTTCTCCCGCCGGAGGAGAGTCTCAAAAATGCGTGACACGCATATCTCATAGCCTACTAGTGGAGAAAATACTCCCTGGCGTGCTATATGGGTCAAATTGTGTCCATAACGCTCTAGGGGAGAGGAATCCATTGGGGAAGTTTCCAAGATATGCCTCCTTCGCCTGCGTACATCAGCATAGCATGCTATCTTGCATCTTGAAATATATAGTTCAGCCTTTTTATTATGATTATATTTTCTACTGGGAGCAGGCATTATCCAAATTGACACTGCTTGTCAAGCCCTACTTTTTAGCAGCATCAATTTGGATAAAATTTCTTTACCCTATTCCATCACCTGCTAAAAACGATCCACATTTTGCCTCCTGATTCGATTTCGATGCTACCTGGTGTAAATCCAGACCCTTCTAAAACCGATGAGAACATTCTATTAACAAGCATTATTCCACGCGACACCGGTGAAAAGTGAGTTGCAAAGTTATCTGAAATGTATCCCTTGACTGTTGTTACATCACCACCAAGCCAATCGACGAGGGCAGGAAGTTGACTTTTAACCTGACTAAGTGAATCCATCCATGCGATTTGCAATTCTCCTGAATTGTGATAGAACGTTACTTCCAATCTATTTCCTGCCGCATCGATGTGTGTAAAGTCCGACACTCCTTCTTTATTATCAGAACCGTAATCCAATTTTTCCCAGCCAGCCGGAGGATCACCTCCACAATTATGCACCACCCACTGCCCCATCCCCACGGTGAAGATATGGTTCTGGTTGCTGCTACTGGCATACCATTGGGTCAGGTGGTGCCACTGTAGGCGCGGCCGGTCACGTGACCACAACAGTGCTGAATTGAGAAAGGCAGTTTTCGCCTCAGCACTTTCCCTGGCTCATTTCATGTACTCGTTACGATTAGTGGGTGAAAGAAATGTGAAAGGTTCTTTCAGCCACTTCATAGTGAGTTATTTATACCAGAGGAAAAGCCCGCCTGAGATAGGCATCAAAGATGATTTGCTGATTCCATATTTGAGAGAAAGCAGAAGCTAACGTCAGCCATGCGGCAAAAGTTCCTGCTCCTGCATGCAGGGTTTGGCCCCCATCTCCTCCACGCATGATCCCTTTCTCCATACAGAATTCCCAATGAGCAGGATTGCGAGCAATGAACAACCCCCAAGCATTTTGTCGCAGATGCAGATCCCACCCAATCACTTTCCTCTTCTTTCCCAGCAGAGGAGGCGCATACCCAGGAGTTGCGTTTCCCCAGCGAAAGAGCGCCCGTGAACCAGCAGCACAGGCATATTCCCATTCATCGGAGGTGGGGAAACGAAATCCCTCTTTGGAAATGCGCACCAGGACTTCTTCAAAAGAAATGGGCGTCATCGTACGTTTCCACCCGCCCGAGGCACCTAGAGCCTCATCAAAAATCGGTGGGGGAGCCAGGGGCGTAGCAAGTACTTCCAGAAGCAACGGCTGGATGCTGACCTGCCGAAGAGGCGTCATTACCTGATCCAGGAAGGTTTCAAGCGAGAGGGAAAACATAGCCTCTGTTTCCTCGCTCCAGCTTTTCGATTGCTCTTGAGTAGGCACAAACGGTTGTTCGCGATCATAGCCCAGTGTCACCTCGCCTCCTGGAAGGAAGGCGAAAAACGCATGATGGTATCCTTCTGGAGACCCCTCCCATTCAAAGAACGCGACCTGGTGTTGCTGATCACCTAATACACATCTTTCAACCTTACAAAAATGGAAAGAAGCAGGTAACAAACGATCAAGATCACGAGCCACTTGCTCACATTCAGAGTGTGCGAAGTGTTCCCATTGATCACGCATGAGCAACGTCTTTAAGGATTCGTCGATGGTCATTCTTGCCTCCATAGTTAATTTGGATGAGAGCAAATCGAACCGATTGGCAGGCCCGAGCCTCAATTGGGCCTGCCAAGTAGGAAGAAGCCAAACTGCCACATTCAAGTTCATCTCTGGGCTCAATACTATGGATTAAAAGTCCATACATTAAAACCTAAACCGTCAAAGAAACTTACTCTAACTGTATAACCGGCTTCCCGTGCCAGCGTATATAAGTTAATGACGCAATTTCCGCATGGGCCGATGTCTCCCGCATGGCGTAATCCTATCACGATTTCGTCACCTTCGACTGCCCCTCCATTCCTTAGTGCCTCCACAATTCGAGCACCAATATGGGTCTCAGCACAACACCCTCCCCATAGATTTCTTACTGCAGGAGTATCTCCAATCATTATTTCACCCGGGGAATAATTTGTTGCGGTAATGATATCACCTGCAGCAGTTCTAACATTTGAAGTGGCGACTGCACTAATATTTCCCCCTTGATTCAGAAGCTCATCTGCTTTGGCGGCTAGATCATAACAGTCCGAGTTATGGACCACCCACTGCCCATTCCCCACCGTGAAGGTATGATCCTGTGCGACCTCCAGATTATACATCACGCTGGCCCCAGGCACACTCTTCCACCTCGTCACGACCCCATACGTGCCACCGGCCCGCAATATATGCATCCCCAATTTGATCTGCCCCACCGGCAGGAACCCCTTTTCCCTGGTCAAGAAGGGATGCTTCTGGTTGGTGTGAATCACTTCGCTTGTCCTGGTCGCAGGCTTGCCATGCTGCGCTGGCTTGCTTGTTGTCAGCGTCAGATCCACCAGGTCGTGGTCGTGGTTGATCCACACATGCAGGATGGGCTCGAGTTCCATGTGCTGGGTCTGGGGATTATAGGCCCAGACCTGCTCTCCCACCTGCACCGTGCCAATCGGCTCCTCCCCAGAGGCCGTTGCTACCGGCGTGCTGGCCGTGAAGCTACATGGACCTTCACCTGCTGCTGGTGCCTCATTGGCAGCAGGGGCCGCATTGCCCGCTGCTCCCCCCTCGGCCGGTCTCTCGTCTGAGCCGTTTGGTTCTCCAAAACAGACTGGGGTCAAACATCCTCCTACCGGGGCGGCAGCACTCCCCTGACCCGTCACCTGGATGCTGCCGCTACCGGTACCTCCTCCACATGGCAAGCTCAAGCCGCCTTGCGCCCCAATGTCGATGCCAAAGGTGATGCCGCCAATGCCCACCGCCGGCGCAAACCCTCCTCCCCCTACATCTAGCCGCCCACCCACACAGGCGACCGAACCGACGCCGGTCAAGGTGGAAGCCGGAAC
>Ga0209810_1001749_pt1 | contig 30416 bp, 21 predicted proteins | sample Coa_R1_7_FD_187159 | JGI IMG/M metagenome (GOLD analysis project Ga0209810, IMG submission 187159) | Surface soil microbial communities from Centralia Pennsylvania, which are recovering from an underground coalmine fire - Coalmine... | ecosystem: Environmental > Terrestrial > Soil > Unclassified... | reverse complement strand
GATTGGGGCATAATCCGGATGCATGTGCAAGCGACCTCCTTACGGGTAATTGAGCCTGGTAACTCACATCTACCGCAGGAGGTCGCTTGTGTCGAGTCATGCTAAAATTCGCGATGACTCATGTTTGTTTTTCTGGGAGTGGCAAAAACAGCGCTGCCTGACCCTAAAGTTGTCTAGCTGTTCAGGAGTGGACGGCCAGGCTGCAAGCGGCTATGCCTGGTTCCTCCCGCTAGGCGTGGGCCGTCTGTGCCGCGCTGCCTGTTCCGGACTGCTGCGCCAGAGACCGGGCCGCCTGGCTGATGCTGAGACTGGCTGCCGGCGAGACGCCCTCCGTAGTGCCGGCTTGCGTTTGGGTGTCGGAAGGGGCTGCAAGGGAATTGATCTGGATATCGGTCTGCGGCGTCGTCGGGACAAAGCTAACTGCGTTAATCCTCATGATAAACCCTGCTTTCTGCTTTTGAAAGCGCTGCTGTAGCGAAGGTGAAGGGTGGCGCTTCCCGGCAGGATACCTGCGTCGGGTAGGGGAAGGCACGCCTTCGTTATTCCGCGTAGTTTATCGGCAGAAAGCAGGTAAACTTGATGGTCTTTTTCGTCAAGCGCGTTTCGTTTTTTGCGATCTGCGCCGCGTCGTGCCGTGGGTGGAAACTCGGCTGCGGGCGGGCGCGCTCACTGGATCGTCTGGGAGGTGGGCAGGTTGCCCAGGTCAATTACCTGATCCCCCTGATAGGGAATGCGCACCATCAGGTGCCGCTCTCCGGCGTTTGCCATGCAAAAGACAATGCCGCGCGGGATGTCCAGGACCTCCTGGGCGAATTCGGCATCCAGCTTGATCTTATAGAACAGGGGCATTACTCCGGGCAGAAACTGCCCGATGATCAACGGCTCGCGGCGCGGCGCCTGATCCTCGGGCCGGTAGTCAAAGACATAGCAGTTGCGTCTATCTACCAGGCCGCGCCGGGTGTAGAGTACCAGCACGGAGAACTGGCGCGTATTCTCCGGGTCGGCGCGCTGGGTCGCCTCCACCGTCCGGGTCAGCAGGGACACGGCCTCATCCTCGGTGATAAAGTGCGCCTCTACCGGCTCGCCGACCGCGCCGGCGAACTCTTCCGGCAGATCCAGTAACTCATAGTAGGCGCCGTTTTCGGAGAGAACGACCCGCACCAGGGCGTTGCGGTACTCCACGCCCGCGCCGACCTTCTCCTTGATGTACTCGATCATCACCTGAAACCGCTTCTGGTGTTCGGCGCGCAGCAGCGCCAGTTCTACCTTCTGTAGTGGATCGAGTTGATCGTCCATTTCATTACTCCGTAGGGTTCTAGGTTTCTGAAGGTTCTAAAGGTTCTAAAGGTTCTGATGGTTCTAGGTACTTAGAACCCTTAGCACCCTCAGAACCCTAATTCCGCTTTCTCATCAGCCTCCGAAGAAGTTGTAGGTGCGCATGTTGAGCAGCAGGCTCATCAGTCCCCAGAAGCTGCCCAGCACGCAATCGCCCAGGATCAATCCCAGGAAGAAGGGCAGGAACCGGCGGTAGGCACGCAGGCCCCCGTAGCGCATTGTCAACCCTTTGAGCGTCCAGGCGATCAGCATGGGCACCCAGAGCAGGTGGATAGACCAGGAAGAGGAGATGGCGTAACCGATGGGATGGAGCGGGAAGCCGAAGTAGCGCAGCCGGAAGAAGAGCAGCACCCAGGTCGTCAGAAAACCGATGCCTATGGCCGTGACAGCGGGAAGGTTGGGGCGTCTATCCAGCGTGCCGCCCACCCACTCGTTCATGCGGTCGAATGCCTGCTCCGCGTGATTGTAGCCCGCGTTAAACTTGGCCGCCGCACCAAGCACATACGCCTGATGCTCAAAGGCCCAGAACGCGCTCAGCGTCCCGAGCACTGTCGCCAGCATAATCGCCCCGAACATCCGCCGCGCCTCCAACGCCCGCAGACGCGCCATCTGCAATCCTTCCAGGCCGACGGGCATGGTATCGCTGCGGTGGGCGCGAGTCAGAGAGAACATGAAGGTGAAGAAAGCCAGATCGCTCTGGCGCAGTGCGCTGGTGGAGACAGCACGGGGAATCATGGTGTCCGGCCCCATGAAATGGAAATCATGCACCGGCGCCCCCAACTCCGCGCGGATACGAGTCACGATCAGGATCGTCGGTAGGTAGATAGCCAGGAACCCCACTGCTACCCACCAGGCCACGCCCGCCGCCATGCAAAAAGCTGCCAGCCCCAGCGTTCCCAGGATCAGGCCGGCCAGCGCCGCCCGCTCGCTCAAGCCTTCGACGGGAGGCGGGGACTTCTGGCCTACCTGCCGCCCTCCTTGCCCGCTTTCCGCTTCTCTCTTACCGGCACTAAAGACCCGGCGCCCGATTTCCCGATAGTAACGGCGGCCCGTCCATAGATAGAAGACGAACAGGCCCAGAATCGAGCCGAACCCCTGCTCTTTGATGAAGGGAAAATCCGGCGTGGCGTCCCAGGCCATCGCCGTGGAGACCACCATCTGCGCCTTCCAGAAGAGGAGGAAGAACCAGCAGGAGAACAAGAGATCCAGAGGCAGCAGATAGCTTAACCCAATGGCCAGGGGATAGAGCGTGACCGGCAGCCAATCAATGCCGCTCCAGGGCTTGGTCGTGAAATAGGGCTTCAGGTCGGTGATGCCCAGGGGTAGGGAGGGCAGGGAAGGATAGAGAAAGGCAATCCCGTTCCAGAGGTTCAACCCGGCCGCTATCGCAAACCCGGCCCACATCAGCCGGTTGCTGAAGAAGCTGGCTCCCAGCCCTCCCTCGGTCATCTCCAGGGGCAGCCAGATGATCGGAAAGGTCAGCCGTTCTCTATCGGCCCACTGGCGGCGCACCAGGACGTTGAGGCAGTTGGCGACAAAAAGCAGCAAGCAGATGAAGCCAGTCCAGGCCAGGATGGGCACAGCCCAGGCGTGGAGCACTTCGGGCCGGTAGAAGCTGGAGTTGCCCAGGAAGTGGCCGCGCAGCACGGTGCGGTCCCTGACCATCAGCCAGGAGGGAAACGCGCCCAGAAACTTATCCCACTCGTTAGAGGGCGTGGCAAACCAGGCGCCATGCGGGAGGATCTGACTCAGGATGGGAACGCCGTCCGAGCCGGCCAGCCCGGTGGAGATGGCGAGCATGGTATAGAGGGTGAGCAGTTCGCCCTGCGAGAAGGCCAGCCGGGGCAGGAAGCGGCGCAGGAGGAGGTTGAGGCCGATAAAGAGGAACAGCAGGAAGACGACGTTGGCAAACAGGGAGATGGTGGAGGGATACGGCCCGAACATCACTCGCTCCAGGCGCACGATCCAGTAGGCGTTGAGAGGCGTCAGCAGCGCCCCCAGAGCCACGGCCCGAAGCGTGACGCCCCGCGCAACGTATCTGGCGGCAGGCAGGTCCCTCTGCCTGGAGGAAGGCGAGGTTAACGCAGGCGGTTGGTTATCTGGCAGGGACATTGTGTTACAGGCCCAATAGCGAAGGTTTGACAGATGGATTGGCCAGGGCGATACGGGCTTGTTCTGTTTCCGTATTACCCTGTCTGCGAGATTATCTTCGCTAGTAGACCTCTAATCTCCTACCCCTTTCCGCCAACGCGCCGTGCATCCCGCTTGCTGTCCCAAGCCGCGCTAGCGCTAGTCTCTGTTAATCGAGAGACCGCGCTATCGCCTGCGAAACCCAGGACATCCCGGCACCGCAGCGCGTTCCTGCCGTGTCACGCCTGCTCGCTGTGATGGGATTGGCTGGCACGGAGCAACTGCCCTGGATCGGCTTGGACGGTTGCAGAGGCGGGACGCAGCAGCGCGTCGGGCGTGGCAGTAACGGCAGAGGCACACAGGAGGGTCTGCACGGCACGTTGCTGTTCGGCACTCCCGCCAGCCCGGCGACGGCCTTGACCTCCTCGACGATGTTTGCCAGCCCGTCCTGCCCTACCCTGCGGCCCTTATCCAGCAGGAACAGCCAGGGCAGGGCGCTGCTCGGTCGCAGGCATAGCCACTCCTTGATCGCGGCGACAGCTTCATCGGGAAGGTAAATCTTACGCGGCTTGTCGCCTTTGCCGTGTCGGACAAGCAAGAACCCCTCCTCTGTGTCTATGTCCCCCACCTTCAAGTCCAGGGTTTCCTGCCGCCGCGTCCCGGCGAAGATGAGCGTCGCCAACATAGCATGACAGAGGGCGGCGCGCTGTGGCGGGTGGATACGCTGGCAGGCTTCCAGCAGGCGGCGTACTTCCTCTTCACTGACCGTCAGGCGTATGGCAGGGTCTTTCCGGGGCAGGACAATCGTCGCGGCAGGGTTGGCTTTCAGCGTTCCGTGCGCTACCAGGAAGCTTCCTAATCCCCGCAGAGGATGAAACCGGCCCCTGAGCGTTCTGGGCCGAAGCCCCTGCCCGCTCAGGAAATGCAGATACCGGCGCAGGGTGTTAGCGTTGAAGTCAAACAGGGAGGGCTTGTCGTACCCGTTGGCCTGCATCCAGCGCAGAAAGCCGTTTAAGCCGCACTGGTAGCAGGTGAGGGTGGTCTTAGCGGCGCGCTGCTCGTGGCGCAGATAGGCCACATAATCGGCGCAGTAGTCAGAGAGTTGCATGGTCGTTCCCCTTTCGATGGCGTGTACATCGTTCGGGGACGTGAGGGGTTAGAGGCCGGGATATAAGAGGGGGCGTGCGGGGTAAAAAGTGGAGGCTCTTACCCCGCACAGGCCGTTTTCTGAGAGCACTGGGATTCGAACCCAGGACACCCGCCTTAAAAGGGCGGTGCTCTACCGGCTGAGCTATGCTCTCTTATTTGCGATTGTGCTGCTATGGTACCCTATCTCGCCCCGCCTGTCAATGCCCGCTCCGGGGCCATCGCAGACAGCGCTTTTCCCTTCGCATCGGCTCAAGCGAGCCTCTCTGTGATAAGAGGAAGAGGCGATGGCCCTGAGGCCCGCCCCTGGCGGCGGGCGAGATAGGGTTTCGATCTAGGAGTTAACCGCGTCTCAATACGTTACGCAAGACTTCATCCACCAAGATGGTCTGCTCCCGCGCCGGGCCGACCGAGACCGTCGCCACCGGCACGCCGGCCAACTCCTGCACGCGCTCGATATAGCGGCGGGCGTTGCCCGGAAGCGCCGCATAGGTGCGCGCCTCGGCAACGTTCTCCGACCAGCCCGGCAACTCCTCATAAATGGGCTCGCAGTCCGGGCGGAACGATAGGTCGGACGGCAGGTCATGGAGGGTCTGGCCGTCGGCGGTCTTGTAGGCCACGCCGATCTTGACCGTATCCAGGCCGCTCAACACGTCCAGATGCCCCAGCGACAGGCAGCTCAGGCCGTTGACCTGAAGGGCGTAGCGCAGGATAACCGTATCCAGCCAGCCGCAGCGGCGGGGCCGCCCCGTCGTCGTGCCATATTCATGGCCGCGCTCACGGATGTAATCGCCGGTGCCATTGAGCAGCTCCGTGGGGAAGACGCCCGCCCCCACACGCGTCGTGTAGGCTTTCGCCACGCCGATCACGCCGTCAATCAGCGTCGGCCCGACTCCGGTCCCTACGCAGGCGCCGCCCGCGATCGGATGCGAAGAGGTCACAAAAGGATAGGTGCCCAGGTCAATGTCGAGGAGCGTGCCCTGCGCGCCCTCAAACAGCACGCCCCTGCCGTTGCGAGCCGCCTTATAGACCAGCGGCGCCGTATCCTGCACAAAGGGCCGCAGCGCCGCCGCATAGGCACTGTACTCGGCCAGAATGGCCTCGGCATCCAGCGGCTCCGCGCCATACATGCAGGCCAGCAGCCTGTTCTTATCGGCCAGCACCGCCCGCAGGCGCACCGCAAACCGCTCCGAATCCACCAACTCACCCATGCGGATGCCGATGCGCGCCGCCTTATCCGCGTAGGCCGGGCCAATGCCCCGCCCCGTGGTGCCGATTTTATTCTGGCCGCGCTGCGCCTCCTCCAGTTCGTCCAGCCGCTTGTGATACGGCAGGATGACGTGGGCGGCGGCGGAGATTTTGAGGTTTTCGACCGAGACGCCCCGCGCCTTCAGCCCCTCGATCTCTTTGACTAGCACGCCGGGGTCGATGACCACGCCGTCGGCAATCACGCACACGGTCTGCGGGTTGAGGATGCCCGCCGGAACCAGGTGAAACTTGTACTCCTCCCTGCCCACGATGACGGAGTGGCCGGCGTTGTTGCCGCCTCCATATCGCACGACCATATCGGCGTCTTGCGCCAGATAGTCCACGATCTTGCCCTTGGCCTCGTCGCCCCACTGCGCGCCCACCACTACAAGGTTTGCCATAACCATCGCCCTCCCTGCGACGGCGCCTCTTCCCTGAGAGCATCCCATCGGCTGCAAGCCCTACGGCTGCCTGGCATAACCTAAGCAGCCCTGCCTGCACGACCACAAGCCACTCCCTCTTGCCGCGCCGTCGGGGTCCGTTCCTCCCTTTTCCCTCCGCCAGGTGAAATGTGAGAGGGGATCCGGAGGCGAATGTGGTTCCCCCAAACAACGAAATGGATAGCGCTGGCTATCCATTCGGGGGCCTGGCTCTACACTTTGTTAATTATAGGCCTAACCGGGCGATTTGTCAAGACGCGCAGCCATTTTTCGCGCGTTGGGCGGCGGAAGCGCGATTTTGCCCAGGATCGCCGGGCCGCGCGCGCCCGTGGCGGAAGGCACGTTGGCGGGATACCCCCGCAGCGTCGCGTAGGCCAGCAGCGCAAAGGCGACCGCCTCTTTCGCGTCGTCCGGCAGGCCCAGCGCCGCATGCGTAGTAAGCGATGCCGGGGCCAGCCGCTTCGTCAGCATCCGCACCAGCGCGCCGTTATGCACCCCGCCGCCGCCCAGGACGACCGTCTGGATGGGCGCGCGTGGCAGCAGCCAATCCCAATAGGCGCGGGCAATCGTCTCGGCGGTCAGGGCGGTTGCCGTCGCCAGCATGTCCTCCGCCGAACAGCGGCGGCGCTGCGCCGCCCGGTAAAACTGTTCCGCAAACGCCTCGCCAAACATCTCCCGGCCCGTGGATTTGGGCGGCGGCGCGGCGAAGTAGGGATGCGCCAGGAACTGCGCCAGCAGCGGCGCGCAGACAGTGCCACTCACCGCCAGCCGGCCATCCACGTCGTAGGCCAGCGCGCCGTGCGTCACCCGACGCGCTAAGGCGTCCAGCACCATATTGCCCGGCCCGGTATCGAAAGCCAGCGCATCGGAGAGCGCGCCGCCAGCAGGCAGAAAGGTCACGTTGGCGATGCCGCCCAGGTTCTGGACGGCGCGCGTCTCCTGCGCGCTTGCGAACAGGGCGTAATCGGCAAACGGCACCAGCGGCGCGCCCTGCCCGCCAAGCGCTATGTCCGCCGCGCGAAAGTCCGCCACGACCGGGCAGCCGGTGCGCGCCGCAATGACGCTCGGCTCCCCGAGTTGGAAGGTCGCGGTCGTCCCCACCCCGGCCACCTCCAGCGGCGTCGGCTGGTGCCAGACCGTCTGGCCGTGCGAAGCGATGGCGTCTATCTGCTCCAGCGGGACGCCGGCGGCCTCTGCCGCCTGCCACGCGGCCTCCGCGAACGCCTCGCCCAGTCGGTAGTGGAGCGCCGTGATAAATTGCAGCGGCGCATCGGGACGGCAGGCGTCGAGGATGGCCTGCCGTAGCCGCGCCTCCCATGGCACGCAGACGAACGACCGCAGCTTCCAGCGCGGACGGTCGGCGCGGCTCGTGATCTCTACCAGCGCCGCATCGATCCCATCCGCCGACGTGCCCGACATCAAGCCGATAATCCGCATGCAGGGCCTCACTTCTCAAAAAGAGAACGCTTTCCAGCCGCCAGCGCGCAGCTAGCATCGCAGAAGTGGATGCTCACTCCTCAAAAAAGTGAAACTCTTCCCAGTAAACTTTGCCGGATTGCACCAGCTTCTTTAATTTCTTCTGCAGCGCGGAAAGCTCTGCACGGTGGGATTTGAACTCAACAAAGACGATGCGATCTTCCTCGAACTGCACGCCGTCCACGGGCGTGCCCAGAAACCGAAAGTTGGCCGAGTCGTAGGGATAGCCCTTCATCAGGGGGAACCACTGCTCGGTGATGCGCCCGTAGGAGGCGGACAGGCTGCGCTGGCGGACGCGCTCGTCGGCCAGAAGGCGCAGGGCGACCTCCAGCCGCCGCCGCAGGTAAGCCACATAGACCCAGGAGCCGCCGGAAAGCAGCAGCAAAAGAAGCAAAAGCGATTTCATGCAGGAGATTTCCTTCCCATGTTTATGTAAGAGAGCAGACGAATTGGTTGCTTTGGCTGGATTTTATGGTTATAATATAAATTGAACGGATGCTGAAGCATCCAATTCAATTGCTGGCGAGGTGAGAAAGTGCCCACCTACGGATATAAGTGTACGCAATGTGAGTATCAATTTCAAGTTTTCCAGAGCATGAAAGACGATCCGGTTGCCACCTGCCCGGAGTGCCAGGGAGCGGTCACGCGCCTGCTCTACCCGGTCGGCATCGTCTTTAAGGGTTCCGGCTGGTATATTACCGATTCGCGCAAACCGGAAAAGGCCGACGCGGCGGAGGGCAACGGCGCCAAGACCTCCGGCGAAGCGACGGGCGGCCAGACCACAAGCGAGACGAGCAAGAAAGAGACGGCGCCCAGCGCGTCCTGAGCCCTGGAGCACAATCAAGCCGCCCGGCCTCTGGAGAGGAGAGGACCGGGCGGCTTTTTGTTGCCTTCCTGTATGCGTTACGGTTTGTGCAAGTTTGACGCTGTTACTTGCGCTCGATGAGCATGCGGCCGGTCTGCGGGTCGTACTGAACGTTGACATCCAGCGCGTCCCGGATGAACGAGAGCGGCACGATGGTGCGCCCGCGGTCAATGTAGGGCCGGGCCTCCATCTGCACGGTCTGGTTGTTGACTTTGGCTTTGGCGTTGCCGATCTTGATCTCGATCTCGCGCGTATCGTTGACGGCGCGCACCAGCTTGGCCTTGCTAAACCACGATACCTTCCCGCCCGTGTGCTCGAAGATCTGGCGGAACGGGGCCAGCGGCAGGCCGTGCTCGACGCGCGGAGGCACGTCGAAGGCGATGCGCGTGTCGTCGAAGGCGACCTCAAAGGTGCCGCCGGGAATGTTGAGCAGGGAGCCGATGCCGATCTGCGCCTTGGGGCTCCTGGGCGTCACAGCGACGGCCTTGCGTGGAGCGGTGGGCGCCGCGGCAACCGCCGGACGCAGCCCTGTAGAGGGCCGGACCGCAATGTTGCCCGCGCGCAGCGGACGCACGCTCTGGTGGGCCAGGCTGGCGCCCGGCGCGGCCACATGCAGCCCCGCCAGGTCGTCCGGGCCGGCCAACAGCGCCTTCAGGGCGGGCTTGATCGAGCGCACGGTGAGCGAGAAGGGCTGCGCCGATACGGGAGTATGCGACGGCCCGGTATTCGGCGCCATCACCGGCCTATCGCGGTGGATGTTGGCGATATGGGGCAGGGAGCGCGTGGAATAGGTGCCGCGCGGCTGCCCGGCGTGCCGCGTGTTGAGGTCGCCCAGCGGATCGCGCGCGCCTAGCGACAGCCCCGCGCCGTTACCCTTCACCTCCAACAGGGCGTTGGGAAGCCCGGTCGCGGCGGGCGGGCGCGCCGTCGGCAGCGCCACCGTCGGCGGATGGACAGCCTTCTTGCCCGGCCTGCTCAAATCCGGCGTGTCATTCTGGCGGTGCGTGAAGCCGCCGGGATTGTTGACCCGGATCTGGAGGCTGTGCGCCTTGACCTTGGCCAGCGTATCGCCGTCATAGGCTTCCACGCCGAGGGTGTGGATGCCGTTGGGAACGCGGGTGCTGTCCCAGTTGTAGGTGTAGGGCGGGAAGTTGATGAGCGCGAGGAAGTCGTTGTCCACGAAAAACATCACGTAGGGCTTGTTGAGGTTTTCGTCGAGCTTGACTTCGATGGGGACGACCCCCTGAACCATCTCGCGGCTCCTGGGGTAGACAAAGCGCAGCGGGCCGCTCTGAGGGGTGAGACTCAGGCTGACCCGCGAGGTCGCCGTGGCCGTATTGCCGTCCAGGTCTGTGGCAATTACTTTGACCTCGTGCGTGCCGTTGGAGAGCAGGGCGCTATCGATCACAAAACGGAGCGTACCGTGTCCGGCCCGCGTTCGGATGGACTGCTCTTTGATGAGCGTTCCGTCCACATAGAGCTCGATAGAGCGCAACAGGCCGCTGTCGTACTTTACATCCAGGTTGACCGTGCCATCGTTGGAGATCGCGCCGAGCGCGCCGATTTCGACCTGCAAGCCACTCGCAGCGGCCGGGGCGGGATGGGCCAGCGCTGCCTGCGGCGCAGCGCCGAATGCCACCCCCGTCCCGGCGGCCAGCGCGAGTACGCAAGCCATCCTTTTCATGAATCCGCCTCCCTTGTGTTGTTGGATGTCCAGGGAACTTCCCAGGTCATGGTGCCAATGGATGATAGAGAGATCATTGCCAATTGCGCAACAGACGCCGATCTGTGGCCGCGCGCAGGCGCGCGGAAGGGTCGGAACGAGTTACGAAAGATGCTGATAAGTGCGATGCGGATATGGGTGGACATCTGCGCGCGGCCGCATGTGTAAGGGGGTTCGTCGCGGATAGCCCCTGTCAAGCCAGATGTGCTAATAGCGTGCGCACTCTAACATATTTGTGATCGTTTGTCAAGATGCCGGGCGAAAAAATCCGGGGGGATTACGGGACGCGGCGGCAGGATCTCTCCTGCCGCCGGCAAACGTGGAGGAAGCGCCGCTTATTTTGCGGGCGCAGCCGGGGAGGAAGAAGAGGCTGCGGGCGCGTTGGGATTGATTGCCGAGGAGGAAGCCTTCTCCCCCTCTATCTTCTTCTTTGCGTTCTCATAGGCTGCCTTGGCCGCATCCGCCTCCTTGAAGGCCTCGGGCCCCATATGGTGCTGCGAGAAGAAATCCGAGCTGATGTCCATCTGGTTGGGATCTTTGGCCAGCCGCATACGGGTCTGGTTGGCTAGCTCCTTCTGTGCCGCCTCCATGATCTTGCGCTGCTTAGCCCGATCCGCCATCATCCTTTCGCGCACGCCCTTCATCATCTTCATGCGCTCTTTCATTTCATTCTGCATGGCGGCTTTTACAGGCTGTTGCGGCTTGGGCTGCTCCTCCTGCGGCGGGCCGGGCGGGGGCGGCGTGACGAGCTTGCCGATGCCGACGAGCGCTCCCAGCAAGACCACGACCAACAGCAGGCGAGTGCTGCTGAATCCTCTACGTTCCATAGATAAAGACCTCCTGAACCGTTCCAAAAGTGCGCTGCCAAAAAATAGATTGGCTTCTGGCATTATAGGGCCAGTTTGGGCGCCGTGTCAAGGGCGGCGCCCATCCCCCGCCGCCTCCGTCTGCGGCAGAATCTGTGCCAGCGCCTGCTGCGCCTCCGTCTCGGAGAGGTGGCGCGCTCCCGCGACGTAGAAGCTGGAGCGCGCCTCGCCCTGCCAGGTGGAGGCGCGGGCGCTGCGAATGTCCCAACCGAGATGCGAGAGCGCGTCGCAAACCCGATAGAAGGTGCCGGGCTCGTCCGGCCCGCTGGTCTCAATATAGGTCAGCGTGTCGGAGAGATCGTTGCGGACGGAGCGCACGAGGATGGAGGGCGAGCGGACCGCTGCCGCGCGGCCCCTGGCGCCCGTTGCGCTGCCGCGCGCCTTTTGCAGTATCGCTCCCACGCTCTGCGCCCCCGTCAGCACCGCCGTCAGGTTCGCGGCCACCTCGCGCCGCTTGCCCGGACTAAGCTGTCGGCCCCGGAAATCCACCCAGAGAGTGTCCAGCGCGATCCGGTCGGCGGACGTCACCCGCGTCATGACCTGAGCGCTGTGCGTGTTGAGGCCGGCGGCGTAGAAGACGCCCGCGATCTTGGCGAGCAGGCCCGGCTGCGGGTCGTCATAGGCGCAGATGGTCACCTCTGTATAGGTGGCATCCCGCTCATCATGGAAATCTATGACCGGCTGGCCGGCCCGCACCTTGCGGATAAAGCCGATATGCAGCGCCATATTGCTTAAACTTTGATTTAATAGGTACTCCGGCGGCATCGCCTGCACATGCTCGGCGACCTCCTCCTCCGGTAGATTCTCCGGCGAGAGGTCTTTTAAGAGGCGGCGGCGGGCGCGCGCGATGGCCGCGTCGTCGTAGCCGACCGGCTCCTCGTCGGAGAGCACGGCGGCAGCGCGCCGCCACAGGTCGCGCAGGAAGCGGCCTTTCACCTGCGTCCAGACCCCGGCCCCCACGGCGCGCGTGTCGGCATAGGTCAGCAGGTAGAGCATGTTCAGGCGGTCCAGGTCGTTGACCTGGCGGGTGAACTCGCGGATAGTTTCGTCCTGATGCAGGTCGCGCAGGCGCGAGGTCTCCGCCATGAGCAGGTGGTAGCGCACGAGGAAGCGCACGTTGGCTGCCGCCTCTTCCGGCCAGCCGAGCCGTCGGCAGACGGCCTCGGCCACCTCCTCGCTCACCTCCGCATGCGGTTTGCCGGGCGTGGCTTTGCCGCTATCGTGGAGCAGGATGGCTAGGATGAGCTGCTCCGGGTGCGGCAGCTCCTCCAGCAGCCGGCGCATCTCCATCAGGTCTTCGCTGCCCTCCGCCGTCAGCAACTCCTCCAGGTGCTGCACGGCCAGCAGAGAGTGCTGCCCGACCGTATAGTCGTGGGAGGGATCGTAGGGGATCAGATCCATCAGATCGCCGAACTCCGGCAGAAACCAGCCAAGCACACCGAGGTCGGCCATGCGCTGCAGGATGGGGTAGACCTTGCCGGTTTTGGATAGGATTCGCGTGAAAACTTGCGCTGCTGCCAGCGGGTCGGCCAGGGCCGGGCGTGTCTGCGCCAGCGTGACGATGGCCCGCTCTAGCCGCTCGCCAAACGTCAGGTCGTACTTTTGCGCCAGTTCGCAGGCCCAGAGCATCCAGGCCGGGTCGTCGGTTTCCAGGGCCTCGTTGGCGGGGACGATCTGGCGCCGACGGCAGTCGAGCCCGATCCCCAGCAGCAGGCGGCTGTTGCCGACGTGGCGCATGATCTGGTCGGAGACGCGGCGCACCAGGGCCAGCCGGGGATAGAGATCGGCCATGAACCGCTCTACGGGCAGCGTCGCCGTTTCCTCCGATTCCAGGGCGGGGCCGGCCTCGTAGCCGAGGCTTGCCGCAACATCCTCCTGGCGCGTGATCACCAGCGTATCGCGCTCGGCCCCGGCCAGTGCGTGCAGCGCGTTGCGCACGCGGAAGAGGAACTCTTTTGCCTCCGCCAAGCGCGCCGCGTCGGCGGGCGAGACATCGGCTTCCCGGATCAGCGCCTCGAAGGCGCGCTCTCCCCGCACGCGCGCCGCCGCCAGGTTCGCCCGCGCCTGCACCAGCCATACCGCCGTTTGCAGGTCGCGCAGGCCGCCCGGCCCCTCCTTTAATTGCGGCTCGACCACGCGCGGCGTCTGGCCCCATTTGGTTAGCGCGCGCCGCCGCTCCTCCAGCTTGGTAAAAATGAAGTCGGTCGGGTTGAAGCCCATCCAGAAGGCGTCTTCCAGCTGGATAAACAGGCGGTTGCTGCCGATAATACGGCGGGCGTCGAGCAGTCCGCAGGCCGTCTGATGGTCGAGTGCCGAGCAATCCTCCAGCAGTCGGTAGGCGTAACCGACCTCAAGCCCACAGCGGGCGATGCAGACATCCATGACCTGCGTGAACATGTCCCGGATCACCCGATCCACCTGTGGATCGCCGTCTCGATAGGGAATGAAGGTGATGTCAATATCGGAAAAGGGGGAAAGCTCGCGCCGGCCATAGCCGCCAGTAGCGACGATGACGATGGGTAGGATTTCCGGATTGGCCCCGACGCGGGCGCAGGCCAGCGCAAACATCCGGGAGATGACGGCATCCATGAGATCGCTGAACGCGCGCGCCATCGCCAGCCCACCGACCGCAGCGTCCTGGCGGATGCGCTCCATCAGGGCTTCACGCTCAGCGCGCAGATAGGCGGCGAGCTCAACCGAATCGCGGAGTGTGTTGAGATGGTCGGTACGCTGGCTGCGTTGCGGCTCTACGGCAACGCCCGGCAGCGCTATTTCCGGGGCAGTAGCATCACGCATAGTAATCCATTGTACCTAATCCTACCCGCAGAAGCAAGGGCGGGGTTCGCATCTAGCCTACAACTTTACCCTGGTTGAGTGCCTGCCCGCATTAAGTCAGGCGCTCCCGAAGCAAGGGCGGGTTAGATTGGAAGTGAGAAAGGAAACCCGGCTATCCACACCTAATAAAGTGGGGAAGCTTGCGGCAGGTTATGAGTTCCTAACACAACGTGGCTGTGAGGCTCTCCCCTCACCCCGGCCCTCTCCCTGCAAGGCAGAGGGAGAACGGGTTTTGTTAGGCGCTCTAAGCTCTGTCAGCAAGCGCACGACGATAGGACGTATGGAAAGGGACGATAACATTTCACCGATGCCTGCCGCTTCTTCCCCTGGCAATGCCAAAGTTTGGGCCTACTGGCAGCAGACGATACAGAACCGCATCCTGCTGGTGGTGCTGTGCATGGTGCTGCTGGTTCCCTCGCTGGCCTCGCCCTCCAATGAGGCCCTGCAAGGGGCGGCCAACAAAGCCTTGCAGGTCATGGCCGCGCTGCTGGCGGGCATTTTGGTCCTGCGCGCGCGGTTTCCTATCAAGCGCGCCGACATCCTGGCCTTTCTGGGCACCGGCCCCAACCTGTATCTCCTGCTGTATCTGGCCGCCTCGGTGATCTCTCTGCTGCTAGGCCCTGCGGCGCCATCGCTGCGCCGCTTCGGCCTGGCGGAGCTCCAGCGAATCGTCGTTAGCGCGCTGCTCTATTTTGCCCTGGCCTACCACGTCCGCCGCTCGGAGCATCTAGTCAAAATTCAGGGCGCCCTGACGCTGGTCGTCACCTTATTGGCCGGCGTCGGCCTGCTGGCGCTGGCGCTGACCGGCGCGCACCGCTACGCCTTTCTTTTTGGCGACCACCAGCTCTTCGGCGCCTTTCTGATGATTCTGCTGCCCGTGCCCCTGGTCCGCGCCCTGACCGAGCGCGATCCGAAACGGCAGCAGATGGCGCTGGCGGCAGCGGCCCTCGTCGGCGTCTGTCTGCTGATGACCGGGACGCGCAGCGCCTGGCTGGGGGCGCTCGCCTCCGTGATCGCGCTGATGCTCTTCAGTCGGATCGGCGCTCCGGAGAGGCGCCCGGCGCCGGGCGCGGCACGGAAGTATCTCGTTCCGCTGCTGGTCCTCCTGGTCGGCAGTGGGCTGTTTGCGGCGCTGGGGGGCGCCAACTCTCTATTTGGCACGCCGTTGGGGGCCAATAGACGCGAGGAGAGCCTGGCCTATCGGGAGACGAAGTGGCGTGCCGCCGAGAAGCTGTTCCTCCGCCGGCCCCTGTTCGGCAACGGCCTGGGAACGTTCCCCTTCCTGCAGGAGCCTTACAGCCAGAGCGGGCGTCCGCCGGAGTTCGTGGTGCAGAACCGGCCGACCCTGGCGGAGATGGCGCATAACTTCTGGCTGCAGATGGCGGCAGAGCAGGGGCTGATCGGAGTGGGCCTGTTTGCCGGGATCGTGGTGGCGTTTCTGCGGGCGGGCATTCGGCGACTGCGCTTTATGGAAGGCGGCATTCGGCGCTCTCTGCTGCTGGCGTGCCTGTGCGGCGTGGTGGGCTTTACGGTGGATGCCCTCGGGAACCCGGCCTGGCAGTTCGCGCAGGTCTCGCTCTTCTTCTGGCTGCTGCTGGGGCTGGGCGTGGCGTGCCTGTGCGGCGTGGTGGGCTTTACGGTGGATGCCCTCGGGAACCCGGCCTGGCAGTTCGCGCAGGTCTCGCTCTTCTTCTGGCTGCTGCTGGGGCTGGGCGTGGCCTGCCTGCGTCCCCGCACCCCACGCGCCGAGAACTGACATGCTCATCGCCCCCGCCGACAGAGCGTCTTCTCCTCAGTCTCTCCAACTATAATGCCAGGAGATCATGTGTAATCTCCGGCCTCTACATTTTCAAGAGACAACTCCTCTACCCGGATTTTCACTTTGGACGCTTCCCATTGCTTCTCTAGCAGGAGATCACTAGACCGATAGCAAAAGAGACCAATGTTGCCTTATCTCTATCCTGCAAGGCCGGCAACATGCCATTGGCTGGAGGCGAGCTTCTCCAGCAGACACCGGGTACGAAGGCGAATGGTGATGAAGACACTGGACGCGACGGTAAAGACGTTTTTCCTGTCGGTGGCGGCGGCATCGCTGTTGCTCTGTAGCGGAGGGGTACGTGCGGAGACGAAAGTAACCGTTGGAGTCGGCCACATGTGCTGCGCCGGCTGCCAGGCAGCAGCGAAAACGGCGCTGGCAGAGGTAGCCAGCGATGTCGCGATTGACGGTACGAATGTGACCGTTACGCTCAAGGACAATGCAACCGATATCGTTCCGGTTCTGGACGCGCTACGCAAGGGCGGCTTCCCAGCGACCAAGATCGAGGCGGGCAGCGGTCCGGTGACTATCGGAGTCGCCCATCTCTGCTGCGGCGGCTGCAGCGCCGCCCTGGATAAGGCGCTGAGGTCTTCCAAAATCGAGGCGCTAAACCTGGACTCCATTAAGGTCGCAGACGGTGCGCTGACGCTGAAAGCAAAGGAAGGCCAATCGCTGGACCTGGTTCCGGTGCTGGCCTCTATGGAAAAGGCCGGCTTCTCGCCGAAAAGCATTACGATGGGAGCCGCCACCGCCGCTCTCCGACCCAAAGCCAAGCTTGCCGCGCATTGATGCGGTTTTTTAGTCCTTAACCCCCGGCCCTCCTTGACCGGGGGTAAGGGCCTTTTGCTCACTCAGGATCTGCTCTTTTTGGAAGCTTGCTCCATCAATTGCAGGAACTGATCCCCGTCGGCATAGCCGATATTCTGAAGCAGCACCTTTCCGCTGGCGTTCAGGAAGAGAACCGTAGGAATCGCCTCGATGTTGTATTTCCGGGCGACTTCGGGCTGCTTGTCAATATTGATGAGTACCGGGACGAATCGCGCAGAATGCTGCACAACGCGCTTATCCTGGTAGGTCGTCTTGATCATCTCCTGGCAGGGGCCGCACCAATCGGCATAGAAGTCCACGAGGAGCACTTTCCCGTCCCTGGCGGCTATTTTCCGGGCGCTGTCCAGCGAGTCGTTCCAGGCGATAGGGCCGTGCCCCGTGACGGAGGAGGGACTATCGGCGGTCTGCGCATCCGGAATGTTGAGGTTCAGCGCGGTATGCAGGGAGTTGTTAAGCGCCGCCAATCCCCGCTTGTCCGCCATAAGGTTGATGAACTTGGCCTCTACTTTGCGGGCCTTGTACACAAAGACCGTGTTCTTGATCCTGGGGTCAGTGTTGATCTGATACTCGGCGACCGCTTCATGCCGGGAATTGGGAAGATAGGTCAGAGCGACTTGCTCGATCTTCCTGTCCGCTGCCAACTTCCTCAGCCGATCTGCCAGGGCCTGGGTCGACTCCCCTTTCGCGTTCATAAAGATGATGAAAGCCTTCATCTTTTGGCCGGTATTGGCTTTGACGGCGCGCTCCAACGTCTCCGCAATGGCAGCGACGTTCTGCATCGTGTCGGTATTGACCCAGACCTGCACGGCAGGATTGAAAGGATAGTTGCATACCGGGCAGGTATCCGTATCTTTGTCGGCGCCGGACACATGCGTCGGATGGAAGGCAGGCAACAGACCTCCCTTCTTAATGCCGGATACCAGTTCTTTGTTTGCGGCCCACCCAAAGGTAACGCTCGCCATAGCCAGCACACTTAACAGTGAGCCAAGCACAATCATGTGCATCTTACGCATTACTCTTCTCCTTACTGTTTGCCAACGGCAGAGACCGGCTCTGCCTCTCAGCGGCCTCAGGCTCAAAGCGCATAAAGATTGCTGCTCTTGACCAGTACGCAGAGGGAGCGCGGGAAATTTTGCGCGCCCTAATTTAATGCGATAGAGCGTTCAGAGACGCTTGCTGTAGCGCTGCTGAAGCATGGCCCGCACCGACCGTTCCCGGCCATCGGCCTGACCCTGGGGGTGCGGGCCCAGATAGACGACATAGACGACCTGCTCCTGCCTATCTACGCAGTAACGGAGCCGATAGTCGTCGGGCAGATCAATTTGATACAGACTGCGATCCGGCAGCTTCTTGATCTTGTAGGTTCCCAGACGCGCCGGGTCGTGTGGAGTCATCGCCAGAAACCCGGTGAGGAGTTCCTGAACGGCCTTCTGGACGCCTTGCGCCGCGCGCCGTACTGTCCGGAGGTCCTGCGGGCGCACTTCCACCCGAAAGGCTGCCGCTTCGGTCGGCAGGGCGGCGTCTAGCAGCGGCCCCGGCCATCCGGCGCGCTCCGCGTATTCCGTCAGAACCTCCTCAAGCTCCCGCACATCCAGCGGTTCGCCCGTCTCCTCCGGTTCGGCAAGAAGCTGTGCGAGGTCAGAGCAGAGCCAGTTATGTTCCTCCGGCGACAACTGCCTGGCCCAGGGAAACAGGTCAGGCTCCATGTCACTCTCCAGGAGGAAGCCGTTAAGCCAGTTACGAAACGCGACCGTGTCCAGTGCCATCGTCCGCTCCCTGAGTTTCCAGAACCAGCCTCAGAAGTCGTGCTGCACGAAGGCATCCAGGCGATGGTCCGTGCCGGTCGCCAACCCCTTGTACTGGGTTGTCCAGAACAGATAGTTCAGGCCGACGCTGGTGTTGCCTCCAATCCGCCAGCGGTTGGCAAGATAGATGGCATCATTCCGGGTGCGCCCACCCGCCGGTATATCTCGGACATTGGGGCTATCCAGGGTGTAGCCCAGCGCGATCCGGTAGAGCCGCGTCGGCTGAAAGCCGGCCTCCACCCACCCACCGGAGGAGCGGATCGGCAGCCCGGTGGTGGGATTGACGCCCTGGCCGATGCCGCCCCGGAAGTCGCTCAGGTTCTGCCCGGTCCAGAGTTCGCCGCGCAGGTCCCAGCGGGCGGTGGGCTGCCACAGCAAGTCCAGGCCGATGCTATAACCGGGAAAACTCCCCTGCCCGGCTACCATTTTGGTAGCCGTCTCCCAGGCATAATGTCCCCACACGCCGGCGCTGGCTGTTCTGCTCTTCCAGCCCAGGCGCATCTGGACGTTGGGCAGACCGCTATCCTCGCCGTCCCGGATGCCGTTAGTATCTAAATCCTGGTTATCTACCGCGCTCGCCAGTCCGACGCCGAAAGCCAGGTTGAAGGGGCTGGTGGTCGGATCATAGGCGTAGCGAATCTGCGGACGGCGGTCGCCGAGGTTGCCCGCGTTCCACATGAGCGTATCGTCGTTCGGGGAGGGGTAGAGGGGCGAGATGATGTCCCAGGTCTGCCCCAACAGCAGACTGCTCGCCCCGCGCTGCAACTGCAAGTAGGCGTGGCGGATACGCAGCAGCGGGCGCGACTCGGGGGTCAGGCCGCTGCCGTTCTGCCAGTCCATCTCAAACTTGCCGGTTATGTTGTAGCCCTTGAGCGTATCCGGGGGAGCGGCAAAGTTGAGGCCTAAGCGGGTCAGGCGAGGATGAAGGGTCAGAACGCTGTTGCCTGCCCGGGTGACGTTGGGGCTGCTGGGCGACTGGACAAAGAAGGGGGTCTGGCTATTATTGGTGGCCCCGCTGTCCCAGATGGTATCCAGGCGCAGGAACCCGTAGACGCTGACGCGCTCCCGGCTGGCGACCGTCGGTATGGTGGGCGGCTTGGCCGGCGGAGCGGGGAGCGGGCCAACCTGCTGCCGCAGTTGGGCAATCTCCTGGCGCTGCTCCTCCACCAGACGCCGGAGCTCGTCTATCTGCTGCTGCAAGTCCTGCCGGGCCGGATCTGCAAGGGCAGCGGCAGCACCGGCTGAGGAGGAAACCGGAGAAGAGGACGTAGCCTGCGCCTGCGGGGCCGGGCTTGCAGCGGCAGCGGAGGCCGCTTCCTTACGGCGGAAACTGAGCTCCCACTTGGCCTCCACCGGCTTGCCGTCGGCCTCGGCATAGGGATAGATGAAGTAGTTGAGCGGGCCGGCCTTCTGCGGCGGATCGAGCGTAATGTCCCGCCCGCACGACATCACGACGGCGGAGCGCGCCAGCACCAGGTTGCCGAACAGGTAGTCTCTTACCTCCGGCTTGCCGGAATCCAGCCAGCGGCGGGCGTCGGAAGCGTCGAGGGGAACCCAGCCCTGCGTGGGGTCGCGGAACCAGGTCCAGCAGTGATAGCCGCCGATCGTGCCCTCTTTGGGCAGGGGATCGGGAACGGGAATGCCGGTGAGGGGGAAACCGAACTCCAGCACGGCGGGAATGTGCAGGCTGCGTGCCAGGGAGATGATGTAGCTATGCAGGTCGGAGCAGTTGCCCTTCTTGTAATCGCACACAAAGGCGACATCGCCCTGGGCATATTTGGGCGATTCCTTTTTGTAGTCATACTGCATGGTCGCCACGACATGATCGAAGATGGCATGCACCTGATCGAGCGACGTGGTCTTCCCGGCAGTCACTTCATGCGCGATCTGGCCGTAACGTCCGCCAATCGGAACCTTCTTGTCCGGCTCCAGCAGGCGGCGTACCTCTTCTGATTCTAAAGCGTCTTTTGGCACCGGGTTTTCGGCGGTAATGCCGGGCTTGCCCAGTACTTCTACCGCCTTGCGCGTTACCGTAAAGCGGACGTTGACCGTCAACGGCGCTTGCGGCTTCTCGACATGGAGGTAGACCATGCGGTTGCCGAACTTCGGCTCCCGGGCCTCCCGATACGGAACGGGACTGCTTACTTCCAGTGTCACGAACGGCCTGCCATTGGCTGTCGGAGGGTATGGGCAGCCAGATATCTAGCGCCTTCGCGTTTTCCGGCACAGCAGGAACGCTAGCTTTGTAGGTAAACTCCGTGGTGAGGACGTTGGGGGCAGGCGGGGGCGTCTGTGGGTTTGCCGTGACGCGACACGCCGATGCCACCAGTGCCAGCGCGCTCAGGGCGCGCAGCCATTGCGGCTTCATTGGGATCATAGCCTCCTTTATCCAGGTTTTTTGAGGCCGCTGCCAGCGGCCAGATCTGCGCTCAGTGTCAGATCGCAGGCATAACCTCAGGCAACCAGGACGGCATCCAGGTCAAAGCCGTCTCGAAGGCGCCATCCAGCCGCAATCGGACTGTGTTCGGCGTGTCGTTACCAGCCATATTTCTCACCTCCTTTCCTTCTGGACTGGGATATAACCTATTACTAAATTCCAGGCAAAGAATCCTCTTATGCTCTTATGCTTTTTTATGCGGCCTTCAACAGACCTCACCCCCAGCCCCTCGTTAGGGTGTAGGGGATAGGGTGTGGGGAGTAGGGTTGCATCTTCCGCCGCCTATACAGAAGTCTGGTATGCCTCGTTAGGGTGTAGGGGATAGGGTGTGGGGAGTAGGGGCGCCCTCCCCCCTATCCCCACTGCAAAGGTCGGGGCTACAATGATTCGCCCCTCCGCCTTGCGACCCCCGGCGCTGGGGGAGAGGGGGAACCGAGAAGCCGGGTTCCCATTCTCAAGGAGAGGGGAACGGTGGTGGCGTCAGCCTGTATTTCTGAGACCTGCCGCGATGCCGTTGATAGTGGCGGCCAGGGCGTAGTTAAGCTCCTCGCTCTCCTCTCCGGCCCGCTTGCGGCGCAGCAGGTCCACCTGAATCAGGCTCATGGGGTCCACGTAGGGATTGCGCAGACGGATGGAGCGGGCCAGCACCGGATTGGTTTCCAACAGGCAGGATTGCTTGGTAATACGCAGCACCACACGCAGCGTCCGCTGAAACTCCTCGGTGATCAAGGCGAAGACGCGCTCGCGCAGAGCGGCGTCCGCGACCAGATCGGCGTAGCGGCGCGCGATGCTCAGATCGGCCTTTGCTATCCCAAGCTCGACGTTGCGGATCATATCTTCAAAGAGTGGGAACTGCCGCATCATGGTTTGCAGCAGCGCCTCGCGCCGGGGATCGGCCTGAAGGAACCGCTCCAGCGCATAGCCCACGCCGAACCAGCCGGGCAGGACGTGGCGGCTCTGCATCCAGCCGAAGACCCAGGGAATGGCGCGCAGGTCTTCCAGGCCGCGCCGCTGGCTGCGGCGGACGGGCCGTGAGCCGATGCGGGCGTGTTCTAGCTCCCGCACTGGCGTCGCCTCCTCAAAGTAGGGCAGGATATCCGGGTTCTGGGCGATCTGAGCGCGGTAATAGGCGAACGCCTCTGCAGAGAGGGCCTCCATCGCCGCCTCCCACTCCGGCTCGATCCGAGCGCCCCACCCTTCGGAGCGGGTCAACGCCTCCAGCGAGGCCGCCACCATCAGTTCCAGGTTCCGCTCGGCGACCACGGCGTCGGCGTACTTCCAGTTAAGCACCTCGCCCTGCTCGGTGATCTTGACCTGGCCCAGGAACGCGCCGGGAGGCTGCGCGGTGAGGGCGCGATGGGTCGGCCCGCCGCCGCGTCCCACCGTCCCGCCGCGCCCGTGAAACAGCCGCAGCTTGACGCCGCACTCTTCGGCGACCCGGTGCAGCGCGCGGTGCGCCTTGAAGATCTCCCAGGTGCTGGTGAGCATGCCGCCGTCCTTATTGGAGTCGGAGTAGCCCAGCATCACCTCCTGCCAGCGCCCCCAGGCATCGAGCAGCGGCGCGTAGTCTGGAGAGGTCCACAGCGCGCGGCAGATGTCCGGGCAGTGGCGCAGGTCCTCGATGGACTCAAAGAGCGGCACGGGCATCAGCCCCGGATCGGGGCTGGCTTCCGGCGCTACGCCCACGCCGTTGATCTGGGCCAGCCAGACCGCCGCGAGGATGTCCTCCACGCAGCGCGCCCCGCTGATGACGTAGCTGCGGAGGGACTGCGGCGGGTAGATGCGTTTCAACTGCGCCACCGTCCGCAGCGCTTCCATCAGATCGGCGGTCTCGGGCGAGGGCGGCGCGGGCAGCGCCGTCGCGCCTTCCCTCTCCAGGCTCGCTCCTGCCGATAGTTCCGCTACGGCTCTGGCATGCACTTTCGCGTGCTGGCGGATATCGAGCGTGTGCAGGTGAAAGCCGAAGGTATCTATCTGGCGCAGCAGCGGGTCGAGCAGCACGCGCGCCATGCGCTCTCCACAATGGGCGCGCAGGCTCTCGCGCATGAGGGCGACATCGGCCTGGAAGGCGGCGGCGTCCGGATAGGCATCCGCACGGCGGGGAAGCTTACGCGCGGCGGACAGGCGGTGCAGCACGTAGACCAGGAAGCGGCGATAGATCTCATCCTCGTTGCGCGCCCGAATCTCCGCCTCCGTCAGTCGGATGGAGGCAGCGTAGCGCTCCAGGGCTTCCCTCAGCTCCGGACTGACGCCGGCCTGCTGCACGGAAGGGCTGAGCAGCTCGATTAGATGCTCCACCGCGCCGATGTAGTGGGTCAAAATCGTCTGGCGGGCCAGTTCCAGGGCCTGCTCGGTGCTTTCCGGGGTCACGAAGGGATTGCCGTCCCGGTCGCCGCCGATCCAGGAGCCGAAGCGCACGACGGTCGGCAGTTCGCCCGGCGCAAGGTCCACGTCATAGACGCGGCGGAAGGCGTCGGCGATCTCCTCGTAGAGCCAGGGCAGCGTCTCGATCAGGCCGCTGGAGAAGTAATCCAGCCCCATGCGGATCTCGTCCCGCACGGTGGGACGGCGGCGGCGCACCTCGTCGGTCTGCCAGAGCGCGGCGATGTCGGCGGCGATGGCCGCCTGGCGCTCTGCCGCCTCCCAGTCGGTCAGGGGCAGCCAATCGATCTGCTCCAGCTGCCGGGCGATGCGCCGCCGCTTGAAGAGCACCGTACGCCGCGCCGCCTCCGTTGGGTGCGCGGTGAAGACGGGGATCACCTCGATGCGCCGCAGCCATTCCAGCGCCGCCTCCGGCCCGATTCCGGCGCGCTGCATCCGCTGCAAGGTGCCGCGAAAAGACCCGGCGGGCGGCGGCTTCTCCAGAGAGACGCGGGCGGCGCGCAGGCGGCGCTTGCGATGATTGTTCTCGGCCAGATTGGTCAACTCGAAATAGATGGCGAAGGCTTTGGTCACGCGATATGCCTGCGCGAGCGTAAGCCCGCGAATGATGGTTTCAAAGCTTGCCATGAGCTCGCCGTCGCCCGACGGTGAGGCCGCTCCGGGCGCCTCACACGGCACCTCTGGCGCTTCCCGGTGCCGGATCGCCAACTGCCGCAATTGCTCGACCACATCAAACAGGCCGCGCCCACCCTGCTCGGCCAGGATCTCGCCCAGCAGCCGCCCCAGCGAGCGTACATCCCGGCGCAGAGGCACTTCCTTTAATTCCGGGTCGTCGGTAAGCAGTTCCGCCAGCCGCTCCTGCTGATCGGTTACGCCCCACAAAGGTTTCTCGACCGCCATACGCCAATCACCCCTTTTCGCTGTCACTGTCTACTATGATACCTTCGCTGCTAAATCTTCCGTACCACGCGGCAAAATAGGATGCTCCCGCTACCGGAAAATGCCAGCAGAAGCTATCCCGTACTCCCTATAGACGCCAGAACAAACGAAAAGGAACTCCCTTCTATTTCGCCGAAGTGGGCGACGTGATTATCTCCTGTTGGGCGGCGGGGACAAAAGCACCCAAGGAAAGGTAATAAGGCCATGCGGCATCGCATAGAAACCACTGTCTCCAACTTGCAGGGCTGCTTCAGCCGAGATCGCGCTCCTATCCTGACGGTGGAATCCGGGGATACAATTATCTGCCGCACGCTGGACGCAGGCTGGGGTTTGGATCCGTTCGCTGAGGATGCAGGAGCCAAGCGCATTCCTCTTGAGAGCCGTAAGGACCCGGTCCATGATAGGGGGCACTGTCTGGTCGGTCCCATCGCCGTGCGTGGAGCGCAACCCGGTCAGACACTCGAAGTGCAGCTTCAGGAGATCGTCCCGGAGGCCGTCGGCATGACCTGGGTAGGCGAGGTGAAAGAGTTCCTGCCTCGCCTGGGCGTCGAAGAGTTCTATGGGATCGGCTGGCGCATAGATTGGGAGGGCCGAACGGCGCGCAGCGCCTCCGGCCATAGCGTGGCGGTTGCGCCCTTCTTAGGCGTCATGGGAGTAGCGCCCGCAGCGCCGGGCGTTCATCCGACGCGCCCTCCGCGTCGCGTTGGCGGCAACATGGATTGCAAAGAACTCACAGCCGGAAGTGCGCTATATCTGCCCATCGAGGTTCCCAGCGCGCTGTTCTCGTTTGGAGATGGACATGCCGCCCAGGGGGACGGCGAGGTGGGGGGAACGGCCATTGAATGCGGGATGCAGCGCATCGAGTTAAGCCTGACGGTCCGGGATACGCCTTCTATTGACTGGCCGCAAGCCGATACCCCGGCTGGCTGGCTTACGTTCGGCTTTGATGAGAACCTGGAAAGCGCGACGGTCATTGCCCTTAACGCCATGTTGGACCTGCTGGTGCAACGTCTGACCATTTCCCGCCCCGAAGCCCTGGCTCTGGCAAGTGTGGCCGTAGACTTGCGCGTGACGCAAATAGCAAATGGAACGCTCGGCGTTCATGCACGACTGCCCCACAATGCCATCACATAAGGCATGATCTCTTCTGTTTCCTAAGCTTATCCCTGGTACGGTGTGTGGTTCATCCGCCCTTTGCCATGCGGACGTGAATGCCAGCCGACGTAGTATTTTAGCGGCGCAGCCATGTCGGAACGTATCCAGAGGACGCCGCGTAAAAGCAGGAAGAACGGGCACGCTCAGGAAAGGATACGACCATGACCGCGCCAAAGCATACCAACCGGCTGGCGCAAGAGACCAGCCCCTATCTGTTGCAGCACGCCCATAATCCCGTGGACTGGTATCCCTGGGGCGAGGAGGCGTTCGCGCGGGCGCGCGCCGAAAACAAGCCCATCCTGCTCTCAGTGGGGTATTCGGCCTGCCACTGGTGCCACGTCATGGAGCGCGAAAGCTTTGAGGACGAGACCATCGCCGCGCAGATGAACCGGGACTTCATCAATATCAAGGTGGACCGCGAGGAGCGCCCGGATGTAGATGCCATCTATATGAACGCCGTTCAGTTGCTGACCCAACATGGCGGCTGGCCCATGACGGTCTTCCTCACGCCGGAGGGCAAGCCGTTCTACGGCGGCACCTACTACCCGCCCGAAGACCGCTACGGGGTTCCCGGCTTTCCGCGCGTGCTGGAGGCCGTCGCTACCGCCTGGAAGACGCAGCGCGCCCAGGTCGAGCAGCAGAGCGATGCCATTACCCGCCATCTGGAGGAGAGCACCGATCTGGCGCAAGGGCAGCCGGAGATGATCCTGACGCCCACCCTGCTGGAGCGCGCCTTTAATGCCTTTTCCCAACATTTCGACGCGCGCAACGGCGGCTTTGGGCACGCGCCCAAGTTCCCCCAGCCTTCCAATCTGGATTTTCTGCTGCGCTCCCACGCCCGCAGCCAGCGCCAGGAGCCGCTGGCGATGGTGGAAAAGACGCTACAGCGCATGGCGCTGGGTGGCATCTACGACCAGTTAGGCGGCGGCTTCCATCGTTATAGCACGGATGCCGTTTGGCTGGTGCCCCACTTCGAGAAGATGCTCTACGACAACGCGCAGTTGGCCCAGGTCTACGCCCGCTGCTACCAGGCTACCGGCAGGCCGTTCTATCGCGGCGTGGCCGAGGAGATCCTGGAATATGTCCTGCGCGAAATGACCGGCCCGGAGGGCGGCTTCTACTCCGCCCAGGACGCCGACAGCGAGGGCGTGGAGGGCAAGTTCTTCGTCTGGACGCCGGAGGAGATCAAGGCGGCGCTGGGGGAGCGCGATGGGGAGGTCTTCTGCGCCTTCTACGACGTGACGCCGCACGGCAACTGGGAGGAGGGCAGGAGCATCCTGCACGTCGCCCGGGATGTCCCGGAGGTGGCGCGGCAGTTCCACTTGAGTGAGGAGGAGGCGGCAGCCATCCTGGATAGGGGCCGGGAAACGCTCTTTGCCGTCCGGGCAAAGCGCGTGCCGCCCGGCCTGGACGATAAAGTGCTCACCTCCTGGAACGGCCTGATGCTGGCCGCGTTTGCCGAATGCGCCGCCGTCTTCGACCGCGACGACTTCGCCGAGGCCGCCGTGCGCAACGCCGAGTTCGTACAGCAATATTTGACGACGACCGACGCCGCAGGCCGCACCCGCCTGCTCCACACCTACCGCAACGGGGAAGCCAAGCTCAACGGCTATCTGGAAGACTACGCTTTCTATGCTGATGGGCTGCTGTGGCTCTACGAGGCGACGTTCGATGTCCGGTGGCTGGATTGGGCCCGCGCGCTCGTGGAGACCATACTGGCCTACTTCTGGGATGAAGAGAGCGCCGGCTTCTTCACGACCAGCACCGACCATGAGGCCCTGCTCCAGCGCCTCAAAGATTGGGATGACAGCGCCGTCCCCAGCGGCAACTCGGTCGCCGTAGGTGTCCTGCTGCGGCTGGCCGCGCTGATGGGCGACGACGCGCTGCGGCAGCGTGCGGCCCGCGTACTTCGCGCGATTGGCCCGGCGATGGAAAAGATCCCGACGGCCTTTGCCCGGATGCTCGGCGCGCTGGACTTCTACCTCGCCACGCCCAAAGAGATCGCTCTTATCGGCAGCCCCTCCGACCCGGCAACTCAGAGCCTGCTCCAGACACTCTACGCGCGCTACCTGCCCAACAAGGTCGTGGCCCTTGCCGCCAGCCCGGACTCCGTGCCGTCTATCCCGCTCCTGGCCGACCGGCCCCTGCGCGACGGCAAGCCTACCGCCTACATCTGCGAGCACTTCGCCTGCAAGGAGCCCGTCACCGACCCACAGGCCCTCGCCCATCAACTCGCTGCCTAAAAGCAGAAAAACCCTTTCAACAGGATTAACAGGATAATTCAGGATTAAACAGGATTTCTAAATCCTATCCAACCAACTGAGTGCCTCTTCCTTTGGACTTAGTTGACTGGAAGGCTTTTCTCTCTGGCCTTAATCCTGTAAATCCTGAGAAATCCTGTTAATCCTGTTGAGATTTTGGCTTTTCTAGCCTGGCGAGCAGGGCAGCGCGGCGGCGCGCGAACTCGGCGTCGGGGATGGCGGGAACCGCGCCCTGCGTAGAGAGCGGGCGCTCCAGCGTGATCCAGGACTTACAGCCGACGTATTCCGGGCGCATCGGCAGCGTGACCGGTTCCGGCAGGCGATAGACGCGCAGGAGGATCAGGTAGAGCGGGTCGTAGGGGTTGAAATCAAAGCGCTGTTTAACGTAGGTTGGGTTCCAGATGTGCTCACCGGCCAGCGCGTTGACCTGTTCTTCGTCCCGGGCGACCGTAATGGTATCCACGACGGCATAGACAGCGAGAGTGACCGTGTCGGGGTCGTGCGGCGCGGATTGGATGGCTTCCAGGCGCGATACGAATTCGGGCTGAAGCAGACTGGCATTCTGATGCTCATAGGTGGGCAGGAGGAAGAATTCCGGGTCGTTGACGGTAAAGACGCCGCCTTCCTCGCGGATGCCGCCCTTGCGAATGAGCAGCGTCTGCCGCCCCTCGCCCATCGCCTTGCACGCCACCGCCCATTCCTTGAACGCGCGGTTGTGTTCCATCTTCATTCTCTTGCACCTCTCGGATGAACCGCTTTGCAGATACGGATCTGCGCGCCGCTCTGTTCCTCGGCTCGTCTGCGGCAAGGTTCCCACTTCAATTCTCCGAAACGAACCCCAATGCCTGCGCGTATGGAAGGTGGAAACACGCTTTGGGGGTGAAGGTATCCTCTCGAAGGGAGTTGGAGAATGATACGCCTGCGAACCGTCGCGCTGATGATAGCCTTTCTGCTCTGGCTGATGCCTGCCGGGGCGCAGTTGCGCAGCCCGTTTGCCACTGACGACCCGCTGGCCCGAGAGATGGAGCGGAGCGATGTCTTTGTGGGCCGGACGCTGCGGGGCCAGATAGATGAGTCCGCACTACAGGCGTTAGCGCGCAGCGCGCCCGCCGATATGCCGGTCAAGATCGCGATCCTCTCTGCTTTGCCGGAAAGCGGCAGGCAGTACGGCAACGGCGCCAACTATACCCGCGCCCTGCATCACTATCTCGGCCTGGGTCGCGGCATCCTCCTGATCGCCACGCGCCGGGGCGTCTGGGCGGCGACCGACGCCCTTTCCGGCCAGCAGATCACGCCCATTCTACAGGCCAATGCGCCCTCCATCCAGCATGACCCAGTAGACGGGATACGCCGCACGGTAGACGCCCTGGAAGCGGCGGCGCAGGGCGGCGCGGCAGGCAGCGCCGCCGAAACGCCTTCCGGTCCGGTCAGAGAGCCGCAGCCGCGCCCGAGCGGCGGAGCCTGGATCTTCTGGGTGCTGGTGATCGGCGGCGGGATCATCGTCATTGTGCTGATCGCGCGGTCGGTAGCGGCAAAGCAGCGCGCCCTCCAGGAAGCCCGCGCGCCCGCGCAGCGGCTGCATGCGGAGATCGTCGAGGGCCTCTCCTATGCGGATAACTATCTCGACCTGCTGCCTCCCTCCGCCGAGGCGACGGCGGCGCGGCAGGCACGCCAGGAGGCGGCACAGCTATTGGATCAGGCCACCGCGCAGATACATCAAGCCAGCAACCCGGAAGACTACGGACGCGCCCAGGCGCTCTTAGAGCAGGCGCGCGATGCCGTCAACCGCTGCCGCCAGGCCATTGACCGGGCGACGGGCGGGACGGGAGTGGCGGTCGCCGTCGAGGGCACCGACTACAAGGCGACGCCCGCCACGAACACCGGCCAGCCCCGTTATGAGGCAGCGCCCATCGTGCCCGGCGTGCGCCCAGAGGACATCCCCGAGAACGAGCGCGCCGCCTGCTTCTTCTGCTCCCGCCCGATGCACCTCTCCGACCTGACGCCGGTGGACATCGTCATTAATGGGCAGCGGCGCAAGGTGCTGGCCTGCCCGGAAGATGTCGAGATTGTCAAGCATGGCGGAGCGCCTGCCGTGCGCACCGTCGAGGAGGACGGCCAGCGCGTTCCCTGGTACAGTTCCCGCCGCTACGATCCGTACCGCGACTATGAGCGGACGGGGCCGATCTTTGCCCCTGGCTACGGCGGTTACGACGGCTTCATGACGGGCCTGCTGCTCGGCTCGCTCCTCTCGCCGCCCGTTCCCGCGCCCTACCCGGTCTTTGTCGGGCCGTCCGGCGCAGCGACGAACGCGCCCGTCGAGGCTCCGGTCTTGACTCAGCCCGGCGATGTTGGCGATCAGACCGGCGTGGGCTTTGGCGGCTTCTTCGGCCCGGACACTGCCCCCTCCGGCGGCAGCGACTTCGGGGATACCAGCGCCGACTTTGGAAACGCGGACTTTGGCGGCGGTGACAATGTCGGCGGCGTGGATTTCGGCGGGGGCGATAGCGATTTTGGTGGCGGCAGCGATTTCGGAGGCGGGGATTCCGGCAGCGACTTCAGTTAAAAATCCACAAAAGACACTGATTAAAGGCCAAAACAAAAACCTTAATTTAGACAGGATTAACGGGATTATTCACTACCGTACACTTTTTCTGTCGGGGCAAAGTCTCCGTATGCTCAACAGAACTGGAATAGGTAATCCTTCGTTGAGGCAATGCTCAATCCAGAGC
>Ga0209810_1001748_pt1 | contig 30426 bp, 17 predicted proteins | sample Coa_R1_7_FD_187159 | JGI IMG/M metagenome (GOLD analysis project Ga0209810, IMG submission 187159) | Surface soil microbial communities from Centralia Pennsylvania, which are recovering from an underground coalmine fire - Coalmine... | ecosystem: Environmental > Terrestrial > Soil > Unclassified... | reverse complement strand
AGGTATTCAATCCGCACGAATGGAGAACGCTGCGCATTCTTACAGATCTCATCATACCGGCAGACCAACGCTCTGGCAGTGCCAACCAGGCCGGGGTCCCGGAGTTTATAGATGATTGGCTGAATATCAAGGGCGGAAACCTGTTGGATGAAATCCGCGGTGGGTTGACCTGGCTTGATATGGAGAGCAACCGAATGTTTCAATACGATTTTGCGGACTGTCCAGCAGCAGGGCAAAAGCAGATTCTTGACCGCATCGCATATCCTGCAAAAGCATCTCCTGAAGACCTTGGCGCGGTTTCTTTTTTCAATAAACTTCGTGACCTCGTTGTAAGCGGGTTCTTCACAAGCCAGATAGGCGTCAGGGATTTACCATATCTCGGTAACGAACCACTGGATGAATGGAAGGGATGTCCGGCACAAGTGTTGTCCAAACTGGGGATTGATAACGGCCAGGCGAAAGGTTGACTGTTTGAGGGGATCAGAGTCCTGATGCAGCGGCTCTGTTGCGTCCCACCCGTCAGGTTGGAACAAACCAAGCCACCATTCCGTGGCTCGAGCTGAACGCAATCACAAGCCTCCTCGTGCGGAGGCAGAGCGAATAACCTCACACGTCAGTTGATAGAAGCGCTTGTGATTCACCCCCAGCCGAACGACTCGAGTTCCGCCGTCATGCTTTGAAAGCTGTCGCTGGGAAGCCATCCAGCGCGTCCCGCTGGATGGCTTCCCGTAAGACTATGTCCGTGTCCAGTCGCGGCGAACCCTGCGCGATATGCAGATCCAAAGTCTGACCTCACTACCTTATGGCGCAACAAGACAACTTTAAACCTTGACCTTATTAATTGAAGGGTCTACTCAGCGCTACTGTCACTCGGCTTCGCCGAGCAAGCGTTAGATTGATGGCTATTTGGCAAGGCCGGTGGCAGCCGAGGCGTTAGTTCTGATAGTCTCGCGGGGGAAACGGATACCACGATCGAACGGCCAGAATGTGCGCCCTGGTTTTTCCTCTGTTGTAAAAACCCACGGTGGAATTGAGGCGGAAGAAATACACATCGCCCGGTCCGCTGGGGTGGAGCCCTACGATTCCATTCTCACCTCCGCCGGCTGCAATATCGCCGTGTCCGTCCAGAATCATGTAGATTTCTTCAGCCATATCGTGGTGGTGGGGGAAGTTGGTTCCGCCTGGAGCAAACTCCATCATGAACAAACTTGTTACAACAACGCCGCAATCAAGCTTATCATTGCTGCCTTTTCTGTTTCCAAGTAGGAGCCTGTACAGCGTGGATGCAGGATGGCCTGTGTCCGTTTGCAGCCTGACGTCATTGGCATTAGCGATCTGGAGCTTTGGAGGCGCAGGCAAAGCAGTGCCCGGCGGAATCTTGAATCCCATAAGGACAAAACGGAGTGGAGAACTGGAAGGGTTGGCCATGCCATGGCGAACCTTCGGCGGGAGGTACATATAGTCATCTTTCTTGACCGTGGTCCTCTGCCCGTTATAGTCCAGTGTTCCGTCGCCTGCAAGGACATAGTAAATCTGCTCCTCAGCAGGATATGAAGCTTCCTTGCATTCCCCCATCGGATCAATCATCACCTCTCCGTAGCGAGCGACGCTCCGCAGAATCGCGGGGGCTGCGTCACCGACTCCGATCAGAGGTTTGTAATGGCAGCTCGACGTACTGATGTCCGTTGGCCTTTCCTGCGTGCGCTGGACGTTACGGTGAATCCAGGTCGGATCGATTGTCCTCTGCGCCTGTAAGGCTCCCGGCGGGGCCAGCAGCAGGAATATAAGCACGATTCGTTTCACTTTCCGGCCTCCAACAAAGCGTATGCCCTGCCCTCAACGAACACGTGGGCACAGGTTAGCATTCCGGTGTTCGATGAGAGCAGTGACTGGGACTGGTTCAAACCCAGCCATCTTACCACCAAATTCCAAATTGCCCCGCTGCTGGAATCTGCGGGAGGTTGCTGATAAGATGCGTGCCTCATGAGGAGGTCTATCATGCTTTCAAGACGTCGGTTCCTTCAGGCCCCAATGGCGGGTGTGGCCGTCTTTCTCTGCAAGCAGCTTCGAGTTACGGCCACTGACACAAACCGCTCTCCAAGACCTTTGCCATGGACACATTACGTCCGCATTTCAGGAAATCCCCTCAGGCTGGACCGTATTGATCAGATCATTAAGGAAGCGAAAGAAACACATGTCTTCGGCATCGAAACTGACAATGATATCGAAGGACGGTACGAGAGCTTTCTTGACCCCACGGAAAAATTGAAAGCGATCCAGGCCGTGGCAGAAAAGGCACATGCTGCCGGAAATTTCGCATTTGTGTATATCGCCGGCCTTGAATGCATCACAGCGAATGCCGCCGAAGTGAAACACTCACTCTATAAAGATCATCCCGACTGGGTGCAGAGGAAAATCACTGGAGAGCCGGCCTTGTTTGGAGGCGGCACTGCCTTTTGGATCAGGAAGGGCGATGAAGATGTCTGGGTAAGCCCCTATGCCCCCGAATGGCGCAAAATCTATATGGAGCACGTCCGCCAAATTGCAGCCACCGGTATCGACGGAATTTATGTAGACATCCCTTACTGGATGACTCACTTCACCGGTTGGGAAAAATCCTGGGTAAGCTTTGACAAGTTTACTGTGGCTGAGTTCAAAACCCGTTCTGGCCTCGACGCCATGAAGGACCTCAAGCTGGGCAACTTCTCAGATGCCAATTTTCGTCGCTGGGTGGATTTTCGAATCACAACCATCACCGAGTTCATGAAAGAGATTGCCCAGAATGTCAAATCTGCCAATCCCAATGCCGTGACGATTGCTGAAATCTACCCTGGGATTGAATTTGAGGCCGTGCGGGTTGGCTCTGATGTTTACGAACTCTACGGTGTAGTTGACGTGATTGCTCATGAGTATGAATGGAGCGGCGTAGGGAACGCCTCGAGAAAGACCCCTCTCGACTGGCTTCACTACATGATCGGCATGTACAGCTTTCGGGCTTTTGCGGGAGAAAAACCCACGTGGATGCTGAGTTACTCCTGGGACGGTGAAAAGGGCGTCAGCCCGGGCGAGGAAATGCAGAATCTGTTCTCCGCCCAACTTATGGCGGGAACCAATTGCTGGGACGTACAAGGGCACGTGATGTCCGGCTCAAATGATATTGCCATGCGGAAGGAGATTTTTGCTTGGATCGAACAGCATGAAACAAGGTTCTACAACACACGGACGCCTGTTTACCCGATCGGCGTTTACTTCTCGCCCCGGACCCGGGACTACTTCGCAGAAGAGTTCCTGAATTCTTACTTCGGATTTATGGCGCTACTGATGCATTCTCATCGCGAGTTCCAGATTGTCACGCCAAGATCGCTCAAGGGCTTTCGGGGACCCGCTCTCGCTCTTCCGGACGCCCGCTGTGTGAGCGACACGGAGGTTGACGCACTGACAGCATACGCGAGATCCGGGGGAAGCTTGATTGTTACGGGTCGTTCGGGGCAACTCGACCAAACAGGTCTGCAGCGCCCGGTCAATCCCTTGCACAAGTTCCTTGAACTTCGGAACCCAACGTTGAAGTCCATCGGCGTTGCAAACCCGAAGCACGTTTACCTTCCGGATTGCCCCGGCGCCGCCTATTGGCAGGCTTTGAGCAAGGAGTTCAGTGCGGCGGCCTCCCGCGGTGATGCGACCGGACAGACGTTTCAATCACTCAGGCGCAATTTTGAAGCGAATGTTATCGGGCCCCTTCAGATTCATTCACCCGTGCGAATTAAAGCATCGCCCTTCGTCACGGCCCAGACGGCCCTCGTGGATCATAAGATTCACGTCTTCCTGGCTAACTTCAAGGGTCTGCAAGCGCGTAAAATCGCAACACAGATTCCCGAACGTAACGTCGAAATATCCTTCTTGTCGACCGGCCGAGAAAGAGCATTTATTCTGCCGTTCCTCGGGAAAATCCGTGAGCTTCCAACCGAACAGAGCGACGGCCAGTTACGCGTTGTAATTCCCCAAATAGAAAAAGGTGCGGTAGTCTGGCTGGATTAATCGTTTCTCCAGATACAAATGCACGCATCCCTCGAGGGACTACCTGGTGGTTTCTGACAGCACTGAGGCAGGACCAGCCTCAAAAAGTTTACGCTTACTTTCTATTGGTCAGTTCAAGCAGTACATTTGCTTGGAAGTCAGGCATTTAGCAATGCGAACGAAAGCCCATCTGGGCTTGCGTTTGATTTCACATCCGAAAAGATAAGAAAAAAGAGCTTGACAACGTAATGCATCGGCGTTACAACCGAGCCCATAAAGAAGTTACAAGATCCACGGTACATCAGAGATTCAAGGGTTGCGGACAAAACAGCTTTTCCGGGTTCAAGGTTTGTTTGGTATTGAACTTCAGCAGGAGGGAATGATGCCAGTAAACGCCACTTCCTCGGTTAGTCACGCTAATATTCGGGCGTCACATAGCAGATTTGCAAGCCCTGCTTCCCGTTTTGCGTTGGCGGCTTGCATTTTGGGGGCACTGATTGCGTATGCCATGCAGCCAAGTCCCGTCTGGGCACAGGGGACAGACACGGCTTTGCTGCGTGGGACGGTAAAAGATCCGACCGGAGCCGTCATTCCGCAGGCTACGGTAACCGCAACGGCGATAGCAACGCAGGTTCAAACCAGGACCCAGACGGACAGCGCCGGCCTTTACATCTTTAACTACCTCAAGCCGGGCACGTACAGCCTGAAAGTGGAAAAGAGCGGATTCAAGACGTGGCTTTTCCCCTCTCTGGAACTTCGCGTTGGAACCCAAACAGACCAGGACGTCACATTAGAGGTCGGGAGCACGCAGCAGACAGTTGAAGTCAAGGGCGCTGCACCGCTCCTGAATACCGTGAGCGCCGCGCTGGGCACAACCGTCAATGACCAATACATCCAAAGTTTACCTCTGCTGGATCGCAACATCGCTAATCTCTCATTCCTGGCGGGCGGGGTAACGCAGGTTTCAGGGGCCTCGGCGACCATGCTGGGCGGGACGGTCTTTGCATCGAATGGACAACGGTATGGCACAGCCGAATTCCGCCTGGATGGCGTGCTGGCAACGCGACCTGAAGGAGGCGAGGGTGGCAATACGGTTGTGGACTTTATGCCTTCAGTTGACGCCCTGCAGGAATTCAGGCTGCAGAACAACAACATGTCCGCCGAGTACGGAAATAACGGCGGGACCGTCGTTAACGTCGTCACGAAATCTGGGACAAACAATTTCCATGGGAGCGGTTACTGGTTCTTCCGCCGACCCGGTTTGGACGCGAATGACTTCTTTACGAACCAGGGTGGCGGCACAAAGGGTCAGTACGCGCACGATCAATACGGTGGATCCATCGGCGGGCCGATCAAACGGGACAAGACATTTTTCTTTTTTGATTACGAGCGGTTCCGCAATAACAGCCCTGTGATCGTTAACGAAACCGTTCCCACAGAACTTGAGAGGCAGGGAGACTTTTCCCAGACATTTAACAGCGACACCGGGAACCTTCAGCAAATTTACAATCCATTTCAGGTCTCCCCTACAGGCAACGGCGATTATGAGCGTCAGCCGTTTGCGGGAAACATTATTCCCTCAAGCATGTTTGACCCGATCGGCGCCAAGCTGGTCAACCTCTACCCGAAGCCTACAGATGCTGGAGTAGGACCTGCGCACCTTTTCAATTTCTCGGATAAGCTGATTGAAACAAATCCGTCGTGGCAGATGGACCTTCGAATTGATCAGAATTTCTCCGCTGCGAACCGCCTCACGGGGCGATTCAGTATGAGCCACTCTGAGGATAATGTTCCGGACGACTTCCTCAGCCCCGTTACTTCAAAAGCGATTACTCATGATGTTGCTCTGGAAGATACCTGGACCGTCAGCCCGACACTCCTTTGGGTTAACCGTGTGGGAGTGAACCGCGACAACTATCCTCTGATCACTCATGAAACCGTGGATCCCCGAAGCGTGGGCTTTCCGGATATCCTGCTTGACAACCCCTGGTACCACGAAGTGCATTTCCCGACAATCAGGGTGGACAACTACGCAACTCTCGCTTCATACAACGGCTGCTGCACGGATACGGTAGAAGGTGACACGCAGTGGATGTTCGATTCCACCGCGACGAAAATCTACAGGAGCCACAGCATCAAGTTCGGAGTCGAAGAGAGAATCTTCCTCAACAACTTTTTCCAGCCTGATAATACATCGGGTCTGTTTGAGTTTGGCCCGGACCCCACGATGCAGTTCGTATTCAGTCCTGACGGTTCTCAGGGGAACAGCGTTGCCGCTCTGTTGCTGGGTTTTCTCTTGCCAGGAGGTACCAACACGAATTTCCTGCGGCCTCACGTGGCCAACAAGTCTTCCGTTGGAGCTGCCTTTATCCAGGACGATTGGAAGGCCACATCACGTCTGACAGTCTCTGCCGGCCTGCGCTGGGAATGGACCGTCCCGTATAGTGAACGGTACAACCACAACATGTTCAGTTGTTTTACCTGCCCTTCGGGAATTACCGTCCCGGGAGTGGGTCCGATTATGGGAACCACGATCCTCGCCGGGCCAAACAAGCGCCACGCGAATTCCTCCTTGTTTGACCTCGGGCCACGCCTGAGTTTCGCATATCGGTTGGGCAACAACACCGTCATTCACACGGGCGCTGGAATGTACCATGGCATGAGTTTCGCCACTAACTGGCAATACGGCGGGTTTGCCTGGCAGGCGGACGCAAACGCTACTCCCAGCCTTGACGGTGGAGTCACGCGATTCGCGACAATGGAAAATCCTTATCCTCTTGGATTCAATATGCCTCAACAGGGAAAATATGGCCCGCTGAGTCTTTGGGGATATGGCGACGAAAACCACGGAAGCGATACTTTCAGGACAGGCGAAATATACCAGTGGAATATCGGTATCCAGCACCAGTGGGGCAATATGATGCTCGAAGCGGATTACGTGGGAAACCGCAGCACACATTTGCCGTGGAACTACTCAACCGAAAACCGAAATTTCATCAATGCTGCCAACCGTGTTAAATATGGATCAGCAGGCTTGGCGCAGTTAGTACCGAATCCATTCCAGTACCTCTTCCAGGGTCCACAGGCTATTTTTGATGCGCCGGGTTCGATTTACAACAACGACACGATCCCTCAGATCAATCTTCTGCGGCCTTACCCGCAATTTGACGGCGTGTTCACAGGGTTCCCGCTGTTTGTTGCCAACAGCAGCTACCATGCATTCCAACTGCGCTTTGAAAAGCGCGCCGCGCACGGACTCGCCTTCGTGGGCAATTACACGTTCTCGAAATTTATCGACGATTCTGACGCAGGAGGAAATGCCTGGATCGGTGGTGGCGGTGGCGCCGGTCTTGGATTCATCGGCTCACCACAGGACTTCACAAACCTTGCTCTCGAAAAGAGCGTGAGCGCTAATGATACGCCGCAACGGTTGACGTTTGCTGTGATCTACGATCTACCGGTCGGCCGCGGGGAGCGCTTTGGAACACATATGAACAAGGTGCTCAACGGAGTCGTTGGCGGATGGAAACTCACCCCATTCGTAACTTTCCAGAGTGGCCAGCCGATTTCAGTCAATGATTCAAACCAGCTATTGGCTGATGGCAACCAGCGGCCCAACCTGATCGGCAAGCCTTGCAGCGGGGCCAGCCTCGATGCGATTGCCAATGGAACGGCGAATTATTTTAATACTGACGCTTTCTCGCACCCGGACGATCAGATGCCCGGCACTGCACCACGCTACCTGTCGAACTGTCGCGTGCAAGGAATCTACAACCTCGACTTGTCAATTGCCAAGCAGTTCCATATCAAAGAGAACATGTTTCTTGAAGTCAGGGGTGATTTCTTCAACGCTCTAAATACGCCTCGATTCGGGGCCCCGCGGGCTAATACGGCTGACGGAACAGGTTTTGGTGCGGACGGCTTCGGGGCGATCTCTTATCAGGAAAACCAGCCCAGACACGGGCAAATCGGCATTCACTTCGTGTTCTGAACTGTGCGGGCCTGGCCGGTTAACTGGCCAGGCTGCATTTTCCTCATGCAGACGGGTTTGTAACTATTGCGTAGCTGACGACAAATTGTGATAAACGGTTATGACCGTTTATCAATTCCCGTAATCATAAGTTGTCCAGGGATCCGGGATGGGAAGAGAGCGAATTACTCGATGTATCGTTGCACTTCTTGCCCTTTATATCTGCTTTGGGAAATTGGCGGCCCAAGGCCCCTCTGAAAATTCCGTCGAGGCCCGGCAGTTTGTGGAAAAAGCAACGACATTTGTTGAGCAGGGCCATTTGGCGGATGCCGAAATAGAGCTGCGAGAGGCCGTTCGCCTTGCCCCGGGTAATCCCTCATATTTGGGATTTCTCGGAGCAGTGCTCGGAATGGAGCAGAAGCTCCCTGAATCAACCGCGTATCTAGAAAAGGCCTTGCGCCTTGATCCTCTGGATCTGAAAACCCGCCGCAACCTTGCCTCAAACCAGTTTCAAATGGGACGATTTCAGGAAGCCAGGGTGAATCTCGAAAGGATTTTAAAAGCGGAACCGGGCGAGACAACGTCCACCCTGCTGCTAGGCATGGTGGACGAAGAACTGGAAGACTACGCGAACGCACTCGCTCTCCTCGAGTCCGTACCTCAGGAAGTACAAAAGCACTCCAAAGCCCAAGTGGCGCTGGTCCGCTGCTACTATCATACAGCGAAGCCCGAAAAGGCCCGAGAGGTTCTGCGCGCGCTCGGCGAGCATTCGGAGGACCCGGACGGCGTTTTCCTGGGCGGACAGGTAGCGGATCAATCCGGGGATTTTGCCTTAGCAGAAAGTCTCTTCCGGTCAATCCAGTCATCCTATTCGGACAAGCCAAAACTTGGTTATAACATCGCTCTTGCCCAGTACCACGCCGGGCATCTTTCTGAAAGCCGTGCCACGCTTATGCAATTACTTGACACCGGCCACGATACTTCTGATATTGAGGACCTCCTGGCCTGGTGCGAGTTCAAACAGGATCACATCAAGGAGGCTGTCGCCCGCATGGATCGCGCCATTGAGCTCGATCCCTCCCGCGAGTCCAATTATCTTGACGTGGGAATGATGCTGCTCCACGACAATCGTTACAACGGGGCGCTGGTTGCCGCGCGTAAGGCCGTCGAGGCGGCGCCGCGTTCGTACCAGGCCTACCGGCTTCTTGGACTCGCGCAGTATAAGCTGGGTGAATTAAAAGCAGCTGAAACAAGCTACGCTCATGCCGTGGAACTGAATCCCTCCGACAAGGAATCCCTGCTCGGTCTCGCTTCCGCCCAGGTGGACGACGGAAAGATCGATGCTGCGAAGGTTACTTTTGAAAAGGTCATCGGTTATTACCCGAAAGATGCCAACCTGTACCTGCAATATGGGAGGATGCTGCTGGTTTACCGGGGAACCAATGGCAGCAAAACGGAAGCTCAAGCGGTTGCTTTATTGAAGAAGGCCATATCCCTGGACAATTCGCTTGCGGAAGCGCACTATCTGCTGGGCAACCTTGACCTGACCCGAGGCCGGACTGAACAAGCTCTCCCGGAACTTGAACTCTCCGTGAGGCTTGATCCAAAGCCGAGCCACACACATTATGCCCTGGCCCGAACATACCTGCGCCTCGGCCGACGACAAGAAGGCATGGAACAGATGCGCCTGTTTGAGCAGTTAAAGGCGAAGGAAATAAAGAAGACGACAACCCTGGCAGGATCTCGCGGTCCGGTCGGCACGGAATAGACAAAACAATGTTCTCGGCGGGTAGCCGCGCCGCAGGATTACAGAGCGGGCAATGAAAGTTGCGGCTCTTTTCAATCCTTGACCAAACATATCGTCTTTGGACCGGGAGTCGAAGCACAAATATTAAACGGCAGCCCTTGATTGCCCGTTGTAGTGTGCCAGCCAGATAAATGCTTATTCGGCTGACCAGGCGACTTCCGTGTCCTTATATAGCGCCGAGCTGAAAGGTGGCGCTGTGTGCGCCATAATTTATGACGCGCTGCACGGGAACATAAGGAGGACATGATTTCGATGAACCGCAGAGACTTCCTGAAGAACGGTAGTGTGTTGGGAGTGGCAGCAGGGATGACAACGAAGCCGGCATGGGGAATAGTTCCTGCTCACAACTGGGGGAAATACGATTTTGGTTCAGGTCCGCAAGTACGCGACCGATTGAACCAGGGCCCCTTTCCACAATACCCACCTGACGCCGTCATCCCGAGCGATGAGGTGGTCATGACAACCACACCGTCAGATCGAGTGGTTCCTGGCTACGGTAAGGGACTGGTCACTTACATCACGGCGGACATGGGAACGGCAGAGATCAGGTCGGACAATATTCCGCAGGCGATTGAAGATCTCGTTCGTTTCCCTCTCGGACAAAAACTTTACATACGCCCCACCTGGAGAGAAATCCAGCCACGGCCGGGGCGTCTCGACTTTCCCGATTACCTGAGACTGGTGTTTGACCTGGCAAAAAGGTACGACAAACGCATTGGGTTCCGAATCCAGATGAGCGCTCCAGACTATTACAACTCGCATGCATTGCCTCAATTCGTCCTCGACAAGGTGCCAATGGTGAAGCTGACAGGAGGCACATGGCCCGGCTCAAAACGGGAAAACAATCCGGACGCTCACTATCAGCCGCGGTTTGATAATCCCTTTTTTCAACAGGCCTTCAGAGAATTGATCGGCCTCCTTGCAGCGGAATTTAACGGAAATCCGATCATTGAGTTTATGGATACTTTCATGTACGGGTTCTGGGGAGAGGGGCATACCTGGCCTTTCACCAACACCCCGTTCCCGGACTACGAGACCGCTGAACGGACGTGGGTGGACATGCTGGAAGTCCAACTCGAGCATTTTACGAAGACGCCTCTGCTCACCAATACCCAGCCGGATTACAGCCGGGTTGGAAACTCAGAAGTTCTCGACCGCACGGTTCGCAGCAATAATTGGATTCGGAGTGATACGATCTTCATCGAAAATGAGCAGATCGAAGCTCTCAGCAATCGTCCCCCCTGGATCGCCGTCATGATTGAACAAGGCATTCCAGGGGCGCCCCCCCAATCAGCGCGTGTGGACGAGGGGATTTCGCCCTCGGACGATATCATTGCTCACGTGATGGACGTGGGCGCCAATTACTGGTCATTGTGGAATTTCCACGGTATCAGCGCGGTCAATCTGATGAGTTGGTACCGAGCCTTTCCAAAATCGTTTGACCGGATTAACAGCCGGATTGGTTACCGGGTGAGGCCTTCCTTCATCTGGAGCTATAAAGATAATGGATACCTTGGCCTGATCATTGGCTTTGCGAATGACGGTATCGCGGGAGTTCCCGGGGTCTTGCGAGTAAGTGTGGAAACGCCAGAAGGCAATGTGTTAAAGAGCGGATGTCTTGACCCAGGATATCCTTTGCCGGGGAAGATCCGTCAGGCGCAGTTTGTGCTGCCCAAAGAGACAAAATGGCAGGGGTTGAAGCTGAGGGCGGAAATTGAGGTTAAAGGAATGCGACATCCTGTGCAGTGGGCCTGCCATCAGAAATTGAATTCCGATGGCACGCTTACCCTGCGCCCGAATGGCCGCCATGCATCGTGAAAAAAGCGGCTGGCGTCATTACAAGCTGGAAAAGGTGAGAGCAAAGAGGAGGTGGGATGCAGCACCGTGAGCTTGAACCAAGCAGCAACATGAAAAATAATCCAGAAGCCCAAACCAAGGAACCCTCCAGGCGCACTTTCCTTAAGAACCTCGCAGCCGCGTCTGTGGCCGTGGGCGGCAGTGTGCGCATAGACCAGGCTGCAATTTCCGCCAACCTGCGGGGGAACGGCGACAGGCAGCCAAAATCTGATAAGAAGGTCGTGGCCATCCAGGTCCCTGCGGTATCGTTCAGTGACGAAGGTGTTGAAAGGGTCCTTGACACTGTCCAGGAAAGGGCAGGCGTTAATACTCTGCTGATCGCAGTCTTCAGCTATGGACGAGGGATTGAAGGAAGGCAGATTCCGGGACACCCCCTTCCCGATCATGGAGTGCAGAAATATGACACAGACATTTTCCATGGAGGCGATTACGCGGAAGTCCACCCGGAATTCTATCAGGACACAATCTTCAAGAATTTCCGAGCGCCGGACCTGGGCAATTTCGACGTGCTGGGTGAAGTTGTCCCCAGGGCCAAAAAGCGCGGCATAAGATGTATTTGCTGGTTCGAGGATGTCTATAATCCCCGCCTGCTGAGCAATTTTGAGAAAGCTGCCGAGGTTGATGTTTACGGGCGCAAGACCGGTGAAGCCTGCCTGAATAATCCACATATCCGCAACTTTCTTGTTTCGATGGTTGAGGACTGGACAAAATCCTACGACGTTGACGGTGTCATGTGGTGCTCCGAGCGGCAGGGGGCATTGAACAACGCAATCGACGCAGAAAAGGGGCAGGCCGTCTTGACCTGCTTTTGCGAATACTGCACGCGAAAAGGATGGCAGCAGGGTATCAACGTCGATCGGGCGCGGCAAGGATTGATAAAGCTTGATCAGTGGGTGCGGGCGGCATGGACACAACCACGGCCAAGTGACGGCTATTTTGTCACATTCTGGCGACTGCTGCTCGAATATCCGGAAATCCTGGCGTGGGAAAAGTTCTGGACCGACAGCCAACGCGAAGTTTACGGACTCATATATGGCACAGTGAAAAGCATTAACTCGAACGTTACGGCCGGCTTCCACATCATGCACCTCAACTCATTCAATCCTTTCTACCGCGCTGAACAGGATTACCAAAAGTTAAGTCAATTTGCGGACATGCTGAAGATCTGCATGTACAACAATTGCGCCGGGCCGCGGATGGCCCACTACATTGACGGAGTTCATTCCACGATCTGGCACGACGCTCCAGCGCAGTCTGTGCTGGATTTGTACTACAAATTCCTCGGATATCAGGGAGAGGCGCCGCTCGACAAGTTGCCCGCCGCCGGGTTCTCATCAGATTATGTCTACCGGGAAACAAAGCGAGCGCTAGTCGATCTTGAACAAACCAGGATGACCGCGCTTGCTCCGAACACTGACCTTGCCGGCCCTGCGTCCGGGCTGGATGTTCCCGGAACATTGAGTCGGGTAGCAATCTACCCTGGAATCGATATCGATATACCTACCGGCAAGGGGCAAAAAAAGACACAGCCTTCTGATGTTCGGGAAGCTGTCAAAGCCGCATTCAACGCGGGTGCGCCGGGGGTCATCCTGTCACGAAAGTACTCTGAGATGAGGCTTGCGAATCTTTCCGGTGCCGGAGCAGCGCTCAAGGAGTTGGACATACGAACCTGACGCTCTGAGCCGATGGATCTGCATTCGGTATGGATCCGGAACCCAAGCCAGGAATCGGAGTGGCTCACGTTCTTAAGATAAAAGGTTCAAACACGAAATTCAGCAGGCAACCAGATGGCTGGCATTCTCTAACGGCGAGATTTGCAAGCCACCTCTTTGAGTCATGCAGATCAAGCACATCAACCAGCAACTCTCAAAAAGTCGAAAAACGGAATTAGTTGTCATAGCACGTCGGACATATTAAAAGTATGAGTTATCAACCTTCGGACGGCATTTCTTGGGCCAAGCAGTTCTAAATTCATCTGGCGTTGGAGGTCAGTGGAGGGAGTGATGCGTACTCAGCCCTGGTTCAGAGCCTTCCTGCTACTTTGTTTCAGCGTGCCAGCTTTGGCGTCTGCCTCTGCGCAGCCGGAAACTTATCCGCAAACATGCACGGTCAAACCCGTGGATTTCCATGGCTGGAAGTCCGAGCAGGTTGCAAATCCATGGACCACTTTAACCATCGTTCCACAATTGGGCGGCAGGTTGATGCAAGTCAGCTTCGGAGGCCACCCCTACCTGTTTGTAAATCCACAATATTATGGAAAGTATTTCCCACCTTCACAGGCCGTCAGCCCGAACAGGTGGTTCAATTACGGTGGCGACAAGGACTGGCCTTTGCCGGAGGGAGTCGAAGATGAGGAACACTGGGCGAGCGCGCGTTCAGATATCCTGGACGACGGTGAATATTCGCTGGAAGTCCTTTCACAAGGGAAGGACTGTGCAGTACAGCTCACAGGGCCTCCGGACCCCAGGACCGGACTTCAGTATTCGCGCGTGATCGGCCTCGGAGCGAGTTCGCCGCGAATCACTTTTCACGCAGTTATGAAGAACATCACAGGGCACCCAATCGAATGGTCCATTCAATCCGTCTCGCAGTATGATACCGGCGACCCTCGAAACCCTTCGGATTACAACCACAATTTCTGGGCCTTCACGCCTGTTAATCCCAATAGCGCATACCTCGAAAAATATCACGTCCGCAGCGGTCCGAGTGACCATCCTTCCTTCTCGGTCCGCGATGACAATCTTTTTGCTCTCCACTGGGCATATCTCGAAGCTGAGGTGTGGCTGGATTCTCCTGCCGGCTGGGTGGCCGTCGTAGATGGCCTCAGCAACTATGCCATGGTGGAGCGGTTCAAATTCCGGAAAGGAGTGGAATACCCAGGCAAGGCTTCCGTTATTTTCTACGTGAACGGAGCCAGACTCCGTCTCGATTCAAAAGGTATGCCGACCCTGCCGCCGCTAAATGCGCTCGATACGCCTTACTACATGGAAGCAGAATTAAACAGTCCCATGGTGCATCTTGAACCGGAAGAAACTTATGCGTTTGACACCGAATGGTTCCCGACGAGGGTGGGCGACAACTTCAAGACGGTCAGCCACGCCGGACTCGTCAGTAATCCCCTAACGGCCTCGCAAACAGCGGAGGGACTGAGGCTGCGTGGAATTTTCGGCGTGTTTTACCCAGGCCACTTGGTGGTCCGTCTTTACGATCGCGACGGAATGCTGATAAAAGACGTTGATCTCATGAACGTTTCGCCTCTTGAGCTTGTGACGCTCGATAAAACGATCGAAACTCCATCTGGCGTGTCATGGCTTTCTGTCCATCTCGAGGACGCTGAGGGTTCGGATCGCGGCGCACTGGGCCAGGTCCATGTAAATCCGCAGGAGAGGATCCAATTGAAATGACGAGCGCAAAGAGATTTGCCTTTCCTTGGATTGGACTCCTTATCCTTGGTCCGCTTATTTCGTGGGGACAGTCAGGACCCGTCTCGGCGCGCATCGATGTAAGTGATAACGATCTTCTGACACAGCCTCCCGGGGCGAACTGGACCTCTTACAACGGCGACTACACCGGGCGTCGCTACTCGAGCCTGTCACAAATCACTCCAGAAAACGTCAGCCAGCTTCGGGCCCAATGGGTTTTTCATTCGAGAAATTCCCAGGCGCTGGAAGTCACTCCCGTCGTGATCAATGGAATTATGTATGTGACGAGCGGAAACGACGCCTTCGCCCTCGACGCGCGCACGGGACGGATTTTGTGGAGCCATTCACGCCCCTTAACGGAGGGGCTGATTGAGGATGCGTCCGCCCACCACAACCGCGGAGTGGCGGTCTGGCGCTCACGCGTCTATATGGAAACGGATGATGCGCATCTTCTTTGCCTCGATGCACGTTCCGGATATCTGATCTGGGATGTAACTTTCGGCGATATTAAGGAGAATCCTGCCAACGGGGCAACAAGCGTCCCTCTGATTGTCAACGGGAAGGTCATTGTTGCTCCTGCCGGCGGAGATGCAGGCGTGCGAGGAAAGATCGACGCTTACGATGCGGAGACCGGCAGGCTTGTCTGGCGCTTCTGGACCATACCCGGTCCCGGCGAGCCCAATTTCGGCACGTGGGGAAAGGGTGACACGTGGCAACACGGCGGCGCGACGGCTTGGATGCCGGGAACTTATGATTCCGAGACCAATACGCTGTTCTGGGGAACCGGAAATCCCGGCCCGGATTTTGAAGGGTCAGCCCGACCGGGCGACAATCTTTATAGTGATTGTGTCCTGGCTCTGGATCCTGACACTGGAAGATTGAAATGGTACTTTCAGTTTACTCCGCATGACCTGTACGACTACGATGCCGTCGAAACGCCGGTTCTTATCGATAGCAACTACAAAGGTCAAACTCGGAAGCTTGTCGTTGAAGCGAACCGCAACGGGTTCATCTACGTTCTTGACCGCATTAATGGGAAATTCCTGGGTGCGACGCTCTTCGACCCATTGGTGAACTGGGCCAAAGGCATCGACCCCCACGGCCGCCCGATCACAACGGGTATAATCCCCACGCCAAACGGGACGAAAGTCTGCCCCGGGATTGTGGGAGCAACCAACTGGTTCTCTCCTTCCTACAATCCTGAGACCCACCTTTTTTATTTCATGGCATTGCAGGAATGCAATATCGCCCGTGCCAAGCCTCAGCCGTTTGTAAAGGGAGAAAGCTACTACAATACAGGCGTTGAACGCATCGAGGGAGAGCCGGGCAGAAAAATCCTGGTGGCCTACAACGTTGACAAAGGGGAAATTGCCTGGCGTTATCCCCAGGTCGGGGAAGGCAATTCGTGGGCCGGAACGCTAACCACAGCCGGCGGCCTGGTTTTCTTTGGCGACGACGCAGGAAGCTTTGAGGCGATCGATGCCCGCGATGGGAAACCGCTCTGGCATTTCAATACCGGCCAGAATATTCACGCCTCGCCAATGACCTATTCTGTTGACGGAATGCAATATGTAGCAATTGCCGCGGGCAGCGATATCTTCAGCTTCGCGCTACCCTGACAGTTGCCCTCTTAAATCCGCGAGATGCCTTTACGCCCGCAGATACGGTTTCAACTGCTCCCACCAGAAATCAAGCTCCCGCTCGTCATACGTGTCAAGCTTCAACCCCGTGCTCTGACGCATTTTTGCCGTCTTAAAAATGCCTCGCCGCACAAGGACGGACTTGGCGAAAACCATGCCATATGTTTCCTCAAGGTTAATCATCGGCAACAGTTTTTCGAAGAGTTCGTAAGCCTCTTTGGTTTTGCCGGCAGCCGCCAATTCGTAAACCTGCACATTAACGTCGATAAATTCACAGGCCGGCATCGTGCCGGACGACCCGCGCGACATCTCGTTCAGCAGATTTCTGCCGGCGCTGCCTGAGAAAATACCCGTCATCACGCCGGATTTTGCATAGACCTCGAGGCGATGCGGGACGGGGCTGACCTCTTCCTTGATATAACCAAGGTGCGGAAATTCACGCGCCTGACGAATGACAAAATCGGTTGGCATTGCCGGGCCCCATGGAGGGCCGCTGTTCTGGACGAAGATCGGCAGCTTAACCACCTCTGCCAGAGAGCGGTAATAATCCGATGCGACATCAAGGCCAGCGCCGCCCACAAACGGAGGAATGGCGATAATCGCGTTCGCTCCTTTACTCTCCGCATGGCGAGCAAGTTTGACAGCAACGCCTTTGTAAGGTTCCTGTACGCCGATCACAACGGGCCGCCGGCCAGCCGCTGCGCGGATAATAACCTCCGCCCCGCGCATGCGCTCTTCTTCAGAGAGCAGATAGAATTCCGCCGCGAGCTGCGGCCACACGAGGCCATGGGCACCGCATCGAATGCAGAAATCGACCTCGCGCGCGAGGTCTTCTTCATCAACGACGTTGCTCGATGTAAAGGGTGTTTCAAGGATCGCGAAGATGCCATGAAAACCCTTGAATTCAGTTTCAGCGCCATTCTTTGCAACTGATGTGTCTGACGGCGCAGCCAGCGGCAACGTCAGTGCCGCCCCAGCAACGCGTTCAACAAATTCACGACGGTTAATTCTCTCCGACACTTCCGGTCCCCTTTCGTTAGCATTTGACCTCGTAAGGTTTTCAGTTCATGAAGCAATGCGATGTGCTCGGAGCACTTCTGCAAGGCGACTGGCAATGATCTTTTCTTCACCAGGTCTTAATTGCCAGGCAATAAGACTCAAACCGCCGCCTCGCCTCCCTGCACCGAGCATAATCGAAGGCTTACCCTTAAGGAGTTCTTCTGCAGCCTCCTGCGAGGTCAGCGAGATGCAGCGCGGGTCCCAGAAAATATCCATTCCGACCGTATTGTTTGCAATCTGATTGGGATCGTAATGGTAAGCAGTACTGACTCCCGGAATCTTATTAACAACGCTCGCGACCTCATCCAATTGTTGCCAGTACTGTTCGAGCATGGCCTTCTGGTCTGAAGCAAGGAAGAGTTCCAGCGCCTTGACCATTCCGACGATTTCCTCTTTGCCGATCTTCTGTCCCCGCCCAATCGTGTCCTCGTAGGGGCTGTTGTTCAGCAACGCATAGTGGATCAGGTCTTCCCTTCCCAGCAGCAGGCCCGCGCACTGCGGCCCTCGAATGTCCTTACCCCCGCTGAAGGCTACAAGGTCATATCCCATGTTCACATACTCCGATAACCGCGAAATCGGCGGGGTGTCTGCTGCCGCGTCGTTGAAGCAGGGAAGCTGATATTGCCTCGAGAGCTTGACCCACTCGTCCACCTTGATCTGGCCCTCTGAATTCAGATAATTCGTGAAATGCATCATGGCTGTACGGGGGCTGATGGCCTTCCGCAGGTCTTCACGCGTCTCGATCTCAACCAGCTTTACTCCTGTGGCGCGGATCTGATGGTCAAATGGATAACGGTGTGATTTTTGAATGATGACCTCAGACTTCATCCCAGTCAGGTCCGGAAGTTGTCTGATGAATTCCTCGTTATCGGCTGTAAGCACGCCCGCATAGCCGCAGGTGATCGCTCCCGCCGCACCGGAAGTTACAAGTCCCGTGTAACCCGACGGCAGTTTCAGCATCTCCGCGATTTTCTTTCCGGCCGCAACTTCCAGATCCGGGATGCTGACAAAGTGTTGCGCGGCGTAACCCATTACAGTTTCCACTTCAGGAGGGATCAGCGAGCCTCCAACCATCGTCAGCGTTCCCACGCCGTTGATGAGCGGGGCGACGCCGAGTTCTTCGTAAACATTCCCGGTCGAGCCAAAGCCCGTCACTTTTACAAGATCCGGCCACCTTTCCGATGCCGCATGCTCGCTTGCGGCAGACCCGGCCGCAGGAAGTCTTCCGCCGCTCAGAAGCGAACCCACTGCGGCTCCCAAACCGCCCAAAAACGACCGTCGGTTCCACTTGATACCGATGCCCATTGCCGCTAACCTCTTTTCACTTTCCCTCTGTATAGTACTTGACGACTGCAGCGATCCCGTTGATCTCCAGACGCGAATGGCCGGGAATTCCTGCCACTGCTACCGTACATCGCGCGGGCCCGCCGTTGGGGAAATAGGAATAATACACCTTGTTCATTGCTTCATAATCTTCGAGAGTCGCCAGGTACACATTGAGCTGGAGAATGCTGTCCATTGAGCCTCCGCCCTCTTCGACGGCATGTTTGATGTTCTCCATAACTTTCCGAGTATGATCTTCGATGGTTGCGCCCTGAACAGGCCCGCGGTCATTCGCGCCCTGGCCTGAAATGAAAATCAGGCCGTTATGCACGATCGGCCCATGAGGCTTCTGCTGGGGCGGTGCAGCACCCGCAAACATCTTTGACACGCCCCATAGCGACCAAGCGATCACCGCAAGGCGTGATAGAAACGAACGCCTCTTTTCTTTTAGCTTCAGATCCATTATCTCCCCCTTTGTACAGTCCAGAAGTTTCCATCAGGAATGAACAACTTCCGCGATGCAGCTTATTTCAACCAGTGATTTGCCGGGAATCCCTGCCACCGAAACAGTGCATCGCGCCGGCGCTCGGTTTGGAAAGTAGGGCCGATATGCGCTGTTCATTGCCTCATAGAACTCCAGCGAGGCCAGGTAAACGGTGAGTTGGAGGACGTGATCCATGTCCCCGCCCGCCGCTTCCACGAGCTTCTTGATGTTATCCATCGCCCTCTGGACATGTGTTGTGATGTCCAAAGTCGCCTCAGACTCATTTTCGTTGGCGCCCTGGCCCGAAACATAGATCAGGCCGCTATGCACAACCGCTGGAGCGATTCCCCTTCCCGTGACCGGCTGACCGTCATAGCCGAGCTTGCGAATACCGCTTTGCCCCTGCCCGACGGACGGTCCTGCCGTGAATGGATCACCCGGCTCAGTCGCAAACGCCAGGCGCAGCATCGCTGCCAATCCCCTTTGCAAAACCTGAATTCCCAGCATGAACGTCTCTCCTCTTAGCCTGCTGGGCAACCTCTTATAAATCCTTAACCGGTCACGCCAAGGCAAGCTCATCGCTGATCATGGCGAAGTATATAACCAATCTGAGAAAGACTATCTGGATAGTTGCAGACAACCGAAGTACCCAGCCCCTGGACCGGTTATGGCGGCGTCAGGCCCGGATTCAACTCTTCAGCGCGTTTGAATTCGGCTGATGCAGTTTCGGGTTCGCCTGCCTTTCTGAGAGCGAGGCCAAGGTTGTAATGCGTCTCGGCGGAATCAGGGCTCAGCCGCAGCGATTGCCGGAACTCTTCCACGGCCTCTTTGTACTTTCCAGCCTCGAGCAGTGCAAGGCCATAATCGTTGCGAACATCAGGGCGACCGGGGAATGATCTGACCAAGTCCCTGAATTGCTGAATGGCTGGCTGAAGTTCTCGGGCCTGCATCATAACCAACCCCAGGTTTATGCTCGCGTCCAGATAGTTCGGCTTTAAGGCGAGGGCCAGGCGGAATTCAGTAATTGCAGTTTTCGGATCGCCAAGCCTGGCATGAGCCAACCCCTTGTTATAGTGCGCCTCGGCCAGATCAGGCGCCACTGCGACGGCCCTGTCAAACTCTTTCAACGAACCCATGCGATCACCAAGGGCCCAAAGAACTCTCCCAAGCCCAATCATGGCTTCGGCGTAGTCAGGCTTGATCTCCAGTGCTTTTTCAAAATTCGCGCGGGATTCTTGCACGCTGCCTTTCTGTTCGAGGGCGAGTCCTTTGAGGTAATAAGCCGCTGGGTTCTCTGGCCAGTAGTGGAGGGCCTCTGCGACGTCGTTCAATGCTTCATCGGGTTCGCGTGCTTTTACATGGTCGGCTGCCGATAATGTCAACCGCTTTGATTGCGCCACCTTTGAGCGGAATTCGCTGAGGCCCGCAATTTCCTGCATTTCACTCTCCGCCTCTGCCGGCTGACCAAGCTGACGGACTACCAGCGCCCGGTTGTATCGCGCCTGCTCGAAATCTGGCTTGAGGCGGATCGCCGCATCGAGTTCATGAAGCGCATCCTGCAGTTTGCCTTGCGCCCGCAACGCCAGTGCGAAATTGTAATGGGTGTCAGCGTCATCGGGTGCAAATTGCACGGCCAGCTTGAATTCAGTGAGTGCCTCCGGCAGCTTTCCCAATCGGCGAAGCACAATTCCCAGCCGCAGGTGCGCAAGGGCAAAACTCGGCTGCAAACCGGTTGCTTGGCGATACTCGATCAATGCATCTTGCGGTTTCCCCTGTTGCTCGACAACAAGACCAAGATTATAGTGAGCCAAAGCATCCTTAGGGGCCAGTCTCGACGCCCGCTTCAGCTCTTCCGCAGCACCAGCAAGATCATTGTCCTTTGCAAGCGCGAGACCCAAAGCGAGGTGCGTGGGCGCAAAATCCGGTCTCAGAGAAACAGCGACTTTGAAGGATCGAATCGCTTCCTCCAACTGTCCTGCTCTCTCGAGAGTTACGGCCAGGTTATAACGAGCATCTGCGAAGCCCGGCCATAGGTCGCATGCATGACGAAATTTCTCGATGGCCGTGGCATAATCCCCCGTTGCAGCAGAAGCGATTCCATCCTTGTTAAGTGCGATCGCCGCCTTCTCATTCGAGACAGATGTCGGCTTCTGTTGCGCCGGACAAGGCACGTTGAAAGTTGCGAATCCTGCCCCCAGCATCAGAAAGAGGCTGGTCCACCAAAGGATTCTGTGATGCCCAACCGGACCCGAAATCCCTGGCATCTATGCTCCCCTGGATGTTAATCGGGCATGTCGAAATACCTTTTGTTCGAGCGAAACCGGTGTTGCTGCATTTGTCTATGAACTGCGCCGCCCTCAAAGCCCGCTTCGAAAATTCCCGCTGACGTCCGGACTAGAAGTTCAACTTCAGCCCCATTTGAATGATCCGCGGGTCACGTGCCGTCGTTACCTGGCCGAAGGTGCTCGAAGTGAAATTGCCCGAGGGGTTGTAAAACTGAGCATGGTTGAAGGCGTTAAAGAATTCCGCACGGTACTCGAGACCGACATTTTCACGGACCTTGAAGATCTTGTGAAACGCCATATCAAAATTCACAATGCCGGGTCCGTGGAAGAATGCTCGTCCCGCGTTGCCGGGGACCCCCAGGATTTCCGCCGAAAAAGTGTCCGGCGAAAAATACTGATGGTCAGCACTGCTTCGGGGATCGAATATCTGGATTGACTGGCCCGACCAGTTGGGTCTGTCCACACCCGAGCAGCCGCAGAGCGAGTAGTCGCCGCCATGCCCCATCGTGATGGGAAAACCTGTCGTGAATCGAGATATGCCCGAAAATTCCCACCCTCCGAGCAATACATTCGAAACACCAGAAGCAGGTCCCGGAAGGTTCCAGGTGTAACTGACGACAAAATTGTGGGCCACGTCAAACGTCGAGAGTCCCCTGCTCAACTTGGCATTGAACGGGTTGATGCTGTTCTCGAACGCGGAGGCGTCATCCAAAGACTTTGACCAAGTGTACGCTCCAAGGAACTGGACGGATCCGACCCTCTTCTCAAGCGTGACTTGAAGTGAATTGTAAACTGAATTAGCAATTGTCGATGTGTAACTGTTATTCGAGAAATCGAGTATGCCCTGGCCGATAAATCTCCCGGACGTCACTGAGTGGGGACGAGTCCCGTAGAGAAAGTTGCCCCCTCCGAGGTCGTAGATCGAGTCTTCCCCATTCCGGCCGCAACCGGGCGTCGCCAGGCACAACGCCGCGCTGCCTGGATTTGAGGAATATTGGGCAATCAAGTGGTGCCCGTTCGTTCCCACATAGGCCAGAGTCAGCAGCGTTGAACTGCCGATCTGGCGCTGTATGCTGAAATCATAATGCTGCTCATACGGGAGCACATTATTGAGGTCGAAGCCGGGGGAACTTGCAATCGGCTGGAGTTGGGCCCAGTTGATCGTCTGCGGGTTTGGAATCGTAAAAGGAAACCGCTGGCCGGGCCCGCCCGGTGTGCTCCGGTTCTTATAGGGCTCTTCGTAGTAAACCTGTGTGGGGCTCACGTAAAAGAGGCCGGCAGGAACGTCGCCCACTTCATAAAACATGGTTAGGTCTTCAACATTCGTGTAGTAAATCCCATATGACGCACGAATGCTCGATTTTCCAGGACCTCCAAAAATCTTTCCCAATACACCGTCGCTGAAACCGGGAGAGTAGGCAAAGCCGACCCGGGGCCCAAAATTGTTGTAATCGTTGGGTGCTATTCCCGACGCTACACCTGGATCCCCAGGGCACAGCCAGCCTTTCGGCGCCGTGGGATAGATAGTCGATTGAACATTGAAGTTGATGGCCTGAATTCTGCATGCGCTCGGCGTCCTGTCCAGTTTGTCCCGGAAAAAGGTGCTGGCTTCCCACCGCAGGCCGTAATTTAGAGTGAGGTTCGATTTCGCTTTGTAACTGTCATTAACGTACACGGCCCCATATTCTGATCGCGAGTCCAGAAACTGGCGGCTTGACTGAATAAACCCAACAGGCGCTCCAATCAGATAATCAGCAAAGTCACTGCCTGTTTCGGAGCCGTCGAAATCAAAAACACCGTTTTCAGCGTAAGTGTTCCTTTCATTGATCTGAAACCGCTGATAATTGCCGCCGAACACGAGCGTGTGCTTTCCCCGGACAGAGGAGAAATTGTCGGATACCTGGTAAGTATTGTTGAATTGGCCGGTGGTCCCGTCCGGAAGGCCGAAACTGACGCCCATATTATCAAGAGTGGTAAGGGGCACACCCTGAAGGTTCGGGACCACCGGAATGATCCCCAAACCTCCCGTCTGGAACCCGAAAGATGTCAGGTCCCCCAGCCCCTGCTGCGGTTGTCGCTGTGTCATGGCAGTGCGGAAAAACGCCGCGTGGACTTCATTCACGTTTCGCGTGCCGAAGGTGCGAGTATTGGTGAGGACTGCCTGCATGGCCTGCTGAGGCGTAGTTGCTGCGAAACCCGGCACGTTGGCCGCAGGATATGGGGCAAAAAGATCAGTGTTGTCCAGGGCATAGTACAAGGACCAGTGGCCGTAAGATTGGGTCTCGAGGTCTGACCGGACCGAGAATCGATCGTCCCGCAGATGCTGCTTTTGAGACGTTGTTTCGAAAGTGGCCCCGCCCAGACCTGGCGACGGCTCCGGGATAAACTTTATTGTTCCAATCGCCGCGGGCGACCACGCGCTTTGTGGAATAATGCCGTTGGGGAAAACGCAATCGGCCGTACTCGTGCAGCCTGGACTGTAATACGGCTCCCCGTTGCTCACAGTATAACCCAAGCGATTTGTGAGGACTTCATTCAAACACCCGGCGCCAGGCGTATCGCATCCCTTCACGACAGCCGTGGGATCAAGCAAGTCGCTGACATCACCTGCGCGTTGTGTGTTTGTGGGTACGCTGATCAGGCCCGTAGAAATCCCGCGAGACTGCCGGGTTGCCTGGTAGTCACCGTAAATGAACAGCCGGTTCTTCACGATCGGGCCGCCTATCGTGCCGCCAAACTGGTTTTGTCGAAAGGCCCCGCGCGTGGAATCGAAGAAATTTCTGGAATCAAGCTTGTCGTTGCGGAGAAACTCAAACCCAGACCCATGCCAGGCATTTGTCCCCGACTTGGTGACCACGTTGACGATTGCTCCGGCGTATTGCCCATATTCTGCAGATCCCGCGTTGGTGATTACTTTGAACTCCTGAATGGAATCCAGGTTGGGTACGAGGCCCGCGCCATTGTTCCTGCCCTCTTCAACTGTGCCCCCGTTCACCATGAACCCGTTTGCAGCTTCGCGTCCGCCATTCACTGAAAAGTTGCCGGCGCTTCCGAGGCCTGCGGTGGGTCGATCCTGGAGCGAGCCTGTGGTTGTTTGTGGAACGACCCCAGCCTGCAGCCCAAGCAGATCGATATAGCTGCGGCCGTTGAGCGGAAGAGATAGCATCTTCCGACTTTCGATGACGTCGCCGAGCGAAGTGCTTTGGGTAGCTACCTGCACGGCCTGGGCAGAAACCTCAACGGATTGTCGTTCACTCCCTATCGCAAGACGGACATCCACACGCAGGCTCTGATTGATTAATAGCGTGATTCCTCGCTGGACGTAAGTCTTAAAGCCTCTTGCCTCAACCGTGACGCTGTAGTCTCTGCCAACAGGCACGACGGGAAATCCATATATGCCGCTGGAGTTCGTCGTCGTCTTCATTACCTGGCCCGTTTCACCGTTCACAAGCGTAACACTGGCCCCCGGCACAGCCGCACCCGAAGGGTCCGTCACCATCCCGGAAATGGACCCGCTGACGGTTTGCGACTTGAGCAGCGAGCCGACAGCCAATAAACTCAAAGCCAATCCAAAAGACATGATCAGATAAGCCCGCCCCGGTCTCATGTGAGAAACCTCCTTCGTCAGTATCCGACCCAATGCCCTTTGATAGTCCAGCGGAAAGGCCGACAGTACTCCACAAAATCGAGCCACGCTACAAGGCGCTGACGACCCTCACCCTTCTGCCTTCGGCAAGGCAGTCAAATGGAAATTTTCAAATTCGAACCCCTTTGCGCCCGCCTGAAAACACGCGAAGGCTTCCCGCCGGAGCGTGTGAAAAATGCTACCCTCCCACTCCGAGATCGTCCGCCCAAACCGACCTTGATCCCATGGCCAGCCTGCCTTCGGCAAAACGTATACTTCCTGCCGAGACCTCAAGCTGCGAAACCTGCCCCTGAAGCCAGTTTTGGTATTACATCGAGGCGCCCGCATGCAAGGGAACCATACCCGGCAAGAACTTCTGGAATGCGAACCGCTCACCCCACAACACGTTACCACCGCACATAGTATAGTATGGTCCCAAGCAGCCTTTCGGCTGTGCCTGGTTTCATAAAACAGAATCAAGACTCGCCCTGTGAATAATTATCTGGAAAAGGAAAACCGTCGATTTACTCCACGAGAGGTAACATGAAATATACTGTCTGTCAAGGAAAAGTTTCATCTGTTTTTCTTTGCTTTGTCTGTCGAACATCTCGGGCAATACAATGTGAAAGTGATAGCCAGGCACCGTGTGGCTGCTCTAACGTAAGATCGATGGATTGGAGTGTTACAGAATGAAAAGATGGATCGCTCCGCTGGTCCTCGCGGTCCTGTGCGCGAGCCTTCGAGGCAACGCGCAAAAAGCTTCTGCTTCGCCCGCACAGCTTGCCCAGTCCCATATCACTCGCGCAAAGCAGCTTCTGGCTGAACACGATTTTGAACGCGGAAAATCTGAAATCGAACTGGCGATTAAGATCGATCCGAATTCCAGTGAAGCCTATCAGTTGCTCGGGCAGATCAGCCTTCAAAACGGAAGCGTCCCCGAAGCCGTTTCAGCTTTCGAGTGCGCTCTCAAACTCAAGCCGGACTCTTTCAGCGCCCACTATGGACTGGGGATGGCGCGCTTGCGGGAGCAAAACATCGAGGCAGGCATTCGCGAACTGAGAACAGCAGTGTCTCTGCGCCCGTCCGATATTGATGCGAATTACAATCTTGGCGTGCTCCTCCTTGATCAGGGCCGCCCGGCAGCAGCCATTACGCATCTACAGAAAGCGATGGCGCTGGGTGGAGAGCGAGCTGATGTCGCGTACAACCTGATCCGGGCGGAACTGGCTTGCGGCAAACCCGAAGAAGCCCGCGAAGTCGGAATGAAGGCTGCGACGTCTCTGGGTCGGGACCCCACCTGGCTGGCAGCAGTCGGGCGACTGTTTCTCGAATCACATCGGCTCGAAGACGGAATTGCATACCTGGAGAGGGCGCTGGTTCTGGCGCCCGGCGCTGTTGAGACGAAACGACGGCTCGCTGCGGCTTACCTGGAAACCAATCAGCCTGGGCAGGTGCTTTCCCTGATCAATAACCCGCAAAGCGCGGAGGACTACTATTTGCGGGCCAGCGCAAACTACCTGCTCCGGCAATATGATCCTGCCACGCATGACGCAGAGTCAGCAGTCCGGATGGACCCCGGCAATCCCCAGTCCATGCTGCTTGCCGCCCGGATTGATCAGCACCTTGGCAGGAATGAATCCGCGCTCTCAATGCTCGAACAGGCAATCAAGGCGGCGCCAAAGTGGGCCGAACTGTATTACAGCGCCGGAGTAAGTCTCTATTGCGAGAAACGTTATGCGGAAGCCGGGAAATATCTGAGAAAATCGCTGGCGCTCCAGCCCGCATCCCCCCGGGCGCTGTTTCTTTATTCTGTAAGCCTCGTCAGCGAAGGCAACAACGAGGAAGGAGAAGAGCATCTCCAAAAAGCGATTGCCCTCGATCCCGGCAACGTACATTTTCGATATTACCTGGGCGAGATTCTCATCCGGGAAAACAAGCTTCAGGACGCAGAGGAGGCTTACAGGCAGGCCATCCGCATCGATCCGAAATACGCTCCACTGCATTACCAGCTTGGGAAGATTCTGCTGCGCTTCAACCATCCCGATCTGGCAGCAAAAGAAACTGAGGAAGCAATCCGGTATGATCCGGGTCTTGCCGAGGCCTATTACCAACTGATTCAGGCTTACAACAAGCTCGGTGAGAAGGAAAAGTCTTCCCGTGCGGCTTCCATTTTTGCGACGCTCAAGAAGCGGGACGCAGGCGACAAAGATCAGTTCTACAACAATGTGAAAAAAGAACTGGGGCTGCCTTGACGTTGACTGTTTGCGGAGGAGGCAAGCCAGATCTCTGCGCGGACATGCGGCTCTTTCGTGTTTCGGATCGACCGCAGCAGGGTTGTTAAACTGAGCCCGTTGGCCGGGGGTGATAAAGGCCGGAACTAATCAGCGGCGGCCAGCCTTTGCGAGATAGGGAACAAACCCTCGGGTCCTTGTGCGGATTTTGTATACCGAGGTGGTGGCGGTTATATAAAGGGTTCGATAATCTGCATCGCCCCAGGTTAAATTGGCGGGCTGCTCGGGAACGACAATCGTTCCCAGGTGATGCCCAGCCGCGTCCCACACCCAGATTCCCAACGGCCCTGTGACAAACAGATTTCCCTTCATGTCAACTCTCATACCATCCGGAACCCCATCATTCGGACCGCCCTCTTCCTTGCCAAACAGTCTGCCGTTAGCCAGGCGACCGCCCGCCAGGAAATCATACACGCGAATGTCTTTACGTTCGCTGTCGTCGATATAGAGCCGCCTGCCGTCCGGTGAAAACGCCAGCCCGTTGGGCTGAGCGAGGTCATGCGTGAGGAGTTGAACCTTGCCGTGGGCGTCCAACCGATAAACGCCCTGAAATGGAATTTCCTGCGGCTGCCCCTTGGGAAGATCGAGAGTAGGATCGGTGAAATAAATCGCACCGTCGGGACCGATAACCACATCATTCGGGCTGTTGAATCGCTTGCCCTCATAATGGTCTGCCAGCACCGTGTAATGTCCCTCCGGGTCAATCCGAATGATCCCTCGAAGCACGCTCGCGCAGTCAATAAGATGGAACTCGCGGTCAAAAGTATTTCCATCGGGGTCACCAAGTTCAATCAGGGTTTCGCGGTGGCCGTCTGGATACACGCGAAAAATCCTGTTGAGCGTTTCATCGCTCACATAAAGAAATCCGTGCGGGTCCCACATCGGCCCTTCTGTGAACCCGAAGCCTGTCGCAACTCGTTCAAGACGGGATTCTTTTCCAATCAACTTCCAGAATTCTGCTGCCTGCGCCTGAAGTTTGAATTCGCGCTGTGACTGTTGCGCATCAAGGCCATACGGCAGGGTCATTAGAATAGCAATTCCCACAATCAACGATTTCATATCGTGCTCCATCGTTCATAATTTGCCCTTGCTGCAAGCCGGCATCTGCAACTCTTCGCAATCTCGGACCCATTGACAAACATCCCTGCCTTCGACAAATACATTCCAAGCGTCGCGATTCGCTTCGCTACTTTCAATTGGGCACCTTTCCACGTCCGCCACTTGGTTCGGGGGTTGGACGGAACGAACCGAGGACAAGGAAGGTTGCCAGATCATCCAGTTGCTTCGAGCTGAGCTTCTTCCTGTAGTCGTCGGGCATGATCGATCTCGGCTCGCGCGTGATCCTGGCAATTTCAGACTTCATCAGAAGATGGAAAGTGCCGTCTTCGCTGAGAAGCGCGATTGAGAAATTGTCCTCATTACGGATCAGGCCGGCAAACCGCCCGCCTGACCGAGTGATAACGTTCACAATCTGCCACCGAGGCACAAGAAATCTGTTCGGCTCAAGGACCACCTTGCGGATTTCCTCCGCCGTGTGTGTGCGGCCGTATTCACTGAGGTCGGACGCGATAAAACCACCTTTGCCGTGCATCATATGGCAATCAGCACAACGGGCCTCACCATAGAACAACTTGGCTCCTTCCGCAGGATCGCCTTTCACATCGGCCGGCTTCCGTTCACCACCCAGCGTTCGAATGTATTTCACCAGTGCCCCAATTTGCTCGTTTGTCAGGAAGTGAAACGATGGCATCCCTTTGTCGGGAATGCCGGAGCGGATGATCCGTGCGAGTTCATCGTCTCTGCGCGACTGCACGCGCGGATTGTTCACAACGCCCGGCGCGTGTTCGCCGCCTCGGCCATTAAGTCCGTGGCACATCGAGCAGCGGGCTTCGAAAGACTGTTTCCCTCTGTCCTTCACAACGCTTTCTGTATGCGGCTCTTGCGGCTGAGCCTGTCGCGCAAGGGCGGGGCGGGCGAACAAAAGCAAGCTGGCGGATATCGCAACCGTCACGCACATGATTGCAACGGTCCGCCCTGCGCTTCCCGACGCTCCTTTAGAGCTTTCCCCGTCGTGCACTTCTGCTCCAATCCGCGCCAGTCGGCTTGCTTCAGTTGCACAACGCTCCGCCGCTTCCGCATGGATTTCATATGGCGCAGTTCACAACGTCGCGCAGTCTACGATGAGTCCGACGACCATGTCAAATGACCTGCCTGGTGGGGCCCTAAATAGCGTTCAACGCAGGGCCATGCAGGCAGGTTGCACTTTTCTTACTCAAAGCGAAGTACCATGTTCGGAAATGTATTGATCCAGTTTCGACTGCCGCGGCCCAATGTAATGGAAAGCCTCCGCCCAATCCAAGCCGTATTTGCGGCCGAGTTCGCGGTCCGAAGGAACGCCGCGGAGCGCTTCCGAATCGTAGTCGAGTACAAAGTGCTTGAAGTACTGACGGTTCGCCGTTTCATCATCGTCCCCAAGGATCGGCAGCCGCCGACCCTGCGATGCAAGCCTGCGTCGCAGTTCAGCACCCGCGTTTCCTCCTGGCCCCTGTGTCACGATCGCAACGTTCGCCTCAACCTTGCGGTCAACAGTCGCACTGATGTCCACCACGCGATTCATCAGTTGCGGGCCTCGCGCAAAATAATATTTCT
>Ga0209810_1001747_pt1 | contig 30433 bp, 23 predicted proteins | sample Coa_R1_7_FD_187159 | JGI IMG/M metagenome (GOLD analysis project Ga0209810, IMG submission 187159) | Surface soil microbial communities from Centralia Pennsylvania, which are recovering from an underground coalmine fire - Coalmine... | ecosystem: Environmental > Terrestrial > Soil > Unclassified... | reverse complement strand
CGCCGCTCACTGCCGCCGATGACATCACCATCCCCGATCTGCGCGCCGGGCTGGCCTACGTCATCGCCGCCGCCATCGCTCGCGGCACCTCCATCATCAGCAACATCCACTTCCTCGAACGCGGCTACGGCAACATCGTCCCTCGCCTGGCCGCTATGAACCTGCGCATCGAACGCCTTGCGGCCAGCGAGGAATCGGCGGCATAAAATAGACAGAAAGGCGCGCTGCAAGAGGACGTTCTTGCCCTCTTGCCCGGCGCGCTTTCCTGCTTATTTGATCTCTGTCCCGCTTCAGATTGTCGGTGTAGGGGTTATGCTCCGGTACCGGAAGTAGGGCCGGTGGCAGGGGTGGTTCCTGTTCCCGTGCCAGAGGTATTTGATGTGGCCTGAGAGACCGCCTGCTTTGTGGTCGAAGCCACACTCTGGCCTGTGCGTTTCACATCTGACGTTGCCTGCTGCGCAAGGTTGCCCAGCTGACTGCCCGCGCTCTGCACGGTGGTAGCCGCCTGCTGCGCGAGGTTCTTCAAGTTATCAGCCGTGCGTGAAACGCGGCTCGTCACCTGCTGCGTATACTGCTCAAGCTGCGGATTCTCTGGCAGGTTGGCGCGCAACTCCTCAAAACGCTCGGCCAGCAGATGGCGCAACTGCTCGCCCTTCATCGGGGCCACAAGCAACCCGATACCGGCGCCGACCAGTAATCCCTTCACAAAACTATTCATTCCTACACATCCTTTCCTGCTTTTGTGTTTATGACGTGCATACAATTGAGTACACACTACCTACCTGTCTGCCATAAGATGCGCTGAAAACCTCCTGCAGGTGTCCCGAATACGTACACGCAGAACTGAAGCTAGAGGTTTCACCATCCTTGCTTTTATCTTACAGGCAACAAAAAACCCCGTTCCTGACGAAACGGGGCGAGAGGAGTTGGACGTGCTACCAGCTATCTTCCAGCATTCTCACGCCGCACGCCGTTCTCCACGACCATCATCATGGTCGGGCGAATGCTGAATCGTGACGTTTTCGACGAGGACGGTGTCGAACACCTCCAGCAATGCCGTACTCACAATGGCTTCAATGGCCATCTCGGCATCCTCCACATCCTCCACCGGGATTTCAGAGTAGGTGTCTGGCAAACAGACACGGACATGAGCGATACGCATAGCCCTGTTTCCTTTCCCAGCGTTAAAAAACTGAAAAAACACTCCCTGCTCAAGCACAGCCTTGCGCTGAGATCGGAATTCCTGTAAAATGGTGCCAGGTATTCTCATTCACCATTCTGAATTCATAACCTCAGCGTCTGTAAGCGAGTATGTCATAAAAATGGGAAGAAGGACATAACAAACATAACATCTTTATTAACATCTGACGGCGTCGATGCAGAAATTGATGAGCGCCGTTTCTATACGCATTTTCCGCCCTTCCACGGGGGACAACAGAATGCAAGGAGGCAATTGGTAATGGTGAACAACCAGGACAGGCGCCCACGCCTCGGCTTGATTCAGGCCCGTAAAGACCTCGGCTGCTCGCAGGAAGAGCTGGCCGAGCGTCTTGGCACGAGTGCTGTCAATGTTAGTCGCTGGGAAAACGGCGCGACATTTCCTTCGCCACGTTTTCTCAAGTTGCTCTGTAAAACCCTCGGCAAAACGGCTGCCGAACTGGATCTGGTACAGTCCTCCCAGTCACCTCCACCGCCGCAGCCCGGCAGGGCCTGGAGCATTCCCATTCCCCACACCCCCTATTTCACAGGCCGCGACAAACTGCTGATCTCGCTGCACAAGCGGCTCACCGAGACGAAAACGGCGGCATTAACGCAACCGCAGGCCCTCTACGGGCTTGGCGGTATCGGCAAAACGCGCACCGCCGCTGAATACGTTTTCCGCTATGGTGATAAGTATGCCCACGTCTTCTGGATACACGCCGAAACTCATGATAGTCTGCTCACCAGCTTCGTGGCACTGGCGCAATCGCTCAATCTGCCACAGAAAGATGAGCAGGATCAAACGCGCATCGTCGCCGCCGTCCGGCGCTGGCTGGCCGACCACAAAGGCTGGCTGCTCGTCATGGATAACGCCGATGACCTGCCAATGGCCATGGAATTCCTGCCCACCCGCCACAACGGTCACATCCTTTTCACCACCCGCGCTCAGGCAGCAGGCACAATTGCTACCAGCGTCGAAGTGGAGAAACTGACCCTGCGGGAAGGCACCACTCTGCTGTTGCGCTGGTGCAACATCCTGAGAGACGATACCTCGCTCACCGAGGCGCCAGCCGCCGCGCGCGCCAGCGCCGCGCGCATTGTGCGAGAGATGGACGGGCTGCCGCTCGCCATCGTGCAGGCCGGAGCCTTCATACAGGAAACCGGCTGCTCGCTCGCAGACTATCTCAACCTCTACACCACGCACCGCAAAGGGTTGCTTGCCCGTTCCAGTCGTCTGCTCCCCGACCATCCTGAAACGGTAGCCACCACCTGGTCGCTCTCGTTTCAACAGATCGAGCAGCAATCTCCTGCTGCCGCCGACCTGCTGCGCCTGCTCGCCTTCCTCGCACCCGACTCCATCCCCGAAGAACTGCTTACGCGAGGCGCCGCCGCCATAGATACTCCTCTTGCCACTATCGCCGACCCCTTGCAATTTCAGGAAACGCTGGGAGTGCTATTCAGATACTCCCTCATCCAGCGCAACGCCAACACCCACACCCTCGGCATCCACCGCCTCGTCCAGACCATCCTCAAAGACAGCATGGACGCCCAGACTCAGCGCGTCTGGGCCGAGCGCACCGTTCTCGCCGTCAACGCTGCCTTCCCCGACGCCAACTCCGGCGCCGCCGATCCCCACTACCAGTCCTACATCCCCCACATCCAGCAATGCTCTACCCTCATCGAACGCCACCACCTCTACTCCCCCGAATCTACCCGCCTCCTCTCCCAGGCCGGATATTTCCAGTCTGTCCACGGCTTCTATCCGCAGGCCCAACTCCTCCATCAGCAGGCCCTGACCATTCGAGAGCAGGTATTTGGATCTGCTGATCCCGCTGTCGCCGAGAGTCTCAATGCGCTGGCTATACTCGCACGCGCCAGGGGTGATTACGAGCAGGCAGAAAGGTTGCATCAGCGCGCTCTAGCAATTCGCAAAAAAAGTCTCGGCCCATGCCATCCTGCAACTGCCGAAAGTCTTAATAATCTAGGCGTACTCTACCTTTCTCAAAAAAATTATGAACAGGCCGGGACAGTTCTACGGCAGGCGCTCAGCATTCGAGAACAATCGCTTGGCTCCGAACATCCTGATACATTGATAGCATCCATCAATCTGGCGAAGCTTTACATAGAGAAACACACATATGAGCAAGCCCGGCAGTTGCTAAATCAGGCACTGGCAACTGGTAAACGAGTCCTGGAATCTGGACATCCCCTTATTGCCCATATCCTCAATCTGCTGGCAGTCCTCTCCTTTGAACAGGGATACTATGAACAAACCGAGACGCTCTGGCAACAATCTCTCGCTATTATCAAGAAATCGCTAGGATCAGATCACCCTGTTGCCGCCGAAAGGCTCAACGACCTTGCCAGACTCTACGTAGCTCAGGGCCGTTATAGAGAGGCGCAAACTCTCTGCCAGAAAGCAGTTAGTATTTATGAAGAAAGGCTTGGATTTGAGCATCCTGAGACAATTGCCTGCCAGGAACACTTGAACAGAATTCTGAGTAAAATAGAGGAGGACCAGGATAATTTTCACTAGCCTGCTCCTCCGTATCGAACCAACCAGTGGCCACTGTTTTGATCTAGCAGTCGTTGGTCGTCTGTCCCGGACAATATCCCTTCATAATCATGGCAATTGACTGGCTCGATTTGCCTGTGGCCGAGACGGTGACATGGTGGCCGGAAGCTGTGGTTGCCAGCGAGCCGGAACCCAGGCCGAAGAAGGTGAAGCCACTGAGGGAGGCCAGCAACGTGATGAGCGTGAGGCCGTAACGAATCTTGCGCATTGTTTATCTCCTTGCTCTGCTTGCGTCTTTTCTCTCCTGCTCCTGCCGTTGCAGGGGCTGCGCTCTCAGTGAGTGGCCACTCGTTTCTGATCACATGAGCAAGTATATAGTGGTAGTGCAGACAGAAAAACTGCATTTAGAGGGCATATAGTAGACTTTTTGTGGACACTTATTGGGACACTGGCATGGACATCGAAGGGACATTTTTCAGTTGGACAAATGTCTCCATCATCGATTCGACTTGCGGTGTTGCCGCCCTGCTGTTACACTATGATGGATGAGCAATACGATGATCGGCTCCTTTGGTCGGCAGGAGGAGGCATCCATGGCAGCATATCCCCCCTTTCATGAGCAACTCAAGTATGAGCGAGAACGACGCAACTGGTCGCAACCATATCTGGCCGAGAAGGTCGGCTGTGATGCCAAGACCGTCGCACGATGGGAACAAGGTAAGACGCTCCCCCGCCCGTATTACCGCAAAGTTATCTGTAAGCTTTTTGGGAAGAGCGCCGAGGAATTAGGATTAGTAAAGAGGCGGGACACATATGCTGATACTGTACCTTCCCCACCGGTTGCTGCTGATGTGGCGCTGACATCTTCCCTGGAGACACCTTCACCCCTTTCAACAGATACAGCGACGGCTAACAGCGTCGGTGCTGGCATTTCCAGCTTTTTGCGGTCAGATTGGGATGATGCGCCTCACGTGACGCACGTGCATGGACGTGAGAGGGAGCGTGAGGTGTTGGCCGGGTGGCTGAAAGATCGTGCGTGCCGGGTGGTGGCGATTGTTGGCATGGGCGGGATTGGGAAGACGACGCTGGCGACAGTGGTTGCGCGGGAGACGGAGGGGAATTTCGCCGCCGTCTTCTGGCGCTCGCTGCATAATGTGCCGCCGCTGGAACCTGTGCTGCAACAATGCCTGCGCGCCGTCTCCGCGCAACCTCTGAATGATCTGCCAGGAAGTATCGAGGAGCAGATAGCGGCGCTGATTGAGGCGCTGCGCCGCCATCGCTGCCTGCTGGTGCTGGATAACGTGGAATCGATCTTGCAGGAGGGCAGGCCCAGCGGGCAGTACCGCGAGGGGTATGAGATGTACAGGGAACTCATCAGGCGCATCGCGGAGACGCAGCACCAGAGCTGCCTGCTGCTGACCGGTCGCGAGAAGCCGCAGGAGGTGGCGCGCTTCGCGGGGCAACAATCGCCTGTGCGCTCGCTGGAACTGGCGGGCATAGAGCATGGGGCCGGGCGTGAACTGCTCAGCGACCGGCAGCTTTCCGGCTCGGATGATGAGTGGGCCGAGCTGGTTAGCCGCTATGGAGGCAATCCGCTGGCCTTGCAGCTTGTCGCGGCGCCTATTCGCCAGGTGTTCGGGGGCAAGATTGCGTCCTTCCTGCGCGGCGAAGCAAGCGCGTTCGGAGGAATCAATGAGCTACTCGCGCAGCAGTTTCAACGCCTGTCACAGGAAGAGCGGGTCATCATGTACTGGCTGGCGATTGAACGCGAGCCGGTCTCGCTGGAGGAGATAGGCGCGAATCTGGCGCAACCGATGCCAGGCGGCACGCTGGTGGAGATGCTGGATTCACTGCGCCGCCGCTCCATGATTGAAAACAGAAGCGAGGGACATTTTGCACTGCAGCCGGTCATTCTGGAATATGTCACGGGCAATCTGGTCGAGCAAGCCTGTCAGGAGTTTTCCGGTACAGGCGGCGGCCTATGGATCAGCCACGCGCTGATGAAGGCCAGCAGCAAAGATTACGTGCGCAGCAACCAGTTGCGCCTGTTGCTCATGCCGGTCGCGCAACGGTTAGAGGCCGCGCTGGGAAAGAAAGGCGTTGCGCAAACGGCCAGCCGCATGCTGGCCGCGCAACGCCAGCAGCGCGCGCTGCAGCCGGGCTACCTGGCCGGAAATCTCCTCAATTTGCTGAGTTATCTGCAATGCGATTTGAGAGACTTTGACTTTTCTCACCTGGTCATCCGGCAGGCCTGTTTGCAGCAACTGCCTCTCCCCAACGTCAATTTCTCCCACGCCCATTTCGTCGATACGACTTTTACCAGCGCCTTTGGCAATGTCCTCTCCGTCGCCTGCGATCCTCCTGGAGAGCTGTTCGCGGTGGGAACGACCACCGGCGATATCCGCGTCTACCGGCTCCAGCAGGGCGTTCCGATCCTCACCTGCTCCGGGCATAGCGATGGCGTCTGGTCTGTTGCCTTCAGTCCTGATGGCAAGCTGCTCGCCAGCAGCAGCGATGATCACACCATTCGTCTGTGGGACGCCAGCACCGGAGATTGTATTGCCATTCTGTCAGATCACGACGACAGGGTACGCGCCGTCGTCTTCAGTCCCGACGGCAAGTTGCTCGCCAGTGGCAGCGACGATCACACCATTCGCCTGTGGGATGTGGGCAGCGGACAATGCCTCAAGACATTGCGGGGACATAGCGACCGCGTCTGGTCGATCGCCTTCAGCCCCGACGGCCATGCCCTCGCCAGTGGCAGCACCGACCAGACAATTCGTCTGTGGGAGTGGCAAACTGGCACCATCCTGGGGATATTGAAGGGGCATAGCGGCTGGATCAGATCGGTCAAATTCCATCATGATGGCAGGCTGCTCGCCAGTGCCAGCGATGACCAGACCGTGCGCCTGTGGGATACACAAAGCAGGGATTGCTGCGCAGTGCTGTCCGGTCACAGTTCGCGCGTCTGGTCGGTCGCCTTTGACCTTGATGGGAAAACGCTCGCCAGCAGCAGCGAAGACCAGACAATTCGCCTGTGGGATATCGCGAGTGGCGAGTGCCTGAAAATCCTGCAGGGTCACGTGCATGGGGTGCGCTCCATAGCCTTCAGCCCGCAGGATCACATACTGGTCAGTGGCGGCGATGACCAGAGTTGCCGCATCTGGAATGCCGACACAGGATACTGCCTCGACAGGCTGCAAGGCTACACCAATCGCATCTGGTCGATCGTCTTCAGCCCCGACGGCAGGCAGCTTGCCAGCGTGAGCGAAGATCAAAAGCTGCTGCTGTGGGATGCCGAGAGCGGGCAGCGGCCCAGAACGCTGACTGACAATACGCACGGTGCGCTGATTCTCGCCTTCAGCCCGGATGGTCATATGATTGCCGGCGGCGGGCAGGATGAGACGATACACCTGTGGGATGCGCGCAACGGACGCAATCTGAAAACATTGCGGGGCCATAGTAATTGGATCAGGGCGCTGGCCTTCAGTCCGGGCGGCAATCTGTTAGCCAGCGGCAGCGAAGACTATACTATCCGTATCTGGCATGTCCAGAAAGGGCAGCAACTGTGCAAGCTGGAAGGGCATGGGAGCTGGATCAGAGCGGTGGCATTTTGCCCCGACGGCACGCAATTAGCCAGTGGAGGCGACGATCAGTGCGTGCGCCTCTGGGATGTGGAAAGTGGGGAATGCCTCAAGACATTGCGCGAGCATAGCAGTCGAGTCCGCTCCGTCGCCTTCAGTCCCGATGGCAGTCTGCTTGCCAGTTCCGGTGAGGATCAGGTCATCCGTCTGTGGGACGAGAGCAGTGGGGAATGCACCGGCGTCTTAGAGGGACACGAAGGCTGGGTGCGCTGGATTGCCTTCAGCCCGGACGGCAGCCTGCTGGTCAGCGGCAGCGAAGATCAGACGGTGCGCCTGTGGAATGTCAAAAGTGGCGCGTGCCTGCGTACCCTGCGCGGCCATGCCAGCCGGGTAAGATGCGTCGCTTTCAGCTCACGCAGCACTCTCTTTGCCAGCAGCGGCGACGATGGCACCATCATGCTCTGGAACACCCGGTCGGAAAAGCCGCTCAAAACCCTGATCGGCGGCAGACCCTATGAGGGCATGAACATCTTCGACGCGCGCGGCCTGACAGAGGCGCAGAGAGCCGCGCTGCTGGCTCTGGGAGCGGTTGAGAACGACCAGCAGTAGCCTCATCTGTCAGTTGCATGCAAGCCCGCGCCCCGGCAGTATACTATCCTCTTTGAGCATTGGCAGAGCCTGCTACACTTTTGCCGCATTCAGCCGATAAACAAGAGCAGGAAATCGTGCCTGGTGAGCATTGACCTTTCTCAGGCAGAAAGAGCGGCACACAGGCAGGGATGGAAGGGGTATTTCCCAGACTCCATTCTTGCTCTTATCAACTGACGCATGCAGGAGTGCTTACTATGCAATTATCTCGCCTTCGCACTGCAATTCTCTCTATATTGTTGCGCGCGCTGGCAATGCTTCTGGCGTTGCTGCTATTTTTTGTCGCCAGAAGATTTTTCTTCCCCGGCAGGCAGCCCACGACGCCCGTAAAGGTACCGCCATTGCCGCCACAGGCGCAGGCGCTGACACAATTCGCTCCTGACGGAGCGCGAAAATTGAGTCCCGGCAAACGCATACTGGTCGGAGTCTCCGCGCTTGCTCTGATAGCTCTGATTGCGGGCGGCTTTCTTTTCTCGGTTCGCTCCTATTCGGGAACGCTGGCGCAGGCGAAAACATCTCCCGCCAGAGCAACACAGGCTGTACTCGTGCGTCCGGCATTCGAGCGCGGCATCATCTACCCACAGTGGTCGCAAAACGGCTACGGGACGCAGGACACAGTCTGGCAGCAGGATATTGCGACAATGAAAACGCAGACGGCGGCGCAATGGATAGAGATTCCCGTCCTCTTTTCCCAGGCCACATCCAGTTCGACAACGGTGGAGGTTTCAATCAGCGCGCCGGGTGTACAGAGTTTCACAGAAGGGATTGAAAGGGCGCACGCGCTGGGTTATAAGGTGTTCTTTGTACCGTTGATGCAGGTGCGCCAGCCGGGCGGCTGGTCGGGCAGCATCGCCTTCACGACCGGCGAGCAGGCGCAGGCATGGTTCAATAGCTACTGGCAGGCACTGCAACCCTATATCGCTGCCGCCGCCGGGGAACACGTCGAGCAGATGGCTATCGGCACCGAATTACAAACGCTGCAACAGACGGTACCTGCGCCCTTCTGGAATCAACTGGTTGCACGCATACACAGCATTTTCAATGGTATGCTGACCTACGATATGAACTGGAGTTCGCTGAACCAGGCCATGCCGAACTGGCTGAAAAATCCGGCGCTCACATATATCGGCGTCTCCGAGTATATTCCGCTACTCAACACTCCCACACGTCTCGACCCGGCAGCCATGCCCGCGCTCTGGCAACAAAAGATCAGGCCGCAACTGGATGCACTGGCCATAACGCTCGACAAGCCGCTGCTCATCACGGAAATTGGCTATCGCAATAGCGCCGATACGCTCTATCGCACCTGGGAAGCAACTTCAACCGCCCATGCTGACCCGGTGGAGCAAGCCGGAGCGTACAATGCCGCGCTTTCTAACATCTTGCGAGACACCCGTATTGCCGGGAGCTTCTTCTGGGGCTGGAACGATGTTGGCATGTTCGCCATCGCAGGCCAGCCAGCCGTACAGGTGTTGCATCAATGGTATGCGCTCGCACAGGCATAGGATAGGGGAAAGGAGATTTCAGATGAAGGCAGACCTGAGAAGCGCCGGTTCAGCACAGCAGAGCCATCGTCTCCCGGCGCAACCGGGAGATGAACATTTCGAGCAGCGAGTCGCCAGCTACCGCAGGTGGCTGAGCGAGCAAACCCGGCGGCATAAGGATCGCGTCCAGCAAGAGATGAATGATTACGCAGCGCGCGCCATGCAGGTGGTCGAAGTAGACAATAACAGGATACAAACGTTCGCGCCCTTTCGCTACAAATATTCGGCGCTGCAAACCATTACACGCAAGCAGATTCTTTTTGCCAGCATCATCGCGCTCGTCTGGGCAGGCTGTATGGCATGGCGCTGGAAGGAAACGCTGGCCTGTACCATCTCGTTGATTACACTTGGCTACCTCTCGCACCTCGTGCTGGATGTTTTCCTGGCTCTGCGCGTGATACACAATACAGGCGAAGAACGTATCGACGAAGCTGTGATCGCTGGCCTGAAAGACGCGAACTGGCCAACGTATACCATCCTCTGCCCGCTTTATAAAGAGGCGGCAGTGGTACCGCAATTTGTGCAGGCCATGCGAGCCATCGATTACCCGACCGAGAAGCTCCAAATCCTCTTTCTTACCGAAGAGGACGACACGGAGACGCGGCGCGCCATCTTATCACTGCGCCTGCCCCCACACTTTCACATCGTGACCGTCCCGGATGGCTCGCCGCGTACCAAGCCGCGCGCCTGCAACTACGGGCTGGTTGAAGCAACGGGGCAATATGTCGTCATCTATGACGCGGAAGATATGCCCGACCCCTTGCAATTGAAAAAGGCTGTGCTGACCTTTGCCAATCACGGCGCTGACCTCGCCTGTGTCCAGGCCAAACTGAACTTCTACAATCCACAGCAAAACCTGCTCACGCGCTGGTTCACGGCGGAATACTCGCTCTGGTTTGACTTGATCCTGCCCGGCCTGCAGGAAGCGAAGCTGGCAATCCCCCTGGGCGGCACCTCGAACCATTTCCCCACGCAGGCCCTGCGCGCTCTGGGCGGCTGGGACGCCTTCAACGTCACCGAGGACTGCGATCTCGGCCTGCGCCTCTCCTGGTTCCGCTTAAAAACCGTCGTCGTCGATTCGACCACCTACGAAGAGGCGAACTCGCGGGTCAAAAACTGGATTCGCCAGCGTTCGCGCTGGATCAAAGGCTATATGCAAACCTACCTGGTGCATATGCGCGAACCGCTGCACTACCTGCGCGCCGGTCGGTTGCGCGAGCTTTTCTCCCTGCAGGTGGTCATCGGCGGCAAGACTGCCATCCTGCTCATCAACCCGCTCATGTGGCTCCTGTTCGCCCTGACTATCCTCTTTCGCCAGCAGGTCACAGCCGCCTTCGCGCCGCTCTTCCCGCCCTTCATTCTCTACATCGGAATCATCACGCTGATCCTGGGCAACTTCTTCTATGGCTACATCTACCTGCTCGGTTGTATGAAACGCGCGCAATTTGAGCTGGTACCCTGGATGCTGCTCATCCCTATCTACTGGTTCCTGACCAGCATGGCCGCCTGCATGGCGCTCTACGAACTCTTCACGCGCCCGCACTACTGGCAGAAAACCATTCACGGCCTCCACCTGAAACAGGCCAACGCCTCGCCTGCCGACGACCCGGAATGGGAAAAACTGGCACAATTAGCCGAATCGCTCACGCCGCTCAAAGCAGGAACGCAGCCTTCGTTACTGCACGGCTCAGGCCCTGAAGTGCAAAAATACGCGAAGCTGGATCAGGTTCCCGTCGCCTCGGTGCAGGATCGGGTCGAGACGATGATCGGCCTGCACAGGCCCGCGCTTCCTCCCTCGGAACGGGCATATCTGGAACGCAGCAAGCGCGCGAAAAGGGATATCTGGTTTACCTTCACCCTGCTCACGGCCCTGCTTCTCAGCAGCGCCGCCTGTATCTGTTTCTTCACACAGCATCAAATCCTGCTCTTCCCCGAGGCTATACAACAGGTAGAGGCGGCGCGCCGTTTCATGCCGGGGCCACTACTCTTTCACTTCACTCAACTGGGCGCCAGTAACCTGCCATTGCCGACCCTGCTCATCGCCCCATTTGTCTGGAATGATGTGCTGTGGCGCACGGGCCTGGCGGGTAGCATCCCTTCGATGCTGTCCTATATCGTCACGGCCCTCTACCTCTTTCTGACCCTGCGTCTACTGACAGGCCGCAGCCTCCTCGCCTACCTGGGTACGCTGCTCTTTCTGTTGAATCCGACGATTCTCTACCTGCAAAGCGTCCCCGGCAGCACATTGCTCTGCATCGCGACGCTGACCGCAAGCTCCTATTACATGCTGGCATGGATACACCGCGACAGGCTCGCGCACCTGCTCGCGGCAGCAGGCAGTATCAGTCTGGCGACGCTCAGCCGCTACGATGCCTGGCTCTATTTCGCTGTGTTCTTCATACTCATCCTGTTCGTCGGGCTGTTGAAACGCCAGCAGCGGGCGCAGATTTCCAGCAATTTGCTGGTCTTCAGCATACCGGGGGCGTTGGGCATCGGCCTCTGGCTGGCGTCGTGTGGCATGCTATTCGGCGACCCGCTCTACTTCCTGCAAACGCGCTTCCTCGCGCAAACGGCCTCTGCTCAATCAACCATGCCTTCCACCTCTGCTAATTTCTGGCAGCCTCTGCATCCCTTTGTAGCTGCCGCCCTGCAAACGCTGGGGCCAGTTCTCTGTATCGCCGCGCTGCTGGCAATCATCTCGTTCGTGCTGCGCCGCTGCTTCAAGCCCCACATACTGGCGGCCCTTGTGCTGCTCGCCCCCGTTGCGCTCTCCATGCTGAGCATGTACAACCACCTGCTTCTGCTGGCTCTGCCATTCTCTCTGCCCATTACTATTGAGAGCCAGCAGTTTATCGCCGGCCTGGGGGCCGAACTGGTTGTGCCTGCCGCCATTTTTATCGGCACACTGGTCGGCGATTGGAGCGGGGACTGGCTGCGCGCGTAATTTCCCTTCTCTTTTTTCGTGCTATCATGTAGGGAAAAGGAGAGGAGGAATAGCCATGACAGAACAAACGAAAACGCCGATCACACAGCGCAAATTGCGCGCAGGCATCGTGGGCGGTGGCCCCGGCTCATTCATTGGCAACGTCCACCGCATCGCCGCGCAGCTAGATAACCAGGCCGAAGTTGTGACCGGCGCGATGTCGCCCAACCCGCAGCGCGCCAGGGAGGGCGCGAAGGCATGGAATCTACCGCGCTGGTACAGCGACTACCGGGAGATGGCGGAGCAGGAGGCGTCGCGCCCGGATGGCATTGATTTTGTCATCATCGCCACGCCCAATCACCTGCACTATCCGGTGGCGAAAGCCTTCCTGGAACAGCACATCCACATCGTCTGCGACAAGCCGCTGACCGGCCAGCTTGCCGAGGCCCAGGAACTGGCCGGGCTGGTCGAGCGCAGCAACGTCATCTTCGCTCTGACCCACAACTACACCGGCTACCCCGCCGTGCGCCAGGCGCGAGAGATGGTGCGGCAGGGTATGCTCGGCGATATTCGTAAGGTGCTGGTGGAATACATCCAGGACTGGCTGATGGAACCGGTGGAGGCCAGCGGCAATAAGCAGGCGGCATGGCGCACCGACCCGGCGCGATCAGGTATTTCCGGCTGCATCGGCGACATTGGCACACACGGCGAAAACCTGCTGGCATTCATCACCGGCCTCAACATTCGCTCGCTCTGCGCCGACCTGACTACTTTTGTGCCGGGTCGCGCCCTGGAAGACGACGCTAACATCCTGCTAAGACTGGAAAACGGCGGCAAAGGCGTTCTCACCTGCTCGCAGGTAGCGGCAGGCGAAGAAAACAGGCTGAGCATTCGCATCTACGGCAGCAAGGCCGGGCTGGAATGGCACCAGATGGAGCCAAACACGCTGATCTACAAACTGCCGAATCAGCCGCGCCAGATACTGCGCACCGGCATGCCCTACATGAGCGAGGAAGCAAAGCAGGCCACCCGCCTGCCTGCTGGCCACCCCGAAGGCTTCTACGAGGCGTTCGCTAACATCTACCGCATGGCCATCGCCGATATGCGCCGCGTGGTCACCGGCGAACAACCCCTCGGCGGCTACCCCACAGTACGCGACGGTCTGCGCGGCGTCAATTTCGTCGCAAAGGCGGTAGAAAGCTCGAACCGGGGCAGCGTCTGGGTGGATGTGCAGTAAAGTATCCGCGAACAGGGTACCCAACACCAACAGGGTACCCCAACACCAACAGGGTACCCAACACCAACAGGGTACCCAACACCAACAGGGTACCCACTACCAACAGGGTACCCCAACACCAACAGGGTACCCGCAAGGGGTACCCCTACTATACCACAATGCGGCTCGGAGAGCCGCTCGCAACAGATCGTGTATAGTAGGGCCATCCCTTGCCGCTGACCTGCCGCTGACCTGCCGCTGGCTTGCCGCTGACTTGCCGCTGACTTGCCGCTGGCCTGCCGCTGGCCTGCCGACATAGGGAACTAAACCAGAAGGGAGCAATATTTTTCGTGAATCCAATTTCCTGTCATTTGATTACCTGGGGCGACGCTTTTGAGCAGGCGTTGAATGAGGTTGAGGAACTGGGCTTTCATGCCTGCGAGCCATTTCCACGCAACGCGCTGGCCTATGAAGAGAATCCGGCAGCGTTTCAAGACCTGCTGGCCGCGCACGGGCTGCGCCTTTCCGCGCTCTACGGCGGTGGCCGTTTCAGCGACCCGACGCGACGCGCAGAGATCATCGCCTACAATACACGGCTGGCGCGTTTTCTCGCGGCTATCGGCGTGGATCGCCTCGTCTTCGGGCCGGGCGGGCCGCGCAACCCCGACGGCACAACACAGGAAGGGTTGCGCGAGGCCGCTCAGACCATCAACGAGGCGGCGCGCGCCTGCTACGATCTGGGCGTGCTGGCCTGCGTCCACCCTCACCTGGGAACAGAGATAGAAACGGAGCCGGAGATCGATACCATCATGGAGTTGACCGACCCCCGCTACGTCTTTTTCTGCCCGGACAGCGCCCATCTCACCGGCGCGGAGATCGACGTGCCGCGTATGATTCGCCGTTACGGCGAGCGCATGCGCTATATGCACATCAAAGACCTGCGCGCCGGAGCCATCGAAGAACGGCGCAATCGCAATGCTGGCGTGCAGGTGGTGGAAGGCACCGAGCGGCTTCCCATCTTTTGCGAACTTGGACGCGGCATCATCGACTTCACCCCCATCATGCAAGCCCTGCACGATATCGGCTACAACGACTGGATCACCGTCGAAATCGATGTTTCGCGCACCACGCCCAGGGAAAGCCTGAGCATCTGTCGCGATTATTTGCGTGAGAGGCTCGGCATGCAACTGTAAGGCAAGCTGGCAAAGTTGGGGCCACTATATCGCCGGGGATGTAGCGGCCTCTCTGCTGTACATGTAATTGAAAGATTGGGAACTGACAAACCATTTAGCGTATTTTTTCAGGAGCGATCTTCAGTAAGAGCAGAGAACACGCTTCCGCAGCAGTTGCTGAAGTTCGGGTGAAAGTTCAATCATAACGTCTCCCGTCATATTGCCCTCAAATGGACATAATCTAAAGCCTTCTGCATATTTTCTTCGTGAGCGCCAGCTGTGTCTAACACTAATCGCTCTTCTTGCCATGACAAATATTCGCGATTCTCTACGTCCTCCCAGCTAACTTCAGGAATGCCATGCATATTTCTTACGCGGGCTTCGATTCTTTGCTTATGCACTTCTCTCGCCAGAACGCATTCGATAATAACCAGCGCGGCATTGTGTGTGCGCGCCAGATTGTGCCACATGTCTCTCGCTTCCTGCACTCCACTCACGGCGTCAATAATGGCAGACAGCCCACACTTGAGTTGTTCGCCAGCCAGAGCCTCGGCCACTAAATATGCTGCTAACCCCGTTTCAAAGCTTCGAGGCAGACCGCTTTTGAGTATTGCGGATTCAATGGGATCAACCGAAAAGTGCGGTATTGATAGTGTTGCCGCCAGACTTTCCGCAACGGTACTTTTGCCAGAGCCTGGCAGGCCAGAAACAATAATCAGTTCTGGCTTATTCATGCCTGAGAACACCTCACTCCAGGAGCCGTCTGGCCCAGTTGGGAGATGGTAAGGACCAGCGACGCGCAGCCCATAGAGCTAATACCGCTAACTGCTGGCACTGGAAGCGGCGCAGGCGAGGCAGACCTGGAATTTCGGGTCGCCATGCGCGATCAGCAAAAAAGGTGAGGCACCAGGCAAGCGCGCAATCAACGGCCTCGGCTCGCACGGGAAACCGTTCTGCATACCATGCCATTACTTGCTCAGGGGATGGCCCACCCTCCACGGTGACACTCTGGGCAAAGGCGGTGATATCCCACTCCGGTCGCCCCACCATGATGGCAGGCCAGTCAAACAGGCATAACCGCCCGCGCACAAAACGAAGATTATCTGAACGGATATCGCCGTGCAGGATGGCGTATGGCTCCTGCTTGAGCGTTGGCTGCGCAAGCAGTTGCTCGATCAGGGGAGAAATCATCTCCAGCCACTGCACAGCCTCCTGAGCATCTTCCCCCGCGAGCGCGGCAAGGTGGTGAAATGAGCATGACTCTTCTCTCGTGCGCGTCCAGCTTTCCCCTCCCAGCCCTTCTTCGGGGCCAGGCAGCCAGTCAGGAAGTTTCTTAGCAAGCGTTGATAGATGAAAAGCGGCAAGGGCATGCGTGATAGCGCGCGTTCTTCCGGGAGTCCAGGGCGGAACGCTTTTTGGCCCCAGGTCTTCAAGGATGAGGATATGCCAGTCATCGTGGTGGAAGCCAGCATACAGGCGCGGCATCCACGAGCCGAGCGGCGCAGCGAGTTCGCGGTAGACCCGCTCCTCAAATAAAAGCGCGTTTCGGGAAAACTCATTGGATTCCGCAAAGGTACCTTTCAAAAAGGCACGACGTCCATCGGCCAGGACAAGACGATAGGTTGGCGTCGGAGCATATCCTCCCCAGATACGCATTGCGCGTACTACCGGTGCGCCCAGCGCGACAGCGACCTGCCGCCGGATTGTCTCGGGAACGCTGCTCCACGGTAGCTTCGCTTCTACACCTGTTCGTGACATCTGAGACTCCTCACCCATGCCATGCCATCTCAAGCGTTTTTTCCGGCGGCAGAGGCTCAGGACGCTCGCAGGTGCCTGTAAGCTCGATATGCCTGCCCTCGGTCGAGGCTTCCATGATCGCTTGCATGGCGTCGAGGACGTGATAGATGAGTTCACCGTTTGCCCGATATGGGAGACCAGAGCGCAGACCGTAGGCCATGTCTGCCGTGCCAAGCCCCCGGCTGTTGGTGGTGTACGGGTGCGAGAGGGGAATTTCGTGCCATTCTGTTTCCCCGGCCCGGCGCAGGCGTACAGGGCCAGCAAACGTGTTCGGATCGGGCAGGCTGAGCGTTCCCTCGGTGCCATAGATTTCGATGAAGGGCAGCCGATGCGCCCAGATATCGAAGCTGGTGACGAGGACGGCGGTGGCTCCGCAGGCAAAGTCCAGGATGCCTGCGATGTGCGTTGACGTGTTGACGGTGATCTTCGTGCCGTATTTCGGCTCGCTGGTCACGGTGCGTTCGGCAAAGGTGGTCTTCGCGGAGCCGGTGACGCGCAGAATGGGGCCGAGCATGGTGACGAGGGCCGTGATATAGTAGGGCCCCATGTCGAAGAGAGGACCAGCACCGGGCTGATAGTAAAACTCGGGGTCGGGATGCCAGTGTTCCGCGCCGTGATTCATCATGAAGGCGCTGGCGGCAATGGGCGTGCCAATAGCGCCCTCGTCTATCAACTGGCGGCAGGTTTGCAGGCCGCCGCCCAGGAAGGTGTCGGGCGCGCCGCCCACATGCACTCCCCGTTTGCGCGCCGCCTCTAACAGTTGACGCCCCTGCTCGCGGTTGAGCGACAGTGGCTTCTCCGTGTAGAGCGATTTGCCCGCCTCGATCACGGCCATGCTTACCTCAAAATGCGCGCGCGGAATCGTCAGGTTGATAACCAGTTCGATCTGCGGGTGCGCCAGCAATTCTTCAACCGTGAGGGCGTTGGGAATACCATAGCGGTCGGCCTGCGCCCGCGCCCGTTCCATGTCGAGGTCGGAACAGGCAATAATGTCGAGGATATCGAAGGTACGGGGGGCCTGTAAGTAGATGCTGCTGATCTTACCACAACCAATGACGCCAACGCGCATTTTCGATACCGATGACATGCTTTCCCTTTCTGCTTGCTTTCCTGATTACTCTCTACTCGGCCTGCCAGACCAGCACAGCCTGCCCCATGCCCGCTGAAGCGATATACTGGCCGTTGGATGACCAGGCCAGCGTGACCACCGCCTCATAGGGCATGTTGTAGGTCACAAGGTGATTACCGGTCTGCGCGCTCCAGACCTGCACCGTCTGGTCAAAACCGCCGGAAGCGATGTATTTGCCGTCGGGCGACCACGCGACGATGTGGACATAACTGGAATGGCCGCCATAGACCACCAGCGTCTTGCCGGTCGCGGCATCCCAGACCTGTACAGTATTGTCGGTCGCGGTAGAGGCGATGCGCGTGCCATCTGGCGACCATGCAAGAGACCAGATGCCAATATGGCGGGCATTCTGATAGGTGAGGTCAACCTTGCCGCTGGCAATATTCCAGATGCGCACCGTGCCGTTGTCGCTGGCGGCGGCGATGCGCTGCCCGCCCGGCGCCCACTCGACCGAGGTGACATGATCTGGCTGATCGGGATAGGTGGCGATGCGCTTCCCACTTAACGCATTCCAGATTTGCACCGTGCCATCATCACTGGCAGAGGCGATCAACTGCCCGCTCGGCGACCAGGAGATGGCGTTGATCAGTGCAGAATGGCCGCGATAAGTCAGGATATGCTTGCCGGTGGTGGCGTCCCAGACCTGTACAGTCCTGTCATAACCGCCGGAAGCGATATATTTGCCATCCGGCGACCATTCCACCGCGAAAATCGGCCCGCTGTGACCGCGATAGACCAGTACATGCTTGCCGGTCATAGCATCCCAGACCTGCACCGTGCCGTCGAAGCTGGCAGAGGCAATACGCTTGCCATCCGGCGACCACGCCACGCCAAAGACATAGTTGGTATGCCCCCGGTAGATGTAGAGGGTCGTCCCCAGCGGAATGGGAATGGCAACCGGCCTCAGCGAAAGCCTTTTACTCACGGTAGGAGTCGATGCGGCGGGAGTATTCCCGATGGCAGGCGAACAGGAAACAAACGCAAGCAGGAGACAGCAAGCGCCAAAACATTGTAGCAGTCGATTTCTAAGCGGCATCCGCGCTCCTCTCCGAGAATGCATGCACAAGCAAAGGCTCAATGCTCATCGTCCCATGCAATTCTCTATTCTTTTTACCTTACCATTTTTACCACGCATACGCAACATTTTCCGTCCCAGATTCGCAAAAAAAGTCCGCCGTCCCCTTGACAGACAGTATTTCATCAGGTATACTTGTTTCGTAACCGGTACCGAAATCGGTTACATGAACAACACTATTTCTTTGAGATGAGAGGGAACCGGTATGCCAGGTAAACGTACCGTTACCATCAAGGATATTGCATCTCTGGCCGGCGTGTCAAAGGCGACGGTATCCCGCGTCTTAAACCATAAGCCCGATGTCGACCCGGAGACACGCGAACGCATCCTGCGCATTGTCGAGGAAGAAGGTTTCGTTCCCAGTATCGCCGCTTCCGATCTGGCCGGCGGCCATAGTCGTCTCATTGGCGCCCTTGTCCCCTCGTTCACCTGGCCCATGATCCCCGATATCATGCGTGGCGTGGCTGAGGCTATGGGCGGCACCCATTACGAGCTTGTTCTCTACAGCATCAACGACTCCATGCGCGACCTGGATCGCAGCAAAGTCATCGATCACATCCTGGCCTCCAAGCTCACCTCTGGCCTGCTGGCAATCTTCCCCGGCCCGGTCTCTCATCACCTGACCAAACTGTATAAACAGCGTTTCCCCGTCGTCATGATCGATGACCAGGATACGCCAACCGAAATTCCCTGGATCAAATCCGACAACGTCAATGGCGCCTACGCCGCCGTCCGCCACCTGATCCAGCTTGGTCACTGCCGCATCGCCCATATTCAAGGCCCGCTGAAGTACGTAGTCTCACATGACCGGCACAAGGGCTACTGCCGTGCATTAGAGGAAGCCGGCATCCCCCTTGACCCCGAACTGGTCGCGGTAGGTGACTTTACCGTAGCGGGAGGCCGCGCCTGCGCCGCCAGATTCTTTGAAATGCCGCCAGAAAAGCGTCCAACCGCTATTTTTGCTTCCAGCGACCAGATGGCCTACGGAGTGATCGCTGCCGCCGAGCAATACGGCGTGAGCATTCCCCAGGATCTCGCGCTTGTCGGCTTTGACGATCTCGCTCCTTCTCCCCATGTTCACCCACCACTGACCACCGTTCGGCAACCTTTCGCCGAAATTGGCCAGTACGGCATCGCATTGCTTCTCTCTATGCTCGATAATCCCCGATCTTCTTCCTTTGGAAAAAACAGCCTCTTCAATGAAAACAATCATAACAGCAGCGCACCCAATCCCATTCTGCCTGTAGAACAATTACAGCAACTGGTGAAACAAATACGACAGGACATGAACGGCAATCAACCATTTCATGTCGACATAGCTACAACCCTTGTAGTGCGTGCTTCCTGTGGCGCTCCCAACAAACTCACAGTCGGTACTTGATTGTAGCGTAGTGCGAGCTATGTAACACACGGCTTCCACATTCGTCTTGCTCGATTTTAAGCTGTAATACAGGTAATAGCATTAGTACAGGTAAAAGACGAAAGGGGGTGATCCCTGAAGGTTTCGGCAGGCAAAGCCTGCGCACTGTCTGTATGTACGGAGGATGAAATGTCTTCTCATCCTCATCAGTTGCTCATGGTTTCTGGATGGTACACCCGTGAGCTGATCGATCATAGTAGTCTATCGACCTGTGATCAATCCCTAGCGTCAGGAGGTTTTTCGTGATATCCGCATCAATGCGCTCGCTCTTGAAGGGCAGAACCGGAACAGTGGCACTCTCGTTCCTGCTCATTCTCGCCTTCGTGCTGGCAGCCTGTAGCAGTAGCACCACGACGCCGAGTTCAAACGGGAACGGCAACAACTCGAACAGCGTGCTGACGGTTGTCCCCAGCCCGATTGGCGACTTCACCAAGGATTTTTCTCCCTATACCCCCAACCCGAACTACGGGACACAGGGTATGATCTATGAAACCCTGCTGTTTTTCAACCGTGAGAACGGCCAGATTCAGCCCTGGCTGGCTTCCAGCTATCAGTTCTCCAGCGATGCGACCAGCATCACCTTCAACCTGCGCCAGAACGTCAAGTGGTCTGACGGCCAGGCGTTTAGCAGCCAGGATGTCGTCTTCACGCTGAACATGCTCAAGCAGTATCCGGCGGCAGACGGCAATGGCCTGTGGCAGTACCTGAGCAACGTTTCCGCCCCCGATGCCAACACGGTAATGGTGACGCTCAAAAAGGCGTACACTCCTATTTTGTGGTACCTGGGTGGCCAGACCTGGATTGTTCCACAGCACCTGTGGAGCAGCGTGGGCGATCCCACCAAGTACACAAATCCGAACCCTGTTGGTACCGGCCCCTACACCCTCAAATCGTTCACCCCGCAGTTGATTGATCTGGTGCGCAACCCCCACTACTGGGGCGGCACGGTGCCGGTTGGCGAAATCCGCTACCCGTCGTTCAACTCCAACACCAGTGCAGAACTGCTGCTCTCGCGCAACGAAGTTGACTGGACAGGCCTGTTCACGCCAAATATCCAGCAGACGTTCGTGAACCGCGACCCGGCGCACAACCACTACTGGTTCCCCCCGGCTAACGTGGTCATGCTCTACCTCAACCTCGGTAAAGCTCCGTTCAATCAACTGGCCGTTCGTCAGGCCATCAGCTATGCGATCGACCGCAACCAGCTTGACAAAGTTGGTGAAAGCGGCTACGAGCCGGTTGCCAGCCCGACGGCGCTCGTCCTGCCGGCCAACCAGAGTTTCCTGAACCCGCAATATGCCAACTCCTCCTTCTCTGTAGATGTCGCCAGGGCGAATCAGTTGCTGCAAAGCGCGGGCTTCACGAAAGGCTCGGATGGCATCTACGCCGACAAGAACGGCAAGAAGCTCTCCTTCAACCTGAACGTTGTTACCGGCTGGACTGACTGGGTAACGGACTGCCAGATTATGGCGAGCGAACTCAAAGCCATCGGCATGAATGTCACCGTCAATGCCATCTCGTTCAATGCCTACTACAGCGCGCTGCAGCTGGGCAACTTCGATATGGCCATCTCCTGGACCAACCCCGGCCCGACACCGTACTACCTCTACCAGTCTCTGCTGAGCAGCACGAACACCGCCCCGGTGGGCAAGGCTGCGACTTCCAACTGGGAACGCTGGAACGACCCGACAACGGATAAGCTGCTGACGCAGTATGCCACCTCGACCGATTCCAGTGTGCAGCAGCAGGCGCTCAACGGCATCCAGCAGATCATGGTGCAGCAGTTGCCAAGTATCCCGCTGGTCTACGGCGCGACCTGGTACGAGTACAATACGAGCCGCTTCACCGGTTGGCCGGACGCGAACAACACGTATGCGGTTCCTTCACCGTACACGTTCCCGGATGCGGAGATCGTCGTCCTGCACCTGAAGCCGGTCGCGTAAGCTTCTCGCCCCTGTGGGTCAATGCTTCGCCTCCTCCTGGAGACGAAGCATTGGCAGAAACGGGGATACACCTGTGGATAATGTATCCCCGTCCCCACAGCGTTCTCTCCCCTCACTGAAAAAGTGATTGATTGTGGTTGCGAAGCAATCAGTTCATGAGACATACTATTACGAGAAAATAACCAGATGTATGCGCCGGCAGGCGCATGCCAGGTAGCCTGGAAGGAGGAAGCCGGATGCGCCATCTGTTCCGTCGTATCGGCTTTTATCTCGTCGCCCTTTGGGCCTCGATCACTCTGAACTTTCTCATACCCCGCCTTGCCCCGGGCAACCCCGCCGAGGCGCTGATCGCGCGTTTCCAGGGCCGTTTACGCCCGGAAGCCCTGCACTCGCTCGAAATCGAGTTCGGTATCAGCAATCAAAGCCTCTGGGTGCAATATTTGCAATACCTGAATAACCTGGCGCATGGCAATCTGGGAGTATCCATTACCTACTTCCCCACTCCCGTTTCTACCGTCATCTCGCAGGACATCCCCTGGACATTAACGCTGATCGGCCTTTCCACCATCATTAGCTTCATCCTCGGCACCTTGATTGGCATTTTCCTGGCATGGAGGCGCGGCACCACCCTTGATAGCACCATTCCTCCTATCCTGACGTTCTTCTCAGCCATCCCCTACTTCTGGCTGGCCCTGCTTTCCCTCTATATCCTCGCCTACACGCTTAACTGGTTCCCTCTCAACGGCGGCTACGATATCTCTACCACTGTCGGCTTGAATGGTCCCTTCATCATCAGCGCCATCCAACACGGCATCCTACCCGCGCTGACCATTGTTGTCAGTTCTATTGCGGGCTGGCTGCTTGGCATGCGCAATACGATGATTACCACGCTTTCGGAAGATTATGTGCTGATGGCGGAAGCCAAAGGATTGCCGCAGCGGCGCGTGATGTTCAATTATGCGGCGCGCAACGCCATCCTGCCCAACATCACCGGCCTCGCCATCAATCTGGGCTTCGTGGTCGGCGGCGCGCTGCTGGTCGAGATTGTCTTCTCCTATCCCGGCGTCGGTTTCGCCCTGTTGCAGGCCGTGCAGAACTCGGATTACGCGCTGATGCAGGGTCTCTTCCTGATTATCGCCATAGCGGTTCTGGCAGCGAACTTCCTGGCCGATATCGTTAACGCGGCGCTTGATCCTCGCGTGCGTCAAGAAAAGGGGTGATCTATGAGCCAGCTTGATCCTCTGGAAAAACCTGTCACGACTAAAAATACCAATGGCCTGCCCGCCAATCTCTACGATGAGGTGGCCGAACCGACCGGCACACACATCATCGAAGCCAGCGCCGCCAACGGGCAGGCGGCGATCAATACGCCCATCTCAGCCGCCGGGACATCAATTGCGCCGGTAGCCGTTGGCGGTGCGCCTGTCACCGCGATGATCGCGGGCAGCCTGAGTGGCTTCTGGCGAGCTATCACCAGAAATCGGAAGGTGGTGTTTGGCCTCAGCATCATCCTCTTCTTCGTGCTGGTCGCCATTTTCGGGCCAATGTTTGTGCATACCGACCCCAATGCCTTCAGCGAAAACCTGCTCTCTCCCCCCTCGGCAAGTAACTGGCTGGGAACCACACAAACAGGGCAGGATGTCTTCGCGCAGGTCATCTACGGCACGCGCGTCTCTATCTTCTGGGGCTTCCTGACAGGCTTGCTCGTCACCATCCTCTCCATCACCATCGGCCTGTGCGCCGGCTACTTTGGCGGCATCGTGGATGATGTCCTTTCGCTACTCATTAACGTCTTTCTGGTTCTGCCCGCTTTGCCCCTGGCGATTGTGCTGGCGGCCTACTTCCCCTTCAAAGGGCCGCTGACGGTTGCCATCGTCATCACCATCACCAGCTGGGCCTACGGGGCGCGCGTGCTGCGGGCGCAAACGATGTCGATGCGCCGCCGCGACTTCGTTGAGGCGGCGCGAGCCAGCGGAGAGAGGACGCTGCGCATCATTTTCTTCGAGATTCTGCCCAACGAGATTTCCGTTGTGGCCGCCGGCTTCGTCGGTACCGTTCTCTACGTCATTATTTTCGAGGCCAGCCTGGAGTTCATCGGTCTGGGCAGCCCGACGGTGGTGAGCTGGGGCAGTATGTTCTACTGGGCGCAGAACAACGACGCGCTGCTCCTCGGCGCCTGGTGGTGGTTCGTGCCACCCGGCCTGTGCATCGCGGTACTGGGCGCGGCCCTCGCCTTTATCAACTTTGGCATCGATGAAATGGCCAACCCTCGCCTGCGCACCGAACGCAGACCGAAGGTGAAGGCGCTCAAAACACAGAAAGCGGTGGCATAATGGCTGATATCTTAGTAAACGGCGATAAAGCGAGTACAGGCAGCCAGACCCTGCTCGAGGTCAAACACCTCAGCGTGGACTACCTGGCGAGCAGCGGCGTCGTACATGCGGTGACCGACGTGAGTTTTACGCTGGAACGCGGGGAAATCCTGGGGCTGGCAGGGGAAAGTGGCTGCGGCAAATCCACACTGGCCTACGCCATCGCCCGCCTGCTACGCCCGCCTGCGCTCATTACAGAGGGCGAGGTGCTTTACCACCCACGTGTGCGCACCGACGAGACGGGGGCGCAGCGCGTCTCGACGGTCTCGATGCCCAGAAAAGGGCAGTTAGCGCGCCCTGGCGAGACAGAGGAAGCGGTCGATATCATGACAATGGGCGCGAGCGAGTTGCGCGCCTTCCGCTGGACAGAGCTGGCAATTGTCTTCCAGAGCGCGATGAATGCCCTCAACCCCGTCATGAAAATCGGCACGCAGATCATGGATGTGTTGCAGGCGCACCGCCCTGAAATGGGGCCGGATGCCCGCAAGCAACGCGCACTCGAACTGCTCAAGCTCGTCGGTATCGCCCCCGACCGCATCAATAGCTATCCCCACGAACTCTCTGGCGGCATGCGCCAGCGCGCCATCATCGCCATTGCCCTGGCCCTTTCACCTGAAATCATCATTATGGATGAGCCGACGACGGCGCTGGATGTGGTGATGCAGCGTGAAATTCTCATCGAGATCATGCGCCTGCGTGAAGAGTTCGGCTTCTCGGTCATCTTCATCACCCACGACCTCTCGCTGCTGCTCGAACTGGCCGACAAGATCGCCATTATGTACGCCGGTCGCATCGTTGAGCAAGGCACTTCTTTCGACCTCTACGAGCATCCACGCCACCCCTACAGCTATGGCCTGCTGCACTCGTTCCCGACGATCCGCGGGCCGCGTCGCAATGTCACGGGCATCCCCGGCTCTCCGCCCGACCTGCGCGCCGTGCCGACGGGCTGCGCCTTTCACCCGCGCTGCCCCTTCGCTTTCGCACCATGCACCAGTGTGCTGCCAACGCTGGAGCCTTCAAACCCGGAAACGCCGGAACAGATGGTGGCCTGCCATCTCTACAACGTGAAACTGCACCCGGCAGGGCCGCCGAATGAGGAAGCCTTCGCCACAAGGTATGCATCACTGGCAGAAAGGAGCAAAGGCCGATGAACGCGCTCGACCAGTTACAAACACCCTCTGACGCCCGGCCCGAAACGCCCATTATGGAGATCGAACACCTGCGTAAGCTCTTTCCCTTACGCCAGATCAACCTTTTCGGGCCACAACGCGCCGTTCATGCTGTGGAAGATTCGTCTTTCGCCCTCTATCCCGGTCGCGCGACGGCGCTGGTGGGGGAAAGCGGTAGCGGCAAAACGACCATTGCTCGCATGCTGGCGCGCCTCTATGACCCCACGTCCGGCACCATTATGTTTCAGGGCAAACCGGTCAAGTTGACGCACGGCTCAGCCCTGCGCCAGTATCGCCGCCATGTGCAGCTTGTCTTTCAGGACCCCTTCTCTTCGCTCAATCCCGTTCACAGCGTCGAGTACCATCTCAGCCGCCCGTTACGGGTCTACGGCCATGCGCGCACTAAGCGGGAGGAGACAGAACAGATCCTTGCCCTGCTCAACCGCGTCAGTCTGACGCCGGCGGAGCAGTTTATTCAGAAGTTTCCGCACCAGTTGAGTGGCGGCCAGCGCCAGCGAGTGGCTATCGCTCGCGCGCTGGCGGCACAGCCGGAAGTGCTGCTGGCCGACGAGCCGGTTTCGATGCTCGATGTCTCCATTCGCCTGGATATTCTGAATCTGCTGCTGCGCCTCAAACAGGAAGAACATCTCGCCCTGCTCTACATCACCCATGACATCGCCAGCGCCCTCTACTTTGCGGAGGAGACACTGGTAATGTATGCCGGACAGATGGTCGAGGGCGGGCCAAGCGAGGAGGTCATCCAGCGCCCGAAACATCCCTATACACAGTTGCTGCTCTCTGCCGCGCCCGACCCTGACCGCATGGACCCCCATCACAAGGGCCTCGGCACGCTGCCAACACGCGGCGAGATTCCCAGCCTGATCAACCCACCCACCGGTTGCCGCTTCCATCCACGCTGTCCCTACGCCATGCCCGTTTGCAGGGAACGTTTCCCTGAACGCACCGACGTCGGCAACGGCCACTGGACACACTGTTTTTATTATGGAGATGGAGGCAGCAACACCGAACAACCACCACTGCTGAACCTCACGGTGCCACCGGTGTCCAGGCGCAAGACCGGTCGTACACAGGAACAGCCAGGCTATCCAGAAACGAAGGAGAATGCATGACCACGCTCAACAACACCCAGGTACAATCACAGGCACAGGTTGATACCCGGTTAGCCGCTGCCTTCCCACCAGGTTTCCTCTGGGGAAGCGCAACCGCCTCATACCAGATCGAGGGCGCGACCCACGAAGATGGCCGCAGCCTCTCCATCTGGGATCAGTTCGCGGCCACCCCCGGAAAAACCTTTCAGGGAGACACAGGCGACATCGCCGACGATCATTACCATCGCATGCCCCAGGATGTCGCCCTCATGGCGGAGCTTGGCCTGGGCGCGTACCGCTTCTCGCTGGCATGGCCGCGCATTCTCCCGCAGGGCAGAGGCCAGGTCAATAACCCCGGCCTCGATTTTTACGATCGGCTGGTCGACACCCTCTTAGCGTATGGTATCAAGCCCTTTGCCACGCTTTATCACTGGGATCTGCCCATCGCCCTCGAAGAAAAGGGGGGCTGGGTCAACCGCGACACAGCCTACGCCTTTGCTGAGTATGCTGAAGTGACGGCCAGGCGGCTGGGCGATCGTGTCGAGGCATGGATCACCCTCAATGAACCCTGGTGCAGCGCCTTCCTGGGCTACGGCATCGGCGTCCACGCCCCCGGTCTGCAGAACAGGCAGGCGGCTTTTGATGCAGGCCACAATCTGCTACTGGCACATGGGCTGGCGGTTCCGCGCATTCGTGCCAGTAGCAGGCCCGGCGCGCAGGTGGGCATTACTCTTAACTTCACGCCGCAGTATGCCGCCGACGAACGACCAGAAACGCTGCGCGCCATCGAGCGGGCCGACGCCTTCAGTAATCGCTGGTTTCTCGACCCCATTTATCGGGGAAGCTATCCAGACAATCTGTTCTCCGGTTTTCAGGTGAACCCGCCGCCTGTACAGGAAGGCGATTTCGCTATCATCACCGCTCCCATCGATTTTCTCGGCGTCAATTACTATTCTCGCTCGCTCATGCAGAGCAAACTGGCAGGCAGCAGTAGTGACGGCGGGAGACCCGAGAACAGTGAAAACGGAGAACATCGTGAGGGGGCCGAGGCAGTACGACCGGTTCCCGGCTCCATTTACACGGAAATGGGCTGGGAAGTCTATCCACAGGGCCTCTCCGATCTCCTGGTACGCCTGCATCGCGAGTACGCCATTCCCGCGCTTTACGTCACCGAAAATGGCGCTGCCTTCGCCGACCAGTGGAACGGGGAAGATCATGTCAGCGATCCCCTGCGCGTCGAGTACCTGCACTCGCACATCCAGGCGCAGGCACGAGCCATCGCCGCAGGCGTGCCGCTGCGCGGCTACTTCGTCTGGTCGCTGCTCGACAACTTCGAGTGGGGAGAAGGCTACAGCAAGCGTTTCGGCATCGTCTATGTCGATTACCCTACGCAGCGCCGCATCCTCAAAGACAGCGCCCTCTGGTACAGGGACTTCATAGCCGCCTATCACCGCCAGCAGGGAAAATAGGCCTCAGGGAAAACGTAACATGCTATAAGAAAACCATCATGGCATGCTATGAAAAAGTGGCCGGGATGTGTCATGCTTCGCTGCCGCTCAGCATGACACGTGAGGAGACCATTTTCATGGTATGCTATCAGAAAGCAGCCCCAGACGTGTCATGCTGAGCGCAGCGAAGCATCCAGGGTGACCAATTGGTGAGTCTGGCCCACGCGGATGCTTCGCTGCCGCTCAGCATGACACGTCTGGATCGCTTTTTCATGGCAATGCCGTAAAAAAGACCCCCGGACATGTCATGCTGAGCGCAGCGAAGCATCCGAGGTGGGCCACGCCGTCCGGTTGGTGAGACCAGATGCTTCGCTGTCGCTCAGCATGACACGTCAAAGGGCCTTTTTCATGGTATGACACCCGAGGTAGGCTGGATACAGGTCACGTTCCCGCCTGTTCAAATCAAAACGTTTTTCGCCTGCGAGCAAGCAGCGCCAGAGCTACAATTGCTCCCGCGATAGTCGCCAGCAGCGCAACAGGAGGGAGCTTGTTTATCGAACCGCTCGCCGGGGAGCGGCGCAGTTCCGCCAGCACCTCGCGACGCACCCTTTCCAGCTTGATACCCAGGTTTTCCAGTACCCCGGCGGCGATGCCTTCGCCTTCGCGTATCAGCCCCAGCAGCAAATGTTCCGTGCCGACGTAGTGGTGATCCAGGTTACGCGCCTCCATCACCGCCAGTTCGATCACCTTCTTCGCACGCGCAGTCAGCCCGATCTCTCCCACGACAAAATGTTCTCCCCGACCAATGATCTTCTCCACTGCCTGGCGCACATCAGCGAGGTCAACGCCCATGTTCCTGAGTACCCTGGCGGCGATACCCTCGCCTTCGCGTATCAGCCCCAGCAGCAGATGCTCCGTGCCAATATAGTTGTGTCGGAAACGCTGCGCCTCCTCCTGGGCCAGTGCCAACACGTGCCGCGCTCGCTCGGTAAACTTTTCAAAGCGGTCTTGCCTGGTCAGGCGACGTAATCTAGCAGGCATGTTCTTAACATCCTTCCTCATATGCAGTAATGCGGTTCGCTCACGTTCATCAACCTCTTCCCCGCAACCCTTCCTGCCAGTATATACAGCCTCTTATGGCAAAAACGTTCCATCATAACCGGTACTTTCAGGCAGATATTGCATCCTTATACGCGGTACACCCGTGTTTGCAAGTGAAAACAACCCGCTAACACAGCTTTGTAGATGAGAAAGGAAGAAACGAAACATGCCAGAAGCTTATTGCGTCAAATGCAAAAAGAAGACAGAGATGAAAGATGCACACGAAGTCACGATGAAAAACGGGAGAACCGCGCTCAAGGGAACATGCGCTGTCTGCGGCACCTCCGTCCAGAGCTTCTCGAAGGGAAAAAAATAGGCAACAGGCTTGCGAAGGGATTTGATCGACGCTGATCAAATCCCTTCGCAAGCCTGTTTTTCTTCAGGATGGAGATGCGCCGGGCAACACAAACTTGCAATGCAGGGAGTCACCACGCTCGCATTGCTCTTGCACCGGCACACCTACCAGTTCGCTGAGCATCGTTTCGGCAAGGCGGCATACCTGGGGATGGCCCGGCACGATGGCGGCCAGGGGACAGCTATAGCCATGAATGCAGTAGCTGCCATCACAGTCTTCGAGTTCAGCCATGCCGCCAAGCTCGTTGAGAACCTCGACCGCCGCTTCCAGCCGCGTGCGCAGGTCTCCCTGCGGAATGTTCCACTTCGCGGCGATCCTGCGGCCAGCCTCGCGCAGCGCCGCCTCCAGTTCTTCGGCAGGCATACGCTCGGCCAGCACGGCCAACAGTTGATGTAGCACGGCTCCGTATGCCTTTGGAAACAGTTGCTCTGCCCCCGCCGCCAGTTCGTAGACAACGGCTGGCTTGCTGCCGCTGCGGCGCACCCCTCGCTGCTGCACAATGCCGTCGCGTTCCAGCGTGGCAAGATGGGCGCGAATAGCGTTATCTGTCAGATTAAGCATCTGCGCCAGCTCGTCGACCGTGCGCGCCTCGCGGCGCAGCAGCAGCACAATCTGCCCCCGCGTGCTACTGAAAAAGCGTTGATTCTGATAAGAAGTTGCCATCTCTCTCCTCCTGCTATTGTTCTCAGTATACGTATTTATCAGTATTTTGT
>Ga0209810_1001746_pt1 | contig 30440 bp, 24 predicted proteins | sample Coa_R1_7_FD_187159 | JGI IMG/M metagenome (GOLD analysis project Ga0209810, IMG submission 187159) | Surface soil microbial communities from Centralia Pennsylvania, which are recovering from an underground coalmine fire - Coalmine... | ecosystem: Environmental > Terrestrial > Soil > Unclassified... | reverse complement strand
TACGGCCGGCGCCGCGACGTAGAACAGCGGCAGCAGCCGCCAGGCGCGGCGGCGGTAGAAGGCGAGGCGGTTGGCGAGCGTCGCCATCGAGCGGCTGCCTTGCGCATAGGGTAGGAACAGCACGAAGCCCGACAGCACGAAGAACAGGTTGACCCCGGTCCAGCCGTTGGTCAGCAGCGGCGACAGCGTGAACGGCAGCCCGAGTAACGACACGCTCAGCGTCTGCGGCGTCAAAACGCTGGCGAGGACGTGATAGCTGACGACGAGCCCAATCGCGACGCCGCGCAGCCCGTCCACCGCCGCCAGCTGCGGCCGCGCGTCGTGCCCGTTCCGGTCGGGTGGAGGCGAATGCACCATTGCATGTGTACGCCCGCTTCCGCCAAGGGAGGGTTAAGGGCCGGTACCGCTCGCCTTGACAGCGCCGCCGCGAGCCTGTTGGACTGCCTCCAATTTCGGCACCGCCGGCAGTCCCGTCGGCGCAACCGTTGGCGGAGCAGACAAATGGCAGCGAGACCGGTTCAGGCGGCACCCGAAGGCGAGGCGGGCGGCGCCGGACCGCGGCCGGGGCAGACGGGCGCGCATTACCTCGAAAAGGTGCGGGCCTTGGCGCCGGCGCTGGCGGCCGCGGCCGAGGACATCGACGCGCGCCGTGAATTGCCCGCCGCGGTCGTCGAGACGATGATCGAGGACGGCCTGTTCCGCCTGCTGCTGCCGCGCTCGCTCGGCGGCGCCGAGCTGTTGCCCGCCGAATACGTGCCGATCGTCGAGGAGTTCGCCAAGACCGACGCCAGCACGGCGTGGTGCGTCAACCAGAACTCGGGCTGCTCGATGACCGCGGCCTATCTCGACCCGGCGGTGGCGCGCGACATCTTCGGCGGTAAGCGCGGCATTCTCGCCTGGGGTCCCGGCCCCGGCGAGGCGCGCGCCGTAAAGGGCGGCTATCGCGTCACCGCGACCTGGGCCTTCGCCAGCGGCAGCCACCACGCGACCTGGCTCGGCTGCCACGTTCCGGTCGTCGAGGCCGACGGCAGCCCGCGCATCGGCAGGAACGGGACTCAGTCCGTCCGCACCGCGCTGTTCCCGAAGAGCGCGACCAAGTTCACCGACATCTGGTACACGCTGGGGCTGCGCGGCACCGGCAGCGACCAGTACTCGGTAAGCGACCTGTTCGTGCCGGAGGCCTATACCGTCCCGTCAATGGCCTCGCGCAGCGAGGAGCCGGTGCGGCGCGAGGACGGGCTGCTTTACCGCTTCAGCAGCCTCCAGCTCTACGCCGCCGGCTTTGCCGGCGTCGCAATGGGCATCGCGCGCAGCACGATCGACGCTTTCATCGAGCTGGCGCGCGACAAGATTCCCCGTGGCGCCCGTTCGACGATGCGGGACAACAACGTGACCCAGGCGCAGACCTCGCAAAGCGAGGCGCGGCTGCGCGCGGCGCGGGCGTTTCTGTTCGACACGCTGGAAGAGACAACGGCGCACATCGCCGCCGGCGGCGACAACGACCTCGACCGCCGCATGGCGATCCGCCTCGCCGCCACCTTCGCGATCCACCAGTCGGTCGAGGTCGTCGATACGCTTTACCAGGCGGCGGGGGCGACGGCGATCTTCAACGTCAACCCGTTCGAGCGCCGCTTCCGCGACGTCCACACCGTGGCGCAGCAGCTCCAGGGCCGCCAGCAGCATTTCGAGACCGTCGGCCAACACCTCCTCGGCCTCGACGCCGATACGAGCTGGCTTTAACGCTGCGGCTCCGCGGTGACGAGCAACGTCGCGCGCTATCAGCGCATTGCGCCGTTCTACGATCTGCTCGATTTGCCGTTCGAGCGGCGGCGCTACCGTGCCCTGCGGCCGATGCTGTTCGGGGATTTATCGGGGCGGCTCCTGGACGCCGGCATCGGCACCGGGCGGAATTGCGAATTCTATCCGCCCGGTGCGACGGTCTCCGGCATCGACAGCAGCCCGGCGATGTTGGCCCGGGCGCGCGACCGCTGCCCGACGCTCGCCGCCGCCGGCCGGCTCTTTCAGATGGACGTGACCGCACTGAAATTTCCTGCCGGTTCGTTCGACGCCGCGATCGCCAGCTTCCTGTTCTGCGTGCTGCCGGATCACCTGCAGGTACCGGCGCTGCGCGAGCTTGGCCGCGTCGTGAAGCCCGGGGGCATCATCCGGTTGCTCGAATACGTGCGCCCGCAGGGCAGGTTGCGGCGGCTCGTCTCGCGCATCTGGCAGCCATGGATTCACTGGGCCTACGGTGCGAGCTTCGATCGGCAGACGGAGGCGCACGTTCCCGCCGCCGGCCTCGAACTCGTCGAAAGCCGTTATGTAGTCGACGACCTGCTCAAGCTGCTGACGATCCGCGCAGCGTAAGGGAGCGGCTATTCGACCGCTGCGATCAGCTCGATCTCGACCATCGCGTCGGGGTCGGCGAGGCGGCTGATCTGCACGGTCGTGCTGGTCGGCGTCGCAACGCCGAGATAGCGCATGCGCACGTCGCTGTGCTTGCTGAACTCGGTGTAGTCGGTGACGAAGGTGTTGGTCTTGACCACGTCGGCCCAGGTCGCGCCCGCCGCCTTGAGGCAGGCATCGAGGTTCTTGAAGGTCTGCTCCAGCTGCGCCCGCATGTCGCCCTTGCCGACGCAGTTGCCGGCTTCGTCGCGCGCCAGCTGGCCGGCGACGTAGACGAGTTTGGCCGGCCCGCTGACGGTGACAACGTGCGAGTAGGCGGCCTTGCCCTGCTGCATGCGGACGTTCATGCCGGGCGGCTGCATACGCTCGATCTTCAACGCCATGGTCGCGCTCCTCGGAGGATGTTGCCGATCGCCGATGCGGGTTAGCATCGCCTGAGCCGAATGCCAAGGACGGAGGAGACGATGGCGGCCGAGGAATGGGTTGCCCGACATTACGGCGATGCCGGCATCGCCGAGCGCATCCTCGCGGCGTTGCGGTCGGCGCACGGCGCAGCAGCGGCGATAACCGTCGATGCGCTGGCGCCGCTCGATCATTTCCACGGCCGCGGCCAGGTCGCGACGCAGGAGCTGGCGGCGCTGCTGGCGCCGCAGCCGGGCGAGCGGGTGCTCGACATCGGCAGCGGCATCGGCGGCCCCGCCCGCTGGATGGCCGCAAAATGCGGCTGCCGCGTCACCGGCGTCGATCTCACCCCCGAGTTTTGCGCCGCCGCCGTGGCGCTCAACGACGCCGCCGGCCTTGCGGATCGGGTCGAGATCCTGAACGGCAGCGCCCTCGACCTGCCGGTGCCGGATTCGGCCTTCGACCGCGCCTATTCGCAGAACGTCATCATGAACATCGCCGACAAGCCGCGCTTTTACCGCGAGGCCTTTCGCGCGCTGCGGCCGGGCGGGCTGCTGGCGCTGTCGAACCTATGCACGACAGGGAAGGGGGAACTCCACTACCCGGTCCCGTGGGCCGAGACCCCCGCGACCAGCTTTCTCGCGACCGTGGAAGAAATGCGCGCCGACCTCCTCGCCGCGGGGTTCGAGATCGTGTCGTTCGAGGACACGACGGCGCAGACATTGCCGGCGACGGTGCGCAACCGCGAGCGCGTCGAACGCGACGGCCTGCCGGCGCTCGGGACTCACCTGATCATGGGCGAGCGCCTGCGCGAGATGCAGATCAATTCCGCGCGCAACGTCGAGGAAGGCCTCGTTGCGACGGTCGAGGCCCTGGTGCGCAAACCGGCCGGCTGAAAAGCCGGTCACGCGGCCTGGCGCGGCTGCGCGGCGTCCTCCGGAACGAGCGGCTCGACCCCAGCCAGCGCGAGGCCGAGCAGCAGCCCCTTCCCCGCCTTCCTTTTCGCGATCCGCACGGCGTCGCGCTGCGACGCCGCAAAGAACTGAATGCCAAGTCTTCGGGTGCGGGACGGCGAAACGTAGTTCGCCACGAACGGACGCGCTCGCATCTCGGCAACCTCTCTTCAACTCCATTGCACTTAGGTGAGGGAGGCGCGCTGGTCAATGATAAAGTTCCTGCTTTGTTCGTTCCAGTGCCTTATCCGACCGAACTAGCGGTGCCGCCCCTGAGCGTTTCTGCGCTGCGAGAGTCGCCGGCGGCGAAAAATGGTATAGTTTGCTGTCCAATCCAGTCGGGTTTCGTAATGGCGGAGCGCCATCATACCAAGGTTCTGATCATCGGCGCCGGCCCGGCCGGCTTCACCGCGGCGATCTATGCCGCGCGCGCGAACCTGCAGCCGATCCTCGCCGCCGGCCTCCAGCCGGGCGGGCAGCTCACGATCACCACCGATGTCGAGAACTATCCCGGCTTCGCCGAGATCATCCAGGGCCCGTGGCTCATGGAACAGATGCAGGCGCAGGCCGAGCATGTCGGCACCCGGGTCGTGCTCGACTCGATTGCCGCCATCGATCTGTCGCGCCGGCCCTTTGTCGCCAACGGCGATTCGGGCGACGTCTATACGGCCGACACCGTGATCATCGCGACCGGCGCCCAGGCGCGCTGGCTCGGCCTGCCCAGCGAGGAGGCCTTCCGCGGCTTTGGCGTCTCGGCCTGCGCCACCTGCGACGGGTTCTTTTTCCGCGACAAGGAGGTCGTCGTCGTCGGGGGCGGCAACACCGCCGTCGAGGAGGCGATCTATCTGACGAACCACGCCTCGCTCGTGACCCTGGTGCATCGCCGCGACGCGCTGCGGGCCGAGAAGATCCTGCAGGACCGCCTGTTCCGGAATCCCAAGATCCGCGTCGTGTGGGACAATGTCGTCGAGGATATTCTGGGGGTGCGGGAGCCGCCGGAGGTGAAGGGGGTGCGGCTGCGCAACGTCAAGACAGGGGCGCTCAGCGAACTCCCTTGCGACGGCGTCTTCATCGCGATCGGCCATACGCCAGTTACCGGCCTGGTGGCGGGGCAGCTGACACTCGATCCCGACGGCTACATCGTGACGCGGCCCGATTCGACAGAGACGGAGATCCCGGGCGTCTATGCCGCCGGCGACGTTCGCGACAAAGTCTACCGGCAAGCGGTGACGGCCGCGGGGATGGGTTGCATGGCCGCGCTGGAGGCGGAGAAGTTCCTGGCGGGGCTCGAAGATGCGGCGTCGATGCGGGCAGCCGAATAGGCACCGGCGGCGGGGGCCACGGAGACGCTAGATGGCGATGGACTGGGACAAGCTGCGCGTGTTCCACGCGGTCGCCGAGGCGGGCAGCTTCACCCACGCCGGCGAGACCCTCAACCTCAGCCAATCCGCCGTCAGCCGCCAGATCAGCGCGCTCGAGGAAAGCCTCAGCGTGCCGCTGTTCCACCGCCACGCCCGCGGCCTGATTCTGACCGAGCAAGGCGAACTCCTGTTCCGCACCGCTCGCGAGGTCTTCGCCAAATTGTCCATGGCGGAAGGCCTCATTTCCGAATCGAAGGACCGCCCTAAGGGACCGCTCAAGATCACGACGACGGTCGCATTCGGCTCGATCTGGCTGACGCCGCGAATCCGCGAGTTCACCGACCTCTATCCCGAGATCCAGGTCGGGCTCATCGTCGATGATTCGGAACTCGACCTGTCGATGCGCGAGGCCGACGTCGCGATTCGCATGTCGCCGCCGCGCCAGCCCGACCTGATCCAGCGCCACCTCGTCAGCGTTCAGGTCCACATTTACGCGGCCCCGGAATACATCAAGAAATTCGGCACGCCGCAGCGCGCAGAGGACCTCGACGGCCACCGCATCGTCGTCTACGGTGAAGACAGCCGGCCTCCGACGGCGGGAGTCAACTGGCTGCTCGACGCCGGCACCAAGCCGGGGCAGGAGCGCAAGCCGATCCTCAGCGTCAACAACACCTACGGCATGTTCCGGGCGGTCGCGAGCGGCCTCGGGATCGCGGCGCTCCCGGACTTCGTGGCGCGCGAGCACGGCGAACTGGTGCGGGTGCTGCCCGACCTCAACGGGCCGCCGACCGAGGCCTATTTCGTCTACCCGGAAGAGCTGCGAACCTCCAAGCGAATCAGCGTTTTCCGCGATTTCCTGCTGCGCAAGGTGGCGGAGAGCCGACTCAGCTAAAATCGCGCCACTTGGCAGATTGTCGCACCGATTCCGATAGTCAGTCCAAAGCATTGCGCTTTTTGCAGACGAGGGCGGCGGAATTCCGTATGGTAATTCCACTGCGCCGACGGCATTTTCCTTTCCAGGCGACGTTGCGTTGCCCAGAGTTCATGGGGTGGACAAACCCATAAAGAGTTTCCGGGACTTGTGCCCGGGAAGAGGGTCTACGGACCCTTACGTCTCCCAGACGTGAAGCCTCCCTGTTCAAACTTGGCCGGAACCTCGTGTTCCGGCCACTTCTTTTTCGCCCGTTCGCGCGAATGCCGCGATAAGGCATTTCTTTGTTTATGTTCGTCATGGGACCAGCGCCTGGCGCAGCTGGCGGGCGGCGACGACGAGCAGCGCGAGATCGGGGGTTGTGGCGGCGCGCAATTCGGCGGCAAGGGTTTCGGCCGGCGCGAGCGCGGCGGCGCGGCTGCGGGCCCAGGCTGCCACCGGGTCGGCTTCGGTCTCCCCCTCGGCCAGCACCCGTGCCGCGAGGTCGGCTTGCAACGCGAAGACATCGTCGACCGTTGCCTCGACCGCCAGCTTCTGCCAGCTCGTCTCGGCCGGCAGCCGCCGCGCCGCGGCGCGCATGTCATCGAGGCCGAAGCGGGCGCCGACCGCGAAATAAAGCTGCGCCGCCCGGTCCAGCGGCCGCGCCGAGCGCTCCGCCAGGTCGGCGATCTCAAGGGCCGTGGCAAGGAAGATCGCGCCGCCAACCCGCTGCGCCAGCGTCTCGGGGACGCCGGCCGCGACGAAGCCGGCGGTGCGTTCGGCGACGACCGCGGTTTCGGTGGGCGGCAGCAGCGCGGCGAGATCGCCGGCAATCTGCGCGACCATCGGGCGGAAGCGCCCGATCTCGGCGGCGATGTCGATTCGGTTGGCGCGCAGCAGCCAGGCGGCGGTGTGCTCGACGAGCGCGGCCGCTTCCAGCAGCATTTCGGTCTGCACCCGCGCCGCGACCCGGTTGTCGAGTGCCTCGATGTCCGCCCATAGCGACGGCAGGTCGAACACGGCGCGAACGATGCGCCAGGCGCGCGCGATCTCGTCGGGAGTGCGTCCGGTGCGCGCCCGCATGTCGGAGATGAAGGTGAGGCCGGCGCGATTGATCAGATCGTTGGTGACAGTGGTCGCCACGATCTCCCGCCGCAGCGGGTGGGCCATGATCTGCACGGCGAAGCGCTCGTGCAGCGCCCGCGGGAAATAGGCGCGCAGATCTTCGGAGAATTCCGGACCGTCGGGCAGGCCGGAGGCAAGAAGATCGGCGTCGAGCGACAGTTTCGCATGCGCCAGCAGCACCGCCAGTTCCGGGCGCGTCAGGCCGCGCTGCATGGCGCTGCGCGCCGCCAGTCCCTTGTCGTCGGGCAGGAAGTCGAGGGCGCGGTCGAGCCGCCCGGCGCGTTCGAGGTCGCGGATGAGGCGCGCCTGACGGTCGAGCGCCGCCACACCGCGCGCCTCCGCCACCGACAGGGCCTCGCCTTGCAAATAGTTGTCGCGCAGCACCAGCGCGGCGACATCGTCGGTCATCTGCGCCAGCAGCGGCTCGCGCTCCTGCCGGCCGAGAACGCCGCCGGCGATCGCGCCGCCGAGCAGGATCTTGATGTTGACCTCGTGATCGGAGGTCGAAACCCCCGCGGAATTGTCGATCGCGTCGGTGTCGATGCGCCCGCCGGCGAGCGCGTAGGCGACGCGGCCGCGCTGCGTGACAGCGAGGTTGGCGCCCTCGCCGACCACCTTGGCGCGCACCGCTTCGGCATCGACCCGCAACGCGTCGTTGGCGCGGTCGCCGACCTCGGCGTGGCTCTCGTCGCGCGCCTTGACGAAGGTGCCGATGCCGCCGAACCAAAGCAGGTCGATTTCGGCCGTCAGAAATTTGCGGATCAGTTCGGCGGGGGTCAGATGCTCTTCGGTGATCGCGAAGACGCGGCGCATCTCGGGCGAGATCGGGATCGCCTTCAGGCTGCGTTCCCAGACGCCGCCGTCAGCCGAGATCAGGCCGCGGTCGTAGTCGGCCCAGCTCGACCGCGGCAAATGGAACAACCGCCGCCGCTCGGCAAAGCTGGCGGCGGGATCGGGGTCGGGATCGACGAAGACGTGGCGGTGGTCGAAGGCGGCGAGCAGGCGGGTCTGCGGCGAGCGCAGCATGCCGTTGCCGAACACGTCGCCCGACATGTCGCCGACTCCGACGACCGAAAACGGCGTCGCGTCGATGTCGCGGCCGAGTTCGCGAAAGTGGCGCTTGACCAGCTCCCAGGCCCCCCGCGAGGTGATCCCCATCTCCTTGTGGTCGTAGCCCTTCGACCCGCCAGAGGCGAAGGCGTCGCCGAGCCAGAAGCCGTATTCCTCAGCGATGTCGTTGGCGATGTCGGAGAACGTCGCCGTTCCCTTGTCGGCGGCGACGACGAGGTAGGGGTCGTCACCGTCATGGCGCACGACCCGCGGCGGCGGCTGGATGCGGCGGCCGTCCGGACCGTTCGGCACGATGTTGTCGGTCAGGTCCAGCAACCCGCGCATCAGGGTCTTGTAGCATTCGATGCCTTCGGCCATGAGGCCGTCGCGCGCCGCCGGCGGACGCTTCACGACAAAGCCGCCCTTCGAGCCGACCGGCACGATGACCGCGTTCTTGACCGTCTGGGTCTTCATCAGCCCGAGGATTTCGGTGCGGAAATCCTCCTTGCGGTCGGACCAGCGGATGCCGCCGCGCGCCACCTTGCCGTCGCGCAAGTGCACCCCCTCGACGCGCGGGCTGTAGACGAAAATCTCGAACAGCGGCCGCGGCTTCGGCAGCAATTCGATCTCGCTGCTCGCGAGCTTGACGCAGAGATACGGCTTCTCCTCGCCCGACGGCAGCGTCTGGAAATAGTTCGTCCGCAGCGTCTTGCGCACGAGTGCCAGGTAGCTGCGCAGGATGCGGTCTTCGTCGAGGCTCTCGACTTCGTCGAGGGCGCGCTCGATGGCTTCGGCTTCGACCGCCTCGTTGCGGCCGCGGCTGTCCTCGCGCGCGGGGTCGAAGCGCTGCTCGAACAGGTCGACGAGGCGGCGAGCGATGCCGGGATGCCGGGCCAAGGTGTCTTCCATGTAGGCCTGGCTGAACGTGCTGCCGGCCTGCCGCAACAGCTTGCAATAGAGCCGCAGCACCACCGTCTGCCGCGCCGACAGCCCGGCCGCGAGCACGAGCAGGTTGAAGCCGTCGCTTTCGAGCCGCCCGGTCCACACCGCGACGAGCGCCTGCTCGAAGAGACGGCGCGACTCCTCGCTCAGCGGCCCGGCAAAGCTGCCGGGGGCGAGGGTCAGCTCGTGCACCCAGGCGACGCCGCCGTCGCTCGCCTCGAAGCGGAACGGCTCCTCGGCGATGACCCGCAATCCGAGATCTTCGAGCATCGGCAGCGCGTCGGATAATGCCACCGGCTCGGACCGGCGGTAGAGCCGCAGGCCCGGCGTCTCGCTCTCCTCGCGCGGATGCAGCGACACTTCGAGCGGCGATCCGTCCGCCACCGCTTCGAGGCGCGGCAGGTCGGCCACCGCCTGCGCCGGCGACGTCCGCGCCTGGTAGCCGACCGGAAAGTCGCGCCAGCGCCGCAGCCGCGCGCGACCCTCGGCCTCGCCGAAGGCGGCCGCCGCCGATTCCTCCAGCCGGTCCGACCAGCGCCGGCCCGCCTCCACCAGGCGGCGCTCCAGCACTGCCGGATCGACCGGCGGAACCGCGCCGCGGGTGGTGCGGACGATAAACTGGATGCGCGCCAGCGGGTCGTCGCCGAGATGGATGTTGAAGCTCGACACCTCGCCGGCGAACGCCTCCTCCAGGATCGACCCGAAGGTCTGGCGCAGGGCGCGGTCGTAGCGGTCGCGCGGCACGTAGATCAGGCAGGAGACGAAGCGCTCGAGCGGGTCGCGGCGCAGGAACAGCGCGATGCGCTGGCGTTCCTGCAGGTTGAGGATGCCGATCGCGATGTCGAACAGCTCGTTCTCGTCGAGGTGGAACAGCTCGTCGCGGGGATAGGTGTCGAGAATGTGCAGCAGGGCCTTGCCGTCGTGGCTGGTCGGCGACAGGCCGGCGCGGGCGAGGATGCGCTGCACCTTCCGGCGCAGCAGCGGGATCGTGCGCGGGCTGCTGTTGTAGGCGACCGAGGTGAACAGGCCGACAAACAGGCTGATCCCGACGACCTCGCCGGCCGCATCGAAGCGGCGTACGCCGATCGCGTCCATGTGCGTCGTCCGGTGCACGGTGGCGCGCAGGTTGGTCTTGGTGATGATCAAGAGTTCCCGCCGCCGCAGGAACTCCTGCACATCGGACGGCAGGAAGGCGAAATCGCGCAGCCCGCCGAATACCGGATAGTTCTCGTCGCGCAGGATACCGAGCGCCGGCGGTGGCGCCTCGGCCCCGTCAGAGAACGGATAGTCGCGAAACCCGAGCAGCGTGAAATTGTTGCCGTCGAGCCAGCGCAGAAATTCCTGCACTTCGGCGACATCCTCGGCCGGCAACGGCGGCGGTCGGTGCGACAGGTCGAGGACGACCGACAGCAGCGCCGCCCGCATCGGCTGCCAATCGGTTACGGCGGCGCGGACATCGGAAAGCACCCTGCGGAGGGCGGCCGCGAGCTCGTCGCGGCAGTCGGAAGCGTGCTCCGGCGTGATCTCGATCTGCATCCAGGACTCGCGCAGCGCGAGGGTGCCGGTAGGGGGGTCGAACTCGACGAGCCGCCCTTCGAGGTCGCGGGCGACGGTCACGATCGGATGGATCACGAGGTGGACGGATCGGTCGGCGCCGTTGATCGCCGCGGTGACGGAATCGACGAGAAACGGCATGTCGTCGTTGACGATCTCGATGATCGTGCGCGGCGAGGACCAGCCGTCGCCGCCGGGGGCGGATTCCGGGCGCGGGTTGTAGACCCGGACCTTGGCCTCGCCCGGACGGCGGGCGGCGGCAAAGCGCCACAGCGCCACCGCCGCGCCGGCGAGGTCCGCGGGACTGCGCGCCGCGACGTCGGCGGGCGGAACGTGCGCATAGAGTTCCGCAACGAAGCGCCGGATGCCGCTCTTCTCGGTGTCGCCCGCGGCCGTCGCCGCCAGGGAAACGGCGCGCGCTACGAGCGTCTCCCGCTCTGCCTCGACGATGCTGTCCACGTCCCCTCCCTCTGCGAGCGCTGCCGGCTGCAGCAAGCAACGCCACGCCCGGCCTAGCGTGCCGCCTGAAGCTTGTCGCTGTTGCCAACGCGGACAAGCCCCTTTCGGACGCCGGCCGAGACGAAATGACTCTGGAAACTTGATCGTCGTTTGGCGATGATTCGGTTGCTTCGCGCGCCGCCGCAAGGATCGGCCGGGAGGCGATGCGTACAGGCTGGCGCGCGCGAAAATTGTGAACCGCATCCCGTCCTTCTTCCGCCGCAGCGTTCCCTACCTGCTGCCGTTTGCGGTGCTGTTTGTCGCGGCGGTCGCGCGCCTGTCGTTCCCGGGGCCGCTCGACCAGCTGTCGCTGATCTGTTTCGACCTCTACCAGCGGGCGCTGCCGCGCGTGCAATTGCCGCCGGAAGACCGCACCCCCGTCGTCATCGTCGATATCGACGACGCCAGCCTGAAGCGGGTTGGGCAATGGCCGTGGTCGCGCGCCCTGATCGCGAAACTGGTCGACAGGCTGCGCGAGGCCGGCGCCGCCGTCATCGGCTTCGACATCGTGTTCTCTGAGCCGGACCGCACCTCGCCGCAACTCCTGTTGCCGCTGCTGACGCAGGGTGGCAGCGACGAGACCGAGGCAAAGCGGCTGCTCGCGAAGATGGCCGATCCCGACGAAGAACTGGCCGAGGCGATCTCCAAACTGCCAATCGTCGCCGGCTTTTTCCTGGTCCCGCGCGGCGGCACGAACTCCGTCATGAACAAGGCCGGGTTTGCGTTCGCCGGCGCGCGGGGAGCCGACCCGCTGCGCCTCGTCGAGAGCTACCCGCAGGCGGTGGCCGACCTGCCGGCGATCCAGAAGGCGGCGGCGGGCCAGGGTTTTCTCAACCAGTTTCTCGACTGGGACCATGTTGTGCGGCGGGTGCCGTTGCTGCTGCGCCTCGGCAGCCAGGCGGAGCCGTCGCTGGTCGGGGAGTTGCTGCGGGTGGCGCAAGGGGCGCACGGCTATGTCGGCCGCGCCGCCGGGGCGAATACCGAAAAAAGCTTCGGCGAAAATACGGGTCTCGTCGATGTCAAGATCGGCGACCTGCAGGTGCCGACCGACGGCGGCGGGCGCATCTGGGTCTATTACGCGCCGCCGGACAAATCCCGGTTCATCTCCGCCGCCGACATCCTCTCCGGCTATTTCGACCCGGCGCGCATCGCCAACAGCATCGTGCTGATCGGCTCGTCGGCGACCGGCCTCAACGATTTGCAGGCGACGCCGATCGCGCGCGATATGCCGGGCGTCGAGATCCACGCGCAGCTGATCGACCAGATTTTGCAGGGCACGTACCTGTCGCGGCCGGATTGGGCCGTCGGCGCGGAGACGATTTTCGCCGTGCTGGCCGGCATAACGCTGATCCTCGTGCTGCCGCGCATTGGCGCGCTGGCGAGCGCCGTTCTCGGGGCGGGCGCCACCGTCGCTGCCGTCGCCGCGTCATGGCTCGCCTTCAAGGATGCGCGGCTGCTGATCGACCCCGTCTACCCGACGGTCGTGCTGGCCACAGTTTACACGCTGTCCTCTCTGCTCGGGTATCTGCGCACCGAGATCAGCCAGCGCGCGATCCGCAACGCCTTCTCGCGCTACATGTCGCCGCACTACGTCGAGGAACTCGCCAAGCACCCGGAGAAGCTGAAGCTCGGCGGCGAGGCTAAGACGATGACGATCATGTTCTGCGATGTCCGCGGCTTCACCAGCATGGCCGAGGGCATGGATGCGCATACCTTGACGCAGTACATGAACGGCTTCCTCGCGCCGATGACGGAGATCGTGCAATCGCATCGCGGCACGATCGACAAGTACATCGGCGACTGCATCATGGCGTTCTGGAACGCGCCGCTCGACGACCACGAGCATGCCAAGAACGCGGTGCGCGCCGCCCAGGACATGCGCCGCCGCCTGGTCGAACTGAACCAGCAGTGGCAGCGCGAGGCCGAGGCCAACGGCACGACCTACCGGCCGCTGCGGGTCGGCATCGGCATCAACACCGGCGAGTGCGTCGTCGGCAATTTTGGCTCGACGCAGCGTTTCGACTATTCGCTGCTCGGAGATCCGGTGAACCTTGCCTCCCGGCTCGAAGGCCTCGGCAAGCTCTATGGCATCGACCTCATCATCGGCGAGGAGACGGCGGAGCGCCTGGACGAGCCCGAGCTGATCGAAGTCGATCTCGTGGCCGTGAAGGGCAAGGCGCGGGCCGTCCGCATTTTCACCCTGCCGCCGCATCAGATCGAGGCGCAGCGCTTCTTCGAACAGCACGCCGCGCTGCTCGCGGCCTACCGCCAGCGCGACTGGGAACGGGCGTTGCGCCTGCTCGACGATGACGGGCTCTTGGTCGAGCCGGACATGAAGCCGGTCTACGACCTCTATCGCCGGCGCATCGCCCATTTCCAGGTGGAGTCGCCGCCGAGCGACTGGGACGGGGTGTATACGGCGGAGGAAAAATAGCCGGCGCGGCCCCGGGAGAGTTACTCCCGAAGTTCCGAAACTGCCTTTTGATGCGGCAATTTGCCGCTAATCCTGCCGACTTTGTGGGCATTGGTTATTGCAAGGGGTTCCTTCAGAATCTCTGGGCAAGAATGCCGCCTCTGTATCGAGCGGCGTCGCCCGGGAGGAAGGGCATGGAGGTCAAGGAATTCAAGGTTTGCCGATACGGCCGGGAAGCCCGCTGGGTCGTCCGGCTCGGCAAATCGGTCTATGGGTCCTACCTCGACAAGGAACAGGCCCTCCTCGACGCCCTCGACGCCGCCCGCGACGCAGTGCTGAGCGGCGGGGCGGCGCAAGTCTGGGTGCGTGACCACTCGACCGCGGCGCGCGTATTCTGACCACAGCATCGTAGATTCGGCTCTCAAGCGGAGTCCGATCAGGCTCCCTCGCCCAAGATCTTTGTTGTCGTCATGCCGGGTTTGGCCCGGCGATCTCGCGGGCGCCGCAGATGCCCAGGTCAGGCCCGGCCATGACGACGGAGAGAAGTCAGATCAATCGGCCTCGACGCGATCGAGGTCGAGCCGGGCGTCGCGGTCGGCGCGGAAGCCGCCGGACTGGCGGCGCCAGAGGCCGGCATAGGGGCCGCCCGCGGTCAGCAGCTGGGCGTGCGTGCCTTCCTCGACGATGCGGCCGTTATCGAGCACGACGAGCCGGTCCATGCTGCAGATCGTCGAGAGGCGGTGCGCGATCGCGATCACCGTGCGCCCCTCCATCAGCCCGGCAAGCTGCTCCTGGATCGCCGCCTCGACCTCGGAGTCGAGCGCCGAGGTCGCTTCGTCGAGCACCAGGATCGGGGCGTCCTTCAGGATCACGCGGGCGAGCGCGATGCGCTGGCGCTGCCCGCCCGAGAGTTTGACGCCGCGCTCGCCGACATGGGCGTCGAAGCCGGTGCGGCCGTGCCAGTCCTCCAGCCCCTCGATGAATTCGAGCGCGTGGGCGCGCCGCGCCGCATCGACGATCTCGTCCTCGCCCGCCTCGGGCCGGCCGTAGCGGATGTTGTCGCGGATCGAGCGGTGCAATAGCGAGGTGTCCTGCGTCACCATGCCGATCTGCGCCCGCAGGCTCTCCTGCGTCAGCCCGGCGATGTCGCGGCCATCGACGAGGATCCGGCCCTGCTCCGGCCGGTAGAAGCCGAGCAGCAGGTGCACGAGGGTGGACTTCCCGGCGCCGGAGCGGCCGACCAGGCCGACCCGTTCGCCCGGGGCGATGTCGAGGTCGAGGCCGCGCAACACGCCGCCGCGTCGTCGGCTGCGGCCATAGTCGAAATGCACGTCCTCGAAACCCACGGCGCCGATCGCCCGCGGCAGGTCCACCGCATCCGGCCGGTCGGGCATCTGCCGCTCGACCGCGATCGAGCGCATGCCGTCCTGCACCTGGCCGATATCGTCGAAGATGTTGGCGACCTGCTGTGCGACCCAGCCGGCGATATTGCCGATCTGCCACGCCATCGGGATCGCCATCGCCACCGTCCCCACGGGGACGCGGCCGTTCGCCCACAGCACGATCGCGAGCGTCCCGGTGCCGACCAGCAAGGAGGCGTTCATCAGCACCAGCGCGATGCCCCAGGCCGAGGTCATGCGCAGCTGGCGGCGGTAGGCCCGGCCGTGCTCGTCCACGGCCTCACGCACGAAGGCGTCCTCGTCACGGGCGCGGGCGAACAGCTTTACGGTGAGGATGTTGGTGTAACTGTCGACGACGCGGCCAGTGACCTCGGAGCGCATCTCCGACATGCGGCGCGAGCGCTCCCGCATCGTCGGAAGGAACGTGCGCAGCACGAGCGCGTAGGTCGCGAACCACAGCACGATCGGCAGCGACAGCCAGCGGTCGGCGGCGGCGAGGAGGGCGGCGGCGCTGGTGCCGTAGACGAGGATGTACCAGACGGCGTTGATGCTGGAGACGACGCTCTCGCGCAGCGCCGGCCCAGTCTGCATGACGCGCGAAGCGATGCGGCCGGCAAAGTCGTTCTGAAAGAAGATCCAGCCCTGCCGCACGACGTGCCAGTGGCTCTGCCAGCGCACGAGGTTGGTCATGCCCGGGATCAGCGCCTGGTTGGTCACGAGCGCCTGCATGAAATGCGCCGCCGGCCGCACGAGAAGAAGCAGCAACGCCATGCCGAGGAGCTGCAGCCCGGCCTCGCGCCAGATCGTCTCCGGCTGCCGTGACGTGACGAGGGTCACGACGCGGCCCATGCACACCGGTATCGCCGCATCGAGCAGCGCGACGACGAAGCCGGTCACGAACAGCGCCACCAGGAGGCCCGGCATCTGCCGCACGAAGTGCCAGTAGAAGCGGCTCAGCGCATAGGGGGTGCCGAGCACCGGCGGGGCCGCATCCGGCGACCGCTGGGTGGGGTCGAGCAGGCTTTCGAAGAAGCGGAACATGGCACAGCTATATGCGAGGCCGGCCCCGCGCGTCATCCCCCGCCGGCCCGCCGGCGCAGAGCGCGCTCGACCCGCTTTGTCGGAACCCTCTCGCGAGCGCGTTAAAGGCGGGGCCGAATGTCGAAATGAACGCGTCGCGCAAGCGCGGGATGCGAAGAATGCAGGACTCGACAGTGCAACCCTTCGGCACCCGGAGGAACGCCGGCCTGCGCATTTGCTGCGCGACGACGGCTGTCTTCATCGCGGTCGCTGCCGGGCCGGCGCGGGCCTCGTTTTTCTGCTGCGAGTCTTGGGAGCAACGCCGAGCGAGTTTGGCCCGACTAGGGGCATCGTGCCGCCGGGAAACCCTCCCTGGCGGCGCCAGATTCCCTTGCCGCTGCGCGAACGATTATTCGCGCGCGGGGAATAAAGTGACGGGTTGTCGCAATTTCCCCTCCCGGTTCCTTTAATTCTTCCTAACGCCCACCATATTGCCGGCCAAGGCCACCGCGCGGGTTGGAAGTCGATAGCGCTTTCTCGCCTTGGTGGAGATGGAGTAAGCTGCCGGAACGCGCGCGGCGCGGCCGGGCGACGCAACTATGGGTGAAGAGAATGGCAAAGCCGAAGAGAGGACGCTCAACGGCGGCGATCGACGACCATGTCGGCGCCCGCATTCGCGAGCGGCGCATCATGCTGGGGCTGACCCAGCAGCAGCTCGCCGAGATGATCGGCGTGACCTATCAACAGGCGCATAAATACGAGCGCGGCATCAACCGCGTCTCGGCCGGTCGGCTGTTCGAGATCGCGCGGGTGCTGAACGCGCCGATAACCTATTTCTACGAAGGCATCGGCGAGGAAGGGCCAAAGCCGATCACGCCGCATCAGCGCATGCTGCTGGAGATCGCGCGCAACTTTGCGGAGATCCAGAACGAGAAGCACCAGGAGGCGGTCAGCCAGCTGGCGCGCGCCCTCGCCAGCCGCTGATCTGTTTCCGTCGCCGATTTCTCGGAGAACGTCGTCATCCCGCGGGCTTGAGCCGCGGATCTCGGGAGCGTCGCGAGATGGCCGGGCGGTGCCCGGCCATGACGCGTCTTCCGGCAGCGCTTTACGTGCGATAGCTCGGGTCGAGCCGGTCGCACAGGCGCAGCAGCGCCGGCCATTCGCGCTGCCCGCCAAGCCGCGGCGTGTTTCCTGCGTTTGAGAACATCGCCGCCTGCCGCTCGCAGGTTTCGGCCGGCGGCACGACGATCTTGCTGCCGCCTGCCGCGGCCGCCTGGATCTTCAGTTGCGCTTCGGCCGAGCGTTCGAAGTGATAGGTCATCGAGAACGCTTCGGCGACGTTGCGACCCGTCGCCAAGAGGCCGTGGTTGCGCAGCACCAGCACCGGATGCTGGCCGATGCTCTGCTGCAGCCGCTCGCGCTCGTCCATGTCGAGTGAGACGCCTTCGTAATCGTGGTAGCCGAGCCGGTTGTAGAACCGCATCGCCCATTGGCTGAGCGGCAACAGCCCCTCTTCGAGCGCGCCGACGGCGATGTCGGCCTCGGTATGGGTGTGGATCACGCACTCCACGTCGGGCCGGGCGTGGTAGATCGCGCCGTGGATGACGATGCCGGCGTAGATCGGCTCGTATTGCGAGGGTTCGATCAGATTGCCTTCGAGATCGACCTTCAGCAGGTTCGACGCCGTGATCTCGTCGAACATCAGCCCCATCGGGTTGATCAGGATCTGGTTGGTAGTCCCCGGCACCCGCGCCGAATTGTGGGTCAGGATCAGGTCGTCCCAGCCGAAATGCGCGATCAACCGATAGCAGGCCGCCAGATCGACCCGCACCGCCCATTCTTCCGGGCTGATGTGACGTGGCCGCGCACTCGCGGCTTCAAGCGTGTCCATGAAAGGGCGCCTTCTGCTGTAGGATGGGTTGAGCATAGCGAAACCATCGCCTCGGTCGCATGCAATATTCGATGGGTTTCGCTGCGCTCAACCCATCCTACGGATCTACGCCTCTTCAGGCCGGCGTGAACATCGGCACCGGCGGGCCGCCGTCGCTCGGCTTGAACACGAGCTTGACCTTCTGGCCGATGCGGATCGCATCGAGGTCGCAATCGACGATGTTGGTCATCATCGTCGGCCCCTCGTCGAGCGTCACGTAGGCGATCGCGTACGGCACCGGCGTGCGGCGCATGACGCTGTAGGTATAGATCGTGCCGCGGCCGGAGGCCTGCTGCCATTCGGTCTTGTCGCTGAAGCAGAACGGGCACAGCGCGCGCGGATAGAAATGCGGCTCGCCGCAGGCCGTGCATTTCTTGATCAGCAATTTGCCCTGCGCCGCCGCGTCCCAGAACGGCTGGGTTTCGAGGTTGGGCTGCGGCGCCGCGATTTTGCGCTCGGCCATGGCGGTCACTCCCGTTCCATGATGACGGTGGCGCCGGCGTGGCGGGTGCCGAGCGAGCCGCCCGTCCCGTGCGCCAGCGCGATGTCGCAATTCTTCACCTGCACCGCCGGGTGGGCCTCGCCGCGCAGCTGGCGCACCGCCTCGACTACCTTGGTGAGGCCGCCGCGGTTGGAGGGATGGTTGTTGCACAGCCCGCCGCCGTCGGTGTTGAACGGCAGTTTGCCGGTGCCGGAGATCAGGTTGCCGTCGGCGACGAAGCGGCCCCCCTGGCCCTTCTCGCAAAAGCCGAGGTCCTCGAGCTGCATGACGACGGTGATCGTAAAGCTGTCGTAGATCGAGGCGTACTTGATGTCGGCGGGGGTGACGCCGGCCTCGGCGAAGGCGGCGGGACCCGACCACCGCCCAGCGGAATAGGTTAAATCGACCTTGCCGCCCATCTGGTGCTTGGGCGCCTCGGCCGCGCCGATGATCTTGACGAGCGGCCGCTTCAGGCTCTTCGCGATTTCCGGCCGCGCGACGATGATCGCGCCGCCGCCGTCGCTGATGACGCAGCAATCGAGCCGGTGCAGCGGCTCGGCGATCATCGGCGAGTTCACGACGTCCTCGACCGTCACGACGTCGGGCAGCATCGCGTGCGGGTTGTGCTGCGCGTGGTGCGAGGCGGCGATCTTGACCCAGGCGAGCTGCTCGCTGGTCGTGCCGTATTCGTGCATGTGCCGCATCGCGGCCATCGCGTACATGTTGGCGGTGGCCGGCGCATAAGGCGTTTCGAACTGCGATTCCGGCATCGGCACCGCCGGCGTTCGCGGCTGCGTGCCGGTCGCCATGCCCTCGGCCCGCGGCCTCCCGGCCAATGTGATCAGCGCGATGTTGCACTTCCCGAGCGCGATCGCCTCGGCAGCGTGGCCAACCTGCAAGAGATAGGAGGAGCCGCCGACGTCGGTCGAATCCATGTGCTTCAGCTTGAGGCCGAGGTAATCGACGATCGACAGGCAGCCGAGGCCGGGCGTATCGCCCGAGGCGCAGAAATAGCCGTCGATGTCGTCTTTCGACAGGCCGGCGTCCTCAAGCGCGCCCTTGGCGCATTCGGCGTGCAGCTGCGCCAGCGTCTTGTCCGACGCGAGCCGCGTCGGGTGCTCGAAAATCCCGACGATATTGGCCTTTCCCTTGATGCTCATCGCAGCCCGATCCCTCCCCGTGTCCTCGTTCGGGCGATGGGATACCCTTCGCGGATCGCGGTCAAGCTGTAGGATGGGTTGAGCGGTAGCGAAACCCATCAATTCCCGCGCCGCTGAGACGATAGGTTTCGCTCGCGCTCAACCCATCCTACGGGCTAGGGGCTACTATGCGCTACGGTCCCACGACCCGGCGGCGCAGTCGCAATGGCCGAAGCAGCGGGCGGCGAGCTGCACCAGGCTGGCGATGCGGAAGGGCTTGGTCAGGCGGGGGGCGCCGCGGTATTCGGGCGGCAGCGCCGTCTCGGCATCGTAGCCGGTCACGAACAGGTACGGGATGCCGCGGTCGTGCAATACCTCTGCGATCGGCACGCTGGAATCGCCGGCGAGGTTGACGTCGAGCACGGCGCCGTCGAGCGGCGCCTGCCGCGCCAGCGCGAGGCCGGCCTCCAGCCGCGCCACCGGACCGACCACGTCGCAGCCGCTGTCGGCGAGGCCCTCGCTGATGACGTCGGCGACCAGCAGCAGATCCTCCACCACCAGAATTTTGAGGCCGTCGAGGGCTGCTGCATCACCACCGGTCATGGTCCGGCTCCCTGCTCCGGCCGCCGCTCCCCTGCGGCCCGTGTCGCTACAACGGAAACTGGATCGTGCCGCGGAAGCCGTCCGCGTCGAAGTTCAGAACGACGCTCCCGCCCAGCTCGTAATCCACTGAACGCTTAACAAAACCCAGCCCGAATCCCTCCCGCCCAACGGCATTAACCGGCGGCCCGCCGCGCTCGGTCCATTGCAGCGACAGCCAGTCTTCGCCGCCGCGGCTGTCGACCCCCCAGGTCACATCGATGCGGCCCGACACCGTCGAAAGCGCGCCGTATTTGGCGGCGTTGGTGGCGAGTTCGTGCAGGACGAGGCCGAGCGTGCCCGCCACGTTCGGCGTCAGCAGCACCGGCGGGCCGTCGAGCCTGATATTGCTGCCGTCGGGGATGGCATACCCGTCGAGCGTGGTTTCGATCAGCAGGCGCAGGTCGGCGCCGCGCCAGTTGTCGTGCGACAGCAGATCGTGCGTACGGCTCATCGCCATCAGCCGGGCCAGCAGCCGCGAGGAGAATTCCTCGACCGAGGGCGACGCGCGCAGCATCCGGTTGACCAGCGAGCTGACCGTCGCGAGGATGTTCTTCACCCTGTGCTGCAATTCGTGCAGCAGGTTGTCCTGCGCCTCTTCCGCCTCCTTGCGCTGGGTGATGTCGACGACGGCGGCGATGGCGCCGCGTATCTCGCCCTTTTCATCGAACAGCGGCGCCGCCGACATCATCACGTGGATGAAGCTGCCGTCGGCCCGCACCAGCCGGCCCTCGAAATCGGGCACGGCTTCGCCGCTGGCGATGACCCGCTGCAACGGCTGTTCCTGGGCCGGCACGGCATGCTGGTTCACGACGAGGTGCAATGGCAGCGCGGTCTGGTGCAGCGCCTCCCCGCTCCCGTCGATCCCGAGCAGCGTGCAGCCGCAGCGATTGACCTGCGCCTGCTCCGGCTTTGCGTTCTCGACAAGCAAAATGCCCACCGGCACGAGGTCGAGCAGCGTCTCCAGGCTCTCGACCCGTTCGCGCAAATCGTGCGCCAGTTCGCCGATGCGCGCCTCGGCGGCGGTGATCTCGCTGACGTTGGCGAAGGTGATGACGACCCCGGCGATGACATGCTCGATCGTCCGGTACGGCATGATGCGCATGATGTAGCGCGCGCCGGTCTCACCGCTCTCGACCTGGCGTTCGACCGTCGCAAGCGTGCGCAGCACCCGCTCGGCGTCCGCCTCGACCGTGTCGTCCGAGAAGCGCGGGCGAACATGCGCGATCGGCCGGCCGGCATCGCTCTCGACCAGGTGGAACAGCTCCTTCGCGGCCGGCGTGAAACTGGTGATCGCCAGGTCGCGGTCGAGGAAGAGCGTGGCGATCTGCGTGCTCTCCAACAGGTTGGCGATGTCGCTGTTGGCGCGGCTCAGCTCGTCTACGCGCGCCTTGAGCTCGGCGTTGACAGTCTGCAACTCTTCATTGATCGACTGCAATTCCTCCTTCGAGGTCTCCAGCTCCTCGTTGGTCGATTGCAATTCCTCGTTCATCGAGGAAAGCTCTTCGTTGCGCGACTTCAGCTCCTCGTTGGAAGATTCCAGCTCCTCCGTCGTCGTCTGGAGCCGCTCCTTGGTGATGCGCAGCTCCATTTCGAGCTGGTCGATGCCGGCGGTATGCGCTTCCTCGCGCCGGCCTGCGGAAGCCGCATCCGTCTCGCGCTCGACGACGCCGAGGTCCTGGAAGATCACCATCAGCGGGCCGTCATGCCCGCCGGCGGGACGCAGCGGCTGCACGAACAAGTCGACGGTGAGGCGCCCGCCATTGGTGCCGACCGACACGTTGCGCTGCACCACCGCTTCGCCCCGCGTGGCGGCTCGATGAATGGCCGCCCGCAGGTCGAGGCGCAGCCCGGGGCGCGCCAGCACGAAGATGTTCGTGTCGGGCGCGCCGGTCGGCAGTTCGAGATATTTTCCGGTCCGCGCCGAGGTATAGAGCACATCGCCGTCGGGATTGATGATCACGTAGGCGGGCGAATAGCGGTCGAGCAGCTGGCGTTCGGCGAGGGCCGAAAGGGTGAGTTCCGTTGATGGCGGACGCGCCGCCGGCGACGGCGCGCGGTGCCCGACATTCGACGTGACCAGCGGAAACTCCGGAACCTTCCGTTCGGCGGGAGGCAGGCGCCGGTAGATGTGGTGCGACCTGTCGGCGGGCGCGAACAGCCGTGGATGGCGCGTCACGTTCTCCGAGCTGCCGAGGAACAGATAGCCGCCTTCCCGCAGCGCGTAGTGGAACAGCGGCACGATCCGGCTCTGCAATTCCGGATTCAGATAGATCATCAGGTTGCGGCACGACACGAGGTCGAGCTTCGAGAACGGCGCGTCGCGCAACAGGTCGTGCTGCGCGAAGAGGCAGGCGCCGCGAATGTCGCTGCTGATGCGGTAGGTGCCGTCCTCGCGCTGAAAGAAATGCGCGAGCCGCTGCGCCGACACGTCGCGCGCGATGCTGGCGGGATAACGCCCGGTGCGGGCGAAATCGAGCGCCTGCTCGTTAATGTCGCTGGCGAAGACCTGCAATGCCGGCGGCGAGTGCGACCGCGCCTGGTATTCGCGCAGCAGGATGGCGAGCGAATAGGCCTCTTCCCCGGTCGAGCAGCCTGGCACCCATACCCGCACCGTATCGTCCGCGCTCTTGCCCTCGAACAGCTGCGGGATCACGTCCTTTTCCAGCGCCTGGAAGCTGTCGGGATCGCGGAAGAAGCTGGTGACGCCGATCAGCAGGTCCTGGAACAGCAGCTCCACTTCGATCGGATCCCGGCGCAGCCGTTCGATGAATTCCGGCACCTCGTCGATCAGCAGCACCCGCATGCGCCGCTGCACCCGGCGGACGACCGTGGTTTCCTTGTAGCCGCTGAAATCGTGGCCGGTCCGCGTCCGCAGGATCGAGCAGATCTGCGTCAAATGATCGGTCGCTTCGCGCAGCGCGCCGTCCGGCCCCTTCTTGGCGACGACTTCGGCGCGGTGGCGGAAGTGGTTCGCGAGCGCGGCCGGGATCTGATCGATCGGCAGAACGTGGTCGACAAGGCCGGTCGCGACCGCGCTCTGCATCATGCCTTGGTACTCGGCGTGCGCCTGCGCGATCGTCAGGCCGCCCTCTTCCTTGATCGCGCGCAAACCGATCGTGCCGTCGCTGCCCGTCCCGGAGAGGATGGCGCACGCGGCGTTCTCCCCCTGATCCTTCGCCAGCGACAGCAAGAATTCGTCGATCGCGTTGTGGCTGGCGCTGGGATTGGGCGGGTCCGCCAGCCGCAGCACGTGGTTCTGGATTGTCACCAGCTTGTTGGGCGGGATGACGTAAGCGTGGCCGGGCTGCACCGCCATTCCGTCCGCGATCTGGACGACCTCGATCCGCCCGGCGCGGCCGAGGATCGAGGCAAGGAAGCTCTCCGCCTCCGGAGCGAGGTGCAGCACGATGACGTAGCCGAGGCCGCTGTCGCCGGGAACCGCCGGCAGAAAGCGCTGCAGCGCCTCGACGCCGCCGGCGGAGGCGCCGATGCCGACGACGGGGCAGCCCGCGGCGCGTTCCTCGGGCGGCGGCTCCGGCGCGGCCTGTGCGGGTTCGTTGTCCGGCATCAGACTTCGCTGTCGGCTGCTCCGTCGGTGGCGGTATCGGCCCGGCCGCGCAGCAGCGTTTGTATGACCTGGGCGTTTTCTTCGTACTCGTTCGCCCGCGTCAGAAGCGCCTGGGCGAGATCGGCATTCTGACGCAACCGTTCCTGGCGGGCCATGCGGCGCACCAACTCGGCGCGGTCCCGATGCGTCCGCAGCAGGCGCGCCAGCAGCTGGTCCGTACGTTCCTTCTCCGCCGCAAGCATCGCATCGGCGGTGTAGGCGTGGCCAATATGGCAACGGTAGCGGAGCAAATTGCCGTCGGCAACCTCCCATAACGAGCCGCCGCATTCGGGACATGAAAAGGGCGAGAGCTTTCCGACCTTGCGTTCTTCCGTCGACATTTCCTGCGCGGCGATTGCCGCCTCCAGACAGATCTCCGGGGGAATTTCGAGCTTCGGCCCGGCCGCGGCCATGACATAGCGGGCGATCGCCTCCCCCATCGCCCCGATCGGCACGCATTCGTCCACCTCGACATGGTGGAGGGCGCTCAGCGGCATCGACGGCACCGCGGCGTCGGCCGGGTGCTGCACGAGGGCAATGCCGCCGCAGCGCTTGATCGCGCGCAGACCGGCGGTGCCGTCGTTCAGCGCGCCCGAGAGCACCACCCCGACGACGCGCGGCCCGTGGCTGCACGCGGCCGAGCGGAACAGCGGGTCGATCGCCGGCCGCGACATGTTCTCGTGCGGCCCCCGCCGCAGCAGCACGTGGCCGTCATGCAGCAGCAGGTGCCGATCCGGCACCGCGACGTAGATGCGGCCCGGCTCGAACCGCTCGCCGCCTGTCGCCGGGGCCGCCGGCAGCGGACCCGCGCGGTTGAGGATCTCCGCGAGCTGCGTCTCGGCCCGGCCGATATGCAGCACGACGAACACCGCGGCGGGCAGATCGGCCGGCAGATCGCGCACCAGCCGCTGCAGCGCCTCGACGCCGCCGGCAGACGCGCCGATCGCGACGACATCATGGTGATGAGATCGGGCCGCCAATGCCTCCTCCAAAACGGGGCGACGCCGGCAGCCGTCCCGCCGGGTCAGGCGAAGCCGCAAAACGGTTCGCCCGAAGGGATTAACGCTTTGCGCGTGCGATCCGTCGTCGCGCTGCGGCGGCACGCGGCCCGTTGACGATGGAGAACCGCCGGCTATTGTCCGAGCGTTAACCTTCCACACCCCCCACGAAAGCGCGACCCATGGCTTACCGCCCCCAGGAATACGCGCAGCGATACCGGAACCGGGCCGAGGAATTGCGAGCCATCGCCGAGAACACGGAGACCGACGCCGCCCGCAGAACCTATCTGCAACTGGCCGCGGAATACGACGCCCTGGCCGCCAAAGCGGACGCCGATGCGCGCGCAGCGGCGGCCGAAGCCGGCGAGGTCGGCCTGCTCCCGAAGAACCGCCCGTCCGAGCCGCGGGGGGGGGACCTAAAGCGGAACCCCCAGGTGATAGAGCGGACTCCGATCAGGTCCGAACATCCTTACTCGTCATCGCCGGGTCAGACCCGGCGATCTCCCGAGCCCCCGCAGATGGCCGGGTCATGCCCGGCCATGACGACTTGTGCGGAGGGCGATTCCATTTGGACCGATGCCGCTCCTAACATTCCGATTCCGAAGTTCCGATGGACGGGCTCTTTCGTCGTCCCGGCGCAGGCCGGGACCCACGCTTCAGCCGCTCGATCGTCGGAAAGGTGGATGCCGGCCGGAGTTCATTCTCGGACCGGCCTTCGGCCGGCCTCCGCCGGCATGACGATCACAGCGGTGGGCTGTATCTGATGAACTTCAGGGTCAGGACGCCAGGACCGCCGCGGTATCCTGCTGCTCGGCGGCGGCCTTGCCTGCCGAGCCCGGAGCGCCGATGACCGAGACCATCCCCGATATCGCCGCCGCCATCGTCCGCGACGGGTTCGCCTTCGTGCGGGCGCCGGCGATGCGCGCGGTGTTCGAGTCCGAGGGTCTGCGCGACTGGGAGGGTTTCGCGCGGAGCTGGGACGATCTCGGCGTCGATACCTTCATGGCCGACGGCGGGCGCTATCGCCGCCGCCGCTTCGCCGCCTTCCGCGCCACCCCCGAAGCCGTCCTGCGCAAGCCGCACCAGCCGCACTACCAGAGCCGCGACTACAACCCCCTTAACGGCGGCATCGAGCGCTGGTTCGAACCGGTGACGGCGGCGATCGGCGAGCACCCGGCGCTCGCCGCCATCCTGCGCGGCTGCCGCGCGCTGTTCGATCGGGTGACACCGGCGCCATTGCGGCCGCCCTCCTGGCATGTCGAGATTCACCAGTTCCGCATCGAGGCGCGCCCCGGCCAGGACGGCCGCCCGACGCCGGAGGGAATGCACCGCGACGGCGTCGATTGGGTGCTGGTGCTGCTCGTCGACCGCGACAACATCGCGAGCGGTGAAACCAGCATTCACGATCTGGCGAAACGCCCGCTCGGCAGCTTCACCTTGACCGCGCCGCTCGACGCCGCCTTCACCGACGACAACCGCGTCTATCACGGGGTGACGCCGGTGCAGCCGCTCGACCCGTCGCGGCCGGGTCACCGCGACGTGCTGGTCGTCACCTTCCGCCGCGAATAACGCCGGCCGCTTCAGAAAATCTTCAGCGCTCTCGCCTAGAACGGCGGCTGTCCTCGCGCAGCGAGGGCAAGTTGCGGCCGATTCTGGGTGAAAAAACATGAAGGGCGTCTTGCTCGCGGCGGTATTCGCGGCCGGCATCGGCGTGGCCCTGACGCCGGTGGTCAGCACGATCTATGCCGATGCTTATCCGCAAGACCCGATGAAGCGTGAAGCGCTCGCGCAATGCTCGCGCGCCGACCGCGAGTTCAACAGGCTTCTCGCCGACGAACGCGCCGCCTGCTATCGCCGCTTCCTGCCGGAACCGCCGCCCGCCCTGCCGGTGGCGCAGGCCGAGGAGCCGCACGTCGCGGCCAATTTCGTCGATCTGTGGCAGGCGCAGGCGCGCGGCCACCAGCCGGCCGGCGACGTGCGCACGCAGCAGCGGAACGGCGACGCCCTTCGCCTGATCCGCGCCTCCCGGCCCTGACCCGCCGCCGCGATAATCGGAGGAGGACGCGGCGGGTTTTTGGAGTAGCCTGCGCCCCGGATAGATCCGGGGAGGAACTCATGAAGGTCGTCACGCTGAAGGACATTCCCGACGTGCCGGTCGAAGGCGCCGACCGCATCGCGGGATGGACGGGGCCGGTGCAGCGTTCGCGCCAGACCGTCATCGAGCCGGGCCAGTCGGAAAACTACAATTGCAGCGTCGTCAACTTCAGCCAGGGCTGCACGACCGGCTGGCACACCCATACCTGCGACCAGATCCTGGTCGTCACCTCGGGGTCCGGCATGGTCGCCAACGAGCACGAGCAGCGCGAGATCAACGTCGGCGACGTCGTGCACATCCAGGCGGGCGAGCGCCACTGGCACGGGGCCAAGGCCGACTCGACGATGGGCCACATCACGATCACCCTCGTCGGCGGCCAGGCCAAGTGGGGCTGACCGTTCCGATCACGCCCGCGCTCTGAGACAGTAGAGGGAGCGGTAGCTCATCGCACAATTCGTCATGGCCGGGGCTTGACCCGGCCATCTCCGGGGCGCCCCCAGATCGCCGGGTCAAACCCGGCGATGACGGGAAAGAACGTTCGGAGGTGAGTGGGTTCCGCTCCAGCCGCCGCGATCGTCAGGAATGCGGCAGGCGGAAGACCTGGCCGGGATAGATCAGGTCGGGGTTGCGGATGTTGCCGCGGTTGGCGGCGTAGATCGTCGTGTAGAGCAGGCCGTCGCCATAGGTGCGGCGGGCGATCTCCCACAGATTGTTGCCGCGGCGCACGACCCATTGGCGGTTCTGCGCCAGCGCGGCCGGCTTGCGCTCGAACGGCACCGCGATCCGCTGCGCCACGGCGCCGTCGCCGCCGAGCTCGTCGGCGCGCAGCTCGTACTTGCCCTCGGGTAGCGCGAGTTTACCGCGCAGGGTCCAGTTGCCCTTGGAATCGGCGGTCGCGTCGCCGAGGAGCTTGTCGCCGAGATAGACGTGCAGCCGCGCGCCGGGGCTGGCGCGGCCGGTGACGACGAGGTCGCCGTGTGCATCGGACTGCGCAACGTCGATCGCGAGCGCCGCGGCCTGGCCGGGGACCTGCAGCGGCTTCGGCGGCTCCGCAGGATTGGCGGGCAGCGTTACCGCGACGCTCGCGGCGGGCGCCTTGCCGGCCGGCGCCGGCGGCGCCACCGACAACGCGACGACATCGGGCGATGCCGCGGTCGTGCCGTTCGGGTTGGTCGCTTCGAGCCGCAGCTCGCGCTCGCCGGGCGGCAGCGGCTCCTTCGGGATCAATACCCATTGCCCGAGCCGGTCGGCCATGACCTGGCCCAGCGCCTTGCCGGCGTCGAGCACCCTGACCGAGGCGCCCGGGGCGGCACGGCCGGCGATGACGGCATTCCCGTCGGGCGCGATCTTGACGATGTCGAAGCTCGGCGCGGCCGGGGCGGGCTTCGCCGGCGCCGCGGCAGGAGCGGAGGCCGGCGCGGGAGCCGCCGGCGCCGCCATCGGCGCCGCAGGTCTGAAGACGGGCAACGCCCCGTGAAACTGCCAGAACCCCACCGCGCCCGCGACGACGACCGTCGCCGCGGCGCCGAAACCAAGCCACAGACTCTGCTGCTGCACGGAAATCCGCCGACTACGCCCCGAACCGGCGCCGACTCTACGTCGCGGGAGCGGGGCTTGCAATCTTCGCCGGTCCGGAGGAGCGTCCGGAGATGACCGCAATCCGCCGCCTCTGCGTCTATTGCGGCTCGGCCGTCGGCGCCAACCCGCGCTATCGCGCCGCCGCGGCCGAGCTCGGCGCCGCCCTCGCCCGCGCCGGAATCGGCCTCGTCTTCGGCGGCGGCCGGGTCGGGTTGATGGGGGCCGTCGCCGACGCGGTGCTGGCGGGCGGCGGCCATGTCACGGGAATCATCCCGGCGCGGCTGCGCGACGCCGAGGTTGCGCATGCCGGGGTCAGCGAGCTCGTCGTCGTCGCCAACATGCACGAGCGCAAGCGCCTGATGGCGGAGCGGGCGGATGCGTTCGCGGTGCTGCCGGGCGGCATCGGCACGCTCGACGAGACGTTCGAAATCCTGTCGTGGCGGCAGCTCGGCCTGCACGACAAGCCGGTGTTCGTCGTCGACGTCGCCGGCTATTGGCGGCCGCTGACGGCGCTCATCGAACATCTCTCGGCGCAGCGATTCGCCGCCCCGCCGATCCCGCGCCTGCTGCGCGTCATGCCCACGATCGCGGCCTTGATGACGGCGCTGACCGAGGCCGAAGAGGCGGCGGCGCCGATCCGCCCGGAGCTCTTCTGACGCGGGCGCGGCTATCCACGGAAGCGGTGGATAAGGTTGTGGAGAAGGCGGTCCGCGCGCGGCAGAGGACCGCACAAACGTTAACGGGGCTGAAATTTGCCTGCAAAATGGGCAAATCCTCTAAGCCATTGAACTGTATCAACAATTAGGTAACAGAAGGGTAAGCATTTGTAAACGCTTGGTTTCTTAAGGCGGATCGCAGCTGTCTTGACGCGGTTGCAAGCTCGCCCATAACGGCTGTGCACAACTGCTGATGGCAGCGGGTGCGGCAGACCGCGCGGCGGCTTGCCTCGGCGCCGTGCCGCTTCTATGTTCCGGCGCTTTCGCGGCACACGCTCCCGGCCTTCCGGCCGTATACGAGGACCCTGTCGATGGCAAAGATCAAGGTGGCTCAGCCGATCGTCGAGCTCGACGGCGACGAGATGGCGCGGATCATGTGGAGCTTCATCAAGAACAAGCTGATCCTGCCTTATCTCGACATCGACCTGAAATACTACGACCTCGGCATGGAGCACCGCGACGCCACCGAGGACCGGGTGACGGTCGAGGCGGCCGAGGCGATCAAGCGCTACGGTGTCGGCGTCAAATGCGCCGGCATCACGCCCGACGAGGCGCGGGTCAAGGAATTCAACCTGAAGCGCATGTACCGGTCGCCGAACGGCACGCTGCGCAACATCATCGGCGGCACGATCTTCCGCGAGCCGATCGTGTGCCGCAACGTGCCGCGCCTCGTGCCCAATTGGACCCAGCCGATCGTGATCGGCCGTCACGCCTATGCCGACCAGTATGCCGCGACCGATTTCGTCGTCCCTGGCGCCGGCAAGCTGACGATCACCTTCACCCCCGCCGGCGGCGGCGCGCCGGTGACCCGCGAGGTGCACAATTTCAGCGCCGGCGGCGTCGGGCTGGGCATGTTCAACACCGACGAGTCGATCACCGGTTTCGCCCGGTCGTGCATGAACTACGCGCTGCAGCGCGGCTGGCCGCTCTACCTCTCGACCAAGAACACGATCCTCAAGGCCTATGACGGGCGCTTCAAGGACCTGTTCCAGGACGTCTTCGACAAGGAATTCGCCGCGGAGTTCAAGAAGCGCAACCTGACCTACGAGCACCGCCTCATCGACGACATGGTGGCATTGGCGCTGAAGTGGAACGGCGGCTTCGTGTGGGCCTGCAAGAACTACGACGGCGACGTGCAGTCCGACACCTTGGCGCAGGGCTTCGGCTCGCTCGGCATGATGACCTCGGTGCTAATGACGCCGGACGGCAAGACGGTCGAG
>Ga0209810_1001745_pt1 | contig 30456 bp, 29 predicted proteins | sample Coa_R1_7_FD_187159 | JGI IMG/M metagenome (GOLD analysis project Ga0209810, IMG submission 187159) | Surface soil microbial communities from Centralia Pennsylvania, which are recovering from an underground coalmine fire - Coalmine... | ecosystem: Environmental > Terrestrial > Soil > Unclassified... | reverse complement strand
ATCAGATCAAGTCCGATCAATTTCTCGATTACCAGATGTACTTCTTCAGCGAACTGGCGAAGCGGCTGGAGTCGGAAAGCATCGACGTGGTGATCTTGAACCAGGCATCGCTCCTGCTGAAACTGCAAGTCATCAAATACGGCCAGATTCTGTTCAGTCGCGATGAGAAGCGGCGCATTTTGTTTGAGACGAAGGCAGTCATGGACTACCTGGATTTCAAAAAATACGATGAGCTTCAAAATCAGGCGCTGAGCCGCCGCCTGCATGGGACGATATTGCCGGTTGATAAAGACCTGATCCAGCGCCATCTCAAGCAATTGCGCGAGGCCATAACCATCCTCAATGATCTAAAGCAGACGAAGCGCGAGGAATTTACCGGCGATTATCGCGTCTACGGGCTGGCGGAGCGGTACCTGCAACTGGCGATAGAGGCTTGCCTGCACATCTGCGGCATCCTGGTCGCCACGCTGGGGCTGCGCCGCCCCGAAGGCTATTATGAGTTGCTGAGCATCGTGGCCGCGCAACAGATCATCCCCGGCACGCTGGCCTACCGGCTCGAAATCCTGACGAACCTGCGCGAGTCGCTCGTCTACGACCCCGGCGCGCTCAGCCACGACCTGCTCTACGACCACATCCAGCAACGCATCGGCGACCTGGAAACCTTCGCCGCCACCATCGAGGAGCGCATCAACTAAAGCGAGGTTGGTAAGGATTGAGCTGCCAGGCGAGCGCCAGGGCCGGGGCGGCCCTGCTCGCTCCATGTCGCTGAACCGCGCTGTAGAGAGAAGGCGGGGCCGCTTGCCCTGCCTTCTCTCCAGTCGATTACGCCAGTTCGCCGGCAGACCGCAAGGCGTTGGCCTGCTCTCTGGCGTCCTGGGCATCCTGCGTGCGGCCCATCGCCTCGTAAATCTGCGTCAGGGTCTCGTAGGCAACGATGAGGGACGGGTCCATGGCGATGGCCTGCTGGGCGGCATCGAGAGCCTCATCGTACCGTTTCACCTCGCGCAGGGTATCGGCGAGGTCATTGTAGTAATCGGCATTGAGGGGATCGCTCTCAATGGCATTTTCGTAGTTTTCGATGGCCTCATCGTACTTGCCGAGCGCATCATAGGCAGTGGCAAGCTGGTAGTAGCCTTCCGGGTCGTCGGGGAAGAGTTCCAGCAGCTTCTGCGCCGTCTCAACCGCCTCGTCGTAGCGTCCCAGCGAGTTGTAGGTATCGGCCAGACCGGCATAGGCAGCGGCAAGATCGTCGGATTGCAGTTCATCGCCACGCTCGACCAGATACCGGTAGATAGTGAGGGCATCTTCGTAGCGTTCGGCTTCGAGATACGTCTCGGCCAGACTGAAGCGAACAGGAATGCTATTCGGCTCAAGCTGGATGGCATGCTGGTAGGCGTCAATGGCCTCGGCGGTGTCGCCCTGGATAGAGCGCCAGGTACCGAGATGCTCCCAGGCCTCGGCATCGTCCGGGGCCAGAGAGACGATGGTCGCATAGGTATCCGCCGCCTGATCGCGCTCGCCCATCTGCTCGTAGACGGTTGCCAGCATATCATAGGCGGCGCGTCCGTTGGGATCGATAGCGAGCATCTGGTTGGTAACGGAGAGGGCCTCGTTATAGCGGCGCATATCCAGGTAGAGGTGGGCAAGCTCGGCATAGCGACTGGCGTCGCGCGGGTCGGCATCGATACGTTTTTCCTGCTCCATGATGCGGTGTAGCTGGTCATCGATCCGAGTACGCGCATCCTGCAGGCCATCCTTCGCCATCGCATTGTCCGCATTGAGAAACAGTGCCTGACGATACGCCTGTACAGCATCCTGATACAGATGCATCTGGCGGTACGTATCTCCGACATTGGTATACAGATCATCGTTTTCGGGGTCTAATTCGAGGGCTTCCTGAAACGTCTCCAGGGCATCCTCGTGCAGGCCAATCTCATTATAAAGATTGCCCAGGTTGATGTAGGCATCCAGAAGCTGGGGATCAAGGTCAATGGCGCGGCGGTACCCGGCAATGGCAATTTCCGAATCGCCAAGATACTGCTGGGCCAGTGCCAGATTATAGCGCGCCCGTGCGTCATCCGGGCAGAGGGAAACGACGTGTTCAAAAGCCACAGCCGCCCGCTCATAATCGCCCTCGCGGGCAGCGGCATTACCCCGATCTGTCCACTTCTGTTCTTCAGCCGAACCGGCACCCGGCGTTTTCGCGCTCTTTGCGCCGCCCGGACTATTTACGCCGGTTTCATTATTCCCAGGGGTTTTCATCTCATCCATAAAAGACTCTTTTCTCCTCTATCCTCATCTATTGTCGGCAAGAAACGGTCTATTCCCACTGCGTAGTATAACACGCCAGACCCACTTGTACCAGCGAACATTACTGAAAAGGTACGCAAGATGTCATGCTTCGCTGCGCTGAGCATCTCTGGCCGCCATGTCATACTGAGTGCAGCGAAGCATCCGAGGGGGCCATGCTCATAAGCGTTAACTGAAGGCCGCCCCCAGGCCACCGGCAAGGGGTGGCTCCATAGGCGTTCACTGAAGCCCGTGCCAACGCCGGGCAGGCCACCGATGCCGCCACCGGCACGCCACCGATGCCGCCACCGGCAGGCCAGCCGCCAGGGGTGGCCCTACTATATACGGCGGCTCTACCAGCGCCACGGTCACCTCGTCTATAGTAGGGCCACCCCTGGCGGCTGGCCTGCCGGTGACTGGCCTGCTTCGCGCTCGCACGGGCTTCAGTGAACGCTTCTGGGGGCCATGCTGTCCGGTTGGCCACCAGAGATGCTTCGCTGCGCTCCGCATGACACGTCAGGGGCCTTTCTCATGGCATGATATGGCTACTGCTTTTTCCAGAATCGGCTACCGGACGATACGCAGGGTAGCCTGGAAATCGTAGCGCGAGCCAGGGTAAAAGGCTTCGGTGTAGGCAATGGGCATGCCCGTTTGATCGTAGGTGACGATCGTCAGGCGTGTGCCTGGCTCGTCTGCCGGAACGTGCAGCAGCTCGGCTTCACGCTGCGTGGGCCGGTCCGCCTTGAAGACCTGCCGGGCGATATACGGGCCGAGTCCCTCGGAGGCCATCAGAGTATAGAGCGAGCCTTCTGCCGTCTCGCGGGCGCGTTCATAGACGCCCTGAGCGCGGGGGAAGGGGAGATAGTTGTGTTCGTAAGCGATGGGCGTCTCATCGGCAGTGCGCAGACGCGCAAGGTGAACGGCCTGCTCCGCGTCGGTGAGGTGCAACTGCTCACGAATCGTCTCGGAGCCGCGCACCAGCTCGCTGACAATTAAGAGACCGCCGGGACGCTGCCCGCGACTGCGAAGCTCGCTGCTCAGGCTGGCAAGCTCGCTGACAGTCTGCTGGATACGCGGCTCGCAGACAAACGTCCCCTTGCCATGCTGACGATACAACAGGCCCTCGTGAACCAGTTCCGTCAGGGCCTGGCGCACGGTCGCGCGACTGACATGATACTGGGCGACAAGCTCCGGCTCAGAGGGGATAGCCGTATGGGGCGCGAGATGGCCGGAGCGAATTTGCTGCTTCAGCACCTCTTTGAGCTGATAGTACAGCGGCAATGGATTTGAACGTTCTAAGGTTGGCATATTCGGTTTCCCTTATGTCCATACAACAGCATAGTTGATTGCTTGCACTCAGGGCAAGCACAGGTATGAAAAGAATATATCACAAAAGACGCGTCGCGTCGAGGGGTTTTATAAGAAAAAGGAAGAGCAATGTTCAAACAATAGAGCGGTTCTGTTGAGTCTATTGTTATAACATTGCCCTTCCTTTGTTGAAACGACTAAGCAACGCTGCTCCCGGCTTTGGAGAGCAGGCGCTCAATCTGGCTCCTCAACTGTGGGGGGGGGTACGCGCCAACGATCCGGCCAACTTCTTTGCCGTTGCTGAAGACAATCATCGTCGGAATACCCTGAATGTGCAGGCCGCCAGGAGTGCGCGGATTCTCATCGACATCCATCTTGGCGAAAGCCAGTTTGCCGGCAAACTCGTCGCTCAACTTCTCGTAGGTCGGCGCAATCATTCGGCAGGGGCCGCACCACTCAGCCCAGAAATCAACGATGACCGGACGGTCAGACTTCAGAATCTTGGCGTCAAAATCTTGATCGGTCACATGAAACAGATTGTTATGCGCTTGCATGTTCGTATGCTCTCACTTTCACGGCAAATAGTGTTTTGCCCTTGATTTTCCAGACATCCCAGGTAAGCAAACTACCTGAAACCCTCTTACTGTTGAGAACAAAGGATACCTCTGTTCTTATTCCTCGTTTCGTCCCTCTCTTTACTACACGTTAAGAGCGTCGAAAATGAGGATAGGGCTATGGCAGGAGCCACAGGCGCCGACGAAGCGACGCCTGGTCCATATTACCGATATCCGGCTACCTGCGACTGCGGCCACCTTGCAGGATGGAAAGCAGTTCCAGAATGTAGATGAACAGGTTCAGCACGGTAATGAAGAGCGAAACCGTGATGCCGATGGCGTTGGGCATGGTATCGGGCAGGTACTTCGCGCGCTGGACGTAGAAGAGAACATAGCCGGAGAAGATGGCGATGCCCAGGATGGCGATGAGTACAGCAACGGGGCCGGTACTGAAGACACCGGCGAAGAAAATGCCCAGGATGCCCAGCACGATGAGCAGAATCAGGCCGAAGAACAGGATTCTGCCCAGGTGGCTGAAGTCGCGTTTCGTTGTCCAGGCATAGGCTGCCAGTCCGAGCGACGTAATAGCCGTGAGCAGGAAGGCTTCACCCAGGATATTCCCCAGCCCGGAGGCGAGGTAGATGCTGATGAGCGGGGCAAGGGACAACCCTTCCAGAAAGGTGAACAGGTAGAGCAGGAACAGGTTGAGTCCCTGCACCCGAATGGCGAATTGCAGGATAAAAAGCACGACGAGACCGGCAATGGCAATAATCAGGTAGGTCCCAAAGGTAATATTGAGGGCCATACCGATGAAGGTGCCAACGGCGGCAAACAGGAAGGAGAAGGCCAGCAGAACCATCACCTTGCTGATGAGGCTGGCTGCCTGCGCCGGCGAAGCTTCATAGCCCTGCATCGTCTGGTATTGATAGCGAGAGCCAAAGCCACGCCTGCCCCCGAACGGACCGCCGCCGTAAGGGTTTCCATACGGATTATTGTTGGGCATGTTGTACATAAGACAACCTCTATCTTAGACTATCCTCTTGTATTTCCTTGCATAAAGTGTTGCTACACTCTCATTGAATATTACGTAAGGGGTAATAGGTGGGTTGCATTTTCTGGCATGAGAGCCGACAGTGACACGCCTGAGAAGAGGCGTGTCACACTGCTGGCAGCAACAGCTCACAGCCGCTATTTACGGGACGAATTGCCTTTTGTCGGGCCGCTCTGTGACTGCGTGGTAGATGTGTCTGCCTCGATAGCAAAGGAAGTTTCAACGATGTTGGTGATCTCACAGGGCCGGTGGTTGTTGTCGGCATGCCAGTACAGATTGCTGCCGGGCGGTTTGGTCATCAGGCCACCACAACGGGGGCAGCGGCGAGGAGGGACAGGTTGTTGACTCTGCGTCATAGTTTGCTCCCACACAGGCAACAGGTGATGTTACATGACACTCCAGACACCACAGATTTCACAGAAAGCAATGCCAATCTCACCAAAGGTCCTACTGCGCGTATTCCAGCGTTCGTAGGTGACGGCGATAGAGCCGCAGTTCCAGCAGCGAGCGCGCCCGCCCGCCTTGCTCTCGCGCGCGAGCTGGCTCAGAAGATGACTGCGCGCCTCTTCCGCACCGGTGTAGCCGGGATTGTAGGCCAGGTGCAGGAGATTCCCCAGCGGGAGCGTGATTTCGTGCGTCGGCGGCTGCAACTGAGGCGGCGCTGGAGGGGCCACCGGTGGCTGCTGCGGCTGGTACTGCACAGGCGGTTGAGGCGGCTGCCCATATTGCCCGTATGACGGCTGCTGCGATTGTGATGGACGACGGAATGTTCGCCGCACCCCCTCAATATGCGCAGGCGGCACAACTTCCTGCCGCTCCGGGTGATCTCCATTGACCGAGGGTGAAGACGCGGTAACGGGAGGCACCAGCGGCACCGGCGCGTAAGCAGGGGCATGAGCCGTCACAGTCTCTTCCTGCCCCTGTTCGGAAGACTCAACAGCCTCTTCGGTTGCCTGTGGCGGCGCCGCTTCCGCAGTCGGCGTCTGCCCCTCCTCCTCCGTCGGCGGGGAAGCAGGAGTTGGAGCAGCAGCCTCTTCAGCCTGCGGGGCTGGCTCTACCGTTTCCGCTGCCTGCTCCTGTGGTGTCTCTTCTGAAACGGGATTGTTCGTATTTTCCGGTTCCTCTGGTGGGTTTGCGCGTTTGCGTCGAGTTACTGGCATAGGGGTTCGCTCCCTTATGAAGTAGTAAGCATGCTCTGCATCATGCGTTCAGGCACTTACGAATATTCTATCACAGCAAGACAAGAATAGCTGAAAAATACCTACAATGTCCTGTAACCGCTGTAAAGGCAATGGCGTCGGGGGAAATGGGCAAAGATGGCCGCTTATAAAAGGCTGACACCCCCCTGCCCCATCCTCCATCCTCTTCTGCTCCCAATCATCTCTGGCGCGAACAGGGAATCTCCCTGTCGGCTTGAGAAAGACAGGAGAATGCTAGTGGCCGTTAAAGAAATCGGCGTTAATCTTGATATACTGTCTCCACTCTTCAGGCACTGCCGACTCTTCAAAGATGGCCGTGACCGGGCAAGCAGGCTCACATGCCCCGCAGTCGATACACTCGTCAGGGTTGATATAGAGCTGCTCAGCCGTCTCGAAATCTTCCTCGTTCTGAGTGGGGTGAATGCAGTCAACAGGGCAAACATCCACGCAGGATGCGTCCTTCACGCCAATGCACGGCTGAGTGATTACGTATGTCATGGTTCTGAATATCCTCCTACCAGCTCACCATGCGACAATAGTGACAACATGCATGGCGGCAACGTTGTTTTTTCGTTCAAGTGCAGTATAGAGGTTTGCGCGCGCAATGTCAATCGTATTCACCAGGATTTCCGGGTCACAACCGCCCTTGACAAAACGCATAATGATTGGGTATAGTTCTATCAGTTACTTCACCTTATTCGGAAAGGAGATGGCACGTATGCGAAAATCAGAGCAGAGAGCCGCGCTTTGCCCGCGTGTGAAGGCGGGTCAGGTCGGTTTTGCCATTCTCCTGGCCGAACCACTCTCGGTCTACCTTCCCTACATCGCGCACAACTGAACCGTTGCCCGGGGCCTCATTGTGCCCTTTTCCGGCACCCGCTTTCCCGCGCTGAGTCTGCGCTCGCGGCTGTGTCCATTTGCTTTTGCTTCCCTTAACGGAATCTGCCCGCGCGCCTCTGGCTCTGCCGCGCCGAATCGCCTGCTGGCCCCGGACGGCGCGCGACACATGCCATTTCGGCATGGTTCTTCCCCTTTTTTCGTGCGCACAATCGGCCCCCTACGCCCTGCAAAGCGCAAAAAGCCGATTCCCTGCCACAGACTGTCCTCTGTAGTGAGATCAAGACGATATGAAACGAGGAGCTATGACAATGCAGACTGAAACAAGACAGACGAGCAGTATCCCCGACAGACGCGACCTCGGCAACGGGCTTATCCTGCGCTGGTCGACCGCCGAAGACACCCAGGGGCTGGCGCAGTTGACAAGCATGGTTTTCCGCGACAGCCCGCAGGAGCCGCCAAACCAGCCGCTTGCCGACCTGCTTCATCACCTGCTCAGCGACACGCACCCGCTGATGAGATCGGTCGATTACGCGCTGGTCGAGGATACGCACAAGCAGGACAACAGGATCGTGGCCTGTACCTGCCTGTGGCGGCAAACGTGGGAATATGAAGGCATTCCCTTCAGAATTGGTCGCCCGGAAATCGTGGCCACCGACCCGGAGTATCGTCATCGTGGATTGATCCGCGAGATTTTTGGGCTGGTGCATGCACGCAGCGCGGCGGAGGGCCATCTCGTCCAGGCCATCACGGGCATCCCCTACTACTATCGCCAGTTTGGCTACGAGTACGCGCTTGACCTGGATAACCGGGTCTACATCCCCGTTGCCCTGATCGCGTCCGCGCCGGAAGGGAGACCGGAGCCATACACCCTGCGCGACGCGACGCCGGATGATATTCCCTTCGTCAACTCGCTCTATGACCGCCAGCGAACGGCTAGCATCGTTTCGACACCTGTTGAGGAGTCGTGGTGGCACTACCAGATCGAATCGTGGCATAAAGGGCGGCAGGGAACCGTATCACCGCCAAAGATGAGTGATGCGTTCTGGCATATTCAGATCATTCTGGACGCCGCGGGCGCGGAGCAAGGATACGTGATTATGCCGGTGGCGCGCTGGAAAAATGCCGTGCCGGTCTTTGATCTGGAAGTCATGCCCGGCGCGAACTTGCAGGCGATGCTGCCATCGCTGTTGCGCGCTATCCATAAGCAGGGGCTGGAAATGCCGACGTATTACGGCGCGGAGGCGATAAGCCAGATAGCCTTCTGCATGGGACGCGGCCATCCCCTCTACGATTTGCTGGGGCCGAAGCTGGCGCCCATCTATCGCACCCCCTACGCCTGGTACGTGCGCGTGCCAGACCTGCCCGCATTCCTGCGCCACATCACACCCGCACTGGAGGGCAGACTGGCGCAATCATCGATGGCTGGCTATAGCGGCGATCTGAAGCTGAACTTCTATCGCGGCGGCCTGCGCATGGTCTTTGAGCAGGGGCGACTGGCGACAGTAGAAAACTGGCGCATGCCGGTCTGGGAGAGCAACGTGGCAGCAGGCTTCCCGCCGCTCGTCTTCCTGCAACTGCTCTTCGGCTACCGCAGCCTGAGCGAGTTGCGCCACGCCTTCCCCGACGTGTGGGCCAACGAAGAGGTGGTTCCTCTGCTCAACATCCTCTTCCCGGTTCGCCCATCATGGGTTGTGCCGTTAGGGTAGGGAATTTCCTAAAGCGAGGTTCGTAAGGATTGAGCTGCCGGGCGAGCGCCAGGCTCGCCCCGGCCCTCGCCAGCTCGCTCCATGCCCCTGAACCGTACTATAGTGAAAGCGACAGGCGGGTTGGACAGCGGTTCGCTGTCCAACCCGCTTGACCGGGACAGGGTATTGCTATTTGCCACCACCGGCAGCAACCGGCTCCGTAGCTTTGACCTCAATATCATCGTAACCTTTGAGTTTGTAGATCAGAGCTGAAATCAGCCAGCTCAGGACAAAGAGGCCAATGATAAAGAACCCGATTATATTAAGGTTGATATTATTGACCCAGTCCCAGAGACCACCGCTGAGGTTGAGCTGGCTCGTGATGACGCTTAACGCCTCAATTGCGCCAATCACGAGAGCCACAAGCACTGAAACGAAGGTAATGTTCAGGTTGTAGTACAATTTGCGGATGGGCTTCACAAAGGCCCAGCCATAGGCGCCGAGCATCAGGACACTATCGGTGGTGTCCATCAACGTCATTCCGGCAGTGAATAAAGCGGGAAAGATCAGAATGGCCGCGATAGGAATGCCTTTACCAGCAGTGGCTGCGGCAATTCCCAGAAGCCCTACCTCGGTGGCAGTATCGAATCCCAGTCCGAAAAGCAGACCGATAGGGTACATTTTCCAACTCTGGTCGGTTGCCTTGAGGAGTGGACGGAAGAAACGACCCATCAATCCACGCTTATTCAATGACTCATCCAGCGTCTGGTCATTGTACTCACCACCCCGCCTTACCTCTAGAAATGTCCTGTAAACATCTACCAGGATAACGATATTAATAGCTGCAATAAGCAGCAGGAACAACGCAGAGACAGAGGTGCCGATCAGCCCACCAATAGCCTGCAAATTACTGAAATTGCTGACAGCAATAGCGGTGATGGCAATGAAGACGGTCAGTGCTACTACAATGGTGGAATGCCCGAGCGAGAAAAAGAGGCCAACGCCAACCGGGCGTTTCTTCTCTTGCATCAGCTTACGGGTAACATTATCGATAGCCGAAATATGATCGGCATCGAAGGCATGGCGTAAACCAAAACCGTATGCTGTCAATGCCAGAAGGAGAAGCTGGGCATTGCCTTTGAACACAATAAAAGCAAGCAGCCAGGCGATGATATTATAGCCGATCAGGAACGCATAGATGGCGATGACCCGGCGGCGTACATCTGGTGAGCTTTGCCGAAACACCCGTAAGAGTGCCGAAATACCAAAGTTACTGCTCATGAAACCCTCCTGTGAAGCAAACGCAACGAATAGACGCCCGTTATACCTGCAAGTATTCAGCTTGCGAACAAGGCTCTGGCTACAAACGTGACAACCTACGAATTCCTCAGGAGAACATTTGCTATGCGCTCAGCAGGTAAAGCATACCATCAAAATTTCGTAATTGCAAGTTTTTTGCAATTACGAAAAGCTTGCAAGAAATTTCTGTAGAAGATACGGAGATAATGAGAAAAGGGATTACCCGATCAACCGGGGTAATGGACGAAGCTCGGCGGGATGCGGAGAGACAGGCGCAGGCGCGTGATGGCTTTAAGGCAAGATGGTGATATAGAGGCGAGAGAAAGCGATTTCAGAGTTTTCTTCGACATAGAGGCCAATTTCGCCGGAAGTCATAGCATGGCGAGAGGAGTCAATCACAGAAGCGCCAACGGGTCTGTGATTGATAGTGAAGCTGAAGGTATTGCCAACGGCCTCGACGCCGATGGTATTGCTGGCACCGGTCGCGGTATGTAATGAGGGGGCGGGGCCGCTGGCGAGCAGGTTCCACTTGCCATCAAAACGCCAGAAGGCATAGTCCCCGCTGCCCCAGGAGACGACCTCGAAGACGTAGTAGCGCGATTGATCGGCAGCCGAGCGGAAGACGACGCCGTAATAGTCGGCGCTGTCGTGCGAGCCATGCACTTCGGTCATGGTCACGGAGAGACGGAAATTGCTGTACTGGTGAGCGGCGTAGAGGGCCAGCGCGACATTCTGCGTGGATTTATTTTCGATGTGATATTGCTTGCCTGTGAAGAAAAAGGTGCTGCTGGTCGGCCAGTCGCTGCTATTGGCGAGGTCATCGACCAGGGCCTGCCCAATGCCGGTTGAACGGGTGGTCTGCACATTCGCGCCAGCGTGAGTCAGGCGTGAGGTAATTGCCCCCATACCCAGCGCGGCACCGACGGTCAGCAGCAGGAGCAGCACGCCGACGGCGAAGAGGCGGGGAAGATTGAGAGAACTGAGGACAGGTCGCCGGGTTTGAAGAGGGCGCACCTGCACCACCGCCGGGGCAGCCAGCAGTTCTGGCTCTACCTGCGGCTCGGCAAGGGCCTCTTCTATCTGCACATCTTTGAGTAGTTCCGGCGGCAGGCGGGCGGGATCGAGCAGCCCCGCTGCCAGCGCAAAGGCAGTGCAGAACTGGCCCGCGCTCTGAAAACGCTCGTCCGGCGATTTTGCCAGCGCCTTACGGACGACGCGATCAATGGCGGGCGTGATATCGGCGCGCAGCATGCAGAGCGAAGGCGGCGGCTCGTGGACATGCAGGAGTGCGATGGCAATGGTATTATCGGCTCTGAAGGGGAGCGTTCCGGCCAGCAGGAAAAAGAGCATGATGCCGAGCGAGTAGACATCGGAGCGGCCATCGAGTTTGTGGCCTAGCGCCTGTTCCGGCGAGATGTAATCGGGCGTTCCCATCAGCAGTTCCGGCGCCTGCGCCCCCTGCCCCTGTCCGGTTGCCTGTCCCTCAACCAGGGTTGTTCCTTCTGGCCGCGTGATGTGGGCGATGCCAAAATCCGTCAGCAGGGCGCGCCCGTCGCTATCGAGCAGAATATTGGCCGGCTTGACATCGCAGTGAACGCAGCCGTGCGCATGCGCATAATCGAGGGCCGAAGCAATCTGCTCCAGGTACCAGCAGCTCTCTTTCAGCGAGAGACGGCCACGTTTACGCGCATACTCATAGAGCGTGCCGCCGGGCATATAGGGCATGATAATATAGGGCAGGTCATCCTGCTCGCCATAGGAATAGATGGGAAGGATGTTCGGGTGATCGAGTTCGCTGGCGGCTTCCGCCTCACGCAAAAAGCGGATATAAAAGTCTTTGCGCATCTTTCCATCCAGCGTGGAGCGAGGGAGAAAGACTTTAACCGCTACCTGCCGCTCAGGGTCATGCTGCCGCGCCAGGAAAACGGCGCTGGAGCCGCCATATCCCAGCAGGCTTTCAAGGACGCAACCGCCCACAGTCTTGCCGATGAGATGCTGTCCCCTGATAGTAGTCACCCTGGTACTCCTCTCACGCCCCATCACCGAGGCTGGCTGGCTTTATCCTCTGGTTGAAGACGGCAGTGTCACGCGGGGATCCACTAAAATTGTACAGGAAGATACCCCGCTCTGTCAATGCTTCTCGCGCACCCATGACACGACATGGGTTGGAGCCTCCATTCACTACGATAGAGAACGCCTAAAACGTGAACCGGCCATCGCGCATGATGACGCGACCATCGACCTCGATAGTGCAATTGGTGGGGATGACATCGACGTGAACCTCCGCATCCCAGTCGGCCCCGGTGAACTGCGGATACGGGTTGCCGAAGGCCACATGCAGGCCGGGCATCTTCTCATCTTGCAGCAGGTTACCGGTCAGCTTTGTCAGGCTGGTGAGCGTGCCGATGGCAAATTCGCCCGCGCGGTTGCCGTTGGGAGTGGAGAAGAGGTAATCGTGCAATTCCCGCGCCAGTTCCTCGTTCTCGCTGCTGATATCCGTGATATAGCCGCCCCTGACGGTAATGGTAACAGGCTGCTCCAGCACGCCATATTTGTGCGAAAAGTAGTCGCCGAGGACATCACAGACCAGCACGCCATCGACGGTAGCAGGGGCGGTGTAGACTTCGCCTTCAGGCAGATTGCCCCACTTGCCCTGCTCGTGGTAGCGCCCGTGACAGGGAATCCACTTCCAGTCCTTATGGAAAGTGGCTGTGACATCGCTGCCCTTTTGCGAAGTGACATGGATGGTCGTGGCGTTGCGCACGAGGTCATAGACCTGGTTCGTCAGGTTGAAGACCTCATCGTAGTCGGCGCACATGCCATCGGCCATGAGGGCCTCGTCGATGCCGATCATGTGGCCGTGACGCACCTTGATTTCCTGCGCCAGGAAGGGCAGCAGGGGGATACGCAGACCAATTTCGCCCGGCTGAGCCGTCGCGATATAGAAGGACACGCTGGGCCGAGCAGCGAGAATATCCTGGCGCAATTCGTCAGGGAAGAAAGTCAGCGGGCGCTCACCGTAGTGTTCGAGGAACCGCACGGTGACATCGGCACGCCGCGCCAGCGCGGCATTTGCCACCCTGCGCGCGATATTCTCGCGGGCATAATCAGTGATGATAAAGACGCGATCCTGCGCTGTGACGCCCATGCAGCGCACAGCATTCTCAGCCCCCAGCTGGACCCGTTCCTCAAAAGAGAGGCTCTCGATCTCGCGCCGGGCCGGGAGTATATGACTTATCTGACCAGGCATAGATGTACTCCTTAAAATCATATTATTTCTTCCGGTGTGGATGATTTGCGCCATTGAGAATACATGGTGAAATCCCTCGCCATCACGTCTTGCCTTCGCCCGGCATCGCTCTTGAATGCCGGGCGGATAGACATTTACATATACGCTTCCCGCCAGAAATTGGTAACGCGCTGGTACTATCGCTCATCAGCCCTGTATGCTTGCCGACGTGTTCTGCTGAGCGGTCGCTCAGCAGAACACGTCGGCGAGAGTCTTTCATAGCATGGCCGGGCCAAAAGAGCGGCTCTGGCTGTAGCCAGCAGGGCGAAAATGGGCTACACTGGTAGAATGAACGCAGGCATATTTCTTTTTCTGGAAGCGAGGGTTTTTGTATGACGACAGAACAGGCAACAGGTCTCTATCGTTCGATTCACGCACAGCCAGGGGCGGTGCGCGCCCTGCTGGCGGATCGGGAAGGGCCGACGCAGGCGGCAGAACGACTGGCGCGGTGCGAGCGCATCTTCCTGGCAGGCATCGGCACCAGTTATCACGCGGCGAGTGTGGGCGAATACCTGCTGCGCTCGGCTGGCGCGGACGCCTGGGCGGTGCGCTCCTTCGAGTTTGTGCATTACCCGCGCCCGCTGCGTACAGGCGACGGGGTCATTGTCATCAGTCATCGTGGAAGCAAGTTGCATGGCAATCTGGCGGTGCAACGCGCGCTGGCGGCCCACGTACCAACGGTGGGCATCACCGGCAAAAACTCGAAGATGCAGGGACCGGATGTGCTGATCGAGACGGTAGAGCAGGATCCGTCCGCAACGCATTCAATCAGCTATGTGGGCGCGCTGACGCGGTTGGGGCAGATCGCGGCGCGTATGGCCGCGCTGGTCGGCAACACGGAGCAGACGCAGCGCCTTGAGCAGGGACTGGCCGCGCTGCCGACGCTGATGGAAGATATCCTGGCCCGCGAGGACGCGGTGCGGCAGGTGGCGCAGGAAGCGGCAGCTCACGGGCGCAGGCTCTATTATGTCGGCGCGGGGCCAAACGCCGCCACCGGGCCGGAGGGCGCGCTCAAGGCAAAGGAAGCGTCCTACGTGACGGCGGAGGGCTTCGAGCTGGAACAGGCCATCCACGGGCCGCAGGTGGCCTTCGAGACGGAAGACCTGCTCATCCCCATCAGCGTGCCGGGACCGGCAGAGCCGCGTATGGCCGATTTCTTGCGCGCCATCAGTGAGATTGGCTCGCGCCTCTGGCTGATCGGCGACATCCCCGGCGAACGCACGGACGAAGAGGTAGCTACCCTCTTCGCGCGCCCCGGCTGGTCGCGTTTCTCGCTCGGCGATCTCAGTCCCCTGCCCGAAGAGCTGACACCCCTGCTGGCCGCGCTCCCCGTCCAGCTCATGGCCGAGTTTCTGGCCAGCGCGCGCGGCACCAACGCCGACAGCTTCCGCGCCGATCAGGAAGCCTACAAACGGGCCGGAACCCGCTTCCGTCTGTAATCAACCGTCGCTTGCCAGAGGCCGTCCGCTGAGCAGGTCTCGCGCCGACAAGCAGCCATCGGAGCAGCAGGCCACCCACGCCGCCGACCATCAGCAGGCCACTTGCATGAGGCAGGCCACTCTCATGAGACAGGCCACCCCACATGAGGCAGACCACCTGCATGAGGCAGACCACCCGCCAGGGGTGGCCCTACTATACGCGGCGGCTCCACAAGCCCTACGATACGTCCGTCTCTCGTAGGGCCACCCCTGGCGGCTGGCCTGCGGCGGCCTTAAGTGAACGCCTATGGGGCCACCCCTTGCCGGTGGCCTGCATCGCGCTCGCACTGGCTTCCGTTACCGCTTATGGGGCCACCCTTTACGGCTGACAGGCTGCTCGGCTGGCATGGGGGATGGTCTGCTATCGGACAACAGGGGATGCCTGGCATGCGACTTCTTCCGCAGATCATCCGTATTTTCTTACGAAAGTGAAGGAGGCAGCTTCCTGGCAGAAGCTGTCTGAGTCAATATGATATACTTAAAAGAAAGAAAATAGCTTCGTAGCAATGCAAAGGCGATTTTGCTTAAAGCGATGTTCGTAAGGATGGAGTTGCAGGGCGAGCGCCAGGGTCGCCCCTTCCCTCGCCAGGTAGCTCAATGCCTGCGAACCACGCTGTAGAATATCCTCGCCTGTCATGCTGAGGGGTACAAACGGCGCGGCGAGAAAAGGAGTAATGCATGGCTGATTCCTTCGGCTTTCCTCACATACTCGAATACCTGGAGCGACTGGGGCTGCGCATCGGGCAAGTCAATTACGAGCAGGAGCTGGTCGAGCTGGGCTTTCATGGCAATCACGGGCAGTGGCGCATGATTATAGGTATCCAGCAGAGCGGGGTATCGCGCAAGCTGATGCTGATCGCGCCGCACATCTGCACAGTGACGAAGAAAAAACGGCTCGAATGCCTGGAAGCATTGATGGCAGTAAACTATCGCATTGCCATAGGTAAATTCGGGCTTGACCTTGATGATGGCGAAGTACGGGTCGAAGAGGGCATTCCGCTGGCAAATGGCGGCCTCACGTTTGAACAATTCCAGCTTGCCTTCGGAGCCATCATGCAGACCGTCGCCATGTACCATAGCCTGATTCCGCGCATCGTTTACAGCAACTGTACGGTGGCGGAGGCGCTCGATGGCTGCGAGCGGGACTTCCTCAAAGAGATCGCCAATCTGCCAGAAGGCGACGACGAAACGCCAACCCAACCCATCTCAACCGAGACGGCGAGCGAGGAAGATCTGCCCGAATTGAACGTAAGCGACGTGATGGCAGAGGTGACGCGCATGCTTGAGAAACACGATGACTGACAGCCGCCAGCGCGCACGCAGGCCTTCCACGAAAAGCCACCCACGAGCTGGCAACGCCACCCACACCCAGGCCACCCGCCAGGGGTGGCCTGCGGCGGCCTGAAGTTAACGCTTATGGGGGTGGCCCTACTATATACGATATACTGCGCGAGCTACTCTCAGAGATAGAGGGAGTGAGTCAGCCCTACGATAGTTTTTTACTCTCGGAATAGTGACCGTTCTGCTTTGCGCGGTTGTGCAGCGACTGCTCGATATGTTCTTCTTCGTTCTCGTCTTCCACTTCTACAGGCAAGGCTTCGTCCTCGTTTAAGGAAGTAGCATCAAAGCGAACCCAGGTATTGAAATCTCTTGCATTGAATCTTTTCCGGTCATAACGCCTCGCCAGTTCATAGACGGCCCAGATAAGAATAAGCGCGGCTACAACAAAGCCAATATAGGTAATAATCTCCATCTCACCTGCTCTCTGGTAAAGTCAACCACCTCAGTTCCCCCATTGTAGCTTTTCAGTATGAAGCCGTCAAGACAATTTCTTTCCAGTAGATACATCCCCTTCGCGGCACTCAGGGCGAACGGCTGAGTGCCGCGAAGGGGATGCATCTTATCAGGCTGTGATGGTGCCATCGGCGTTGACGTGGATGGTGACGCGCGGCAGGGGTGAGTTGGCCGGACCCTGTAAGACTCGACCGCCGTTGGCCGGGTCGAAGCGCGCGCCGTGAGCGGGGCAGACAAGCTGATGGGAACCGCCATCATAGTAGACCGCGACGCCTTCATGGGTGCAGGCTTTCTCATAGGCGACAAAATTACTACCGGGCAGGTGAATCAGCAGGCTGCCGTGTCCATCTGACGGGTTGCTAAAGCTGGTGGCCGTGTTGGTGGGCTGGCTGGTGTGGCCGATGACGGTGCCGGTATGCGAGGGCGTCGGCGTCGGCGTCGGCGCGCTGCGCGTCGGCGTCGGCGTTGGAGCCGAGGTGGGCGTCGCCGTCGGGCCATGCGTAGGCGTCGCCGTCGGTTGCTGCGTCGGCTTCGTAGTTGGCCTGGCTGTTGGCTGCGAGGTCGTCGGGGTGGCCGTCGTATTGCCGGCAAGCTGGCCCTGTGTCGGCGCCGTCTTCGTGCCGGGCGCGGTGCCTGTCATGCTGGCGGCTGGCTGATGGGCATTGTTTTCGAGCATGTGCGCCAGACTCAGGCCGCCAAAGCCCGCGACCAGCAGGCCACCCGCCGCCAGGGCCGCCACTACCTGTCGCCGTTTCACCTGCTGCCTGCGCGCGGCACGACGGCGGGCCGGGCCATAGGTTCCCGCCACGCGCAGGCTATCGGTGACGGGGGCTGAAGAGGCAGGCAGCTGGCCGGTAAAGGTCTTTGACCACCACTCAAACGGGTCAATGGCCAGCTCATCTACCTCCTTCGTCGAAAGCAGCGGAGGCGAAGGTAACGGGTAACCACCTGCCTGGATGGGCGCAGCCGGGGGGATGGCCTGCGTTGGCTGCGCAGCCACAACGGACGAAGGCTGTACCGACGGCAGATGGCCCGTCACCACCGGCGGCAGAATCTGCCAGTTGCCGGTCGCCGCGTCCTTTCGGGTCGGCGGCACTACCGTTTGCTGCTGTGAAAGCATGGGAGCCATCATGCTATGCTGTCCGGCGGAAAGAGCGCGCGCGAATGCGGTCACAAGCTCGGCCCCGCTCTGGAAACGCTGCGCCGGGTCGCGAGCCAGCGCCTGGCTGATAACCGCTTCCAACGTCTGCGGCACATCAGGGCAGAGCGCGCGCAGCGACGGCAACGGCTGCTGTACATGCTGAAACGCCACCGCGAGTGGGTCGGAGCCGGTAAAGGGGGGCCTACCGCTCAACAACTCGAAGAGTAAAATGCCGAGGGCGTAGATATCGGAACGGGCATCGGCTGGCTGGCCCTGAACGCATTCGGGCGCGCTATATTCCGGCGTCCCCAGGAACGTTCCCGCGATGTTGAGCAGGTGGGCATACGGCACATCACTCTGCTCGATGCCGCGCATCTCCAGAATGCGCACAAGCCCGAAACCGGCCACCTGCAAATCGCGCTCATCCGGTCCATGCAGCAGCACGTTGGCGGGCTTGAGTGTGCCGTGGACAACGCCGCGACTGTGGGCATAATCAAGACCGACGGCGATCTGCTCCAGCGCCTGTAAAATGAAGGCCGGAGCGCAACGCCCCCGCTGCTTGAGAACATTTGCAAGCGAACCATCGGCAGCATAGGGAGTTACAAGATACGGGTAGCCATACTGCACACCGTATTCGTAAACAGGTAGCACACGCGGATGGTCGAGCGCGACAAGAGCCTGCGCCTCACGCTGGAAACGAGCGATAAACCGCTCTCGCGCCCCCATAGAGAATGGTGCAGGCAGAAGAAAAGCGGTAATCGCCACCGGCTGCCCGGCCCGATTGCCGAGATAAACCGCGCTCAGACGCCCCTGCCCCAGCAAACGCTCTACACGACAACTTCCTAATAACTGTCCCTCAAGGTTATCCATCGCTACTGCTTGCATGACTGTAATCCCTACGTTTCCTGTATCTCAACCAACGAAACGGCTCCTTTGAGAGCAAGTCTATATGCTGTATCAGGGTGCGTCAATGTGATATGCTCAAGAGTAGGACTTGTGGGGGACAGACAGGTTAAGAATCTGGCAGAGCGGGATACCAGAGAGAGTATTCATGCCCCCGACAGCGGCTGGGCGAGGGAGAAGGGGGAGGACAACCCAGCCGCCAGAAAAGAGGATGGTATGGGGTATCTCAAGTGGGGATGGGAGAACGTATTCAGTTTTGAACATTTGTTCTTACAGAGAGAATATTACCCTACGCGCAAGGATTTGTCAAGAGGGTTGTGGAACAAATTTTCTATATTTTCGCCGCAATTGCGAACGATTGCAGGCGCGGAAAACATGGTACAATGTGCTGCGGAACGAGCTGTTCTGAAGAGCAGCAAGAAATCTGTACTTATAAAGAGAGTGAATAAGATGGCAGAATTGCAACCATTAAAAGGAATACGCTACAATCGCGCGCTGGTGAGTGACCTGGCGGAGGTGGTGACGCCACCATTCGATGTAATTTCGCCGCAGGCGCAGGAACGCTATTACGCGCGCCACCCCTACAACGTGATCCGATTGGAACTGACGAAGCCGGAGGGGAAAGAGGACGCGCTGAACAACCGCTATACGCAGGCGGCCGCCACCTATGGCGAATGGCGGCTGAACGGCGTGCTGCGCCAGGAAGAGCAACCGGCGTTTTACCTGTACCAGCAGCGTTTTACGTATGGCGGCAAGCCATACATACGCACAAGCTTGCTGGCGCGCGTGCGGCTGGAGCCGTGGAGCGCGCAGGTCATCTTCCCACACGAACGCACCTTTCCGAAGGCCAAAGACGACCGCCTGCAATTGTTGCGCGCCACCGCCACGCAGTTCAGCCCGCTTATGGCCCTGTACGAAGACCCGCAGGCTCGTATGCGCCGCCTGCTCGCCCCCTATGCCGCCAATCCACAGGTGCAATTTACCGACGAACTCAGTGAGCAGCACCTTTTGCAGCCGATTACCGACAGGCGACAGATTTCCCTCATCCAGGATTTCTTCGCCGAGCGTCCGCTCTTCATCGCCGATGGCCACCACCGCTATGAGACCGCGTTGAACTATCGCAACGAGATACGCGAGCGGCGCAAGGGCGTAGCCGCTGCCGACGCGGTGAACTATGTCATGATGGCGCTGATCGACATGCAGGACGAGGGCCTGCTGGTGCTGCCAACCCACCGGTTGCTGTATGGACTGGATGCGGAGACACTGACGAAACTCACGCGCGAACATCTGGCACAATTCTTCACAGTCGAGGAACTGCCGCAGGAGGCGGGCAGCGAGGAACTGGTCAGGCATCTGGCGGAAGCCGCGCGGCGCGGGCCGTCAATGGTCATACAGACGCCGGGAGAGCGTTTCCTGCTGACGATCAACGAGCGGGGCCGGGAAGAGATGGCCCGGAGCGGCCACGCCCCCGCCTGGAACGAACTGGATGTGGCTATCGCGCATCGGCTACTGGTGGAATCGCTGCTCGGCCTGCGCGCGCAAGACATTACAGCGGGCCGCTACGTGCGCTACGTTCATGAGGCTGAGGAGGCTCTGCAGGCCGTTCGGCAGGGGGAGGCACAGGCGGCGCTGTTACTCAACGCCACCCCGGTGCAACAGATCAGCGAGGTCGCGCAGGTCGGGGAGTTGATGCCGCAAAAGGCCACCTACTTCTATCCAAAGCTGATCACCGGGCTGGTCATGAACCCGCTGTGGTGATGCAAGCTCAATTGTCGCCCCTTTTCTCCTGTGCTATAATCTATGCAGCATCTTCTAGTTTCTGTCAGAGGAAGCTGCCGTGAAGCGCGGCGCTCTGGATTGGCAGGGACAGATAGTGGAGGGAAGATTCGTGTCTACACCTGTCAGTGTGAATTACCTGTATGCCGCTATATTGCTCGCCGCCGGTTTCGCTTTCGTCCTCGCGACCATGACGGTGGTCAATATACTGGCGCCACATAGCCGAACGCGAGAGAAACTGCAAACCTATGAATCCGGCGAGGTGCCGATTGGTTCAGCATGGGTGCAGTACCCGCTTGGTTTCTACATCTTTGCCCTGCTCTTCGTCGCCTTCGATGTCGATATCGTGTTCATTATCGCCTGGGCAATCATTTTCAAGCAGTTAAGCCTCTTCGGCTTTGTTGAAATTCTCTTCTTTATTGTTGTACTCGCTCTCGGCCTGGTCTATGCATGGAGGAAGGGGGTAACGCGATGGATTTAGTACCACGCACCAGAGGCTTGCAGACCGGCACGGGCGGCTATCGCGATCAGAACGCCGCGCTGGCGCGTGACCTGGCTCCCATAGCGCAGATTACCGGCAAGCCGGTGAAGCCAGTTCTGATCAAAGGCGATTTCCTCAGTCTGGATATTGAGCGCGCGCACCTGCTGGCCGTCTGCCGCTTCCTGCGCGTGCAACTCGGCTTTGATCTGCTCAGTTGCATCTCCGGCGTCGATATGCTGACGCACCTGGAAACCGTCTATCACCTGCGTTCGCTGGCGCGGCAGCAATTATTGCAACTGAAAGTGCGCATCGACCGCGAGAACCCGGAAGTTGACAGCGTGGTCTCCGTCTGGCCCACCGCCAACTGGCTTGAGCGCGAAACCTATGACCTCTTCGGCATCAAATTCGTCGGCCACCCCGACCTGCGCCGCATCCTGCTCGACGACGATTTCCAGGGCTATCCCCTGCTCAAGAGCTTCCACCAGGTGCCGATGACCGTCAAAGATCGCGCCACCACGCAGGTTGACCCGAATATGGCCGTCGCCGGAACCTTCCAGCAGAAGGGGATCGAGCGCGTGGTGCAGAAGCGGCTGGGCCAGGGCATGGAGGAACGCCTGCATCCCGGTACCCCCACCTTCGGCCACTCCTTCCACGGCGAGCCGGAACAGGCCAATCAGGAGAACGCCACCTATGTCGGCGAGTCTGTGCCGGGTGAAAGCGGAGAGGTGCAGCGCCGCTCGGTCAATGAGCCGCAGTCGTCGGTCAATCAGTCATAAAGAAATGCTATAGGGGCTATGCCAAAGACAAAACAACGGAAAAAGAGCGCGACGCGCAAGCTGTCACAGCCCGCCTCGTCAGCGGCAAGCAACGCAGGCACGCAGTTAGCGAAGAGCGCGCAAACCGGCGCGGCAGGCGGGCCAGCGTCACGCACCGCCAGGACTGCGGCGCGTCCATCGTCCATGCAGGAGATACAGAGTACGTTCTTTCCCGCGCTGGTCGCGCTGGGCTGCTGGGGCATGGCATTCTCATTTTTCTTCTTTTACGCGGATCCGAATCACAACCTGTACGCCGGCATGGCCGCGCTGATGGCTCTACTCTGGACAATCAGTTTCGCCCTTCGCCTGCGTAAGATCATGCAGGCGCGGCAGCAGCGAACGCGAGCGTAACAGGGAAGATAAGAGGAATACAATGGTTACAAGTCGAGACACAAGCGCAAATACTCAATTTGTAGAAGGGGCGGAGGGGCTAGTCACGCAGGAAATGGTGCTGAACATGGGGCCGCAGCACCCCAGCACGCACGGCGTCCTGCGCCTCGTGCTGACGCTGGAAGGCGAGACGGTGGTGGAATGCACGCCGGTCATTGGCTATCTGCATCGAGGCATTGAGAAAATCCTGGAAAACCGACCCGTCATGGGCGGCATCCGCTACATGGACAATGCGGACTACCTCTCGCCCATGCTCAACGAGACGGCCTACGTGGGCGCGGTCGAGCAACTGATGGGCATTGAGCCGCCGCGCCGGGCGCAGTATATTCGCCTGCTGGTCGGGGAGATGCAGCGTATAGCCAGCCACCTGGTGGGCATCGGCACCTACTTGCTCGACCTCGGCGCCTTCACCCCCGTCCTCTGGTGCTTCCGCGACCGCGAGGGCATCCTCTCACTCTTTGAGGCCCTCGGCGGCAGCCGCTTCAACGTCAACTATATGCGCGTGGGCGGCGTCCTGCACGATTTCCCGAAGGGCTGGCTCGCCGAGTGCGAAGCTTTCCTGGATACCTTTGAGAAGCACATGGGCGAACTGGAGACGCTCATCACCGGCAACGAAATCTTCGAGGCCCGCACGCAGGGTGTCGGCTATATCGACCCGCAGCAGGCCATCGCTTACGGGCTAACCGGCCCTATGCTGCGCGCCAGCGGCGTTAACTGGGATCTGCGCGTCAATCGCCCCTATATGGCCTATCGCGAGATCAAGGTCAATCCGCAGGTGCGGCAGGAGGGCGACTGCTTCGCTCGCTACAAAGTGCGCATCCAGGAGATTTACGAAAGTATTCGCCTTTGCAGAGTTGTGCTTGACCAGCTTCCGGCTGGCCCGATCAGCGTGCGCGTGCCGGTCGCGCTGCGTCCCGTGCGCGGCGAGACCTACTTCGCCATTGAGAGCAGCAAGGGCGAGCTGGGCGTCTACTTTATCAGCGATGGCAGCGAATATCCCTGGCGCGCCAAGCTGCGCGGCCCATCCTTCGTCAACCTGCAACTCTTGCCGGAGCTGCTGCGTGGTCATAAAATGAGTGACACCGTCGCCATCATGGGCAGTTTTGACCTGGTTCTCGGTGAGGTTGATCGATAATCATAAAGCATTTTACAGAGAAACCGGTACCCTCGCCTGTCATCCTTCACTCAGAATGACAGGCGAGAGGGCATTTCTCACAGCATAACATAGATGTACCAGTTCCGGGCGTGATTAAACACACGGGAGTTATCGTATGCATATCGCAATCATATTTGGTGATGATATCGGCACCCAGTTGCTAAACGGCATTTTCTCATGGGACTTTTTGCAGTTCGTCGTCCTGTTCCTCTCAGCCTTCGGGTTCGTCATGACCAGCGCCGTGCTGCTCATCCTGGCCGAACGCAAGGTAATGGCCTGGATGCAGGATCGCTATGGCCCCATCCACACCGGCCCCTGGGGCCTCTTGCAGACAGTGGCCGATGTTGGCAAGCTGCTCTTGAAAGAGGACATTCACGCTGTGCGCACCGATAAGGCGGTCTTCCTGATCGCCCCGGCGGTCTTCCTCGCGCCCGTCTTCGCGGCCTTCGCCGTCATCCCCTTCTCGCCCTACGTCAGCTTTCCGGGGACAGCCCTGGCGACCGGCATTGTCTACTACGTCGCGATGAGTTCCATTGACGTGGTAGGTGTGGTCATGGCTGGCTGGAGTTCCAACAACAAGTATTCGCTGATCGGCGGCCTGCGTTCCGCCGCACAGATGATTTCCTACGAACTGCCGCTCGTGCTGGCGCTGGTAGGCGTCGTCATGCTCACCAGCGTGCTGACGAACAGCGGCATTGGCACCATCTCCATCCGCGATATGGTCAACTACCAGAGTTCAAACCTGTGGCCCGGCAAGGGTATCGGCTTCTTCGATTTCGTCTTCGAGGGCTTCACCCCCTGGGCCTGGTTTTTCCTGATCCAGCCTTTGATGCTGATTATCTACTACACCTGCGGCCTGGCAGAGACGAACCGCTCGCCTTTCGACCTGCCAGAAGCCGAGTCGGAACTGGTCGCGGGCTACCTGACGGAATATAGCGGCATGCGCTGGGGCCTCTTCTTCCTGGGCGAGTATGGCAACATGACCATCGTCTCAGCGATTGCCACCTATCTCTTCCTCGGCGGCTGGTCTGGTCCCGGCGTGGCCTTCCTGACGGGCCTGCACAACCCCGGCTGGGGCTTCCTGGGCAATATTCTGGCGCTGGCCTACTTTATCGTCAAGGTCTATGCGCTCTGCTTCGTATTCATCTGGGTGCGCAGCACGCTGCCGCGCCTGCGCGCCGACCAGCTCATGCAATTCGCCTGGCTGATCCTCATTCCCATAACGCTGGGCAACATTCTCGTTACCGGCCTGATCTACCTGATCGTGAACGCCCTCGGCCTGCCCACCATCGTCTTCCTGATCGTCGCCGGCGTTATCAACTGGGCTGCGCTCGTTGGCTTCGTCTGGGTCGTGCGCCGCGCTACCGTCGCCACCACCATGCGCGCCCAGGCCCCCGCCATTCGCGCCCGCCAGCGCGTCGCCGCCGCTCAGCTACCAGAACAGGCGGGCGTGGGAAGTGGGCAATAGGCCTTCGACCGGCGTGTTCGGCCCCCAGGGCGACCGCAAGGCGGTTTGACCGAATGCCGCCCAGATAGGGCCGACCGACACGCCCCCAGGGCGACCGCAAGGGTCGCCCCTACTATATACGAGGCATTCATGCCGCCGTAGAGATGTCGTATATAGTAGGGGCGACCCCATAGGCGTCAACTTCAGGCCGCCGCAGGCCACCCGCAAGGGGCTTACACGGGGAGGTTTTTTGGGAAAATTTGTTGTAAAGCCGCTTGAGAGGCCGACGGAAAGGGTGGCATTGGGAACGCTTCTCCATCGGCTTCCCAGGCCGATCCATCCAAAAACCTCCCCGTGTAAGCCCGCAAGGGGTGGCCCTACTATACACGAACATCTCGTGCGGCTTTTGAAGCCATCGTATATAGTAGGGCCACCCCTTGCGGGTGGCCTGCCAGGCGCTCACACTGGCTTCAGTTCACGCCTCTGGGGGTGGCCCTCTTAGGCGTCAACTTCAGGCCACCCCCAGGCCACCCGCAAGGGGTGGCCCTACTATATACGACCACTGCCAACGCTCACAAAGCCGTGCGAGCGATCGTATATAGTAGGGCCACCCCTTGCGGGTGGCCTGCCTGGCGCTCGCACTGGCTTCAGTTCACGCCTCTGGGGGGTGGCCCTACTCTACTCCGTCGGCTCGGCAAGCCGCACGAATCCCCGTCGTATATAGTAGGGCCACCCCTTGCGGGTGGCCTGCTTCGCGCTCGCACTGGCTTCAGTTCACGCCTCTGGGGGCGACCCTTGCGGTCGCCCCGGGGTACTCACTGCTCCTCTTTCGTGGATATGGCAGCGAGGCGCAGAATTGCCGTTGGTGGTGGGCCATTTTCGAGGCGCTGGCGAATCAGGTCAGCATACTCCTGCGGGCTGAGTGAACCTTCTTGAAAATCGCTGGCTTTCATCGCTATCCTATGGCGCAGGTAGAACTGGCGTTTGCCGGGCAACGACGGCATAGCCCAGCAGCTTGCTGGCAACGCGGGTGAAGGCGATAGGGTCACCGCTGCACCAGATGTCAACGCGGCCCGGCTCGCCAGGCGAGTGCATCAGACCCTCGGCGTCCAGCACGGAGCGCGTGCGGCGGGCAATAGCGGCTCCACTATCAATGATCTGAATATGCTTACCCGCGACTCGCTCGATCAGCGGGCGCATGGCGGGAAAGTGGGTGCAGCCGAGAACGATGACATCGACATCGGCGGCAAGCAGCGGCTGCAGGGCCTGGCGCACCGTCTGCTCTGCCTCTGGCCCATCGAAAATACCTGCCTCGACCAGCGCCACCAGTTCGGGACAGCCAATGGCGTAGACCTGAATGCCCTCGGCAAACTCGTCGATCAGGTGTTGCAGATAGGCGGCTTTCGCAGCCTGGTTCGTCGCGGCCACCCCCACGCGCCCCTTGCGCGTAGCCCGCGCCGCCGGCTTCACCGCAGGCACAACACCCACAATAGGGATATTGAATGTCGCGCGCAGCGTGTTCAGCGCGGCCTGCGAGGCGGTGTTGCAGGCAACCACCACCAGTTTTGCCCCCTGCTCCACCAGGAAACGCACGGCGGCAATAGAGAGTTGGGCGATCTCGCCATCGCTGCGTTGCCCGTAGGGGACGTGGGCGGTGTCTCCAATATAGATGTAGTTCTCACAGGGGAGTTCCTGTCGCAGCGTCGCGAGGATGGTCAGACCACCGGCGCCCGAATCAAAAACGCCGATGGGCGCTTCGGCTGTACGCGCGGGCAGCGCGCGCTCTCGCTCAAAGTTGGACGCGCTACGCTCGGCATCACGAGCGGGCAGCACAGCATCCGCTGCCCCGTCTAAATTCCACTGTGTCATTCTACTGACTCACGTTTCTACGTTCTTCTGACGAGAGATCCTTCGCTCCACTCAGGATGACATGGCTGGCGTCATATCTACTCGTGTTGCTACGTTACTCGATACTACGAAATTCCCGCTGCTCCCCGAAGACGCGGCGCATGGCGTCGCTGATCTCGCCCAGTGTGGCATATGCCTCAACGGCGTCGATAATCAGTGGAATGAGATTGTCGGTGCCGCGAGCGGCGTCTTCCAGGGCGTTGAGCGTCTGCCGCACGCGCTCGTTGTCGCGGCGCTGGCGCAGAGCTGCCAGCTTTGCCGCCTGCCGCCTGCCGATTTCGGGGTCAACGCGCAGCAGGGGCGGGCGCTGCTCCTCTTCCTGCGTGAAACGATTGACGCCCACGACGATGGTTTCCTCTTTTTCCAGCGCCTTCTGATACTCATACGCCGCCTGCTCGATCTCCGCCTGCATGAAGCCGCGCTCGATAGCGCGCACGCTGCCGCCCAGTTCATCGATGCGCTGAATATATTTCCAGGCGCGTTCTTCGATGGCATTGGTCAGCGACTCGACATAATATGATCCCGCCAGAGGGTCGACGACATCGGCAACGCCGGTCTCGTAGGCCAGTATCTGCTGCGTGCGCAGGGCCAGTCGCGCCGCCTCTTCGGTGGGCAGCGAAAGGGCCTCATCCTTCGAGTTGGTGTGCAGCGACTGCGTGCCGCCCAGCACTGCCGCCAGCGCCTGGTAAGCCGTGCGCACGACGTTATTGTCGGGCTGCTGCGCTGTCAGCGTGGAACCGGCGGTCTGCGTGTGGAAGCGCAGCATCATTGAGCGCGGATCCTGCGCGTGGAAGCGGTCGCGCATGATATGTGCCCACATGCGGCGCGCGGCGCGGAATTTTGCCACCTCTTCAAACAGGTTGTTGTGGCTATTGAAAAAGAAGGAAAGCTGGCCCGCGAAGGTATCGACGTTCAGTCCGGCGTCGATGGCGGCCTGCACGTAGGCGATGGCGTTGGAGAGCGTGAAGGCCACCTCCTGCACGGCTGTTGCCCCCGCCTCGCGAATATGGTAGCCGCTGATGCTGATGGTGTTCCAGCGCGGGATATTTTGCGCGCAATAGCTGAAGATATCGGTGATGATGCGCATAGAATGCTGCGGCGGATAGATGTAGGTGCCGCGAGCGGTATACTCCTTCAGGATGTCATTCTGCACGGTGCCTGAAAGTTTGCGCAGCTCGACGCCCTGCTTTTTCGCGACGGCGATATAGAGGGAGAGCAGGATGCTGGCCGTCGCGTTGATAGTCATAGAGGTGCTGATGCGATCCAGCGGCAGGCCGTTGAGCAGCGTTTCCATATCTTCCAGGCTGGAGATCGAGACGCCCACCTTGCCCACCTCGCCCTCCGCCAGCGTGTTGTCGGCATCATAGCCCATCTGCGTGGGCAGATCGAAGGCGACGGAGAGGCCGGTTGTCCCCTGCGAGAGCAGGAAGTGATAGCGTTTATTTGACTCTTCCGCTGTGCCAAAGCCCGCGTACTGGCGCATCGTCCACAGCCGCGAGCGATACATGCCGGGGTGAACGCCCCGCGTGAAGGGAAATTCGCCGGGATAGCCCAGTTGCGCATGGACATCGAAACCCTCTAAGTCTTCCTCAGTGGCGAGGTCTGGCACCACAATATCCGAAGCCGGGCCGGTCGTAAACCTTTCTTTGCGTTCCGCCGCCCTCTTCTTCGCGCCGCGAGCCGTCGTCTCCCGCCACTCTTCGGCGCTCTTACTCTCGTGCAGATCCATGAAACAACCCCCTTTCTCTCCCTTATCCACTGCAATTATAGCATATCAGGGGGAAGCTGGCACTCTTCTCATAGGGAATGAGAAACTGCTACTCCCCCGCCACCACCACCAGCACGTCGCCCTGGTTGACAGTCTGGCCTTTGCTGACGCGAATCTCTTTGATGGCGCCGTTGATGGGCGTGGAGAGGTCGTTTTCCATTTTCATGGCTTCGAGGATGATGACGGTCTGGCCGCGCGTGACGGACGAGCCGACTTCAAGGGGAATGCCAACGACGAGGCCGGGCATGGGTGCGCGGATTCTGGCTTCGCCGCTGCCGTGGGCTGAGGCGGCTGCGCTCGTGAGTGAGCGCGTGCGTTCATCTTCAACCTGGACTTCGAACCGCTGGCCCGCGAAAAAGATTTCATAGGTCTGGCTCTCGCCCTCGTCCGGCCTGTCGAGGCGGCGGGCGAAGACTTCGTAGGATTTTCCGTTGATGATGAGGCTATAGCGACCCCCGGTTTCGTGTGTGCCTGCACCTGTCTCTGCTGTGGCAGCAAGCGGAGCAATTTTGCGCCAGTCGATATTGACGGGCGTGCCGTCGATAGTAATAGTGCGCTGCGGCGTGTTTTCGCCGGTTTCGATGGTGTGGCTGTTGCCGTTGGCGCTGGAAATATAGGCCATGCTGTATACCTCTTCGTAAGGATTCCTGGTATTCGGGTTCTGTTGCGATCATTATATCATGCTTGCGGTTCATATGTGCAGCGGAAGCGGCTACAGCGTCTTGCTCTGTTGCGCACACTGCAAGCATCACTGAGGATTCTAACACTTCTCTAACACTTCTCCTATGACGTTCTAACAGAAGATGTGGCACACTGGATGGTGGAAAGTCGAACGGGTAGTGACTGAAAGGTCGCAGGCAAGAGAAAAGCAATGAACGCGAGACAGCAATCACAGCAGAAACAGGCAACGCAGGATCGCCAGCATCCAGAGCAGGCGAAGGCGCTGCGCTGCGCCAACTGCGAGATAGAGATTCTCTGGCCTCCAACCGTTGTGCAGGGCAAGCCTTACTGTTGCGCTGGCTGCGCGGCGGGTGGCCCCTGTAGCTGTGATTATTCACAGTATCTTCCAACAGAAGGTTTCTCGTGTTAATAATGATAAGCATGATTCTATGATAGAGATTATGCTTGACTGCCAATCGAGCAATGATAGGGCAGATCGAGAACCTGTTTCACAGGTACCTGCGGAGAGGACACAACCCGTTTCATCGGCTTTGAAACGACAGGACTTCGGAATCTCATGTGTAGCAACCCTGTGTCGATCGGCAGGGGTATATCTTCAGGAAAAGGAGTAGATGTCGTGGCAAACATTCATCCACTTGGCGACCGCGTGGTCGTGAAGCCTGCTGCAAAAGAGGAAGTCACGAAGAGTGGCATCGTGATCCCTGACACGGCAAAAGAGAAGCCACAGGAAGGGACTGTTGTGGCCGTTGGCTCTGGCCGTCTGCTCGATAGCGGCGAGCGCGCTCCACTGGACGTGCATGTCGGTGATCGCGTCCTGTTTGCTAAGTACGGCGGGACAGAGTTCAAGCTTGATGGTCAGGAATACCTGGTGCTGAAAGAGAATGATCTTCTGGCAGTTATCGGGTAGTTCGTTGGATAAGAGGAGGAACGTATTCGTATGGCCAAACAGATTGAGTTTAACGAGCAAGCGCGTCGTTCATTGAAAAAGGGCATTGATATTTTGGCCGATGCCGTGAAGACGACGCTTGGCCCTAAGGGCCGCAACGTGGCGCTGGATAAGAAGTTCGGCGCGCCAACCGTCACCCATGACGGCGTGACCGTCGCGAAAGAGATCCAGCTTGAGGAGCCGTTTGAGAATATGGGCGCCCAGCTGCTCAAAGAGGCGGCGACCAGAACCAATGATGTTGCCGGTGACGGTACCACG